>Ga0181529_10003518_pt1 | contig 17791 bp, 14 predicted proteins | sample PEATcosm2014_Bin_36_FD_119763 | JGI IMG/M metagenome (GOLD analysis project Ga0181529, IMG submission 119763) | Peatland microbial communities from MTU Mesocosm Facility, Houghton, MI, USA - PEATcosm2014_Bin10_30_metaG | ecosystem: Environmental > Terrestrial > Soil > Wetlands > Peat | place... | reverse complement strand
CACCGCGTCGAAACGCGGTCCATGGGAGTCTGAAACTGGTACGCCTCGGCTCCTGGAACCGTGAGCGTGAGCGAGCGGCCCGAGTGGCTGCTGATTTGTCCGGCGTTCGCGGATCGGGGCGCTTGGGGAACGCGTCCTCTCGCTCGGGCCGCTCGCTTTCTCGCTCGCGGTTCCAGGAGCCGAGAAGCAGTTTGTGGAGAGAGCCTGCGGTGCGCCGCTCTCCTGGGGCAGGGGCTTCGCCGCGAAGCGAAGGCGGAATCGGCGGAAAAAGGAGCTGACGGCTGTCCAGAAACAGCTCGTAACTAGCAGACTCAGGTTGGACTCCGCTGCGTTACGCGGAGCCCTCCCCTGCCGCGCGACGCACCACAATAGCTGAAGGCTGCAGGCTGATGGCTAAAGGCTTCTTCTCTGTTGCTTTCCCCCCTTCGGGTGTCGGAAGATAAGGGCAGACTCGGAGGGTGTTAGCACTTGGACCAGGAAAATAACAGTTCCAGTATGCCGGCCACGTCGCCGCGAACGGACATGCTGGGGATTTTTCAAAAGAGTGAGAAACTGGTCACGGCACTGCTGGAATCCGCCTCCCAGGGAATCGTCGGCATCGATCGCGCTGGACGAATCGCGCTGGTCAATCGCCGCGCGGAAGAAATGTTCGGCTACCGCCGCGAGGAATTGCTGGGCGCGCGCATCGAAGTGCTGCTCCCCGAATCCAAGCGGGCCACCCACGGGCGCGACCGCGACGACTTCTTCGCCCGTCCGCGCGCCCGTCCAATGGGCATCGGCATGGACCTTTCGGGACGCCGCAAGGATGGCGCCGAATTCCCGCTCGAAGTCAGCCTCAGCTACGTGGAGAGCGAGGACGGAGTGTTCGCCATCGCCTTCGTCAGCGACATCAGCCAGCGCAAACACCTGGAGGAGCAGTTGCTGCACGCCCAAAAAATGGAAGCCGTGGGGCGGCTGGCGGGTGGCGTGGCGCACGACTTCAATAACATGCTCACGGTCATTTCCGGATACAACCGGATGATCCTCGACGAACTGTCTCCGCTCGACCCCCTGCGCGGCTACGCCGAAGAGGTCCTCAAGGCCGCCGACCGGGCCGGCGCGCTCACCAACCAGTTGCTGGCCTTCAGCCGCCGCCAGATCATGCAGCCTCGCGTGGTCAACGTCAATGTGGTCCTCGCCCACACGCAGAAGATGCTGCGCCGCCTCATCGGCGAGGATGTCGAACTGGTGCTCGGCCTGGGAAACAACATCGGCAACATCAAGGCCGACCCCGGTCATGTGGAGCAGGCGATTGTCAACCTGGCCGTGAATGCCCGCGACGCCATGCCATTGGGCGGACGGCTGACCATTGAAACCGCTAACGTGAGGCTGGACGAGCATTACGCCAAGACCCACATGGGCGTGCACCCCGGCGAGTTCGTCATGATCGCCGTGAGCGACACCGGCACCGGCATGGACGGCGAAACCCGCCGCCGCATTTTCGAACCGTTCTTCACCACCAAGGAAAAAGGCAAAGGGACGGGCCTGGGCCTGGCTACCGTCTACGGCATGGTCAAGCAGACCGGCGGCGATATCTGGGTGTACAGCGAACCCGGCCAGGGCACCACCTTCAAACTCTATTTTCCCAGCGTGTCCGAGCCGGTCAGCGATGCAGCGGACGACGCGGCCGATCAACCCAGGCGCAGCGGCGGCGAGACCATTCTGGTGGTGGAAGACGAGAAGGCGGTGCGCGAGCTCACCGTGAAACTGCTCAAGCAGCTCGGCTACGAGCTGCTCACGGCGTCGAGCGGACCGGAGGCGCTGGAAGTGAGCGCGGCCTACCAGGGCGCCATCGATATGCTGCTGACCGACGTGGTGATGCCCAACATGAGCGGCCGCCAACTGGCCGACGCCTTGCTCCGGACGAGGCCGCTCACCAAAGTGCTGTTCCTCTCCGGCTATACCGAGAACACGGTGGTGCACCACGGCGTGCTCGACCCGGGCGTCGACTTTCTGCCCAAGCCGTTCAGCCGAGAAAATCTCTCCGCGAAGCTGCGCGAGATTTTCTCCAGGAAGTAGCCGGCGCGCTCACTCCACCAGCCGCTGGCGCAGCGCCTTGGCCACGGCCTCCGATTTGGAGTGTACGTGCAGCTTGCCGTAGATATTCTGCATGTGGAAATTGATGGTGCTGAAGCTGACGCCCAACTCGGCGGCGGCGCTCTGGTAGTTGTGACCTTCCACCAGCAGTTTCAGCAGCCGCAGCTCGTGCGGCGTCAGGTCGTGCGGTACCTTGCGCGCCGGACGGCCGTCGCGAAACAGGCGCAGGACGCGGCGCGCAATCTCGGGCGACATGGGCGCGCCGCCGCCGATCATTTCTCCCAGGCTCTCCAGCAGTCGGGCGGGCGGCGTCTTCTTTAAGAGATAGCCGTCGGCGCCCGCGCACAAAGCCTGAAAGATACGATCGTCGTCTTCGTACACCGTGAGCACCAGCAGAGCCACCCCGGGATACTTGGCGCGCAAGAGCGACAACCCCTCGATGCCCGATATTCCGGGCAGTCCGATATCCACCAGGACAACGCCCGGAATCTCCTTCCAAGGGTGGGCCAGCGCTTCTTCCATCGACCGGAAGGCGCCGGTGCAGCGGTAGCCATCGGAACCGTCGATGAGCGTGGCGAGACCCTCGCGGATGAGGCGATCGTCCTCCACGATCGCCACTTTGATAGGGTCGCGCGACGGAGGCGACGAACGTGAGCCGATGGCTACCAAGGTTTCAGCCTAGCGGAATTGCGCATTCATTTGCCCCTCAACGCTGCCAGCGTCCTGGCCGGTTCCAGCCGCACCGTCATGCACAGCGTGGTTCCCTGCCCCGCGGCCGATTGCCATTCCACGGTTCCTCCGAGCTCGCGGGCGCGCCGGCGCATGTTGACCAGCCCGTGGCCTTCGTAGGCGGCCGACGGGTCGAACCCCTTGCCGTCGTCGCGCAAGCTGAGGATGAGGTGGTTGCCCGCGCGGCGCAGATCCACATCCACCCGTGCCGCGCCGGAGTGGCGCGCGATGTTGTGGATGCCTTCTTTGAAGATCAGGTACACCTGCCGCCGCACGTCGGCGCCGACTTTCAAATCGTGCTCCGCCACCGCCGACCGGAATTGCAGCGAAATGTTCTGGCCGCCCAGTACGTCGGTGGCGAAACGCCGCATGCGGTACACCAGGTTGCTCAAACGGTCGTGATCGGGCGCGATGGCCCAGACAATGTCGCTCATGGAGTCCAGCAATTCGCGCGAGATGCCGGCAATCTCCTCCAGCGGCGGCCGACTCTTCGATTCCTCGCCGTCCGACGCCCGTTGCGCCACCTCGCTGAGCACCGCGATCTGCGACAGGCTGGCGCCAATATCGTCGTGCAGGTCGGTGGCGATGCGCGTGCGGAGGTTGGCTACCGCCAGCAATTGGCCCAGCCGGTATCGATAGGCGGCATAGGCGGTGAGAATCGCCAGGCTGGCGCATGCGGCCAGAAACCACCAGGTACGCCACAACGGCGGCAGGACGGCGAAGGCGACGGCGGCCGGCTGCGGACTGACGGCGCCGTCGCTGGCCACGGCGCGCACCACGAACCGGTAGCCGCCCGGCGCCAGGTTGGCGAAGATCACGCTGCGCTGGTCGGTGAGCGCGCCCCAATCGCGGTCCGCGCCCTCCAGCATGTACTGATAGCGCAGCGCTTCGCCAGGGGAGAATCCCAGGCCCACGAAATCGATGCGCAGCGGCCGCCGCGGCAGCCGCAATCCTGAAACAAGCGTTTGCCCGAGGTCGGAGATAGGATACGGAATCCCGCCCGAGCTCAGACTGGTGACCAGAACGGGCGGCGGCACGCGCGGACGGTCGGGCGCGGGCTGGAACTGCGACAAGCCCAGCGACGTGGTGAACCACAGCGTCCCCTGCCGGTCGCGAAACGCCAGTTCCAACTCGCCGGGAGCGATGCCATCGGCGGTGGTGTAGTGTTTGATCAGGCCCAGGCCGTCCGGTTGCGGTTCGAAACGGTCGATGCCGCGCCCGGTGGCGGCGTACATGCGGCCCCAGCGGTCTTCGGTAATCGCCGCAATCAGCTCGCTGGAGAGTCCCTGCGCGGTGGCGTACTTGCGGAACCGCGGCTGCTCCGCGGTGGGGTCGTCGACGCGCAGCAGGCCGAGCGAAGTGCCCGTCCACAACCGCCCGGTGGAATCCACGAACATGGAATTGACAAAGCCGGTGACGCCGTCGGCCGCGCCGAACACCGTAAAGCGGCCGTGCCGGTAGCGGGCCATGCCGCCATGGTAGAAGGTCACCCAGACGTCGCCGGCACGGTCCTCGGCAAACCACGTGGGAACCGCCAGGTGCAGGCCGTCGGCATCGGAGAAAACGCGCAGGGTCGCGGTCGCCCGGTCGAATCGCGCCAGGCCATCCTGCCCGTGGAGTCCGATGGTGCCGATCCAGACGCCGCCCGCGGAGTCGGCGAACACGTGGAAGATATCGTTGCCCGGGAGCCCGTCGCGCCGCGTGTAGACGGCTTTGGGACGCGCGCCCGCCAGGTCTTCGATGCGCGGAGCCGGCGGAAAGCGGTACAGCCCGCGGCCGGTCGCCATCCACCAGTCGCCCGCCGTGTCCTGGGCGGCAATCTGCCCCTTGCCCCATCCGAAGTCCGCGATACCGCCGGGCCACGCCGGCCGCGAGGGCAGAAACACACGCCCGTCGAAGCGCGCGAATCGCAGACCGTCCGGTAGTCGGGAGACCACGCACAGTGCTCCTTGCCGCGTCTCCATCAGCGCCGCCACCGACGGAGCGCCATCGGCATCGGTGTAGGTAGTGAAGCCGCTGCGCGCCATCTTCATGGCGCCCGAACCGAATGTGCCGGCCCACAGATTGCCATCGCGGTCTTCCGCCAGCGCGCCGACGGATTTCGCGCTCAACCCCTGCTCCAGCGTATAGCTTTGAAACTCACGCCCGTCGCGGCGCTCGGCGGGAGATCGCTCCGCCAGCCCTTCGTTGGTGCCCACCCACAGGACGCCATCGGAGGTCTGGAGCAGCGATTCAATGCGGAAGCCCGGCAGCCCGTCCTGGACCGAGTAGGCGCGCATGCGGGACGGGTGGCCGGTGTCCATGCGGATCAATCCGCCGCGCGTGCCCACCCACAATTGGCCCTCGCGATCCTCCAGCAGCGCCATGATGTTGTCGTTGGGCATGCCGTCGGCGGTGGTGTAGGTGCGCGTGGAGCCGTCGGGATCGCGGCGATACAGACCGCCGGGCGAGCCCACCCACAGCGAACCGTGGCTGTCGAACAGCAGCGCGATCACCGAGGCGTAGCTCATGCGCAGATCCACCTGCCGGAACCAGGCGTCCTTCGGTCCCAGGTGAAAGAGGCCGTCGCGCGCCGTGCGCGTGCCGCACCAGATTCCGCCCTCACGATCCTCCGCCAGTACGAACGGGAACGGCACGCCGTGCTCCCCGCTCACCGGAAAACAGCCAAACCGCGCGGCCGGCGCGCCCGATGGATCGAAGCGGCAGACGCCCCCCGCGGTGGCGATCCAGTAGAGCCCGCCACGGGTTTCCAGAAAATCGGTGACGGAGTTGCTGGGCAGTCCCTGTTCGGTGCGGTAGGTGGTGAATTGATACCCGTCGAAGCGCGAGAGGCCTTCTTCGGTGCAGAACCAGAGAAACCCGTGGGAGTCCTGGCGGATGCAGTGGATGTGATCGCGGGCCAGGCCGTCGGCGGTGGTATAGGTGCGGATGGGCAGGCGTTTCGCCGGGAGCGCCGCCGGGGCGATGAGCAGAACGGCAAGCCATACAGCGAAATCCCTCACGGCTGAACCATCTTAATACAATCGGTATAATACAACCGGTCCGCGCCGGGATCCTTGCGCCGGGACGCGGCGCATAGGTATACTGCACTTGTCTCAACCCCAGGAGGAAGATGATGTCTACGCGCAGTCTGCAGTTTGCCATTCTCGCGTTGATGGCCGCCATGACGGCGTCCGCGCAACTCGGGCAGGTGTCGCAGCAGGCCGGCGAGGCGGCGCAGGGCGATAGCAAAGTGCGGGTGTACGTCTATCGCAATCCGGGAATCACGGGCAAGGAATTCCGCCCGTCGGTGTACGTGGATGAGCAGGATATCGCCCGCCTGCAAGCCGGCCACAACGTGATCCTGGCGATGAATCCCGGCCCGCACACCTTCCGCTCCACCGATAAGAAGGATCAGTTCACGCTCGATCTGAAACCCGGGGAGCGATACTTCGTGCGCATCGACGTCTCGCCGGTCGCCCTGAAAGGCCGCGGCAAGCTGACCGTCGTGCTGCCCGACCAGGGCGAGCCGGAATACGGCCAGACCAAGCCGGCCGACCGGAGCATGGTCCGCGACCGAAGCCTGATCGCTCCGGAATTCGTGGCGAAGTAGCGGGGGCAGCTTTGTGGGACAGACTGTCACTCTGCCCACTTAACCATCACACCGCGCCCGAGTTTCAGGCTTCCATGGACCCCGTGCCGACGCGGCGCGCCGCCGGGATTCCTCCTGCTTGGCAAGAGTCTTGCCAAGGATGCCGGTAGATCGTTTAATTTCAGCGACTTGCGATTTTCTCCGTGGCAAGACTCTTGCCACCAAGCGGGTGGGGATTACTGCGACGAGGTCACCCGGTAGATCACACGTTCGTTGCCGGAGGCGTCCACCTTCGCCTCCACGAACGTTCCGCCGATCTTTTCCACCGCGCGCTGCGAGCGGAAGTTTCGCGGACCAATCACGAAGATCACGCTCTTCACAAATTGGAAAGCGTGCCGCAGCATGAGCCGCTTCATTTCCCCGTTGTAAACGCCGCCCCAGTGAGACCGGGCAAGGAACGTCCAGCCGATTTCGATCTCGCTCGCCTCGGCGTCGTACCCGTGGTAGCGTGAGGACCCGATGATGTGACCGTCCTTGCGGTCGATAGCGACGAACGCGCCGCCCGATTCCAGCGCGCCGCGGAAGTATTCGCGGAACACGGGCTCCTGGTAGCGGTCGCTGGAGGGGTGCTGCTCCCAAATGAGCGGATCGGACGCAGCGGCGTAGAGAGCCGGGAAGTCGTCTGCAAGGAGCGGTCGGAGCAGCAGGCGTTCGCCTTGCAGAGTGGGCTGTAGATCGAAGGGCATCTGGGATGGATGTGGAGCAGGCCGTTCACTCGCCCTGCCCTGCCCCACATTCTACACGGACTAACTCTTGTACGTGAAGTCGACCGTCTTGCTGTCTTTCGGCGCGACCGTTACCGGCAGGTCGACCGTCTTGTATTTCTCATGCCAGACTTCCACGGTGTACGTCCCCGGAGGCAGTCCCTTAATGGTGTAGGTGCCGTCCGTACCGGTTACGGCGTAGAAGGGGTGCGACATGACTCCGATCCAGGCCTTCATCCAGGGATGGATCTGGCATTTCACCGGGATCATTACCTCGGGACGCGGGAACGTCTTGGTCTTACCGGGATCTCCCGGCGATTGCGACTCGTTCCACTCCGCGTTGACCGACGGCATGGGGTGGATGTTGTGATTGGTGGGATCGCTGGTCTTGATGAAGAGATTCTGCCCGGCCATCATTCCCAGCACGTGCGGTTTGTACATGCAGCCGCTCTGGTCGAGCGTTACCTGGTCGGCGGGCACGGTCCAGGTTTTGTCGGTGACGCCCGCGCCGTCCTTGATGTACACGAAGGCGTTCTGCAGCGTGCCGTCTTTGTTCACAATGGCTTCCTCCGACATCTGCGGCGTGGGATGCGCGCGCATGCACACGGGGTATGCCGACATGTCGAGAGCTTTCATGGTGGGCTTGGCGCCATCCAGCGACACTTTACCCGTGATGGTGGCGCCGTTGGCCATATCGGGCGACATGGCGCCGGCCGATGCCGCGGGCGCCGCGCCGGTTTCGGCTTTCTTCTCCGGCTCGCTTCCGCCGCAGCCAGCCAATAGCAGCGCGCCGGCCAGCCCGAATCCTATCCAAATGTTTTTCATGCGATTGCTCTGAGAGCCTCCTTAACGTTTGAAAAAACTAATTACCGCCGCCCGAAGCGCGCAGCCGCGCCAGTTCCTCAGGGGTGAACTGGAACATGTAGCGCACCAGCAGATCGGCCTGGTCCTTGGTGTAGCCGTTGAAACTGGCCGGCAGCGGGCCGGCAAATACCATGTGGTCGCCATCCTTGCGGAAGAGGCCGCTCGGCATGGCGGTGCCCGGGGCCATCAGCGACGGATCCAGGATCCAGCGCCGCGTCCAGCCGGGCTTCAGCCGCTCCCGGGCCACCGTGAAATTCGGCGCCGTTGCCTTGGAATCGTGCTTCGGATCGCCGGTCATATGGCACTTCAAACAGGGCGCGCCCTCGCTGGTGAAGAGCTGCCGCGCCATGGTCTGCTCCTGCGGCGCCAGCGGATCCAGCTTGTCGGCGATGTACGGCTCGGCCTGCGACGAGAGCGCCTCGAAGAAGCGCACCAGCTTGCGGATCTCGCCGTCGGAGAAGCTGAAAGTGGGCATGCGGGCGTGCAGATACTGCCGCACGCCATCGCGATTGGTATCGGTCTCGCTCAGCGCCGGGTTGCTGAGGAAGCGCATGAGCCATTCGGGATTGACGCGCGCGCCCTCGCCGATCAGGGTGGGCGGCTTCTGGTCGCGCCAGTCGGGATCCTGATAACGCGTCATGCCGTCGAAGCTGGTGGTCTGGCCGACGTGGACCCGGTGACAGCCCATGCAGTTGTATTTGCGCACCACCCACCATCCGTCGATGATGTCCTGCCGCTGGTCGGTGGGGTTGTAGAAATAGCGCGGCGGAATGGACGCGTCCACTGAGCCCTCGAGCAGCGTGGTAACGGCGTCGATATCGGCCTTCGAGAGGTTGAAGTTGGGCATCTTCAACTGGTCCTGCGGAGCTTTGATCTTGCCTTGGTCGTAGATGGCCGGGTTCTCCAGTTTGTGCTCGAAGAAGCCTTTGTGGGTGTACCAGCCTTCGTCTTCGGCCTTGTGGCCCAACAGGGCGAAATCCAGGCGCTCGAGCGGCTTGGAACCTTCCTTGGTGAGTTCGGTTCCAATGCGCTGCTCCTCTTCCAGGCCGGAGATTTCGTGGCAGCCGGCGCAGCCGTAGAAGCGGACTTTCTCCAGGCCCAGATTCTTGAGCTTGGGATCGTCCATGTAACTGGCGTCGGGATAGGTGTAGCCGTCGTGCTTACGCGTCATCAGGTAGCTGGCGATGTCGCGGGCTTCGTCTTCGGTCAGCCGCAGGCTCGGCATGGGCGTCATCTGCTGCACCTGCAATTCGTGGCCGTCGTTGGGACACTTGGAGTGCTCCAGATCGAATACGTAGGGCAGGCCGTGCTTGGTGTAATCGGCTTCGGTCAGGTCGCGCTTCTCGAATGCGCAGTAGGGCGCGGTGCGCTGTCGCGGATTGTGCACCCAGCGAACCAGGTACTCGTAGTTATCCTTTTCGCCCACGCGGCTCAGGTTGGCGGAAAATGTGCCGCCCTGCTTCTGGCTGCCTTCGCCCATGGAGTGGCAGGCCATGCAGCCGCGGGTTTCGAAAGCTTCCTTGCCCTTCTCGGGATCGCCCTGTTTCTGCGCCGGAGCCTGCCCCGGCAGAGCGCTTTGCCAGAGGAACGCGGAAATCGCGCGGATATCCTGATCGCTCAGGCGGAAAGTGGGCATCTTGGTGCCTTCGCGCCAGGCATGCGGATCCTTCAACCAGACGGGGATCCATTCTTTGTGCATCTTCACGCGCACTTCCTTCAGGCTGGGTCCCACTTTCTTGACTTCGCGGACCAGGTTGACGGTGCGCATATCGAGCTGCTCGATTTTGGCGTCCAGGCCGCTCGACCGCACGCGCAGGTCGCTAGCTTCCTGGAACAGCTTCTTGGCCTCGGCGTCGCTGGTGCGCGGGCTGTTGGCGGTCTGCTCGTCGAAGCCTGCCTGGCGCATCCATTCGGCCTTCTGCTGGGAATATTGCCGGATCTGCTGATTGGCCGCCGACATTTCGTCGGCCTCGCGGTCGAAACCCTCATAACGATGGCATCCCATACAGCCGCGCAGGCGGAAAATCTCGCGGCCCTGGTCGAGCGTGGGAGCCATCTCGGTGACAATCTCGCGCGCGTGGCACTGCTGGCAGCCGGCTTCGATGTTCTCTTTGTGATGCAGCGGCCACAGCCAGAATTTGTTATAGCCGTGCGCCTTCTCCACGCTCGACACGGCCGCGCCATTGCCGCCGTGGCAGGGAGTGCAACCGAATTTATCGGGATCGTGGATCTTCACCAGTTCCTTTTCGGGATGACTGGCGAAGACTTCTTCGCCGCCCATGCTGGCAGCCGTCAACTGCACGGGCTCACGCGTTCCCAGGTGGCAGCTCTCGCAGCGATCCACCAGGTCGACATCTTTGATGTGGATCTGGCGGATGCGGATATCGAACTTTTCTAGCGAATTCTGCACGCCCAGCAGGACCTCGTCGCTCGCGGCCGAAAGGCGGTCGGCCAGGTACTTATCGCGCTCGGTCCGCAGTTCGCCGGCGTGCTTGGTGATGTCCGAGCTCTTCTGCAGCAGGTCGGCTTTTTCGGCCTTCCAGGCTTTGAGCTGCTGGTCCATCTGGTCGAAATTCATGATCCGTTCTTCGGATTCGCCGGGCAGCTTGACCTTGTGAGTTTCCTTCTTCAACTCGACGATCTGCTGCATCAGCGAATCTTTGTGGCTCTGGCTGTGGGAGACTTCGGCCTCATAGGTGAGCGCCCCCACATGGCCGCGGACTTCCTGGAAAGGGTCGTTGAGCGCCTGAATCTTGGGGGTGAGAACGTCCACTTTGGCCTTCAGCTCGCGCACCTGCGGCATGACGGCCTGCTCGGCTTCCCGCGTCTCGCGGTCCAGCCGCTGGTATTCCGGCTGCGCCTTAATGGACTTCTCCACGTCGGCCTCGGGTCCCAGATGATCCTTGACGTAGCGTGAATAGAGCTTCTCGAAGCGGGCCTCGTACTTCTTCCAGGGGCGTATGCCGTACAGTTCGTCGTACAGGCCCCACGCCATGGAAAGCACCAGCAGGGCCGACCAGATGAACAGCGGCTTACTGAGTGACGAATGGACTATCGGATCCTTATCTTGGTCGCTCATATGTTGAACCAGGGTGTCACCCAAACGTATTTAATGCGGAATAACTGCCGGGCCAGGATTTTGACGGGCAGGGACAACATGATAATCAGGAACGTCTGCATCACCACATACTGCAGCACGCTCATGCGGGCGTAGATCTTGCGATTGAACGCGGTCTTGGTGATCAGCTTATGCATCAGCAGCGCCGCGACCACGGTGTACAGACCCACCACGATGGCCCCGAAGATGACTTTGCCCGCGCGGCCGGTAATGCCGAAGATATCCGGCAGGTCGCGATTGACTTCGAAGATCAGCCGGTTATGATCCCACGTGGTGCCCGGCCAGAACCACATCCACCCAGGCCCCCGGATCAGGGTGCCGATCACGATCATGGAAACCCATAAGACGATGAAGCCGAAAATGAACGTCAGAATGGAAAACTTGCGCTGTTTGTAGGTGTAATAGCCATTGCCCAGCGGATTGGGGTCTATGTAAGGGATGACCATCAGCCCTATGATGATGAGCGACGGCATCACCACCCCCGCCATCCACGGATCGAAGTACACCAGCATTTCCTGCAGTCCCAGGAAGTACCACGGCGCCTTCGACGGATTCATGGTCAGCGTGGGATTGGCCGGCTCTTCGAGCGGCGCATTCAAGGTAATCGACCAGACCATTAGGATCACGGTCACGATGATGGCCGCCAGAAATTCAATGCGCAGCAGATATGGCCAGACGTGGACATCGCGGCTCCAGCCCGCCTTGAAGGGCTGGGTCTTGCGGTGGTGGGTTTTGGCCAGCGCCGGATCGGCTTCGAGCTGGGCAATCAGCCGGTCGTTGGCGAACGCCTGGCGCAGCCCGTACCACGTGTAGAAAGGCACCACGAACAGCAGCAGCACGATCGGCACGTTGTCCGGCGTGCTCAAGATAACCCAAAGTTGATGAAAATCCATGGATATCCCTTAATGCGCCTAGATTTTTTTCGGTTCCTTGATTTCGCTTTCCAACATGATGGCGGCCGGCCCGGAGATGCCGCCGTCTTTGCGCACGCGCCAGAAGTGCACCACCATGAAGGCCGAGGCCAGAATCGGAATGGCCACGCAGTGCCAGATGTAGGCGCGCAACAAGGCGTTCGAGTCCACGATGGATCCGCCCAACAAGCCGAATCGTACGTCGTTGAACGGTGTCATGCCCAACTGCGGCCCGAACGGTCCGGCGTGGCCCAGCAGCGGAGTGGCGCGCGCCATGTTGGTGCCCACGGTGACGGCCCAGAAGCCCAACTGATCGTCGGGCAGCAGATATCCGGTGAAACTGAGCAGCAGCGTCAGCACCAGCAGCAGCACGCCCACCACCCAGTTGAACTCGCGCGGTTTCTTGTACGACCCCGTCAGAAATACGCGAAACATGTGCAACTCCACCATGATCACCATCAGGTGGGCGCCCCAGCGATGCATGTTGCGCAGCAGTTTGCCGAAGGGAACGTCGCTTTCCAGATAGAGGATGTCGCGGAAGGCCACCACTTTCGACGGATGGTAGTAGAACATCAGCAGCGTGCCGGTAAAGACCAGCGTGATGTAGACGTAGAACGTCATGCCGCCCATGCCCCAGGTGTAGTTGTACTTCACCGCGTCGCGATTGATCTTGGCGGGGTGCAGATGGAGAAATACGTTGCTGAGGACGCCCAGGGCGCGGCTGCGCGGGGTTTCGTCGTGCTTGACGCGCAGGATGGACTTCCAGACGTCGGTCTTCTCCGGCGCCTTGATGGCCTCTTTCAGTTCTCCGATGGCTTTGGTCTGCGTCGCTTTCGCTCCCGCCACCAGTGCGCCGACTTTGCTTGCGCCGGCGCCGTTCCCGCCGCCATTTCCAGCGGCGCCGGACTCCGGTGTTCCGTCGTGTCCATTAGTCTCAGGCATAGGATTCCCTCACGCGCGGAGAATTGCTCCGGGATCGTTGAATTGCGACGGCTCGCCCTTGGGCCATTGGTAGAGGTGGCTCAGGTCGACCAGAATCTGACCGTCGGGATCGAGTTCGACGTGCGCGCGGTCCATGGGACGCGGCGCCGGACCCTCGAAGTTGATTCCCTCCGGATCGTACCCGCTGCCGTGGCACGGGCACTTGAACTTGTTCTCGCTGGGCTTCCAGTCGGGAGTGCATCCCAGGTGGGTACAGACCGCGGAGATTACGAAAATCCCTTCGGTGTTGCGGACCACCCAGATGCGGTATTGATTTTGAAACTTGGTGTCGACCCCGAACCCGAAATCGGTTGGGTACCCGATCTTAAAACGCGTCTTGGGCTCGTAGAGGGCGCGCGGGAAGAAGAACCGCAGGAACATCAGAAAGTTCACGCCCAGCGTACCCAGAACGGCCGCCATAACGAACCTGCGGCGGCGCGCAATTACTTTGCTTTCATCGGGGTCTTCGCTTTTGGAAAATATGGAGCGGAGTGCTTGAAGCAGGGACGGTTTCGTGGGTTGCGGTGCCTGCGTCCCGGCAGGACCTGTCGTAGGATTCGCCATCTTGTCCCCAGGGCCGGGTCATCCGGCCGACTTCCCTCTGAGTCGCACAACCAAACTTCAGGGAGCTTCCGCAGGCGCTACGAGGGCCTGGAAGGCAGGCTCGAAACATCCAAACCCGCATCAGCGGCGAATAAAAAGCCTAAAAATGACGGATTGTTCAGAGCCCCTCAGCCCTCATCCAGCATCCGCATCCCTGATTGTTAACTTTATCCAGAGAGTATCTTACACCCGAATTGGTCTTTTGCAAGTGGACCCCAATCGGATCCGAAAACATAAAATACTCCCGATGTTGTAGTTGAAGCCGCCGCCGCGAGATGCCGAAGTCCGCGGTAGCCCCGTAGTGAAATGTTACATCTCCCACGGCCGGACGCAATCCGTTTGGCCATCCTGTCTCGTTGAGATGGGTGAAGTGCCCAATCTCAAACTCGAGGTTCAGGAACCGTGAAAAGACTCAATCCTTATGTAGCCATGCTGGTCGCGGTATTCCTCGCTGTGCCGATACCCATCGTCGCCGCGAGCCACCGCGAAGCACCGCTCACCGCCCTGGATCATGCCGCCGACATTACGGACTTTTTCGCGTTCGTCAGTTATGACGATCCGACCAAGGTCACTTTCATTCTGTGTGTCGATCCGTTTCTGGAGCCGGCCAATGGTCCCAACTACTTTCCCTTCGATCCCGATGTGCTTTACAGCATCAAGATCGACAACAATTACGACGCCCTGGAAGACATCACCTTCAATTTCCAGTTCACCACCCAGATCCAGGCGCCCGGCCTGTTTACCGGATTCGTCGGCGCGGGCGGCGGAATCGGCGGCGTGATTCCTCCGGCCATCACGTCCCTCACCGGCGCGGGAGCCGCCGGACTCAGCCTGAAACAAACCTACACCGTCAACATGGTGACCGGCACCGGCGCCAACGCCACGACCACCAACCTGACGTCCGGCGTCACCCCCATCGCCGTCCCCTCCAACATTGGGCCGCGCACCATGCCCAACTATCCGGCCTTGGCCAAGCAAGGCATTTTCAGCCTGGGTAACGGCGTTTCGGTATTCGCCGGCACCGTCGACGATCCCTTCTACATAGATCTCGGCGCGACTTTCGATTCCCTGAATTTCCGGCCGGGCGCCTACTCTTTGGGCACGCCGCCGCTCATGTCGGCGCAGGAGGACGCCAACAACTCCTACAACCAGGCCGCCGACATGCTGTCCGGCTACAACGTCAACTGCATCGCCATCCAGGTGCCCATCTCCATGGTGACCGCCAACGGGAAGTCCACCATCGGCGCTTGGGGCGTCACGTCGCGCGCGGCCATGACGGTGCGCAGCGCGGGACCGTCAGTGGGTTCCGGCGGCTACGTGCAGGTGCAGCGCATGGGCAACCCGCTCATCAACGAGCTGATCATCGGCACCGGCGACAAGGACAACTGGAGCCGCTCCATCCCCAGCCAGGACGCGCAGTTCGCGCACTATGCGCTCAACCCGCTGCTGGCCACGGTCTTCAACACGGTGTTCGGGATTGCCGTGCCACCAGCGCCGCGTAACGATCTTCTATTCCTGGTGCAGTACCTCCCGCTGATCACCGGCGATCCCACCATTCCCGCCGGACCGGTGGCCGATGTGCTGCGCCTCAATACCAAAATTCCGCCAACCGCCATGGCGTCGCGCAGCCGTCTGGGCGTGCTCGGCGGCGATAATGCCGGCTTCCCCAACGGCCGCCGCGTTTCCGACGACGTGACCGACATCGCCATGCGCGCGGTGGCCGGCGCGCTGGCCGGCTACAGCTACCGCCTGGGCGACGGCGTCAACACCAACGACGTCGGCTACCAGGAAACGTTCCCGTACGTGCAGTGGGCCAACAGCGGCTACAGCCGCCGTCACATCAATCCCGGCGACGACACCTGCTTCGCCGTATTCTCGGCGCCCTGCGCGAAATAGAAAGAAGCCGTCAGCCATCGGCCTTCAGCCTTCAGCTTGATTCGTGCGCTACAGGAGTATTCGGAGGCCGCTCCGCGCACGGAAAAGCTGATGGCTGACGGCTGATGGCTGATGGCTAAGATTGGAGATTCTACTATGCGAAGTCTTGTCCTCATCGTTCTCCTCATTCCCGTCATCCACGCGGACCACCTGACCCTCCGCGACGAGCTCACCACCGACCAGCGTATCGCCGCCGCGCAGAAAGCCGTCGCCGCCGCGCCCGGCGATCCCGCGGCGCTCGACGACCTGGCCTCCGCCTATCTTCAAAAGATGCGCGAGACCACCGATTTCAGCTACCTCGACCGCGCCGACAAACTGGTCGCCAAGTCCCTGGCCGCGGCCCCCGATAATCTGGAAACTCACATCCTGGTTAACTCCATCGAGCTCAACCGCCATCATTTCGCCAAGGTGGTGGAGAACACCCGCGCCCTGGTGGCGACACACCCCGGCGAGCCACGCCTGTGGGGCATGATGGCCGATTCACTGATGGAAATTGGCGACTACGACGCGGCCGAGCCCGCTCTTGCCAAGATGCTCGGGCTGCGTCCCGGCATCTCCAGCTACAACCGCGTCAGTTGGTTCCGTTTTCTGACGGGCGACGCCCCCGGCGCCATCGAAGCCATGCGCCGCGCCGTCCACGCGTCCGGCGTGGTGCCCGAGAATCTGGCCTGGTGCCTGGTCGATCTGGGAAACCTGTACTTCAAGACGTCGCAACTCGACGAGGCGCAGTCCAACTACCAGCAGGCTCTGCAGGTGTTTCCGTCCTATCATCCGGCTTTCGCCGGCCTTGGCCGCGTGGCCGCCGCGCGGCATCAAACCGCCGACGCCATCGGCTACTATCGCCGCGCCCAGTCCATCGTTCCCATGCCGGAGTATGCCGCCGAACTACGGGAGCTCTACCTGCTGCAGGGCAAGACTGCCGAGGCGAAGCAGGAAGAGGCGCTGCTGGATGTGATCGACCACCTGGCGAAGGCCAATTTCGAGAACACCGACCGCAATCTCGCCATCGTCTATGCCGACGAAGGCCGCCATCTCGACCGCGCCCTGGAACTGGCCACCAATGAGCTGGCCTTCCGCCGCGATGTCTACACCTACGACGCGCTGGCCTGGGTGGAGTTTCGCGCCGGACATTGCGCCGAAGCCAAGGAGGCTATCGTGAAAGCGCAAGCGTGGCATACGCCCGACCCGCTCTTCGCCAGGCACGCCGCGCAAATTGCGACCTGCCAGTGAACCTTCGGGATTCCCGGAAGCTCACTCGTAATCCGGACTCTCGCGCTTTCTGATTCCGAAGGCGAACATGTCGTCGCCCAGGATGTGGCCGACCATCCAACGCTGCAGAAAGGCCATGACCGGCGCTCCCGCGCGCAGCCGGTTGCTCTTCAGATCGTTTCCCATTTCGGTAACCTGCCGCGCCAACTCGCCATGCAGTTCCTTATGGCTCGGCAGTTCCCGGTAGCCCCGCTCGGCATACAGCCGCTCTTCGTAGGCAAAATGGAAATTGGTGTAGGTGATGAGATTGTGGATGAGCGGCGCCAGCATGACGCCGGCACTGCCTGCCGCCATGGCTTCCTGCAGTTCGCGAATCTTGAGGATCAGGAACCGGTGCTGCTGGTCAATCGCCGGGACGCCAACGCTGTAGTTGTTGTCCCATTCGACAAAGAACCGATCGAGAGCCTCCATCAACGTGTCGCGCGCTCCGGGTCACACGCCGGCGCGCGTACCTCCGGAGCTTGAGGAGCCGGGCCTGTCCAGGATTTCGACCATGGTCACGGCAAAAATATCCTCGGCGGTCCAAAACGGGACTCTCTCGACAAGGCGCTTCCCGCAAACCCGCAGGGAGTAGTCGGAACCCTCAATCACGGAGGGCATCGACAACAGCACTCCGGGGGGCAATACCGACTTGAGATTGCCGGCCAGCATATTGGACAATTCGCCCAAAGCGTCCCGGACATCGTCATTGATGGTGTCGGGAAGCGGAATCGACATCAGCAGGTGGGCGAAGGAGCAGGCCTGGTCGCGAGTGCACTCAAGCAGCACCGCGCCGTGCCAGTCGCCGGCAAAGTACACCGCCGCGGTGATCATTTCCTGGGGCGGCGTCCAGTCCATGGGGTACGGTTTCACGTGCAACCCCAACATGGTCGTGAAGACCAGGTCGACCACCTGTACAACGCTCGCCCGGTAGGCGACTACTGCGGAATCACAGTCCATTTGTATCCTTTCGAGGAGCCTGGTAGAACAT
>Ga0181529_10003512_pt1 | contig 17820 bp, 18 predicted proteins | sample PEATcosm2014_Bin_36_FD_119763 | JGI IMG/M metagenome (GOLD analysis project Ga0181529, IMG submission 119763) | Peatland microbial communities from MTU Mesocosm Facility, Houghton, MI, USA - PEATcosm2014_Bin10_30_metaG | ecosystem: Environmental > Terrestrial > Soil > Wetlands > Peat | place... | reverse complement strand
GCCTGCTCGCAGAACCTCAAGAAGGGAAGGGGCGTGCGGGTAGTGGGCCGGCTGAAGCAGGACCGCTGGACCGACGGCGAGGGCAAGTCCAAGTCGAGGGTGATGATCGTCGCCGAGCACGTCGAGTTCAAGCCGATCCGGCAGCAGGGGCCGGGGCCGGCCCCTGCCGGGGCTGCCCAGGAGGAGGCCGCGGAGGAGGAGCCCGCGATGGTGTTCTAGCCGACGGAGACGGCGGCGGGGCGCGCCGGCGGCGCCCCGCCGCCTTCCTAGACCTTGAACTTGTCCGTCACGATCCTCGCCGAGCCGATCGCGGCGTGCGTGGCTTCGACGATCCCGGTCGTCGACTCTGCATTGGCGGCGATAGCCCGCGCGCTCTCGGCCATCTCCTCCATGCTCGACGCTATCTCGGATGATGCCGCCTCCAGGCGCTTCATCCCTTCCAGCACCTTCGCGTTGCCCGTGCTCATCTCGGAGGAGTCCGTCCTCACGCTCGAGGTAAGCTCGTTGAGCGCGCGCAACGCCTCGAGCACCTGCGTCGAGCCCAATCGCTGCTCGTCGATGGCTCGACGGACCTCCTCGACGAACGAGCCCATCTCCTCGATCTTCCGCGCGACCCGCTCGAACGAGGCCTGGGCGTCGCCCGAGGATGCCACGGCCTCGTCGATGGCCGCCTGGACCTGGGACAGCTCGTTCTGGACGCTGAATGCCTGGTCGGCGGCGGTCTCGGCTAGCCTCCGTATCTCGTCGGCGACGACGGCGAAGCCCTTGCCCACCTCTCCCGCGTGAGCGGCCTCGATAGCCGCGTTCATGGCGAGGAGGTTGGTCTGCGAGGCGATGGTCGCGATGATCTCGTTGGCCTCGACTAAGGCCTTGGAGCGTTCCGTGATGACCCCGATCCTCTCGTCCGCCGCGCTCTGGGTTGCCTTGCCCTCGTCCGCGGCCGAGGCGAGTCCGTGGAATTCCTGGGCCATCCGGTCGATCGAAGTCGAGATGGAGCCGATGTTGCCGACCATCTGCTCGATGGAGGCCGAGGCCTCCGAGACGCTCGCCGCCTGCTCGGATATGGCCGCGTCGAGCCGCTCGATGCCCGCGGTGACCTGGTCGACGGCGAGCGAGGAGTCGGAGACGCACCCCGTCTGGTATCGCGCTTTCCCGCGAACGCCCTCCACTCGCTCCGAGATGCGGGCCACGGCTACGCGCGTCCCGGCAGAGCTGGCGCCGAGCTCGTCCCCGATGCTCGAGAGCTGGGCTTGGGCGGATTTCAGGCCCGAGATGACTCCCATGAGGCTCGCCACGAGGCTGTTTACGTCGGCACCGAGGATCCCCAGCTCGGTCCGCTCCCCGAGCTCGTCGATCGCCACGCGCTCTGAGAGGTCGAGTGATTCGGAGATACGTTTCGTGGAGCCGCGGATCGCGGCGATGGAAGACACTATGCCCTTGTCGACGAGGAGGAGCACGAGGAAGGCGAGGAGAATGCTTGCCGTGGAGGCCGCGAGCGCGATGAGCACCTTTCCCTGGTATGCGGCGATGCGGATTCCGAGGAGGACCGCCAGTTCCTCCGAGAGGGGATCGAAGAGCGCGGTCGAGGCATCGAGGGCGCTCGACCAGGCGGCGCCGAACTCGTCAGCCGATGGCTTGGCCCGGCCGGAGAACCAGTCCTCGAGCAGGTCTGCCAGCGCCGCGGTTTTTTCGCTGTATGCCTGGGAGAGCGGGGGGATGCGGCTCTGCAGGCTCGGGCTTGTCCCATAGAAGTTCTTGTCCTCCCCCAAGACCGTCTTGATCGAGGAGACGATGAGGTCCCGGTCGTCCTGCTTGAGAAAGGCCGCCAGGACCCCGAGCCGGCGCCGGGCGTCCTCCGCGGCGACTCGGTCGGTTCCCAAGGCGGCATCCGCGGCCGCTCGGATGCTCGAAAGCCGCTTGATGGCGGTGGGAAGGTAGACGACCACGACATCCATCGCGTAGTAGCTGTCGAGGTCCGGATCGAGTATGAGGTTGCTCGTGTTGCCGACGTAGGAGACGAGGGAAAATAGGTCGCCCGAGAGCTGGTCGCGCATTTCGGGACTCCAGGAGCGGCTGAGCCGGTCCCACTCGGAGGCGGCGTGGTCGATCCGCACTCCGCCCTCGTGGAGCCTGATGCCCTCCGGGTCCAAGGCGAGGATCCTGTACTCGCCCGAGAGCGACTTCATCCGGGCCATCGCCGTGTCGATCGTCCGGCCCGCCTGCTCGTCCATGCCCGGACCCAGCCGCGCGGCAGCGGCCATGGCGTCCCCGAGGGGCCGCTCGAAGTCGAGTCCCTTGATCTCGAGCGACGCGAAATCGATGGTCGCCTGGAGTCCAGAGACAATGAAGTAGGTCATCACGGCGGCCGGAACGAAGAAGACGATGGCGGCAAGCGCGAGGCGCGTGGATATTTTCATCCTGGATTTTATTTTTTTGCTCATGCGGCTCCTCCCAATAGGGGATTGGTCCATTAATGACGAAAGTATTGGGGGCCATTCTACTCATGATCGCCCGGCGGTCAATGCATTTTCCCATAATGCGCGTGGAACGCTTCATTTTTCGCCTTACGCCGATGTAGGCGGGGATTTTAGCTATACGCGAATGTCGCCTCGTCCGCGGCGCAAGAGACCCGCCAGCCTGCCGAGGATCGATGGCTATAATAATGTCATGGCTTGTCCGCCGACGCGAGGCCTTGGAACATCTTCGCCGGCGCCTCGGCTGGAGGCGGGCTTCCAGCCTGTTCTCGGCTATTTCTTCGGCTCTGGCGGCGGCACGAGGGCGTCGACGCTCGCGGCGGCCTCGAGGGCGGTCTGGGCCTCTGCGGCCGCACGCGAGAGGTACTCGATGAAACGCTCGCGGGTCTCGCTCTCGATCATGCGGGCCGTCGGGCCCGAAACGCTGATGGCGCCCGCGAAGTCGGAGCCCGGCAATCTAAGGGGCTTGGCGAAGCAGGTCAGGCCGACCTCGTACTCCTCGCCGTCCTGGCCGTAGCCGAGCTCGCGGGCTCGGCGGGCCTCTTTTAGGACCTCCTCGGGGTCGGTGAGCGTGCGCGCGTTGATCTTGGGCAAGGGCCCCGCGCCGAGTATCGCGCGGGCCCTCTCCTCGCTCAGGAGTGAGAGGATCGCCTTGCCGACCCCGGTACAGTAGAGGGGAAGGCGGTCGCCGGGCACGGAGCGCATGCGCAAGGAGCGGTCGGCCTCGGCGCGGTCGAGGTAGATGGCGCTGGAGCCGGCGAGACAGGCGAGGTTGGCGCTCTCGCCGGTCTCCCTAGCGAGGCGCTCGAGGAAGGGGCGCACGCGCTCGACTACGATGGAGCGCACGGGGACGTGCGAGCCGAGCTCGAAGAGGGCGAGGCCGAGGGTCCAGCCTTGGGCCGCGCGCTCGGCCACGCCGCGGGACTCGAGGACGGAGAGGTAGCGAAGGGCCGTTGCCTTGTTGACTCCCGTGTCGCGGGAGAGGCGAGCCAAGGTGACTGGGGCGCCAGTCCTCGAGAGGTAGAACAATAGGTCGAAGGCCTTGCCCGCCGATTCGCTCATAGACCTCCGCGGAAGCGCCGCTCCCGGAGGGGCCGGAGGCGGGATAGGGGAATTAAAGCATCCCTCGGGGGCCCAGTCAACCGCGAGGAGGGAGCTCGGAGGAATGATGAAGATGCATCGAGAATTTCGACGACCGCTAGCGGACGAGCGCGAAGTCGCTCGTCATGCGCCGCTGGAAGTCCTCGACTCCCTCGAACCGGAAGCTCGATAGGCCGGCGCGGAGGGCGCCCTCGACGTTGGCCGGGTTGTCGTCGATGAACAGGGCCTCGTCGGGCTTGGCGCCCGCGCTCGCTAGGGCCAGCTCGTAGATCTCGCCCTCGGGCTTGAGGAGCTTGTGCTCGCAGGAGAGCACGAGCGCGTCGAAGGCGCCGGACCAGCTCCGACCCTCGCCCTCGCGCACGTAGCGGGCTCCGTCCTCGTGGATGTTGGAGAGCATCACCAGGGAGCGCACGCGGCCCTTGGCCTCGCGCAGGAAAGAGGTCATCGCGGGGCGCATGTTGAACCAGGACCGCAGGTCCGCCTCGACGAGGCGGGCGAGGTCGCTGGCGAGCTCCCGGCCCAGGTCGGAGGCTATCCGGCCCCAGTATTCCCCCGCGCCGTAGAGGCCGCGATCGTAGTCGACCCTGTGCCTCCAGTAGGACTCGTAGAAGGATTCGCGCGCTGGAGCGGAGGCCGGGGGAAGGCCGAGCAGCGAGATCATCTCGTCGACCCGGCTCGGGTCTTGGTCCTCGGTCAGGACCCCGCCCATGTCGAAGATGAGGCAGCCAACGCTTTTCACCGAGGGCCCTCCTCGGCGGACCAGAAGCCGTCCTTCCAGTTGAAGCGGCCGGTCTCGGGCAGGATCTTGCCCTCGGACGCGGCGCGCATGACCTGCTTGTAGAGAGGCTTCGTGAGCCTCACCGAGGAGAAGTCGAGGATGAACCTGTCTATTCCTTCCTTGCGCAGGAAGGGGGCGCGGTCGGTGATGGAGAAGGGCCGCATCGGGGTCACGACTGTTCCGCTCTTTCCGCCGGCGCCGGCTCCCGCCGCCGAGATCTCGTAGGTCGAGCCGTCACGGTCGGCGAAGGACGTGAAGTCGTAGGCCGAGGCGAGGTCGGCGCGGGCGCGGAAAAGGGCGGGGTAGGAGAAGACGATCGGCATCCAGGAGGCCGCTGGCGCCGCGCCCTCGATGCGCTGGAAATCCTGCTTGGAGATCTCGAGGGGCGGCACGATGAAGCGCGCGCCTTCCTCGAGGAGGAAGGAGGCCGCCCAGCTGTTGAACGAGTAGAGGTAGGGGCCCGCGACGACGGTCAGGCCCCTGCCTCTGAGGAGAGCGAGGTGGCCCGGGTTGTTCGCGACGAAGAGACGCTGGCTTCGGCCGATCCAGTATTCGATCTCGTCGGCGAGCCAGCTTGAGTCGGCCTCGGGGAAGAACGGATCGAGCCAGAGGACGAGATCGTCTCGCTTGAAGGGCAGGGTCTTTTCCTCGGCGCGCATGAGCGCGGCGTTGGCCCGAGTGAGGAGGAGCATGGCCTTGCGCGGCCTCGCGGAGTTGAGGACATGGAGGTCGCCGGTCCGGCCGACGAGGGCGTAGATCCCCTCGGGCATCGCCCTCTCGGCGGCCGATAGCTCGGACTTCGGGAAGGACGGCCTCTCGGCCTCGGGGGCGGCCTCGCGGCTGGGGAACTTGTGGTATCGCGACAGGTCCTTGGGAAGGACGCTCTTGTAGCGCCGGGAAGTCGCCTGGCTCTGCACGAGGTAGGCCGAGTCGCTCTGGCGGACATCGGCGTCGACGCGCACGAGGAGGCCGGCGGGGACCTGCCTGACCTCCCTGACCTTGGCGGTGAAGCGCTCGGAGTCGTCGGGTCTGTGGAAGCGCAAGGAATCGCCCTCGGCCAGACCGTCGAACGAGGCGAGCAGGGCGAAGCGCGCCTCGTCGAGGACGCGGATGTCCTTCACCTTGCCCATAGGGATGCCGGTGCCGCCGGACTGCTCCGCCTGGATGAAGTCCGGCCTCGTTCCGCCGTCGAAGAAGTAGCTCGTCTTGCGCCGCGCGAGATCCGAGCGCAGCATCGCCTGGGCCTTAACTAGGGCCTTCTCGCGGTCGAATTTCCAGTTGTCGATCATGTGCCGGTACGCCGCGACCACGGTTCCGACGTACTCGGCGCTCTTCATGCGCCCCTCGATCTTGAAGGAGTCGACTCCCGCCTCCATCAGCTCGGGCACGAACTCGACGAGCTGGAGGTCGTCGGGGGAGAACCAGTAGCCCGAGCCCGACTCGTGCGAGTAGAGGCGGCGGCAGGCCTGGGCGCAGGTGCCGCGGTTGGCGCTCTTGCCCCCGAGGTAGCTCGAGAAGAGGCAGAGCCCCGACTCGCTGACGCAGAGGGCGCCGTGCACGAAGATCTCGAGCTCGAGGTTGGTCGAGGCCCGGACGGCGCGGACCTCGTCCAGAGACAGCTCGCGCGCGAGGACGGCGCGCTTGAAGCCGAGGCGCGAGAGGAGGTTGACGCCCTTGGCCGAGGCGACGTTCATCTGGGTGCTCGCGTGCAGCGCGAGGCCAGCGAAGTGGTCGCGCGCCATCTTGGCGACGCCGAGGTCCTGCACGATGATGCCGTCGGGGCCGAGGCGCTCAAGGTACTGGAGGAACTGCCACATGCGGTCGGCCTCGCGCTCCTCGAAGACGGTGTTGACCGTGACATAGAGCTTCTTGGCCCGCTTGTGGCAGGCCTCGAGGGCCGCCTCGAGCTGGTTGAAGGCGAAATTGGAGGATCGCATGCGGGCGTTGAAGCTGCGCGCGCCGAGGTAGACGGCGTCGGCTCCCTCGCCGAGGGCGGCGTCGAGGGCCTCCGGATTGCCCGCCGGGGCGAGCAGTTCGACTGTGGGCATGCGGGCAGTATATCGATTTTTTCATATCTTGCTAAGTACGCGAAAGTCCGAGGCGGGAAGGGTTGCCGGTGGAGCCGGCCGCCCCGTATACTCTTCCCACCATCGGAGGAACGGCATCATGGAGAAGAAGGAGATTCGCATCGGCCTCGTGGGCGCCGGTACCGTCGGAGGCGGCGTAGTCAAGCTCTTGCGCGAGCAGGAAAGCTATTTCCGCGACAAGCTCGGACTCCACCTCACCCTGGCGCGCGTGGTCGACAAGGACGACTCGCGGCTCGCCGCGCTCCCGGCCCGCGGCGCCGTCCTCTCCTCCTCGCCCGAGGACGTCCTCGGCGATCCTTCCATCGACATAGCCGTCGAGCTCATGGGCGGCACCGGGTATGCCCGCGATTTCGTCCTCGCGGCCCTGCGGGCCGGCAAGCACGTCGTCACCGCCAACAAGGCCCTGCTGGCCCAAGCCGGGCCGGCGATATTCCGCGAGGCCGAGCGCAACAACGTTTCAGTCTACTTCGAGGCCTCCGTAGGCGGCGGCATGCCGGTCATCAAGACCATACGCGAGGCGATGATCGGCAACGACATCTCCTCGCTCAAGACCATCATCAACGGCACCTGCAACTATATCCTCACGAGAATGACTCTCGAAGGGCTTTCCTTCGCCCAGGCCCTGGCCGACGCCCAGGCGAAGGGCTTCGCCGAGGCCGACCCGGAGCTCGACATCGGAGGCGGCGACTCCGGCCACAAGGTCGCCATCATGGCCAGCCTCCTCTACGACGGCTACCTGGCCTACTCGGCGCTCTCCGTCGAAGGGATAAAGGACATCTCGAGCGAGGACATCGCCTTCGCGCGCGAGCTCGGCTATACGATCAAGCTCCTGGGCGTCATCAGGCGCGAGAGGTCCGAGGAGCCGGTCGAGGCCCGCGTCCATCCCGCCATGCTCCGCAAGGACCACATCCTCGCCTCGGTCTCCGACTCGTACAACGCCGTCCTCCTCCACGGCAGCGCCGTCGGCGACATCCTCCTGTACGGCAGGGGCGCGGGCGAGATGCCCACGGCCTCCGCCGTAGTGAGCGACCTCGTCGACGTCGCGCGGAATATCGCCGGCGGCACTCCGCGCCGCATCCCCATGGACTATTACGACGAGTCCCGACCCCTCCCCGTGAAGGCGGTCGGCGAGCTGGCTTCGCGCTACTATCTACGTTTCTCCGTCGTCGACGTGGCGGGCGTGCTCGCGGCGATGACCTCGGTATTCGCGCGGCACTCCATCTCGATCGCCTCGGTGGTCCAGCGGGAGCCGCCCGAGTGGCAGCGGGTGAGCGTCATCTTCGTCACGCACGAGGCGGTCGAGTCTTCCCTTCGCGCTGCGGTCGGCGAGATCGAGGCGATGGACTTCGTCCGCGAGAAGGCCCAGGTCATCCGGATCGAGGACTAGGGTTCCCTAGTTCGGCGGGTATGCCCTGAAATTCCCGCTCAAGTCCAGGAGGGCGAGCATGTACAGCATGTCGTTGTAGTAGCGCCACTGGCCTTTATCCGCACTCGCGTTCCAGAGCTCCTCGACGAATGCCTTGCGCTCGGGGATATCGGCGGCGAGGCAGGCGGCCGCGTTCATAGCGACGAGACCGAGGGAGTGGTCGCCGCCGATCATCTCGCCAGTGACCTTATAGCGGTCGCCGTAGCGCGGCCCCTGTCCCAGGAAGAAGCGCAGGAGCCTGTCGGCCTGGGCGGCCTGCCAGGGATCGGCGGCGAACCATGAACTGTCGAGCCCGAGGTTCATGCCGCACCTCCAGGCATCGTAGAGGAAGTCCCGGTGGCCGCCGTTGTTCATGTCCGCGGGGCTGCCGTCGAATTCGGCGTAGTCGGGCATGAGCCCCGTCTGAGGATCGGCGGCCTTCCGCCAGAACGCGCGGCTCGCGGCGGCCGCGTCCTTCCAGAAGGCCTGGTCCTTGTCGGCCCAGAGCGCCCAGAGCTCGTAGAAGTGCGGCAGGTGATACGAGGGGTCGGTGATCCCGTCGCCGTTGTTCTTGGCGGGGACGAAGACGACCTGCTTGGCCTCCTGGTCGAACATGTCCGTCGAGACGAAGCTCTGCCCGCGGGCCGAGGCGTGGAGCATCGCGTCGAGGATGGCCTGCGCTTCCTTCCTATACGCGAAGATGCCCTCGCCGTCTCCCCACCGCGCTGAGGCGAAGAAAAGGGCGGTCACGAACCACTCCTCGCCGTCGGAGGCCGGGTTGCCGTTGCGCTTGCGGCCCTCCTTCGTGCAGTGCCAGGCGAAATAGCCCTGATAGGAGCCGGACTGCTGATACATGTAGGTCTTGGCCCACTTCCAGATCCGGTCGAACTCGAGCTTCTTGTCCAGCTGGACGGCGATCATCATGCCGTAGGACATGCCCTCGGTACGGACGTCGTCGTTGCCGATGTCCATGACGTAGGCCATGTCGGGGCCCACCGGATAATAGACGCGCTCAGTGGCGTCGTCGCCGTAGAAGAGCTGCTGCCAGGCCGCGTCGAGCTTGGCCTGGACCTCGGCCTCGCTCTTTCCGAGGAGCTCGGAGAAGAGGTTCGGGTAGGAGCCCGTCCTGACGGCCTGGGGGAAGGCCGTGGAGCCTATGGACATCATGAGCACCAGTCCTGCGAGGTTCTTCGCGCGCACGGTGGATCTCCTTCGCGCCAGCGGTCCCGTGGCCCGAGAGGAGCGGCCGGGAGCTGGACCGGAAAAGTATGCGCCATCCGTCGCGTATCGGGAAGCGGAGGTTTTACCTACCTCGCCGTCTCAAGCGTACAACCGCCGTATCCGCCCTCGAAACCGCTTCAGATCCACGGCCGGGAAGGGCTTCCCGTGCGATGGCCGGATCGTCATCGCGCCGGCCCCGAGGAGCGCGTCCCAGCTTCGATAATACCGGTCGATGTCGCGCACGTAGATCACGCACCTTTTGGTGCCGGCGAATCGGAAGAAATTCGCGGCCGCGTCGCCGCAATAGCACTCGCCGTCGTCCATCACGAGCGAGATGGAGTCGTCGGTGTGGCCGGGCGTCGGGTGGATGGCGCCCTCCAGAGAGAGGCCGAGGTCGGCGAGGCGCGTCGGCGCATGGACGAGTATGTCGTTTTCGCGCTTGATGTATGGAGGGAAACGATGAGTCCAGCTTTTGTCGAGGGCAGCCTTGATGAGGGCGAGAAGGCGCATGCGCCTCGTGACATAGCCGCCTTGCCCGTCCGCGACGTGGGCGCCGCCGCGCAGGATCTCGGCAGCCCTCTCCGACATGATGATCTTGAGCTCGGGATTCGCCTCGACCATGGGGCCGAGGAGGCCGGCGTGGTCGTCGTGGGCATGGGTGAGGAGGAGGTGTGTCACGTCCTGTCTGCGGACGCCCACGCGGGCCAGGCAGCGATCGAAGGCCTCGCGCTCCCATTCGTAGCCGGTGTCTATCAGAAGCCAGCCGGATTCGTGCCGGATCAGGAAGCAATTGGTGTAGCGTAGCTTGAAGGATATCGCGGTCATCTGAACCTCCATATCGTTAAGGTGCTTAACATTTGCGCGGCTCATGCCCTTGTGCGATCCCGAAAGTCAGCCCGATATTCGGTCCTCGATCTCCCGGAGGAGCTCTTCGAGCTCGCCGGTGAAGCTCGGAGGCAGGGCGGCAAGCCTGGCCTCGATCGCCTCGTAGAGTTTCCGGTGGTAGGCGGCGTGCCTCCGGTAGGCGACAGCTCCCTCTCTCGTCAGCTCGAGGCTCGTGTCGCGGGCCGAGCCCGCCGCTGGCGACTGGTCGACCATGGACTTGGCCTTGAGCCGAGCGAGGACTTGGGAAGCGGCGCTTTTGCTGATGCCTCGCAGGGCGGCGAGCTCGGTGACGCTGATCCCTGGGTGGTCGCCGACGGCCTCGATCGTGTGGATCTCGGCCTTCGAGAGCGGGAAACGCGTGCCGAACCTGCGCGTCTCGTCTTCCGAGGCGGCGACGAGGTTCGCGATGCGCATGAACTGCTCGACGAGGACCGCTGGTTTCGGCATATTGGTAAGGTACTTAACATATGGGTCGGAGTCAAGCGGCTCCCGCGCCGGGCCAATGGAAAAGTGAGCCGCGCGGACGAGAGTCCCGCGCTGCTCGAGAATCGCACGACGCCGCGTCCTACTCCGGCATGGCCTTGGTCAGGCTTCGGTCGATCGTGAAGGCCGTTCCATTGACGACGATCGTCCCGGATATGGTCGCGCTCCTGGCCTTGACGGCCGGAATGGAAAGGGAGCCGTCCAAGGCGAAGGTCCAGAACGAGACGCGATAGGCGATGTCGATCGTAAGATCGATATCGCAGGTATAGGTCTTGCCGCCCCGATCGAAGGTCACGTTTCCGGTCACGGTCCTGTGGACGCCGCTGACCGTATGCTGGACCTGTTGGCTGCCGAGGCCGGAGGCGTAGTTCGGAACCGCCGAGCCGGTAGAGTACGCCGCGGTCTTGTCGGTGGTGCTCTGGTAGTTCGCGCTCTGGCCCTCGGCGATGGCCGAGGTCACGGAGCCGCTTTCGATCGACTGGCCGCTAAGGTTGGAGTAGTCGCTGAAGACGACGGTCCGCGACCCGTAGTAGCGCAGGAAGCGGTTGTTGACGGTGTCGGGCGAGGCCAGCCCGGTGTCTGGATCGATGGCCGCTCCCTGGTCCGTCCAGGTCCCGTCGCCGGTGACGCTCACGCTGCCGCTTACGATTCCGCTGAAAGTCGAGGTCTGCGAGGCCGAGCCGCCGAGGTCCTTGGCTAGGCTCGAGGCCGAGGTCGCCTCGTCGTTCTCGACGCCGTAGGCGACCTCGCCGGCCGCCGCATCGGCCAATGTCTGGTCGCCGGGGGCGCTGATCGAACTTGAACATGACATGGCGAGGCTGAGCAGGGCCGCGCACGCGGCCGCGCACAACAAACAACGCATCGTCTCCTCCTTCGTCTCGTCTCGGCTGGAAGATGAAAAGCATAGTAGCGCGGGCCGGCGACGAAAAAACTCTGATTTTAATAAACAAAAATAAACGAGATTCGGCCGCTGTCATCGAGCCGGAGTCGGGCTTGCGTTTAGGATTGTTTATCGGATTTCCCACGGGGCCGGGAACCCTCCGCGGTATCCTTGAGGTGTGAATGGGCGCCAGAAGGGTGGTAGAATGCCTGTCATGAAGCGGATGGCCAGGAGCCTCGGGATCGTGCTGTGCGGAATACTTATGGCGACGACGCTGGCCTGCGCGCTCTGGCGATGGCCGCGGGGCGGCGCGAGGGTGAGCTCGGCGGGGAGCCTGGACCAGGGAGCGCTCTCCACCCTGAGCGACGGAGCCAAGCGCCTCATGGTCTTGGGCGCCTCGGGCGCGACGGTCATCGCCATGAAGGACGGCCGGCAGCTCCTCAGGATCGACTGCGGGGACGCGACCGAGGACACGAGTTACTGCGTCGCCTCCGCCTCGAAGTGGATGACGGCCGCCCTCGTGATGACCGCGGTCGACTCGGGCGAGCTCTCGCTCGACGAGAAGGTGTCGCGCGTCCTGCCGGAGTTCTCGGGCCCGCCGGGCGAGGCCACGATTCGCGAGCTCCTCGCCCAGACCGCCGGCGAGGGCAGCCTGCCCAGCAGGGTCGACGAGCGGCAGGACCCTCGCATCACCCTGGCGGAATCGGCGGCGCAGATCGACGGGCGAGCTCTCGAGGATCAGCCGGGAGCGGTCTTCAAGTACGGAGGCCCTGGCTTTCAGGTGGCCGGCGCGGCGCTCGAGCGGGTCACGGGTCGGCGCTGGGCCGATCTCTTCGAGGATCGCATCGCGCAGCCCCTTGGCATGAAGAGCAGCTATTGGACCCACGGTCCCCGCAGCGCCGTCCCTCCTGTCGAGACCCTGAATCCTCTGCTCCAGGGAGGGCTTGTCACGACGGCCTCGGACTACATGCGATTCCTCACCATGCTGGCCTCGGGCGGAATCTTCGAGGGCCGCGTCATCCTCTCGCGCAAGTCCGTCGACGAGATGGAGAGAGTCCAGACTCTCGGCAAGCCCATGGCCTATATGCCTGAGGGCGTCCTGGCCTCGGCCCAATACGGCCTCGGCAACTGGACGGAGACCTGGGACGACACAGGTTCGGGCGAGATGGTGAGCAGTCCCGGCGCCTTCGGCGCCTATCCCTGGATCGACAGGAAGAGCGGCGTCTATGGCATCTTCTTCCTGAATGCGCGTCTGCCCCGCGTTATGCGCGCGGAGCTCGCGGAGCGGCATGCGATCCTGGACCGCTTCGGGCGATAGGCTGAAGGCGGCAATGGACGCGTCGGCGCTGATCGTCGAGGACGATCGCGACCTGGCCGAGCTGATGGCGATCTACCTGGGGGACGAGGGGATCGAGGGCCGGATCGCCGGGACGGCCGAGGAGGGCCTGGGCCTGCTCGGCTCCGGGGCTTTCGATCTCGTGCTCCTCGACCTCAGTCTTCCGTGCATGGACGGCTTCGAATTCCTGCGCAGGCTTCGGTCCTCTTCGGACCTGCCCGTGATGATCGTGTCCTCGCGGGAAGCCGACGAGGACATGATCCTTGCCCTCGGGCTCGGCGCGGACGAGTTCGTCAGCAAGCCCTTCTCGCCGAGGGTGCTGGCCGCGCGGGCGAAGGCGCACCTGCGACGGGCCCGCGGGAATACTCCCGCGGCGGCGCCCAACGTCCTGCGCCTCGGAAACCTGAGGGTCGATCTCGAGTCCATGCTGGTCGAGCGAGAGGGGCTCAGGCTGCCGATGCCCGCCAAGGAGCTCGACCTCCTCGTCTTCCTGCTGCGGCATCGCGGCGAGGTTCTCGAGAGCGAGGCCATCTATCGAGAGGTCTGGAACAATCCCTACGGCGACATGGCTACGGTCGCGGTCCACGTTCAGAGGCTTCGAAGACGGATCGAGCCCGATCCCGCGAGCCCCCGCTATATCAAGACCGTCTACGGCGTCGGCTATCGCCTCGACGCGCCCGGCGACGGTCCAGGCGAAATAGCTGGCGAGGGCGGGAGGGACACGGAATGAGACTCAAGACGCAGTTCCGGTTCTTGAGCGTCATTTCGGCCGTCGCGCCCCTCCTGGCCACGGCCCTCTTGGGCATGGCGGCCGTCCGCGCCAATCTCGTCTCGGGGCCCAGGCGGCAGCTCGTCGAGACCCGCGACGCTCTCGAGCGAGTGATAGATGCGGGGGCGGGCGACGCGGCCCTGGGCGAGGTCCTGCGGCGCGCGAAGGGCGTCAGCCTGGTGCTGGAGGATTCAGGCCTCGTCCCGCGGGCCTGGAATTCGGGCGAGGCCGAGGCCTATGCCTCGAGGGGCCCCGCGGGGCTCGCGCAGTGCCCCGGCGGCTTTTTCATGATCCGCTTTCTAGCGGGAGGCGAGTCCTACTACCTCGTCCTGGTCCAGCTTCGCCCCGAGGCCCTTCGCGAAAGCTCAATGGCCGCGATCTCGCCCTTCATACTTCTCTTCCTCGTTCTCCTTTTCCTCGTGCCCCTGCTCACTTCCCTCTGGCTCGACAGGACGCTCAAGGTCGTCCAGGAGCTGCGCGTGGCCACCCTCAGGATCTCGGGCGGCGATCTCGACTTCCGCCCGGACGCCGAAGGGCCCGAGGAGATAGCCGGTCTCTCGCGCAGCTTTGACGAGATGCGGCTAGCCCTGCGCGAGGAGTCGGAGCGGAGGGCACGCTTCCTGATGTCGGTGTCGCACGACTTGAAGACGCCGCTCGCCGTAGTGCGCGGCTACGTGGAGGCGCTCAGGGATGGGCACGGGGCCACGGCGGAACAGCGCGATCGCTATCTGTCGATCGTCGAGGGCAAGACCATGCTTCTCGAAAGCCGGATCCGCGACCTCGTGGACTTCGCCTCGCTCTCCACGGACGACTGGCGGCTGACTCGCAGGCCCGTGGACATCGCCGGCTATCTCTCCGCTCGCGCCGAGGAATTCGCGGACGAGGCCGCGGTCTTCGGGCGGCGCTTCGCTCATGAGATACGCATTGAGCAGGGGACTCTGGCCATGCTTGACGTCCAGCTCTTCGGCCGGAGCCTCGAGAACCTCTTCTTCAACGCCATCAAGTTCACGGGGGAGGGAGGGGAGATACGCATGAGTTGCCGCCCCGTCGAGGGAGGGGCCGAGCTTTCATTCTCTGACGACGGGCCCGGGATTCCCGCACCCGATCGCGAACGGGTGTTCGAGCCCTATTACCGCGGCGTCGCCGCGGCAGGGATCCCAGGCTCCGGCCTCGGACTATCTATCGTCAAGTCGATCATGGAGGCCCACGGGTTCTCCGTGGCCGTCGGCGGGAACGATGGAGGCGGGAGGGGGGCGGTCATCTCGATCCGGGTCGCGACTCTGCTCTAGCCGCGAGGCTAGGGCTCTCGGTCCCGAACGCGACGTCATGGCGGTTCGCGGCCTCACCGGCGCATGATAGTGGCTTCCGGGGCCGGGATAGGTATAACATCTCGGGGATGGAGCGGCAATTCGACGCGCGGGCCTTCGCCGAGGCCCTGAGACTGGCCCTGGCTCGGCCCCTTCCCGGCTCGGCCTTTCACTCTCGCATGCAGCCCGCGGCTCGCGCCCATCTGCCGCCGCCAGCGAGGCCGAGGCCATCGGCAGTCCTAATTCCAATTCTCGCGCAAGAGCGCCCAGCCCTCCTCCTCATCGAGCGCTCCGCGGGCGGACTCCACGGCGGGCAGATCGCCTTTCCCGGCGGGGCTGAGGAGGCCGGCGACCTCTCGCCGGAGGCCACGGCCCTGCGAGAGGCCCGCGAGGAGATCGGCCTCGAGCCCGAGGCCGTCGACGTCCTCGGCCGCCTAACGCCCCTGACGATCGCGGTAAGCGGCTTCATCGTGCAGCCAGTACTCGGCCTCGTCCTCGGCCGGCCCGCGCTTCGGCCAAGCCCTGAGGAAGTCGCGCGCGTCCTCGAAGTCCCGCTGGCCGCGCTTCTCGATCCGCGGAGCAGGTCAGAGCGGGAGATCGATGTGCGCGGCCAAAACCTCCTCGTTCCCTGCTATACGCTCGGCGGAGCCCTCGTCTGGGGCGCCACCGCGATGATGCTTTCCGAGCTCGAGGAGATCCTGCGCCGGGGGCCTGTGACGCCAGATGGCTAAAACAGGCGGGCGAAGACAGCTCCGTTTCAGCCGAGCCTTCCGATGTCGGAGGCGATCTGCTGGGCCATTACGCTCCTAAAAAATATGAAGTTTTTCTGTCCGTCCTCGTCCGAGGGGAAGATGAGCTTGGTACCCGCGCGCTCGCCGCCTGTCTCGCCGCCTGCGCAGTAGGTCGTCACGAGAGTCGCCGGCTCGGCCTCGATCCTGTTCAGGGCGGCCCGGCGACCTGGCGTCTTCAAATCGCCTGCGCGAGAATAAGGTAAGAAGATCCTTCGCCTTTCAGGTCGGCGACTCCTGCACTTTTGGCAAGGAGACCGCATCAGACCTAGCTCTGCTCTCCTTGGACCTCGACCTTGTACCAGCAGTCGGCTATCCCATGGATCGGCTGCCTCGTAGTGGTCTTCTCCAGGATCTTCGCCGTGTCGCCAAGCATCGCCTGAACAGGGCCGCGACGATGTCGGCGCTTGCGCCCGTTTGGACCATGCTGCTTCAAGTCGAGACTCGCACTTCCCGTGCGCCAAATAGCCTGCCCTCCGATCGAGCGAATCGCCGGCGAGAACCTCTCCATTATTCCTGCTCCTGGACTTCGCGATCCAGATCTCGATTTCATGGCGAGCGCTCGCTTGGTCGTAGCCAATTCCCCACTCGATCTCGCGCTCCAGGAAGCCGGCACGGGCTTTCGCGCGCGGGGAGGCGGCGCGCTGTCCAAGGAGGAGCGGACGAGGGTGAACCGCCCGATGACGGTGTCGAAGTCGCCCGCCTTGATGGCCACCGATCGGCCGGAAAGGGATCAGGTCCTGCCGTAAGATCATCTAGTTATAATGAAGTGACCTCCCTGATATAGGGCGTGGATTAATCGCCGCGAAGCGGGTACCACACATATCGACGGGAGACCACGATGGCGAGCAAATTCTACGTTGGAATGGATGGGCACAAGGACAGTGTGAGGATCGCCGTGCTGAAGGGTACAGGGAAAGAGACGGTCTACGAGGCCACGCTCAAGAATGCCATTACTAAAATCGTCAGAGTAGTGTCGGGCTACCGAGTGAAAGGCACGGTCATCGCAGGCTATGAAGCTAGCTGCATGGGTTTCACGCCGCATTGGAGCCTCGCTGAGGCGAAGGTCGATTGTCGGGTGATAGCGCCGAACAAGGCGGCGTAGCTGGGGAGCGAGCGAAACAAGACTGACGCGCGGGACGCTATATTGATCGCTCGAATCTTGAAGAATGACGAGGGGGAGAGCATCCATGTGCCGACACAGGCAGACAAGGCGGCGCGGGACCTGCTGCGCTGCCACGAGGATATACGGCAGGAGGCGCACCGGACGAAGCTGCAGTTGGTGAGGTTTCTGGCCCACAACGGGTATATCTACGAGACAAAGCGACAGATGTGGACAGAGGTTCATCGTGATTGGATGAAACGCATCGAGTTCAGAAGCGAACTGCAAGAAGAGACATTTACCCAGTACTGGTGAGCGCTCCAGGAGACCGAGAGCAGGTTGGCGCGCGTAGAGGCGGCGGTGGTAGAGGTCGCCGAGTCCGAGGTCTACCACGAACAGGTCGCCCGTCTGCGCTGCTTCAACGGGATCGACTACATCACCGCGCTCGTCCTGGTCTGCGAGGTCAGAGACTACCGACGCATTGGCTGCGCAGCCTCGTTCATGGCCGACCTCGGGCTAGTTTCCTGCGAGCGATCGAGCGGCCCCAAGCGCGGGCAGGGAGGGATCACGAAGACGGGGAAGGTCCCTTTGCGGCGTCTGTTGATCGAATCGAGTTGGCATTATCGCCATCACGGGGCTGCCAGTGGCGCCCTCCAGGCCCGACGGATTGGCGTCGACAAGCACGTCATTGCCTAAGCCGACAAGGCGATGAGCAGGCTCCAAGCGAAGTTCTGCCATCTTGTGTCCAAGGGCAAGTCATCAAAGCCGGCCATGACCGCTACGGCTCGCGAACTGGCGGGCTTCGTCTGGGGAACCATGGTCGGCGAATACTGCTGAGCGAAGGGCTACTTCCGCCTGTGAAGGTCAATGGACAACGAGGCAATAAAAAGAGGAATGAGAACGATAAAGGGGATACGCTCGAGCACACTATAGGGTGGATTTTAATCCAATCCTCGTCTCTAGACTGAAGCCATCCCCGATGTTCAGATTGTCATGCGGTAGCCAATCCGCGCATATCAGACTGATCAATTGTCACAATACCTTCCTCAGTGTGACGAACCTTGTTGATTTTCCTCCCTCCGCTTCCTCACCCGAAGGCGAAGGCCGGCAGATAAGTCATGCCGGCGGTTCCGGGAGTGGGACATTCCTTCTTCCATATCCGTGTCTCGATTCCGTCCAGAGTGAGAAGGCTCAGAAAGGCCCG
>Ga0181529_10003510_pt1 | contig 17826 bp, 14 predicted proteins | sample PEATcosm2014_Bin_36_FD_119763 | JGI IMG/M metagenome (GOLD analysis project Ga0181529, IMG submission 119763) | Peatland microbial communities from MTU Mesocosm Facility, Houghton, MI, USA - PEATcosm2014_Bin10_30_metaG | ecosystem: Environmental > Terrestrial > Soil > Wetlands > Peat | place... | reverse complement strand
TCGAGGAGCGGGCATGATCTCGGACTTCCGGATCCTCGGCATCGAGGAGACGGATGACGTCTCGCTCATCAAGTCCGCTTTCAGGAGGCGGGCCAAGGAGCTCCATCCCGACCTATCCACGAACGAGGACGCCATCGAGCGCCATGACCTGTTTACCCAGGTCTGCAAGGCCTATCGGAGGCTGCTGGACCGAGCGACTAAGCCCGAGCCTGCCGCTAGGGGGGGGAAGGCGCCGGCGCTCAGCGGCAATGAGGTCGCGCCTCACGCCGACCAGGCATACGTCTTCTACCGTCAGGGCATGAGGCTCTTCATGTCGATCCATCCCCCGCAATGGAACATAGACGCCGGAGGCCTGCTCAACACCAGGATCGCCGGTCAGGACGGCGAGCAGGAGATCATCCAAGGCAAGGTCATGGGTCTCGTCAAGCTCTTCCCGAGGGCCTATTACTATTTTTCCATCGTCGTGCACGAGTATCCCGAGTCCGAATGGGCCTTCGACGCCTCGGGAAAAATGGGCGTGATCGAAGAGAGGATCGGCATGTACCGCAAGATCATCCAGTCCTTCACCTCGTGGAATGTCGACAGGGCCTTCGGCGCATGACGAAATGAAGCTCCGGCCGTCGACCCGAACGCGTCTTTTTATCCTCGCGCTCGTGATTCCATGCTCGCTCTACGCGGAGGGCGGGCCGAGCGGCGCGGCCCCGGCCGACCAGGCCGGAGGAAGCCTTTCAATACAGGCCCAGTCCGAGATCGAGAACGAGGGGGTGCTCGGAGCGCTGGGAGCGGGCGTGGACACGCCCGCGGATACCGTCGTCGCCTACCAGGTCGGGGCCTTCAGGATTCGGGCCACCGCGGAACGGCTCATCGAGGAGCTGGGCAAGGCCGATTTCGTCGGATACCTATATACGAAGAGGGTGGACGCCAGCGACTATTGGGTCGTGCTCGTCTCGGCGGCGAACAACCCCTTCGAGAATCGTTCCAACGAATTATCGGAGGCAGGCTTTGCCTCCATCCCGATACTGAAGTCTGAACTCGACGCAAGCCTGAAGCTCGCGCCGGGGCAATGAGGCCCATCCGGCGCCCGAGGAGTCATGCATGCCGAGCCCTAGGGCCGAGCTACGCTCGGCGGAGGCTATTTGGGAAGGCGCTCCGCATAACGCCTTCACCGACCTCGCGCGTTATCGAGGCCAATGGTTCTGCGCCTTCCGAGAAGGGGCCTCCCACGCCCTCTGCGCTGGCAAGGTCCGCGTGCTACGATCGAGGGATGGCGAGTCCTGGGAGAGCGTTGCCCTCATCGGTGAGCGCGGGGTCGATTTGCGGGACCCCAAACTGTCGACGGGCCTCGACGGAAGTCTCGAGCTTCTTATGGGGGCGAGCCCCGTCAGGAAGGGCCGTTACGAGGGCCGCAGGCCGAGGCTCTGCCGATCTGAGGACGGGGTCTCGTGGACGACCCTCCGGCCCATCGCCGAGGAGGGGGACTGGCTCTGGCGGGTCGACCGTTCGGGCGGCAGGTCATATGGCATAAGCTACCGCCTTCCCAGCGAGCGCCGCTGGAAAGTCGCACTGCTCGAGAGCGAGGACGGCCTCGACTATCGGGAGCTGACGATGCTCGATGTCCCCGGCAAGCCGAACGAGGCCACGCTGCGCTTCAGGGGGGCCGAGGCTATCGCCCTCGTCCGGCGCGAGGCGGGCGAGGGAAGGGCCTGGATCGGGAGGAGCCTCCCGCCCTACCGAAGCTGGCGCTGGAGCGGGACCGGCGAGAGGCTGGGCGGCCCCAACTTCATCGTCCTCCCGGGCGGAGGCCTGGTGGCGGCGGCTCGAATCTGGAGGCGGGGCAAGCCCCTCGTCGCACTGCTCTCGATGAGCCCCTCGTCCCTGCGCCCCTTGCTCGAACTGCCCTCTGGAGGGGACTGCGGCTATCCCGGGATGGTCTTCCACCGCGGCTCGCTGCGGATCAGCTACTATTCCTCGCACGAGGGGAAGTCCAGGATCTACCTGGCGAGGGTGGCGCTCAGGCCCCGAAGGCCGTAGCGAGGAGCTCCCGCGTATACGGATGCCGCGGATCCCCGAATATCCTCGCCGCCTGCCCCGCCTCGACGATCCTGCCGTCCTTCATGATCGCGAGAGCGTGGCAGAGGGACTTGAGCACCTTGAGGTCGTGGCTGATAAAAATATAGCCCAAGCCGTACTTGGCCTGAAGCGCCTTGAGCAGCTCGATGACCTGGAACTGGACGGTCCTGTCCAGCGAGGACGTCGGCTCGTCCAGGACGAGCAGCTCCGGCCTGAGCACGAGGGCCCGGGCGATCGCGATGCGCTGGCGCTGCCCCCCCGAATACTCGTGGGGGAAACGGAGCCTCTGATCGGGGTCGAGGCCGACGTCGCGCATCGTGTCGACGATCGTCCGCTCCCGCTCGGCGGGATCGGACATGCCGTGGACCTCGAGCCCCTCGCCGATGATGTCCTCGACGCTCATGCGCGGATTGAGGCTGCCGAAGGGGTCCTGGAAGATGATCTGCATCCTGCGGCGGAGCAGGCGCAAGGGCTCGCTCGCGAGCGCGTCGACCCTCTCGCCGTCGAGGAGTATCGAGCCCTGGCACGAGGTCAGCCTGAGCAGGGCCTTGCCGAGGGTGGTCTTGCCCGATCCCGACTCTCCGGCGACCCCCAGGGTCTCGCCCCGCCTAAGCTCGAGATCGACCCCGTCCACAGCCTTCACGTAGCCGAGCGTCCTTCGCAGCGCCCCTTTCTGGATCGGGAACCAGACCTTGATGTCCTTGGCCACCAAGAGAAGGGGCCGAGCGGGGTCGCTCTCCGGCGGCTCGGACCTGGGCTCGGCGTCGAGGAGGCTCTTCGTGTAGGGATGCTCGGGCCGCGCGAAAATGCCGTCGCAGGATTTCGTCTCCACGATGAGGCCGTCGTGCATCACCGCCACGCGGGTCGCGATGCGGCGCACGATCTCGAGGTTGTGGGTGATGAAGAGGATGGCCATCCCGAGCTCGCGCTGGAGCTCCGCTAGCAGCTTGAGTATCTGGGCCTGGATGGTCACGTCGAGGGCCGTCGTCGGCTCGTCGGCGATGAGGAGGCTCGGCTCGTTCGCGAGGGCCATCGCGATCATCACGCGCTGGCGCTCCCCTCCCGAGAGCTGGTGGGGATAGGAGCCGAGCTTCTTCTCAGGCTGGGACAGGCCCACCCGAGAGAGCCATTCGAGGCTCACCGGGCGGGCAGCGGCCGCCGATAGGCCGCGATGGAGGAAGAGTGTCTCGCCGAGCTGCCGTTCGACCGTATGCAGGGGGTTGAGCGAGGACATGGGCTCCTGGAAGATCATGCCGATCTCGTCGCCCCTGAGCGAGCGCAGCTCGGGATCGGACATTCGCAGCACGTCCCTCCCCTTGAAATCGATGCGGCCCGCGGGGTAGGCGACGAGCGAGTCGGGGATGAGGCGCAGGATGGACTGCGCAGTCACCGTCTTGCCCGAGCCCGACTCGCCGACGAGGGCGAGAGTCTCACCCTCGTCGATCCCGAGGTCCACGCCGTGGACGACCTCGCGCAGCTCTCCTCCCCGCTTGAAGCCGATGCGAAGGCCCTGGAGGGAGACGAGGCTCACGAGGCCCTCCTAGGATCGAATGCGTCGCGGACCGCCTCGCCCACGAAGACGAGGAGGCTCAGCATGCCTGCCAGGACGACGAAGGCCGAGATCCCGAGCCAGGGAGCCTGGAGGTTGTCCTTGCCCTGGGCGAGGAGGTCCCCGAGGGAGGGAGAGCCCAAGGGAAGCCCGAAGCCGAGGAAGTCCAGCGAGGTGAGGGTCGTGATGGAGCCGCAGAGGATGAAGGGCAAGAACGTGAGGGTCGCCACCATCGCGTTGGGCAGCATGTGACGGAAGATGATCCGAGAATTCTTGAGTCCCAGGGCCTTGGCGGCGAGGACGTACTCGAGGTTGCGCGCCCGGAGGAACTCGGCCCGGACTACGCCGACGAGGGCCATCCATCCGAAGAGGAGGGTGATGAGGAGGAGCCACCAGAAATTCGGCTGGACCACGCTCGAGAGGATGATGAGGATGAAGAGCGTGGGCATGCCCGACCATACCTCTATGAATCGCTGGCCGAGGATATCGATCCTGCCGCCGTAGTAGCCCTGGAGAGCCCCGGCGGCGACGCCGATCGCGGAGGACAGGATGGTCAGCGTGAGGCCGAAGAGGACCGAGATGCGGAAGCCGTAGAGTATCGTGGCGAGGACGTCCCTCCCCTGGTCGTCGGTGCCGAGGGGATTGTCGCGGGTCGGAGGCGAGGGGGCCGGGCTCGGGAGATCGTAGTTGATGGTATCGTAGCTGAAGCGCAGGAGGGGCCAGAGCATGGAGCCCTTCGCCTCGATGAGGGACTGGACCTGGGGGTCGCGGTAGTCGGCCTCGGTTTCGAACTCCCCGCCGAAGGCCTTCTCGCTGTAGTGGACCAGGAAGGGGAAATAGGGCCTGCCCTCGAAGACGACGAGAAGGGGGCGGTCGTTGGCGATGAGCTCGGAAAAGAGGCTGATGGCGAAGACGACGAGGAAGATCCACAACGAGATGAGGCCGCGCCTGTTCGCCTTGAAGCGGCGCCAGCGCTCGCGGCCCAAGCTTCCCAGGCCTCGGCGCGCGCTCACGACCGCCTCGTCTCGAAGTCGATCCGGGGGTCAACCAACGTGTAGGTTATGTCGCTCAACAGCGTGAGGAGGAGCCCGAGCAGCGTGAAGATGTACAGGGTTCCGAACATCACCGGGTAGTCGCGCTGCATCGTGGCCTCGAAGCCCAGAAGGCCGATGCCGTTGAGCGAGAAGATCACCTCGATCAGGACCGAGCCGGTGAAGAACATGCTGATGAAGGTCGCCGGAAAGCCGGCGATGACGAGGAGCATCGCGTTTCGGAACACGTGCTTGCGCAAGACGTCCTTTTCCGTCAGGCCCTTGGCGCGGGCGGTCATCACGTACTGCTTGTGGATCTCGTCGAGGAAGGAATTCTTCGTGAGCATGGTCAGGGTGGCGAAGCCTCCTATCGACTCGGCGATCACCGGCAAAAAGATATGCCAGAGATAGTCCCCGACCTTCCCCGCCAGGCTCAGGGAGGCGAAGTCCGTGGACGTGAGGCCGCGCAGTGGGAAGATCTTGAGGAAGCTCCCGCCCGCGAAGAGGACGATGAGGATGATGGCGAAGAGAAAGGTCGGGATCGTGTTGCCGAGCACTATGGCCGAGCTCGTCCAGACGTCGAACCGGCTGCCGTGCCGCACGGCCTTGCGTATGCCAAGGGGTATGGACACGAGGTAGATGATGAGGGTGCTCCACAGGCCTAGCGATATGGAGACGGGGAGCCGCTCGGCGACCAGGCCGAGGACGCTCTTGCCCTTGAAGAGGCTGTCGCCGAGGTCGAAGACCAGGTACCGCTTGAGCATCTCGAGGTAGCGGACGAGGAGCGGCTTGTCGAAGCCGTAGCGCTTCCGGATCGCCGCGATCACTTCCGGGTCGAGGCCGCGGGCGCCTCGATAGATGGATTTGGTCGGCTTCGAGCCAGTAACGGCGCCCGCGCCGTTCGACGACGATCCCGTCTCGCTCCGCCCCTGGCCCGAGATTCGCTCCATCGCGCCCGTCGGCCCGAGCCCGCTCAGATTGGCGACGGCCTGGTCGACGGGGCCTCCGGGGGCGATCTGCACGATGAAGAAATTCACCGTGATGATAGCCCAGAGAGTCGGGATCATGAGGAGCAGTCGACGGAGGACGTATCGCGCCATGCCAGCCTACTTGTTGGGCAGCTTGGCCTCTTTGGCCTTGTCGATCCACCAGGAGCCGAGGCCGAGATCGTACTTGGGCATTACCGAGGGACGGGCGAACTTGTTCCAGTACGCGATGCGGTACGAGCCGAGATGCCACATCGGCATGACGTAGTAGTTCCAGGTCAGGACCCGGTCGAAGGCCCTGCCCCAGGCGAGGAGTGCCTTCTCGCTGGCCTGGTTGGCGACAATGCCGTCGACCAGGTAGTCGATGGCGGGATCCTGTATATTCGCCGTATTGTAGGTCGAGTCGATGTAATTGGAGCGCCATATCTTCTTGACGTCGAGGTTCGGATAGTACATAGCGTCGTAACCGCGATCGATCATGTCATAATCCTGCTTGCGCATACGCTCGGTGTATTGAGTGGTGTCGACTTGGCGGACCGTCATCGCGACGCCCATGCGCTCGAGGTTCCGCTGTATGGGCGCGGCCACCCTGGCCATCGAGGGGCTGTAGATGAGGAGCTCGAAGCTCATGGGCTCGCCGGTCCGGACATTGGCGAGCTTGCCGTCCTTGTCGATCTCCCAGCCCGCCTGCTTGAAGAGATCCATGGCCGCGCGGACCTGGTCGCGGATATTGCCCGTACCGTCCGTGACCGGGGGTTGGTATTCCTGTGTGAAGAGCTCGGGCGGGACCTTGGAGCGTATGGGCTCGAGGATCTTGAGCTCCTCCGGGCTCGGGAGGCCCTGGGCCTCGTAGTCGGTATTGGTGAAGTAGCTTCGAGTCCGCGTGTACTGATCGTAGAAGAAGTTCTTGTTGAGCCATTGGAAGTCGAGGGCGTAGCCCAGGGCCTCGCGCACTCTCCTGTCCTTGAAGATGGGCCTCTGGACGTTGAATACGAAGGACTGCATGTCCTGGGGCCTTCTATCGGGCAGGGTCTCCTTGACGATATACCCCGAGTCGAAGGGACGGCCCGCGTACATGGTCGCCCAGTTCTTGGCGATGCTCTCCTGGTAGAAGTCGTACTCTCCCGCCTTGAAGGCCTCGAAGGCCACCGTCTCGTCGCGGTAGTAATCGTAGCGGATGGCGTCGAAGTTGTTCTGGCCCTTGTTCACCGGCAGGTCCCAGCCCCAGTAGCCCGGTATCCGCTCGTACACGACATACTGCCCGATTCTGTAATCCTTGACGATATAGCCTCCTGTGCCGACCGGCACTTCGGTGAGGGGATCCGAGAGCTTACGGCTCGACCAATAGGACTTAGGCAGGATATTGAGGGATGCCAGGGAGATGGCCAGGGCCTTGTCCGCGCTTTTGAGCGTGAATTTGACCCTGAGAGGATCGAGGGCCTCGGCTTTTATTCCACCGTAGGACAGCTTGAACTGGGGCACGCCCTCGTCCATGAATTTGTTGAAGCTGAAGACGACGTCGTCCGAGGTGATGGGCTTGCCGTCCTGGGCGCGGGCCTTGGGATTGATATCGAAGGCGATCCAGGAGAAATCGGCGGGATACTCGACCTTCTCCGCGACGAGGGGATAATAGACATCGACCTCGTCCAGGGAGCCCACCATGAGCGCATCGTAAAAGTAGCCGTCGGCGCCCACCGAGGCGACGCCGCGATCGGCGAAGGAATTGAAATTGTCGTAGGTCCCGATCTGCGACTCGCGGAGAATCCCTCCTTTGGGAGCGACAGGGTTCACGTAATCGAAGTGATCGAAGCCGGGAGCGTACTTAGGCGTGCCGTGGATCGCGAGAGAGCTCGCGATCGTCACCTGCGCCGTGGCGGAGACGAGAGCCCCGAGGACGAGCGCGGTTATCGTCGGGACTTGCTTGTTCATTCGGCCTCCCGGGAATTCTGAGAATGACATAGAGAAAATAGAGCGATATATTTGCCGAGGTCAATAGATCGCCGCGAGCAATCGCCCGTGGAGGAAGAGGCATGGAATACAAGGGTCTGGAACGGCATTCGTCTCGCTTTCGCGGATATACGGAGCTGCGAGTCCAGGAAAATAGGGAAGCCGTGATCGTCTTGGCCAACGGCGATGTCTTGCAAAATCGGGGCCTCGTCACGGGAGGCTCCTCGGCGCGGGCCTATAAGGGCGGAGTATGGGGTTTCGCCTCGAATCCCGCTACCGACGACGCGGCCATCGCGCGAGTCGTGGGGATCGCGACCTCGAACGCGCGCTTCCTCGCTGGAAAGGAAGGCCGCGGCGAGGTCGATCTGCCTTGCAGGCCGGGCTCGGGCTCTTTCGATTATTCGATGGCGAGACCGCGAGCCGGGCAGAAAGAACTCATGGAATTCGTCAAGGCGATCGATGCGCGCATAGCCGAAAGGCACAAGGGCCTGTGCGCGCGCTCGGTCAGGTTGCGGGGGCTGGACATGGAGAAGACCATGCTCGCCTCCGACGGCGGCTCGGGCTACTCGATGACGCCGCAGGTGATGCTCTACGTGGAGATGACTGTCGAGGCCGGCCCGGATACCGTCAATGTCCACAAGGTCTTCGGCGGGCTCGGGCGATTCGAGGATTGGTTCGGAGAGCCCGCGGCTCTCTTCGAAAGCATCGAGGAAGCCCATGACCACCTCATGCGCAAGGCTCAGGGCGTCCACGCCGAGGCTGGGCTCCACGAAGTCGTGCTCGGGCCCGAGCTCGCCGGGATCCTCGCTCACGAGGCCATCGGCCACACGGTGGAGGCGGACCTCGTGCTCGGCGGCAGCGTCGCCGGAGAAAACCTGGGCCGAAAGGTCGCCTCGGAAATCGTCACGCTCGTCGACTACGCGCATACCGCCAAAGGCCGGATATGTCCCGTGCCCGTCCATGTGGACGACGAGGGAACCGAGGCCAGGGATGTCGTCTTGATCGAGGATGGTGTGTTGAGGAATTTCATGCACAACAAGGAAACCGCGGGGCATTTCGGCGTCGAGCCGATGGGCAACGCGCGAGCCCACGAATTCTCGGACGAGCCCCTCGTACGCATGCGCAATACGGCCATCGATCCTGGGACGAGCTCGCTCGACGACATGATCTCGGATGTCCAAGACGGCTATTACCTCATCCGGCCATCCAACGGACAAGCCGATTCCACGAGCGAGTTCATGTTCGGGGTAGTGCTCGGATACGAGATCAAGAGAGGCAAGATCGGGCGCGCGATCCGGGACGTGACGATCTCGGGCGTGGCCTTCGATATGCTGAAGACCGTCACCGCCCTCTCCAAGGACATGACCTGGGTCAGCGGCATGTGCGGCAAGAAGCAGCTTATCCCGGTGGGCATGGGCGGTCCCGCCCTCCGCTGCCAGGTGATGATCGGAGGCCGTCTATGACTCCCCAGGAAATGGTCGCGCATGCCCTCGACACAGCCAAGCGGGCGGGCGCCGACAAGGCTCAAGTCCACCTCATGCTCACCGAGAAGAGCGAACTCAACGTCGACTCGGGCAGGATGAGCCTCTTCAGGACGACCGGAAATGCGTCCCTCTCGCTGACAGTCTTCGTTGGCGCCCGTAAGGGCTCCGCGACCCTCAATAAGATCGACGCCTCGTCGATCGAAGAGGCTGCGCGCGAAGCCGCGGCCTTCGCCTCGACCGCTGAGGCCGATATGGCCAACGATATCTCCCCGGCGGCGCCGCCGAAGGAATTCGAGTATGGCGATAGGGAGCCGGATCGGGAGGCGATGTACGCTCGACTGTCGGAGTTCGTCGCGTACGCGGGCAAGGCCTATCCGAAGACCAAGCTCGAGCAATGCATACTCGATTTCACTCGGTATGAGGGCTTTGTCGGCAACACCAACGGCGCCTTTTTTATTGGGAGAAGGGGACTCTACGATTTCTCGGCGATGTTCACTTCAAAGGACGGCGAGAAAACCTCCTCATTCAATTATTCGGGGGCAAGCGACCGCAAGCTTACCCGCCCGCTCGAGGCATGGGGCAGCGTCGATGAGCTCATGCGCCAATCATCCGAGCAGCTCGAGCCGAGGCGCGTCCAAGAGAATTTCGAGGGCGACCTCATCATGGCGCCCGACTGCATGGGTGACCTCGTTCACGCTCTCCAAAGCGTGTTCCTAGGGGACTATCCGATGCTTGCAGGCACATCGCCGTGGAAGGACAGGCTGGGCGAGCGCGTCTGCTCGGACACATTGACCCTGAGGTCGATGCCCGTCTCGGAGAGGATAAAGGCGGGGTATTTCGTCACTCCGGACGGCTTCGAGGCGAAGGACGCGACGATCATCGACGGCGGCATACTCGAATCCTTCCTCCTCGGCCTCTATGCATCGAACAAGACCGGGAAGCCGCGAGCGACGACCGCGGGCGGGGCCTGGATTATCGAAGCGGGCGCCGACAGTCTCGCGTCCATGATCTCCGGAATCGAGCGCGGACTCCTGCTCTGCCGCTTCTCGGGCGGCAATCCAAGCAGCAACGGAGACTTTTCGGGCGTGGCCAAGAACAGCTACCTGATCGAGAAAGGCAAGCTCGCGTATCCGGTCGTCAGCACCATGATCTCGGGCAATTTCGGGGACCTGGTCCAGGATGTAAAGGCGGTATCGAAGGAGACAGTCGATTTCGGCTCGGCGATCTTCCCCTGGATACGCTTCGGGGGCGTGACCATAGCGGGGAATTAGGACCCCAGCGTCAGGGCAGCGTATCGATGTAGAAATAGCTCTTTTGCCCGAGAACGTCCCCGAAGCAATCGAAGACATCGCCCGCGAGAGAATGCTCCGGTCGGGGCCCGTCCGGCTTCGACGAGATGGCCATCCCGCTGTTTATTCGTTTGCCTTGATCGTCGAAGGCATCGGTCGGGCGCAGGAGATTCATCGTCTCGATCACGATCCCTCTATGCAAGTTCTCGTGCAGATAATAGACCGTGCCGTCCGGGTCCACGGCCATGACGATCCCCGCATGCGTCCGTGGATCGTGAATTCTGTCCCCGTCGCCCCTCGCGTCCCAAGTGTTGTCCCAAATAACCACGTCCCCCGGACGAGGATACCTATCCGTGTGAATCGCGTTGCGCTCCTGGAGAGTCATGTAGAGACGATTGACGCCGTCTCCCGGGTAACAATCGAAATCCTTGGTCACGTCGAGCGAAACGCCGTAGAATGCGGCGCTTACCGTGCCTATGCAATCGAGGGTGAAGGCCCGGCCCTTGACTGTCACATTAGCGTTCGGCGGTTTCCCGAGGAGCGTCTTGGCCGAGGCGATGACGGCGAGTTCGTCCGGCGTCGGTGGCATTTGTTGCTGCTCCGGCGTTCTATAGATCCCGAGAGACTCGGCCGACAGGAGAGAAGAGCGGAGCGGGGCCACGGCGGCTTGAGCCTCCTTTGCGGGCGATTCCGCCGCTGGAGGCGCCTGCGCCGCAGCCGATGCGCTCGGCGCGACAGAGCTTGGGGCCAGGCCTTGACCCTTCCTCTGGTCCGTCCCCGCCATGGCGCTCGTGTGCGGAGCGGAGGCGCAACTCGCCGCGAGAAAGGCGGCCGCCGCCAAATACCACTGGAACTTGCCCACGTCTCGCCTCCTGCGCTTTCGGTTTCTTTATTGCTTGGAAGCCGCGGGCGCGGCGGGCTGCGCAGCGGTAGTCGGCGGCGCGGGCGGCTGGCGCGCCTTGTCCAGCGCTATGTACGCGGCGGTTCCCTTGAGTCGGGAGTTCGCGACGGCGTAGTCGAAGGCCGTCTTGCCGGCGTTGGAGCGCGCCATCCCATCCGCTCCCGCCTTGAGGAGAGCCATGACCACGGCGGGAACCCTGGTATCGCGAGCCGCCAGCATGAGGGCCGAAAGTCCGTCGGGACCACGGTCGTCCACCTTCGCGCCGGCTCCCACGAAAGCCGCGATGACCAAGGGATCGCCGTTGCGTTGCGCGGCGTACATCAGCGGCGTCCAGCCCTGCTCGTCCCTCGCGTTGAGGCTCTGGCCGCTCTTCGCGGCCTCCTCCACGTCCGAGGGCGAGCAGCTGCGAGCCCTTTCGAAGAAATTCTGGGCCCGATCGAGAGCCCTATGCGCGGCCTTTCCGATGTTCGGATTGTCCGAGGCCCAGTCGAAGGGCGTCCTGCCATCCGAGGACTTGAGCTGGCCGCTCGCCCCCGCCGCGAGGAGGGCAATGACCACTTCGGGGTTCCTGTTCGTCCGCGCGGCCAGCATCAGAGGCGTGAGGCCCTTCGGCCCGTCCTCATCGACTCGAGCGCCCGACTTGACCAGCACGCCGATAACCCGGGCGTCAGCATTGCTCTCGGCAGCGTACATCAGGGCCGTCCATTGATCCTCGTCCCGCGCTGCGGCCTTGCCTCCATCGGCGAGGGCGGCGGTCACCATGTCGGCAGTCCCCGTCCGGGCGAGCTCGCACAGGCTCTGCGCGCGTTGCAGCGCGCCATACGCCGACGTCCCATTGAGGCTTTCGTTCGTCATCGCATAGTCGAAGGCAGTCCTGCCCGCCCCCGATTTCAGTCGGCCGTCGGCCCCAGCCGCAAGAAGCGCGGCGACGACCTCCGGACTCGCGCTGTTGCGAGCGGCGAGCATCAAGGGCGTCCGGCCCTCCGCATCCCGATCGTCGACTTTCGCTCCGGCCTTCAGCAAGGCGCCCAGAGCCTCGGGGCTCGAGTTGCGCGAGGCCGCGTGCATCAAGGGCGTCCAGCCGTCCTCGTCCTGGGCTTCCGCCTTCGCGCCTCGCTCTATGGCCGCCGTCACCTGATCGGCCGTCGCCGAGCGGACGAACTCGAAGAAGTCCTGGGCACCCTGCAGGTTCGCGCAAACGGCCGTCCCCTTCAGGCTGGCGTTGGCCACCGCATAATCGTAGGCCGTCTCGCCTTTGCTCGACTTTCGAGAGCCGCTCGCCCCGGCCTTCAACAGCGTAGCTAGGATCGAGGGATCGGCAGCTTTCGCCGCCGCCCACATCAGCGCCGTCATTCCGTCCTTGTCGCAGCCGTCGACCGAGGCTCCGGCCGAAAGGAGCGAGGGCACGATCGCGATCGCGACCGGACTTTCGCACGCGTACATGAGGGGCGTCCGCTTGGCCCTGTCCGAGTCGTTCGGGGACGCGCCGTCGGCGATGAGCGCCTGGATCACTGAATAGCTCCGGTTATAGAGCGCGGCCTTGATCAGCGGACTCATGCCGTACTCGTCCTTCTCGTCGAGGCGAGCTCCCGCCTGCACGAGCATGGCGATGATGTCGGGATTGTCATTATCCCTCGCAGCCCAAATCAAGGCCGTCTGCCCGTCCTTATCCTTGTCACCGATCGAAGCTCCGGCCTTCAGCAAGGCGCTGATCATCGTGGGGCTCCGGTTGCAGTCCGCGGCGTACATCAAGGCCGTGACACCGTCCTTGTTCCTCGCTTCGAGCCTCGACCCCGCCTGAAGGAGAAGCCCGACCACGCTAGCGTCGGGATTGCAGGCCGCCGCGAACATCAGCGGGGTCGCGCCGTCCCGGTCGACCTGGTTGACGTCGGGACCTTGAGCGAGGGCCTCGGCCAACTGCTCTTGGCTCGCCATACGGACCAGGTGCATGAAGTCCATCTCACCCTGGGCAAGGCCTGGAGCGGCTAAAAGGAAGCTGGCGGCGATGAGCGAAAACCATTCCTTATTGCGCGTGGTCAACATTGAGCCTCCCTGTTCTCTTCCTACAAGGAGCGAATTCCGTTGATGCTTATCCTGGTTTCGCGGGCTCGAGCTCGAATTGATTATACTCGCCCTTGCCCGCGAAAACGACTACCGCCAATGCTTGGAAGCGGAGGCCCCGTGTCCGAATTCGACGTTTATAAGGACTCCTGACGGGCCTCTTCAGCGCCACTCTCGATATAGTCCAGGAAGGCGCTTACCCGCTCATGAACAAAGAAGTCGCGAGCTCGGGGGCGAGTGCGGAGGAGAAGCCCCTCCAGCCGCGTGACACGAGAAATCGCGACATAAGCCTGGCCAGCCGCGAAGGCCCCCTGGGAGAGGTCTACAAAGACCTTTGCGAGAGTTCTTCCCTGCGCGCGATGGATGGTGATGGCCCAGCCGAGCACGAAGGGGTATTGCCTGTATTCGTCGGTGGTCTCTTCCAAGAGCTGGCCTGAACGAAGCGTGAAGCGAACCTTCTTCCAGACATAGGGCTCGACGCGGAATTCGCCCGTTTCGTCTTGTACGAGGACTCCATCGTCATCGAGCCCAGTGACTGTTGCCAGAGTGCCATTGCCCCATCGATTTTTGGTGTCGTTGACCGTAAACATGACGCGTGTGCCGACCTTGAGCACGAGCTTGCGCGGCGCGGGGAGCTCGTCGTCATCGAGCGAGTTTGCGAAGTGCCCCGAGGCGACTGCGGCGTAGACGTGGGCGAGACCCGGCAGGGCGTCGAAGCGGTAGCGGTTCAGGCGCTGGGCCTCGTCCTTTTTCGCCGTCAGCACGAGGTAGTCGGCGGGTGGCTTCCGGCCTTCGGGGAGGACACGCGACTGCAGGAGGTCGAGGTCGGCATCGGTTACCATGCCGCTGCGGCAGCGATCGAGGGTGGCAAGAAAGTCCGCCTCATTCTGTCGGAAGACCCGCGTGAACTCCACTCGCATGATCCTCCGTGCCCGAGTGCGAAGAACCTGGGAAGAGAAGAAGAAGGGACTTTTGTAACGCCTCTTGAAGAGCTCTCCAGCGGGGGTGTAGGGATCGGGCTCGACTGGCGGAAGCTGGTAAGGATCGCCGAAAAGAACGAGGCGAGCCCCCCCGAAGGAAAGATGCGGCTGGTTTTTGGCCATTCGCATCCGCCGATCCACTTCATCGAGGAGGTCCGCACGGACCATGGAGATCTCGTCGATGACGATCGTCTCGACGTTCTCGAGTAGAGGGAGAAGTCGAGCTTCCCGGTCGGGATCACGTCGGGTTTCAAGGTAGGTTTTTTCGTTGGGATCGATCCAGAAGAAGCTGTGGATTGTCTGCCCGCCGATGGTGAGGGCCGCCACGGAAGTGGGAGCGAGGAAGACTGCGTTACGCGGCCGGATTTCCGTCTTGAGATACTGGAGGAAGGTGGACTTTCCCGTGCCGGCGCGCCCGGAAATCCAGATGAAGCGGACCTTCTCGTCCACCAGCAGGGCGATGGCCGCCTTCATCTCCTCGGTCAGAACAATCGAATCCAAGAGCGCCTCGTAGAGCATTAAACTTGGCGTCGCAACGGCGGAGTCATGTTGCAGATTTAGAAGCCGAGGGTAGCATGGTTTCGGAACTTTAGGCATCAGGGCGCATAGAGGATAGATGATTCAAAGCCCCGACCTATAGACTGTGAACGTATCTAATTATATTATATATAAGTATATAGTGTGTTCGTCGATGGTGAGTTCCCGGAATTAGCGACCCGGGGAATTTATATCGGCGTTGACAGCTTTTCTGGGAAACCCGCTGTTTATAGGACGTACCGCCGTGGCTCATTGAGGAAGGTCGCGATGAAATTTGGAGCTCGAGTCAGCATTCTGGTTCTCGGAGTATTCGTCGCCTCCACCTCCGTCATCATGATCAAGGCATCGGCCACCAATCCTCTGCTCCAGGCCTCCTACCGCCTCCTAGGCTCGGTCCTCATACTCCTTCCGTTTTTCTTTCGCGAGCTCGAGGCTCGAAGCGAGAAGGTCGAATTCCGCCTAGTCGCGCCCTCCATCTTACCAGGCATACTCCTCGGTCTACACTTCATTGCATGGATATACGGCGCCAGGCTCACCCTCGCGGGCAACTCCACCGTTATCGTCAACATGGCCCCAGTAGTCATGCCATTCTTCGCCTTCTTCCTCCTCGGCCTCAAGCCCAGCCGGCGGGAAATTTTGGGCACACTGTTAGCGACGGTGGGCGTCGCGGCCTTGGCCGCCGCCGATTATCGCGGCAATCCCAGCCACTTTGCAGGCGACTTCCTCTGCTTTGTCGCCATGCTGCTGTTCACCGCCTACCTGGCCCTGGCGAGGAAAAACAACGCCGCAGGGCGGCTCTGGTCCTATTTGGTGCCACTGTACGCCTCCGGGGGGATATTCTGTCTGATACTCGCCCTAGTCCTCGGTGTTAATCCTATCGCGGGGATTTCCTGGACCGACGCTGCCATGACGGCAGGCCTTGCGCTAGGGCCGACAGTCATGGGCCATTCTATCATGAACTGGGCCATGCTCCGCTTCCCTCCGCAGGTCGTGTCCATCCTCAACCTCGGCCAGTTTATCTTCGCCGGTATTCTCGCCTTCGCCCTCTTTGGCGAAGTCCCTGGAGCCGTATTCTACGCCACAAGCGCCCTAATCGTGACGGGAGCCGTCATCGCGATACTCCCGGCCAAGCGGCAACCTGATCTGCGCTAGCTGCCACGATCTTTCGCATGAGGTCCGTACGGCGGTCCGCGCCCTCACGGGAAGCGTTCTTGATTTTGAGACGCCCACCGGATGGTAAATGCGCCATTGGGTCGGCCAGCAATACTCAGAGCCTGCAAAGAAGCAGGAGCAGGCAATTCGAAAAAGGCCCGAGGCTTGAATGGTCAATGACACTCAGATACAGCTTTCATCCCTTTAACAGCTCGAAGATATTCTTGGTACCTTGAATACCGGAGACGCGTTAGGTGATGTTGATCTGGGAAGTACCTTTTTGGCTGTCCTCTCCCTAGTGAAGAAGCTGCGAAAATCGACGCAAGAGAACCGCGAGGACGATAATTCCGAACACGACGATCAGGAGCATCCTTTTGCCATCGATTTTCTTTGGCGGTTTCCCCATTTGTGAACCTCCTGGCTTAAGGCTCAGTATACCCCATGAGTAGCGGGGGAGAGGGGAAGGCTCGAATTGCATAGACACATAATGAATTGCTTGAGGAATGGACCTTATGCAGTTTTTCTGTTCCAGCCCTCCACAGACCCTGGTATTCGAGATGGCGATCGGGACACGAAGGATTGACGAACGGCATCTGGGATGTACAATTGACGACTAAATAGGAGATGGACCTATGGCGAGTCAGAGGCACGAACAAGAAGGGAAGTCTCGGGTTATGGCGGAAAAATTTTCCGAAGATCTCGCAAAGGGCAACCGAATGTTCGATTGAAGTTTCAGATCGCATTCTCAAGAGGTGTGAGATTGCACAACTACCTGGCATTTATTTATTTCGGGTGCGGTGTGTGCATATTCCTCTTCGCGTGCAGCCAGCTCCTAGTGAGGAACAAGCAAGCTCTCCATTACTGGATGTTCTTCGATTGTGTCTTTCTGAGCTATTTGCTCATGTATTTCTGGGCTGTCCCGGAGCGATCTCTTCCGTCCATACCGGCAGCCATGGCCTCGAGCGAGATCTCGGGCGTCTTCTGCTTCGTGCCGTTCCTATATGCAGCGTCGCAGGCAATAATTTGGGGCGGAGCGCCTCCCATCAGACGCTTCGGCCTCTACCTGATCTTCCCCGCCGTCTTCGCCCTAGGCTTCGGCCTGTACAATTCCTTGACGCGCCTCGGATCCTGGATCGACACCGCCGCCGTGCCGGGCCACTTCGACACTCCCTTCCTCGCCTGGGCAACGACCGCGGCCTGTGTCTCGGGGATCGTCGCATTATGCCTGGGTCTCGTCGCGGCGTGGAAAGTCCGGCGAGGACGCAAGACCGCTCCGAGCCTGGTCTTCAAGACACAAGTCATCTTCCTGATCCTCTATCTCGCCGAGTCGATGCCCATGCTCGTGGCCTGCGTCCAGCGAAACGACCGCCTGCTCGATCTCGTCTTTGCGATGATCGGCCTCTCCGCGGTGATCTTCACCTTGACCTGCACCTCGGTGATATATTTCTCCGGAGCCGAGGCCTCGCCCCTTCGCGGGATCGGCCAGGCGCGGCCCGACTGGGACCTGGGCGCCGGCGAGATCGCGGCTAAGCTTGAGCAGGCGATGAAGAGCACCGCCGCCTACAGGCACGCGGACCTGCGGTTGGACCAGCTGGCCCGGCTCACGAGAGTGGAGCCGAAAAAGCTATCCTATTATTTCAATGCGAGCCTCGGGACGAATTTCCGCGGCTACCTAAACGGCCTGAGACTCCGGGCCGTGTGCCGTGACTTGCTCGGGAAGCCCTTCGCCTCGATCCTCGACATCGCGATGGAGAACGGCTTCAGCTCCAAGAGCAGCTTCAACTCGCTGTTCGTCAAGGCCTACGGCATGACGCCGAGGGAATACCGCTCGCGCCATCT
>Ga0181529_10003507_pt1 | contig 17835 bp, 16 predicted proteins | sample PEATcosm2014_Bin_36_FD_119763 | JGI IMG/M metagenome (GOLD analysis project Ga0181529, IMG submission 119763) | Peatland microbial communities from MTU Mesocosm Facility, Houghton, MI, USA - PEATcosm2014_Bin10_30_metaG | ecosystem: Environmental > Terrestrial > Soil > Wetlands > Peat | place... | reverse complement strand
TTGCGCATTGCAGCGCATATGCGCCGAATACTCAGCGCCGGAGTCATATGGATCCGGATGCTATGCGGCCATCGACTCCAGATCTTCAGCGTTCACCTCGATCGCGGCATGCTGGTTAATCAATTCGAGTGTCAGCACGAACCGCATGCTATTGCTTTTTCTTACAAGAGTCCCCTGTAGACCCTGCATTACACCGCTCTTAATGCGAACTTTTTCGCCGATAACAAAGTCGCGATACGGTTCGACCCGTTGCCTGCAGAAGTCGGAGCGCAAAAACTCGATCTCGGAATCCCGAAGAGCGGCGTTTTCCTTCCCGTTGCCCACAATCTGTAGAACCCCTGGAGACTGGAGAACCTTCACCCGCTCCGTGAAATTGATATGCACAAACAGATAGGAGGGAAACAGCGGCAGGATGAGCTTCATCCGTTGCCTGTTCTTCCAGACCCGGACGGTTTCATAGGTTGGAAGAAAAGACTCAATCTCCCGCATGTCAAGGTGCTTCAGTGCCGACTTTTCGTGTTGCGGAACAGTGTAAACCGCATACCAATTGCGATCACGCGCGGCACCCATGATTGCTTGGTTCTGGGAGACCTGGTCGACGTATGTTCGACCGATCGTCTGTAGACTCACCGGAAGCCTCTGATTGAACTGGCGCGCTGCACAAACATGACAGAGCAACGATCCAGATTTGCGTAAGACTATAGTGAAACACTAACCCTTCGATAGAGCGTCGATTTGCGCATGGCTCCGCCATGCTGACTTAGCAAGACAACAAAACGCTAAGCCCCGACCTCATCATCACCATACTACACACACTGCCTACAAAAACAATGAAAGTTCGCAACGAAACCGTCCCGCGTCGCAAAATAACCTTACAATAATCCACCATTGACACAACGATTCAATTGGACATCTGCGCACCGATTACTATCCAATTCTTCGATTTCAATTAGCATAAGCCAATGCTGCCGTTTGTGCAAGCGCAAATCATTAATTTTTGGCGTCAGGAATCGGCGTAAATAAAGCTCCGGCCGTTTGCGCCGACACACTGTTCAAAATACAATGCGCCATAACTATCCTGTGATCAATCGTTTAAGCCAGTCTTTCCAACAGCGGTCTATGTCCGCAAACCTTCGGGTAATGAATAGATTGTTGGACTTTATATGCCGGCAAATGGGATCAAATGCCTCCCCGCCGGATGATGGACGCACTTGCTGACACTGCCTCCATCTGCGTAGGAAATGGCCTACTCTTTGCAACAAGTGGGCCGTGCCTCAGCGTTGGCTCAAATCGGCTTCTGTGGCTGGCAGGAGCGTATTGACCACCGGAGCACAGATCAATATTTGAGAATTGTCGCCTGGCGTAAAGTGTAATCGCTATGCTGCATGAACGAAGCTCAGCGCCGCCCGACACTGGTGCTTAAGCCGATGACCTGCGCACCGCAGCCGAGGTCCACCTTCGCGGTGGCTTCACTCTGCGTGCCATCACCGTGACAGCTTCCTGGGAACCATGATCGAAGCCTTTCGGGACGTGGACGAGGAGAATAGTAACCAACGTAATATCAATGACATAAGCGGAACGTCTGGTGCCTAGAGTTTTGATTGGAAACAATGAGAATCTGTATTGTGGGGTTCATGTGGGGTTGAAATTTACCCATTCCCGCGCAGGGCGAGCAGGGGCGTGATCAAAGAGAATCCCCGATCGAAAAGGCGAGAGCCGGTCACACAACTTCCCGGTTATAGCAAAACCACAATAGGTGTACCCAAGGCTACGACTCTAAAGTGTTGATATCATTAAGAAATCAACACCATTGATGAGGCTGTTATGGGCATGGGAATTTTGTTTTGCTCTAGAATCGTTCGGCGCGAGATCGGTACGTATATGGTGGCCCACCTTGCGCTTCGTAGAGAAGAGGGAAAAGATTTCAAATGAGTGAGATGGCCCTTTTCGAAGAACGGCCGGTGCGCCGGGTTTTTCATAATGAGGAGTGGTGGTTTGTTCTCACCGACATTGTCAGCGCGCTGACGGACTCGCCCGCTCCCGACGATTATCTAAAGAAGCTGCGCCGCCGCGACCCCTCCCTGGCCGAGGCCTTCAAAGGAAGGACAACTTGTTCCCCCTTGCGCTTCCCTTTGAAACGGAGGGGGGAATGCGAAGGCTCCAATGTTGTAACGTCCCCGGAATTCTCCGGCTGATTCAGTCCATCCCTTCCCCCAAGGCGGAGCTGTTTAGCGTTGGCTTGCGAAAGTGGGCAATGGATGTTTGCTGGAGATCGCCGATCCGGCTATGGCGCTGGAGCGGACCAGGAAGAACTGGCGCCAGTTGAGCCGCAGCGACAAGTGGATCACCCAGCGCATGACCGGGCAGGAGACGCGCAAAAAACTGACCGACTACTGGGCCAGTCACGAGGTAAAGCAGGGCAGGAGTTCGCCATCCTCACCAATATCATTCACGAAGAATGGTCCGGCATCTCGGTCAAACAGCATAAGGAGCTGAAAAGGCTTGAAAGCCACAATATTCGCGATCACATGCGTGAGGCCGAACTCATCTTCACGGCCCTTGCGAAGCTTTCCACGAGCCAGATCGCGGAGACGGAAGCGGCGGTGGGCCTGCCTGCCAACAAAAAGGCCGCAAAGACTGCCGGGAAGGGTTGGACGGGCGCTTTCACCAGAACCACATTAAAATCCGCGAGCGCCGGAACAGTAAAAGTTGCCGTGAGCGACGGGCGCGGCAGCCGCGGTCAAAAGAAAACCAGGTGAAAATCCGTATCTCATGAACCTTGGGACTCGTATTTAGTATCCCCAACGTTCCTCATGGTTCTGTGTAACCACATTGCACTAAGGATAAGAGCGACCAACTGTATGCAATATGACCACCAACTCATCCACAACCCGTAATGCATGAAGTATATCTGCTTCGGATAATCCTGAATGCCTTCGAAGGGTGACGCCGGCCAGGGGGCCAGATTGATCTTCATCCAGAACTGCGCAAATAGAACTGTAAGAAATGTAAATGCGTATTTAAAAGACGCCTTCACGCGCATCTTTTCAAAGGCTTGGACGAAAACCAAAACAAGAAAAGGCCAGGCTGTGGTTAAAAATCGCGGCTCGCCAACAAGTCCCAAAAGCATGCACATTCCCATGATTGCCATGACGCCGGGCCCCAGTCTTCTTGCCTCCACGCAGAATGCTTTCCAGCAAAGAATCATCAGCAGCAAAACAGGTCCCCAAAAGACAGCCAGCGTAACGAATGGCAACAGAAACTTTCCCTCAGGAGGAAGAAAAGCCCCTATAACAAGATTCTTCAAGCTGCCTTCATTCGCAATGGCAGGATTTGATGCGGCCTTGACAAGAAAGAAAGGCACCAGGACAGCTGCCGCCGCCAATGCAATTAAAGCAGGTTTCGCTCTGCGCATGCCGATCAAAACCGCAGGAACGAATTTTCGGGACCCAACCAGCATGGCAAGAGCAAGCAACATGCCCGCAATAGAAGGAAGTGCGGTAATCAATAGTTCAAATCCGAGCAGAACTCGCCTTTGTGTGCAGTAGGAAGCAAAGTGCTGCTGGGCATGAGCCACGAAGGCGGGCAGGTTGCATGGGCTGTCGGGCAGAGGTCCAATCAACGCCATGATAATGTATCCAATCACCGACAATGCAAGCAGCACGAGGCCGCCCCGTATAACTCGACGGGACATCCGACGCGAACGCTCTGACGATGCAGGCGCTACCACATCCTTCGGAAGCTCGGTTGTCAGAAACAGCAACAGGAATGCCCCACAAAAGCTCACCACAGGCCAGCAGAAAGCTCCAATTACTGTCGTGACAAAAAGAGCGAGCGGCTTCTTCTCAACATAGAAGAGCAACAGCAACATGGCGACAAAAAGCGCCGTGACGTCGGTAAGAACCGGATAATAAAATGCCTGCTTGGAACACTCATAGCTGACAAAGATTCCGCTGAATCCTATCCAGCGTCCGCCAAGACTGAGATCAAAAACACCGGCGATACGCTTCCACGCCCAACATGCTCCGGCGAGGAGAATCAGATTGTACACTTCAAACCCGCGAATGATGTTCCCGGTGTCTATCGGCGCTCCGGACAATAGCAGCATTCCGCGCACGATAGCCGCGGGAAGGATTCTCTGTGTATAGTAGCCACTTAGCTGCCTGCCACTGATCATCGAACCCAGGTTACGGACCATGTCAGCATAAGTCACTCCATCCCATCCCAAGCCTCCGCCGGCTGGCACTTTCTCTCCCCAGAAAAAGCTCAGTACGCCTAGAACAAGAACTATAAGGAGCATAAGCCTGTGGCTGCTGTTAATCTCTTTCCATGAAAACGCCTTTTTCAGTAGTTCCATTTCGCACCTTCTCTGAGAGTTGAGTAAACAATTCAAACGCCGGGCTTGAAGGAGCCGCAACAAGCAGATCAAAACTGCCGCGTCTAAGTTCCCCCCATCGCAATCGGCTTCGACTCAGGCTCCATTTGATTCAACGGCAATCCAAAGGCGATCTTGGGATACACATTCGAAAATGTATCGATTCAGACAACAATCAATTTGTCCACAAAACCAAATCAATTCTACGCCCGCTTGCACTCGAAACGAAAGACATGGGTGAAACGGCTTCGAAAGCGGTTAGACATGCAGATATCTCGACCTAAGTCGCCCGGTCGCGCTCATGATTCATACAGTGGATAATGCCCGTGCCATGCGGCGGTTCGGCGAACGGCATCCTCAAGTGAAACTTTGCATTTCAAACCAAGCTTTTGTTCTGCTTTCCGGATACTCGGGACATATTGCTGCACCCTCGCGCCTAGGATTGGCTGTTGCGCGATCCTCACACTTGCTGGCGAACCTATAGCGGCAACCACGGCATGCGCAAGTTCCAAGATACTGATGGCCCTGTCCGATCCGACATTGAACGCCTCCATTGCCGGCGCCGTAAACAAAATCGTCCAAAGCCAGATGGCGAGGTCTGCCGCATACATGTAGGAGCGTTTCGGAGTACCGTCCCCATTCACACTGACTGATTCCCCTCTCATTGCGTCACGGATGAAGTTCCCAATCGCAAAGTGCGCATCCAATGGCAAATGCGGACCCACAAACGCAAAACATCGCGCAATCTTGCATTCAATCCCGGACTTTGCCCCATAAACGGCACACATCAACTCCGCGGCGCGCTTCCCTTCAGCATACACGGAGCCACACTCCAAAGGGTTAGGCGCACCTGCGTAATCCTCACTGATGTGTGAAATCGACGAAGGCTGGCTTCCATACACTGCACCGGAACTGGTAAACAAGAATTTCTGCGCACCGTGGCTTGCCGCGAACTCCAATACTCGTTCCGTTCCACGAAGAATAGTTGTCAGCATCTCTATGGGATTCTCGGCAGCTTGTTTTGCACTAGCTTCAGTCGCAGCGTGAATCATATACCTGAATTCGCCATCCGGGTATGTAAAATCCCGAACATCCCCGGCTAGCAGCGTAATGGCCGGATCGGACGCCAAATGAGGACATTTCCGCGCAAATGCTATCGGGTTCCGGGTGAGTATGGTTGCGTGTGAGTTAAGTCTTTCAATACGATTCACATGGAGAAAACTCTCGACCAACCAGCAGCCAACAAATCCAGTACCTCCTGTAATAAGAATATTCTGATTGCGAATCTCGTTCCAAAGCTCTCGCGTATTCGTGTGTATCAGATCGAGATCTGCGGTCGAAAGGGGATGGGACATTCCATTTCTCCTGTAAACCTGATAGCGGAAATATCAGTCGTCTTCTTATCGCGAGTGGCGAGGAAAACTACAAGTACCGGAATACCTTGGCTGCCAGTTCGGCAGGCAACTCAGGGGACATGAGGTGCAGCGGGTTGGACTCCATAGACCCATCTGAACCAACTCTGCTGCTGATCTTTGGGAAGTATGTCTGGTCGGGATCGATCTTCACCAGGAATGCGGCCGGCCCATTCGATTCAAAGAGGCGCAAAAACTCCTGATCCTCCTGATAGCCAGTGCTGATTGGCATTAGCGGTATTCCATAGGCGGCAAAGAGATGATCCCACTTGGGAATGCCTAGTCCTGTTTCCGTATCGCAACCCACATAGTGTCCGCCAAAATAATTTTTCTGGGTCGTGCGAATGGACGCATAGCCGTCATTGTCAAAAAGGAATATTTTCAGATTCAGGTGATTTGCGCTTACAGTTCCCAACTCTTGGAGGTTCTGCGTGAACCCGCCATCGCCTTCGACCAGGATTGTCCTACGCCCATTTGCCGCAAACGCCGCGCCAATAGCTCCGCCCAATCCATACCCCATGGATGCCAGGCCACCGCTGTTTAACGCCCGCTGCCCTTGCTTCACCTGGAAAGTCTGCTGCATCACCGTGTTCGCGCCTCCGCTGCTGCATGGCACAACCACATCGTGCTTCGTAGAAAGCTCCGACAGCCTCAGGCAGAACTGATATGGCGAGATGAATCCATCTCCGCAATAATTCTGCGGATCGTCCAATGGAATCAATGTCCTCACCTCGCGACAGAAACCTACCCACTCGTTGTAATTTCCATAATCAGATTGCTCTGTGATGAACTCAAGAACTGTGTTCGCATCGCCACAGATCGGGAGATTCACTCTCGGATGCCCCTTCTGCAACTCCTTTGGATCGCAGTCAACCTGCACAACTTTTCCCACAGGAATAAACTGTTTCCAGTTGAACCCCGTCTGCTGCATGCCTAGTCGTGTCCCCAGCGCTATCAGCAGGTCTGCTTGTTGCATCAGGATATTTGCCGATCTCTGTCCCCATGTATTAGGCCGCCCAAAGAACATCGGGTGGTTATCCGGAACTCGGTCGAGACCATTCCAAGTCACCATGACTGGCACTCCAAGTGCCTCTAGTTTGTCTAGCACCTTGGCCGCCGTTCGCCGGCTTATTCCGCCGCCCAAAAGCAGGACCGGGCGTTTGGACTTCTTCAGCAGCGCGACGACCTCTATCAGACTCTCGCTCGGGATCTTATGGAACACAGGTTCGGACTTCGCACTTGACCCCCGATTCAACTCTTCCGAGTTCACGCACGCGCCTTGTAAATCAAGTGGTATTTCCAGGAACACTGGCCCCTTTCTCCCACGACTGCCAGCATCGGTCAGTTCTGAGAATTCCGTCCGTGTCCACACCCTGTCCATCAGGGCTGACTTCATTGCTATCGATCTTGCAATTGTAACTCCATCAATTTCCTGAATGCCCCGTTGCCGTACCCCACCCCGCGCCAGGTCAGCCACCTTCACCTGTCCGCCGATTACCAGCAGCTCGCGACTCTCCAAATACGCGCCCGCCATTGCGGTCACAATATTCGTCATACCGGGGCCCGCTGTTACTAAGGCGAATGCCCGCTCATTTTCAGAGACTTCATTGAAGTATTCCACTGCGATTCCGGCCGCTACTTCATGCACGACAGGCACACAGGTCAGTTTCTTGCTGCAACTCTCTACGAGGTGCATAATATTACCGCCCGCCACAAAGAAGCAGTGGGTATACCCCAGCTCCGATAACCAAGTAACAAGTTGATCGCTGTACTTCATTGTTCCATATCCCCTTGGCCAAGCAATTCTTCGATGGCTTGAAACTTCTCAACCTGAATGTCAGTTTCAAGAACGCTGCCGTAGCCGTATGTCACATAGATAAATCGCACGCCATTGCATCTCGCGGCTTCTTGATCTTCGTGAGTATCTCCAACCATTGCGGAAAACGCAGCGTCTATTCCCTGATTCATTATCAGCTCAGCTAACATCTCAGTTTTGCTCGCATACTTCGGAATACGCATATCGCGCGTCAGCACAACCTCAAACACTGCATTGAGCCCGAAGTTCTCCAGCATCTTTTCTGTTGGTATTCTTGGCTTATTCGTTACAACAAACAGCCGTAGCCCAGCCCTGCCAAGCCGTATAAGACCCTCCACAACGCCATCAAACGGAATTGCCCCTCGCCATCCGTTCGCGTCGTAATCCGCGCGAAATTCCTTTTCTATTACTATAACTTCGTCAGCAGTTAGGGACGGCTCAAGCCTTCGCGCAATTATGCTGATCGGAGGGCCCACCACGCTGGATAAATTACAGGTAGGAATCTCCCGGCCAGCGGCCTGAAAAGCGGCCTTCAGAGATGTACCTATTCCCAGCGCTGAATCGACAAGCGTCCCGTCCAAGTCAAATACCAGCGCCCTCAATCCGGCCAGAGAACCTGTCTTGCGCATTGACTGTACATCGCTCATTCGCAATTCAGCACGTGCCAGCGTTTCTCCAACATGTCGATGCGCTTTGCATCTTCCTGCTGGATGTGTCCGTAGTAATCGCGTTTGTTCAGGAGCCAGAGCAGCTCAAAGTGAACCGCATTGAGCAAACCTTTCTCGATGCTCGGAGCAGTCAGTGAGTCAGCATCAAAGATCACTTTGCGGGTTTCGAAACGCGTCAGATGAACACTTCTGATCTTGCGCAGAGCTGGCAGAGAATCCATCGACACGCCCCCGCCAACAACCAGGTCCAGACCGTTCTCCTTTGCTGCCGCGGCTGTCTTCAGCACATATTCGGTAATGACGTCTTCGTTAATGGAATCGCGGGAGCGGCCTGTGGAAAGGGTAAAGTCCACGCGTCCGAAAACTATGCCTGCGATGGGAGAAAACTTTGCGGCCATCGCTGTCATTTCATCCAGTGCGTTATAAGCCTGGATGGTTTCAAGGTTGAAAAGGAAATCGGTATCCTCCTGCTCTTCCTTCAGGTAGACCTTGTCTACGGCCTCAGCAAACTTAGAAAGCGCGTAGGGGCTCTCGATCATCGGCGCAATAATGTAATCCACACCAATCTGCTTGCTCTCGATGAGGTCGCGCATCGCCTCGCAGCCGCCGACCTTCAAGCCGAGTTTGAGCCCAGCCTTACGCCCAATTTCGACCAGGCGGAAAAGCTCTTCGATGCGTGTGCCTTCCGCTTCAAACTCTGCCTTGACAGCGACATAGCCAAATTCGCTCTTGCCCTTCTTCAGGATGTCGAGCATTTTGCGTTCACATGCGTTCATTTCAGATCCTCCGGGTTTGCGTTTTTGTTGAGCGATGATTCGGAAGCGAAGTTGAGAATGGTATCCGCGACGAAGTCCAGCATTTCCGCTGTAAGTCCCGGATACACACCAATCCAAAACACATTGTTCATTACGAAATCTGAGTTTGTCAATTCGCCCACGACACGGTATTCGCAGCCTTCGTACGCGGGTTGCCGAAGCAGATTGCCTCCAAAGAGAAGCCGGGTGGCGATCTTCTTTGCCTCAAGAGCGCGGATCAGATTCTCACGGCGGAAAGGCGCATCTTCACGAACCCCAATCGGAAACCCAAACCACGATGGATCGGAGCCCGGTGTTGCCTGGGGCAGCAGAAGGCAGCTCTCAAGAGGCTTGAGCGCAGCAAATAAAGTGCGAAAATTCTCTTTGCGGCGCTCGATGAACCGGGGCAGCTTTGCGATTTGAGAGGTTCCGACAGCGGCCTGCATATCGCTGACCTTGAGGTTGTACCCGATATGCGAGTAAGTGTACTTATGATCGTACCCATAGGGCAGCGTTCCCAGTTGCCAGTCGAACCTCTTTCCGCATGTATTGTCTTTGCCCGGCGCGCACCAGCAGTCACGGCCCCAGTCGCGAAACGATTCGATAAGCTTGGTGAGCTGCGGCTTATTAGTCGCAACGCATCCGCCCTCGCCCATGGTGATGTGGTGCGCAGGATAGAAGCTGAAGGTCGCCATATCGCCGAAAGTTCCGACGCACCTGCCATTCATTGTGGAGCCAAGCGCATCGCAACAATCTTCGATCAGCCAGAGATTATGCCTGTGCGCGAATTCGGACACCGCTGCGACGTTAAATGGATTGCCCAGCGTATGCGCAAGAATCATGGCCTTGGTGCGCGGACCAAGGGCTTTCTCCAACTGGGAGACATCCACATTGTAGGTTCCCAGTTCGATATCCACGAAGACGGGAACAAGGTTGTTCTGCATGATGGGATTGACAGTGGTTGGGAAGCCCGCAGCGACGGTAATGACCTCATCGCCGGGCTTGAGCTGCCGATCTCCCAGGGTGGGAGAGGTCAAGACCGAAACCGCCACCAGGTTCGCGGACGAGCCGGAGTTCACCAGCCGCGCATCGCGCACTCCGAGGAACTTTGCGAACTTGAATTCGAAGAGATCCGCGAATCGCCCGGCAGTTAGCCAGAAATCCAGCCCTGAATCGACAATAGCGAATATGTCGTTGTCGTCAAAGACTCGCCCTGAGACCGGAACGGCAGATTCTCCCGGGATGAACAATCTCTCGGGGAATGCCTCATGGTAATACTCTGTCGTAAGCCGCTGAATCTCGGCTCGTAATTCATCCTTTCGACTTATACTCACCCATGCACCCCACGGCTCTCTGAATTGATCTTCTTGCCGGATTGCAACCGCGCCTCGTACTGCTTAATCTGGCTGCTCGTAAATACACTCATATCCTGCTTGTGCAGTTTTGCCAGATACCAATCGCCAGTCATCGCAAGCGCCTCTTTCAACCGCAATTCCGGACGCCAATTAAGACGCGCCGCCGCCTTTGACCAATCCAGCTTCAAGTGCTGCGCCTCATGCGGTTGCGGGGTTGCTTCCAACTCCCACGCCGCACCCTCACCCCAGATTTCCGCCAATTCCCGCACAATCCATTCGACCGGCCGCGCATCGGATTGTTCCGGACCAAAGTTCCATGCCTCGCCGCTCGCGGCCCCAACTTCGCATAGCGATTCCGCGACGTCCAGGTAGCCACGCAGCGGCTCCAGAACATGCTGCCAAGGGCGAATTGCGTACGGGTTGCGTATCCGCACCGGCCGCGCATCCATGAACGCGCGGATAATGTCCGGCACCAACCTGTCTTCAGCCCAATCGCCGCCGCCAATCACATTTCCAGCGCGAACCGATGCAAGTGCTACTCCATGCCGCTTGTAATCTGCCGGACTGAAGAACGAATTCCGATAAGCGGACACCACGAGTTCCGCACAGGCTTTGCTGTTGCTGTACGGATCGTACCCGCCAAGCCGGTCCGTCTCGCGGTAGGGCCACTCCCATTCACGATTCTCATAACATTTGTCGGTGGTAACCACGACAATAGCTCGCACACTGCCCGTCTGCCGCGCAGCCTCAAGTACATTGGCCGTGCCCATCACGTTCGTCGAGTAGGTTCCGATTGGATCCTGATAAGAGCTGCGTACCAATGGCTGCGCCGCAAGATGAAAAACAATCTCCGGACGATGTTCGTCAAATGCCTGCTTCAGCAGGCGGATGTCTCGTATATCTCCGATCACCGATCGCATTCCCCGCTCAACGGCGGCATCCTCAAACAGATTGTCCTTGGTGAGCGGCTCAAGAGCGAAGCCACACAATTCCGCACCCTTTTGCTGCAGCCAGAGCGACAGCCAGCTTCCCTTGAAGCCGGTGTGCCCAGTCAGCAGTATGCGCTTGCCGCTCCAGTTCATTCCCAAACCTTCCAGGGAGCCGAACCGCCGATCCAAAGCGCTTCCAGCACCGACTTGTCATGAACAGTGTCCATGGCCTGCCAGAATCCGGGATGCTTGTAGGCCACCACGTTCATCTCCCGCGCCATCGTTTCCATCGGGTCCCGTTCCCAGACGGTTGAATCGTCCTTTAGATAGGCTCCAACCTTGGGAGAGAGCACAAAGAAACCGCCATTCACCCATGCGCCGTCGCCCTTCGGTTTCTCTGCGAAGGACGATAGATACCCATCTTCATTAATATTCAAAGCTCCGTACCTGCCCGTGGGCTGCACCGCGGTAAGGCTCACCAGCTTGCCGTGTTGTTTGTGAGATTCAATCAACGCCGTAATATCGACATCGGCTACGCCATCCCCATAGGTGAAGCAGAACATCTCTTCGTCTTTTACGTACGGCAACACACGCCGAAGCCTTCCACCCGTCATGGTCTCCAGGCCTGTATCGACGAGGGTCACACGCCAGGGCTCCGAGCCATTTCTGAGATACTCGACGCTGTTTTTCTCCAAATCAAACGTCACATCGGACGAATGCAGAAAGTAGTTGGAGAAAAACTCCTTAATCATATGGCCCTTGTAGCCAAGGCAAATAATGAAGTCGTTGATTCCAAACGACGAGTAGATTTTCATAATGTGCCAGAGGATTGGCCTTCCGCCAATTTCGACCATCGGCTTCGGTCGCAGCGTGGTTTCCTCACTCAAGCGGCTGCCGAGTCCTCCAGCCAGGATGACTGTTTTCATTTTCTCTTCCCGATTCCTTCCACCCACGTAATATGCCCATATTTTAGTCTATTTTGTGAACTCTGTGCTGTCCTTTTTAAAGGCCGGAGCAAAATGGCCTCTTCCGCTACGTTCCAGCGCCACTTCTCCCTCGCAATCCATGCCTTATCAGCTATTTAGATGGTTCCCTATTCCTCCGGCCCAGTGGTCTCGTATTATGCCGCCCTTGACATTTCTTCGGATCCAGCCCCGCGTCATCGGCCTTGGATTACTCCGCAAGGCGCGGCCCCGGCGGAGCGAATAGAACCATAACACGCGGCCAGAGCTTCTGAACACCTGTGCCAGCTTCGGCGACAATAACCACACCTTGCCCAAACATTTGCAGACCAGCGGTGAAGGCTGACGGATATTAGTTTGTAAACCCTGCCAGGTCTGCTGGCAACAAGACGATGGCACAACGGTCGATTCGGCGCTCACAAAACCCGTGAAGTAAAAAAGTCTACCAAGACTGCCTCCTTAAATAGGAACAGGGCGCAGTGCATTCCATCATGGCAGGAGCGCACAGCACCCCAACAAAGGACGAATACATTTGCGCGGAGCAACTTGCCAGCTTCATTTTTCGACAAGGACGTGTGGTTTCGCGCATCGCAACGCCCGCCTGGATGCCCCTGCGAACGAGTCCGGCGCCCGCCGCATACATAGCCGGATGCGCCGCGATCCTCACCCGATCAGAACTCGCTGGGAACCGGCCTCCTTGTGGCGCGAACGACCCTATCCTACGCGGGAGTCGGCAGATGAAGAGCTCCGGAACGAGATATGCTTGTGGCCGAAAAAACTGCTTATCACTGTGAAGATAACGACCACGGCGCCGGCAATGTAGGGAGCCTGAACCTGATATCGGGTGGTGTGGCGGATCAGCCCAACCAGAGGGGGTAATGCGGCCGCAGATAAAATCATCGCTCCGCTGTAGACGGCCAGGCAACGCAACCACTCTTTGAGATAGTTTCCTTTGGTTCGAAAGACAAACCACTTATAGCCGAGAAAGGCGATAGTTATGGCAATCAGGTTGGCTGCAAGGCTGGCTGCTATATAGGAGTAAGGCAGCCCGGTACGCGTCAGAGCCCAGTAAATCAGGAAAAAGCAAGTGTAGCCAAACAGCGTATTCCACGCACCGACGAGAAGGTAGCGAAAAAGCTCCCCCGGCGGAATGTGCCTGGCGACACTGTTTCTGAAAGATGCCATGTGCGATACCATTCCCCTCATTCGGGGAGGCTTTCTTTGAAGTTGATGCGTTCTTTCTCGATAACCAGCGGACGATTCTGCACCATGGTATGAATCGAACCGATATATTCGCCTATCACGCCAATGGCGATAAGCTGCACGGATCCGATAAAGAATATGCCCACGACCAGGGGAGCCAGGCCAATATTGAAGTGGCTCCAGAAGAAGAGCTTTGCGATGAGATAGCCGGTGCCGATCAATATGCTTCCGAGAGCAAATATGAAACCGGATAAAGTGATAAGCCGCAGCGGCACTTTCGATAAGTTCGTAATGCCCAGCATCGCCAGGTCATAGAGCGTATAGAAATTGTTCTTGGTAATGCCGCGCTCGCGCTTCTTCTGGCTGTAATAGAGCGCTTTGTGGGGAAACCCGATCTCGGCGATCATTCCGCGAAAATAAGGGTAAGGGTCGCGGAAGCTGGTCCTGAGAATATCAATCACTTTGCGGTCGTAAAGACCGAACCCGGTGAAGTGCTCAAAAACTGAAACGGATGTCAGTCGTGCCACCAAGCGGTAGTACGAACTCCGCACCATGTACATCAGGCTGTTTTCCTCGCTGGAATTCTTGATTCCCACGACGATAGGCGTTCCGCGCTCCCACTCCTTGATCATCTCGCCGATCAGTTCCGGCGGGTCCTGTAAATCGGAGAGCAGGATTGCAACCGCATCTCCCTCCGCGCACAGAATGGCGTGCTGGGGAGAGCGAAGATGACCGAAGTTCCGCGCATTCACTATTACCTTGACATTCTCATCCTTCGCAGCCAGCCCACGCAGAATTTCCACCGTGTTGTCGGTGGAAGAGTTGTCAATGAAAATGTGCTCGTAACGATAATTAGGAAATTGAGAGAGGGTCTGCCGTGTTCGCTGGTAGAGTTGCTCGACGTTGTCCTGCTCGTTATAGCACGGACTGACGATGCTGATCAGCTTCATATAATTGCTCTCCTCGCATTTCCTGCATCCGCGCCATCTTGCAGCAGGCAGGATCAATCTCGCGGTTCTGCCATCTCGTTGAGCAAGTAGCTGGAGTTCCAAAGAAGATGCAGTCAAGTGTGAACGAAAGATTGGGAAAACGGTCGTCCGGTCTCCGGACAAGGTCCGGCAACCTGCTCAGATGACAAGCTCTTCATTTATGCTGAAGAGCGCTTCCGGGCAACGGCCCCTGATCTGACGGCGCATCTTGATCACTGTTGCAATTATCATAGCTCAACTCCTTGATTTTCACCAACTCGTCACCAACCGCCGTCGTATTCTCGCTTTGAAACGCTGTGCTTCGCGAAAACTTTATCCACAGCCCGACCGAAGCGCAGAGTCGTTTCTCCCGCAGTGAAGCGCACTTAACTCCGGCTCACTGTCAATTCCAAATTCACCAAGAGCCATTTCAACCAGCTTCTTGCCGTGCTCAAAATCCGGAGAAAGAACGCCCTGGCTAAACACATCATTATGAGTTTCAAAATCAAGGCCGCTCAGACGCAGTTCCTTGAGTTCTACAACAACCAGTGACTGAACATTCCATTTCAAAGTATCGCCATACGCCGGCGGACCGTGACTACGTCGCGGGCTTTTCCCCTCCTGCCAATGCTCCAGCCAGAGGGCGGCAAAGCTCTGGAAGGAGTTTTCGACGGCTGCCTTCTCAGCGGTCTTCTGAACCATGCGCTGCGCCATAGGATCTGTCACGGTGACCAGCAGTTTGCGAGCCTCGGCGTGGCGCTCACGGGCCAGCGCCAAGGGCATATCAGAGAATTTCCCCAAGGACAACATGAGCTTTTCCTCGCCGTCAAACCTGTACGCCCAACGCCACAGCTTTCCGCCCGCCGGCGTAATCCAGAGGTACAGTCCTCCGCAGTCGTTCAGGCTGTAGGTCTTTCCCGTCGCCTTGGCCTTTCTGATTTCAGTGTCGGTCAGCGCCATTTCGCCCGAAACCCCTGCGTTGGGAAATACCCCCACCTCAAAATAAAAAATCCCTTAAAAGTACCCTTGTCAAACGCGGCTGCACTTTGTTGCATCTGGACGCAGAAAGAAGTAAAGCCTAGTATTTGCCAGGCGTTACGTCTTTCTATTGGATGTCTTGGAATGTTCTGGGAAGGAGTCGTGGCGGAGAGCGAGGGATTCGAACCCCCGATACCCTTTCAGGTATGCCGGTTTTCAAGACCGGAGCCATCAACCACTCGGCCAGCTCTCCGCGGGGCTGTCTTCGATTGTACGTCGAAAGGGGTGTTTTGCCGCAGAGGTACTCTTGGTTACAGTGAACTGGATGCCGGTTGATGTCGAGGTTCCCCAGGTCCCGGAATCGGGACCTGGGACACCCAGGCTACTTCCTGCCTTCCAGTTCATCGGCCAGGGCCCTGGCGCCGTAGAGCTTGCGCAGCCCCTCGATCATGCCCGACGAGTGCACCGCAACCGCACGGTTTTTGGTCCCGTCATAGACAAAATCGCCGGCCATCGACTCGATGTTGCCGTCGAAGATCAGGCCGACCAGTTCGCCGTCGCGATTGACCACCGGCGAGCCGGAGTTGCCGCCAATAATATCACCAGTCGCAACGAAGTCGAGCGGGGTTGAAAGGTCCAGCTTGTCGCGGCCTGCCGCTTCCTTGGCCGTCAGGTCGAAGGGCGGCTTGTTGCTGAAGCTGGCGGCGCGGTCATAGAGCCCGTAGAAGGTGGTGAAGGGCGGGGCGATGGTGCCGTTATACGGGTAGCCCTCGACCGCACCGTAGCTCAGCCGCAGCGTAAAAGTCGCGTCGGGATAGGCGTCCTTGCCGTAGACCAGGAAGCGCGCCTTGCCCAGCTTCTCGCCGGCCGGAGTCAGCACGCTGGAGATCGTGTCCTTGATGCGCCGGTTGGCCTCGCGCAGGATGGGGTCGACGCGGCGCGCGGCCACGATCATCGGATCGGTGGATGCGGCCACGGCTGCCTCACCGCCATCGAGCAGCGATTTGCGGAAGGCCGGATCGGCCATTTTGGTGCCATCCACCAGCGATTTCACGGTCGCGTCCACCTCGCCGCCCTGTAAGATGGCTTGCGCGAAAGCGTCGCTCTTGCCCATCTTCTCCTGGCACAGATTGAGCGCGGTAGCCATGAACAGCTTCTCCGTGGCGGGATAGATCGGAGCCGGAGAAAGCAACTGGTACTTGAGCGATTCCAGACCCGCCTCGTGGAACGCTTCCAGCCGCTCCCCGTCCGGCTTCTTGACCTCGGCTACGTATTGCACAATTTCGATCGCCGTGCTGAGCATCTGGCCGCCGGTGCGCCTGAACATTTGTCCCTTGATCTCCGGCTTCATCTTTTCTTCCGCGCGGGCAATCTCGTCCCAGGCTTTGCCATACTCCTTTTTCCACTCTTTATTGGCGTTCACCCTGGCGCGGAAGTCGGCTTCGTCCGCCTGCTTTTTGGCCATGATCGCCGGGTCGGCGAGCGCATCGCGGCGGCCCACGTAGACCTTCAGGCTGTTTTGCAGGTAAAAGAGGGTGCTTCCTACCTCGCGCTCCTGCTCCGGCCCCTGCGCGGCAAAGGCCTGAGCGGCGGCGATGCGGCGCTGCAAGTACTCGGTCACGGCTGGTCCGCGCACGTCGCGCTCCAGCAGCAACTGGGCCACGGTGTCGTCGCGCTCCGTGTTCCCGGGATGGCCGCTGATGAAGATTAGCTCGCCCGGCGCCGCGCCCTTGGCGCTCCACTTGAGAAAATTATCCGTGCGCAGCGGCTTGCCGTTCTCGTAGACGCGGTAGAGGGCCATGTCCAGATCGTAGCGCGGATAAGTGAAATTATCCGGGTCGCCGCCAAAAAAGGCCGCCTGCTGCTCCGGCGCGAAGACCAGCCGCACGTCGGTATAAGCCTTGTAAGTATAGAGCCAGTACTCGCCGCCCTGGTAGAAAGAAACCACGTCGGAGCGCAGGCCGGTCTTGTCTTTGCTTTCCTTTTCGATGGCCGCAATCGCGGCGTCGCGGGCCTTCAGCGCCTTGGCCTCGTCACGAATGTCCTTGGCCGCGCCCTGCACCCGCGCCGTCACGTCCTCCATGCCGACCAAGACGTTAATTTCAAGATCGGGAGACTTCATCTCAGCCTCCGGCGTGGCCGCATAAAAGCCGTCGCGCAGATAGTCGTGCTCGGCCGTCGAGTTCTTCTGTAACTGGACGCGCGCCACATGGTGGTTGGTCAGCAGCAACCCGTTGGGACTGACAAACGAGCCCGACCCGCCGTCGTTGAGGCGCACGCTCGCCAGGCGCAGATGGTCCAGCCAGGCCTGCGTGGGATGGAAGTTATACTTGGCCGCCAACTGCTTCAGCGGCGGGTTGTCAAAGGTCCACATG
>Ga0181529_10003505_pt1 | contig 17842 bp, 13 predicted proteins | sample PEATcosm2014_Bin_36_FD_119763 | JGI IMG/M metagenome (GOLD analysis project Ga0181529, IMG submission 119763) | Peatland microbial communities from MTU Mesocosm Facility, Houghton, MI, USA - PEATcosm2014_Bin10_30_metaG | ecosystem: Environmental > Terrestrial > Soil > Wetlands > Peat | place... | reverse complement strand
CCCTTGAGCCTCCGGCTCGGCATGCCGACGCTCACATACGAAAGCGACGGCTATGCGGTCGCTCCGGCGTTTCTCCGGCAGGTGGACGTGCACATCCAGCAGGTCCTCGACCGCGCGGCGAGCCGCTCGCCCGAAGCCGGTCCGTTGGCGGAGTCGCGTCGCGATGGTTGAACGGCCTCCAATCGGCAGATTCACGGAAGTCCGTTTTATTTTTAAGTAATTTATAGAAGTTAACTTATGTCTATTAGGAATGATGTTTGCAGCTTGCGTTGGAAATGCTAACCGCTTAGTGTATTATTGTGCTTCACTCCACTGTCAGTCGCAAGGGAGGCAAAGCCCGATCTCAGGCGAAAACTGTCGCAAACCGGGCGAAGGCGGCGGCCTTTTGGGTTGCCGTGCGCGCCGGACAGCGGGAACCGCCGGCACGTCCGCGTGTTCCGCCTGATTCCGAGTGCATCGCGCAGCGGCTCTCGTCCTATTGTCGGGCCCAAGGCATCCGACGTCTTGAGCTTTTCGGTTCTGTGGCGCGGGGGGAGGCTCGTCGAGGCAGCGAGGTGGATTTGATTGCCACATTCATCAATCATCCCGGTTTGCAGATTGTCTCCATCGAAGAGGAGATGGCCGCCTGCCTCGGTGTGCCCGTCGATCTTTTAACAGCCGAGCAAGTCGATGAAATGGACAATCCGATTCGCAAAGCCTCAATCGATTTCGACCGTCGGGTGATCTATGAGGCCTGATCCAAAATCGCAGGATGCCCTCTGTACGACATCCTGAAGCACGCTCGTGCGATCCAGAAGTACACGGACGGGGTGGATTCCGATCGGTTTTGGGAAAACGAAGTCCTACGCGATGCCGTGGCGATGCGGATAACGGCTATTGGCGAAGCGGCGCGCCAGATTACTTCTTCTACGGAGCACTTGCTCCCGATGGTGCCGTTCAAGCAGATCCGCGGAATGAGAAATCGCATCGCACGCGACTACGGCGGGATCGATTTTCGCGAGGTGTGGAAGGTCGTGGAGCAAAACATCGCGCCTCTAATCTCGGGCCTCGACGGCTATATCGCAGAAAAACAGAAAGCCCTTGGCAAGGTGACGGAGTCCAAGCCGCCGAAAATCTAGCATTACGCCCAGATGCGAGCCATGCGCCGAGCGGACAGTCGGCGGCGCTTCCTTTGTTCCGAAAGTACGAAGCGGCGAAAGCTTACAGCTTCGAGGGAATTTCTACATGGCCCCAGCTCACCGATTGTTCGACGGTGCCCGCGTATTCGCTGTCCACCAGCACCAGTTTGGCGTGATTCAGCCACCTGATAGGGAAATCCAGATGATGTTATCCGGATTCGAGCCAATTCGTTTGGAATAATGTAAGAAAATATATGACAAGGATGTACGTTATTCTCTGTGCCTGTTCCAAGGGGTATGCCCTCTTAAGGTAACGGGAGAACTGGTCGATAAGCGCTTATGAACGATGGGTCGCCCATCTCCCCCAACGGTCGCGGGGAACCCATGCCTGGAGAGCTCCCGTCCGATGTGTCGGGCAATAGCGCCACATTGGAGCACTTTCTCGGCCACCATTCCTATTGGCTGCGCGTGCTGATCGATTGCTTTCCCGACCTCATCTTCATTAAGGACCGGAAGAGCCGGATTGTCGTAAGCAACCGGGCCCACCTCGATGTGCTGGGGGCCGCCCATCTCGAGGACGTGGCTGGCAAGACCGATTTTGACCTGTTTCCGGAATCGATGGCGCGCAAGTTCTTCACCGAAGAACAAGCGCTGATTGCCTCGGGGCGAATTTTGGACGTTGAGGAAGACGTTGTCGATCCCCGCAACGGAGAGCTCCGGTGGCTGCACACGACAAAGGTTCCCTTGCGCGACGGGAATGGATCGGTGGCCGGCCTGATCGGCATCTGCCGGGACATCACGGAGCGGAAGCGAACCGAACAGATGCTGGCCCAGGCGAATCGCGATATGGAGCAGCGCGTGGCCGAGCGGACGGCCGAACTCTCCCGCGAACGGCTCTTGCTGAGGACTCTGGTCGACAACTTGCCGGACTACATTTTCGTCAAGGACGCCCAAAGCCGGTTCGTTCTCGTCAATCATGCCTGCGCTCGCCAGCTCGGAGCCCAGCGGCCGGAGGATGTGTTGGGCAAGAGCGACGCCGATTTCGTGGCGCCGGAATTGGCCGCGCAATACCTGGCCGACGAGCAGGCGCTGATGAAATCCGGGCAGTTGGTGCACAAGGAAGAACCGACGGAGCACCGGCAGACGGGGGAAAGACGCTGGTCGCTGACGACGAAAGTCCCGCTCACGGACGAGAACGGGAATGCGGGTGGACTCGTGGGAATCGGCCGGGATATCACGCCGATCAAGGAGGCCGAGAAGAAAGTGGAGGTGCTGCACCGCAGGCTCGTGGCCGCCTCCCGCCAGGCGGGCATGGCGGAGATCGCCACCGGCGTACTGCACAATGTCGGCAATGTGCTCAACAGCGTGAACATTTCCGCCGAGCTGATGAATGACAATTTGCGGAGGTCGAAACTCGATAAGCTGAAGAAACTGGCCGATATGCTCGGCGAGCAGAAGTCCGACCTGATGGCTTTTCTGGCGGCGCAGAACCGGGCCGAGCAGGTTTCCGCCTACGTGCAAAAGCTTGCCGAAACCCTCGGGGACGAACGGGACAGGCTCCAGGCGGAGATGAGCGGGTTGATGCAGAATATCGGCCACATCAAGGAAATCGTGGCGATGCAGCAGAACTATGTCGGAAACCTGGGAGTCATGGAGAAAGTCGAGATAGCCGAATTGGTGGAGGACGCTCTCAAGCTCAGCGGGGCCTTGTCTGACCAGAATCATGTCCGCGTCGAACGACAGTTCGGGAGCGTGCCATCCCTGAATCAGGACCGGCACAAGGTGCTGCAAATCCTGGTCAACCTGTTCAGCAACGCCAAGAACGCCTGCGATGCGGGAGGAGGGGAACAAAAGCGAATTCAAGTGCGTCTCGGCGCGGTCGGTGCGGACCGGGTCAGGATCGAAGTCGCCGACAACGGCGTGGGCCTCCCGCCGGAAAACCTGGGCCGGATCTTTTCGCAGGGATTCACGGCCCGAAAAGACGGGCATGGATTTGGGCTGCACAACAGCTTTCTGGCCGCCCAGGAGCTGGGCGGGTGCCTGGATGCCCAAAGCGACGGACTCGGCCGGGGCGCGACCTTCGTGCTGGAGCTTCCGATGTCGGTCCGGGACAAGGCCGGCCCGGGTTCACGGCAAGCCGATCAAGGCGAGGCGGCATGATCCGGACGATCCCGAGTTCCCGCAGCGCCCGCTGCGACGGCGCTGCCGCGGCAGGGGATTCTCGGCGGTCCGGATGAGATTATGGCCGCTGCCGCGGCCGTCTCTTCGGGACTCGGCTTTCGGCCTCGCCATCTTCGCTCTGCTGCGCTCCGTTGGACGAGTTTAGTGAAACCTTCGGGTCAGGCCGGGTCGTAGTCGAGATAGGGCCCCAGCCATTTCTCGGCCTCGGAGGCGGGCCAGCCCTTCCGGCGCGCGTAGTCCCCGATCTGGTCGCGGCCGATCTTTCCCACGCCGAAGTATTTCGAATCCGGATGGTTGAAATACAATCCGGACACGCTGCTCGCCGGAGCCATGGCGCAGCTTTCGGTGAGCGAGATTCCGGCGGCTGCCTGCGCTCCGAGCAGGTCGAAAAGAATCCGCTTTTCCGTGTGGTCGGGGCAGGCGGGATAGCCGGGTGCGGGGCGGATGCCGCGGTAGCGTTCGCGGAGCAGATCCTCGAAGCTCAGGTTTTCGGTGCGGCCGAATTCGCAGGCCTCGCGCGCGTGCTTGTGAAACTTTTCGGCCATCGCCTCGGCGAGACGGTCGCCGAGGGCCTGCGCCATGATCGCCGAATAGTCGTCGTGCGCGGCCCTGAACCCGGCTGCGAACTCCTCGACGCCGTGGCCGGCCGTGACCGCGAATCCGCCAACATAATCGAGCCGGCCGCATTCTTTTGGGGCTATGTAGTCGGCAAGAGCGTGGTTGTACTGATCCGCGGGCTTGTCGAGCTGCTGGCGCAGCGTGCGAAAAACCGCGAGGAGGCGGCTCCGCGATTCGTCGGAGTAGACCTCGATGTCGTCGCCGATGCTGTTGCAGGGCCAAAACGCGACGACGGCGTTTGCCGTGAAGCGCTTCTCCCGGACGATGCGGTCCAGGAGCGCGCGGGCGTCGTCATAGAGCTTGGTCGCTTCGGAGCCGACGACCTTGTCTCCGAGGATATCCGGGAATCGGCCGGACAGCTCCCAGGCGCTGAAAAAAGGGCCCCAATCGATGAAGGGCACGACCTCTTCAAGAGGCACGCCGGCAAAGACACGGGGGCCCAGGAATTCGGGCTTGGGAATGTCGATTCCCGCCCAATCGAATTTCTGGCGACGTTCCCGCGCCGTGGAAAGGGAGAGGAGGGGCTTGCGCGCGCGCCTTGCCGCGAATTCCTCCCGCTGGCGGGCCTGCTTTGCCTCATTCTCGGCGAGAAAACCCGGTTTTTGCTCCGGCGAGAGCAGGGCGCTCACGACATTGACGACGCGCGAGGCGTCCAGGACGTGCACGACGCCATGGGGGTATTCCGGGGCTATCTTGACGGCGGTGTGCGCGACGCTCGTCGTCGCTCCGCCGATCAGGAGCGGCACCGTGAAGCCCTCGCGCTTCATCTCCTTGGCGACATGCACCATCTCGTCGAGGGAAGGGGTGATCAGCCCGGACAGGCCAACCACGTCGGCGCCGATTCGGCGGGCTTCCGCGAAAATCTTCTCCACGGGAACCATGACGCCGAGGTCGGTGACCTCGTAGTTGTTGCAGGCGAGGACGACGCCGACGATGTTCTTGCCGATGTCGTGCACGTCGCCCTTGACCGTCGCGATCAGGAATTTCCCGTTGGGGCGCGCGGTGCCCCCTTCCGCGACGTGGCGGCGTTTTTCCTCCTCCATGTACGGAGTCAGGTGTGCGACGGCCTTTTTCATGACGCGGGCCGACTTGACGACCTGGGGAAGGAACATCTTGCCCTCGCCGAACAGGTCGCCGACGACGCGCATTCCGTCCATGAGGGGGCCCTCGATGATCGCGAGGGGGCGGGGATACCTCGATTTGTCCAGTCGCGCCTCCTCGACATCGGTCTCGACAAATGCGTCGATCCCCTTGACGAGCGCGTGGCTCAAGCGCTCCTCGACGGGAAGGGAGCGCCAGGCCGCCGCCGATTCGCGCGTTTCCACGGCGGGACCCCGGCCGCCCGCCTTTTCGGCGGCCTCCGCAGCCTTGATCTCGTCCGCGAAGGCGACCAGGCGTTCGGTCGCATCCGGTCGCCGGTTGAGCAGAACGTCTTCGATCCGCGCGAGCAGGTCCTTCGGGATCTCCTCATAGACGCCGAGCATGCCGGCGTTGACGATCGCCATGTCGAGTCCGGCCTCGATCGCGTGGTAGAGGAAAGCGGTGTGCATCGCCTCTCGCACTGGGTTGTTGCCCCGGAACGAAAAGGAGACGTTGCTGACGCCGCCGGACACCTTCGCACCGGGAAGGGTTTCCTTGATGATCCGCGTAGCCTCGAAGAAATCGACGGCGTAGTTGTTGTGCTCCTCGATGCCCGTCGCGACCGTGAGGATGTTGGGATCGAAAATGATGTCCTCGGCGGGGAAGCCGGCTTTTCCCGTGTGCAGATTGAAGGCCCGGGTGCAGATGCGCACCTTTGCGTCCCGGTCCGACGCCTGGCCGTTTTCGTCAAAGGCCATCACGACCGCGGCGGCGCCGTAGCGGCGCACGAGGCGCGCGCGCCGGAGGAATTCCGCCTCGCCGTCCTTGAGCGAAATCGAGTTGACGATGCCCTTGCCCTGGAGGCACTTGAGGCCCGCCTCGAGGACGCTCCACTTCGATGAGTCGACCATCACGGGCACGCGGGCGATCTCGGGCTCGGTGGCGATGAGCCGCAGAAACCTGCCCATCGTCGCCTCTCCGTCGATCAACGCCTCGTCCACGTTGACGTCGATCAGGTTGGCCCCGCTTTCGACCTGCTGGCGCGCGATCGCGACCGCTCCGTCCCAGTCTCCGGCCTTGATCGCCCGGGCGAACCGGGGCGAACCCGTGATATTGGTCCGTTCGCCGATGACGAGGAATGAGGAGGCGGACTTTTTCATGCGACCGTGAAGGGCTCGAGGCCGCTCAATCGCAGGCCGGGTGCCGGCGCGGACGGACGGCGCGGCGGCACGCCCCGCACCGCTTTTGCGATTGCGGCGATATGCTCCGGCGTCGATCCGCAGCAGCCGCCGACCAGGTTGACCCAGCCGTTCACCGCGAAATCGCGCAAAACGGCGGCCATGTCGGCCGGCGTCTCGTCGTAGCCTCCGAAGGCGTTGGGCAGGCCCGCGTTCGGATAGCATGTCACGTAGCAGGAGGCGACCCGGGAGAGCTCCTCGATATAGGGGCGCATGGCCCGCCCGCCCAGAGCGCAGTTGATTCCGACGCTGAAGGGCTTCCCATGCGCGATGCTTGCATAAAAGGCCTCGACAGTCTGGCCCGAAAGCGTCCGCCCCGAGGCGTCGGTGATGGTCACGGAAATCATGACCGGGATGCGCCTGCCCAGCTCCTCGAACAGACCCTCGATGGCGAAGAGCGCGGCCTTTGCGTTCAGGGTGTCGAAGATCGTCTCGACCAGAAGGGTGTCCACCCCCGCGAGTACAAGCGCGCGGGCCTGTTCGCCGTATGAGGCGACCACCTGGTCCCAGGTCACGGCCCGGTAGTCGGGCCGGTTTACGTCGGGCGAAAGCGAGAGGGTGCGATTCATCGGGCCGATTGCGCCTGCGACGAAGCACCGGCGGCCGGGCTCCGCCTCCTCGGCCCTGCGAGCCGCCTGCCTGGCCAGCCGGACGCCCGCGGCGTTGATCTCCGGAACGAGCGACTCGGTCTTGTAGTCGGATTGGGAGATCGACGTCGAATTGAACGTGTTCGTCTCGACCATGTCGGCTCCGGCCGCGAAATAGGCCGAATGGATCCCTTCGATCACATCCGGCCGGGTGAGGCAGAGCAGGTCGTTGTTTCCCTTCAAATCGTGCGGGTGATCGCGAAACCGCGATCCGCGAAAATCGGCCTCCTCCAGCCCGTGTGTCTGAATCATCGAGCCCATCGCTCCATCGAGCACAACGATCCGGTTCTCGAAAAGTTCCCGAAGGGGCCCGAACGACGGGGGCTCCGCGGGGTCGGCGGCGGTGGAAGGGCTGGTTCTCATGGCGGGTTTCAGGCTGACAGCGGAGCAGGAGAGCAGGGATTTGGCAAGCAACATATCTACGAATCAGAATATGATGATGCATTAATGGCCACCTCGCATGCGAACGGACCCGCCGGCGAATTGCCGGAAGGCTTGCCCTGTGCCGCCGTCCCGTGCCTGAGTGCAAGGGCATGGGACGAACTTGTAGAGGCAGGATTCTTGCGATAGCGGCGCTTGCCATCGGGGCTGCCGGAAGCGCCACGACGGCTTTGGCCGAGGGGCCCGGGCGGGACCCCGCCGCGCGGGTGGTCATTCTGGCCAATTCGGTGGATCCCGACTCCGTCGCGATTGCCGAACACTATGCCCGGGTGCGGCGCGTGCCGACGGCGAACATTCTGTCGTTTGAAATGCCGCAGCAGGAGGAGATCTCCTGGCCCGAATTTGTCGCGACAATCTGGCAGCCGCTCCAGGACGAGCTTGTTCGGAGGGGCTGGATCGACGCCCTTCCCATCGGGGATACCGACGCGGTCGGCCGGAAGAAATACGCGGTGTCCGGACACACGATCGCCGCTCTCGTCGTCTGCCGGGGAGTTCCGCTCAAGATCCGGGACGAGCCGGCCCTGTACGCGCCGGTTCCGCCGCTCACCGACCACGCGGAGCTGCGGACGAATGCGGGTGCGGTCGATTCCGAGCTGAGTCTTCTCGCCGCCGACAGCGGCTACCCGATCAACGCCTTTGTCCCCAACCCCCTGTACGGAAAGGACCGCCCCAACGATTTTGACCGGGCCAAGGTCGTCGAGGTGGGGCGACTCGACGGCCCGACCCGGGATGACGCGCTGTCGCTGGTCGATCGCGCCGTGGATGTGGAGCGCGTGGGCCTGGCGGGGCGCGCCTACGTGGATATGGGCGGGAAGTTTCCCGAAGGCGACCGGTGGCTTTCGGCGACTGCGGCCGAGATCGGCGCGCTCGGATTCGATCTGACGGTCGACCGGGACCCCTCCACGTTCCCGCTCACGGTTCGCTTCGACGCGCCGGTGCTTTACTTCGGGTGGTATGCGCCGGACATGAACGGCCCGTTCACGCTTCCGGGATTCCGATTTCCGCAGGGCGCCATTGCACTGCACATTTACAGCTATTCCGCGCGCACGCTGCGCTCGGCGACCGAGGGTTGGTGCGGTCCCTTGGTTGCTCGCGGGGTGACGGCGACCTTGGGCAATGTGTATGAGCCCTATCTCCAATACACGCACAGGCCGGACCTGCTTCTGAGAGGGCTCGCCAGGGGCGAAACCATCGGGGATGCGGCCTACCGCGCCCTGCCGGTCCTCAGCTGGAATTGCATTCTGATCGGCGACCCGCTTTACCGCCCCTTTGCCGTCGCGCTTCCCGGACAGCTGCAGTATCCAAAGCGCCTGCCCGAGGGGCTGGGAGGGTATGCCGCCCTGAGGCTTGCCAATCTGTTCGATGCGTCGCGGAAGCCGGAACAGGCACTTTCCACGCTGCGCGGGGCCCTTGTTCAGGAACCCAATCTCGCTGTCGGCGAGGCGCTCGCCAGGCGCCTCCAGTCGCTCGGTTCTTCGAGCGAGGCGGTCCGGGTTCTGGAGCCTGTTTTACAGGGGGATGCTCTGCTTCCGGACCATTGGGTGCTCGCGCGGGACGCCGCCGAGCTTCTTGCGGCCAACGGACGTCCGGACCTAGCCGTGGAAGCGTACCGGCGCCTGTTCGAAATCAAGAACCTGCCGGCTTCCATACGCGCCCAGTGGCTTGTCACTGCAAGGGCTGCCGCCGTTGCGGCACGCAATCCGGAGCAGGCATCCGCATGGAAGCGGGATCTCGACCAGGCCATAGCCGAGATTCTAGCCCAGAAAGGCTGAAAGATCAGATTTGCGTGACGATCCTGTCCGCGAGTCCGTAGGCGATTGCCTCGGCGGCGTTCAGGTAAAAATCGCGATCGCTGTCGTGGGCGATCTTCTCGATGGGCTGACCGGACGCGTCGGCCAGGATCTGATTGAGTTCGCCGCGTAGCTTTTCCATTTCCTGCGCCTGGATATTGATGTCGGTGGCCGGACCGATGAACCGGCCGGAGATCAAAGGCTGGTGGATGAGCACCCGCGCGTGCGGATAAAGGAGCCGCCGGCCCTTCTTGGCTCCGCAAAGGAGCACCGATCCCATCGAAGCCGCCATGCCCGTCACGATGACCGTGATGGGCGAGGTGATGAGCCGCATCGTGTCAAATATCGCCATTCCGGCGGTGATGGAGCCGCCGGGAGAATTCACATAAAAAGTGATGTCCTTGCCCGGATCGCTCCCCTCGAGATAGAGCAGGCGCTCGCAGATGTCCTTGGCGGTCTCGTCGGTCACGGCCCCCCAGAGAAATATCTTCCTTTGGGCCAGAAACTTCCTTTGGACCAGGTGGAAAACCGGCGTGCGGCGCTCCTTCTGCGCCCCTTCGGCTCCCTCGTCCTCATCGTCGTCATCATCGTCATCGAGGCGGGGAAGCGGTTCGGTCAGGCCGGGTTGCATGCTGTCGAAGTGCATATGACTTCACCATTGTGCGGCCCGCCCCGATTGGCAAGTGCGCAGCTTGCTGCTGCGGCACCGGTTTCGCGACGAATCAAGGCAGCGGCGTAAGGACGATGTTGCGCAGCTCGTACGGCGTCCCCTCAAGCTGGATGCCGAATTGTCCCGAGGACGGATGACATCCGGTGACGCGGTTTTGGAAAACGCCATTCACCGTGCATTCGATCGATCCGTCGCGGCAGACGATGTCGCACACATTCCACTGGCCAAGGGGCTTCTCGCTCGAGGGCTGGCGCCGGTCGAGTTGGGGTGTCTTGGCGCCGGGAGGCGTCGAAAGAGGCTCTGCGAAGGTCGCGCCGGCCATCGGGAGAAGGTCTCCGGCGCGGTTGAGCTTGGTCTGGACCTGGAAACACAGCGGCCATGTCTTCCTGTCGATCGGACCCGAGGCAATAAACACGAGGAAGCCGCTGTTGCTCGACTTGGCCGCGTCCGCGGGCCAGCGCCATTCGGCATGAAGGCGGTAGTTCGTGTACGTTCCGTCCGCCAGGAGGTAGCCGACCGGTTTTCCCGCGCAGGCGAGGACTCCGTCCGCAGTCACGTGGCAAACGGCGGCGATGTCAGCCGCGGGATTGGTGACGAGGGACCAGCCGGTAAGGTCCTTGCCGTTGAACAGGTCGGTGGACCCGGCGGGCGTTACCGCCCGCAGTGCCGTCCCGCCGAGGGCAAGGACGGCAATGAGGGCCAAAGAAAGGGGAGCGGGGCGTGTCGGATGAATCATGGCGTTATCGGGGGTTCTGGAAGCAATCATTGCGCACAATCGACCGAAGGGCCAGCCAATCCTGGCAAAGCGCACCATCACCCTGGAACCGGGGATTTTGGCTGGCCACCCGGCCTCGCACGAAGCTGAATCGCAAGGCAAGTCTATGCGAAGCGTCGGGGTTACTCTATACGGGTTCTGCGCCATCGGCGGGACGGTTGCCGCATTCCTATGCGCCGGATGCACTTCTTCCGATCTGTCGAAGAATACCCACACGACAGGCGAGGTTATCGAATGCCTGCCCACCGACGCGCCGGCCCCGTCGGTCATCGTGCGAGCGGTTTGGTATCCCAATGCGAGAGGTTTCGGTTCGACCGACTCATCACCCGTGGGGCACGTGACGGGCGTCCTCGCCCTGGCGGGCGACAAGCTATTCTTCATGTCATGGAACTCCGAAGAGCACCATTTTGACATGTATCACGTCGCCGACGTCCTGACGGCGGCCAGTATCAATGTTGCCCGCCTCGGACCCTCCGCGATGCTTGTCATCGAATCGAGAAACTTGTCGTTTGATTCGTTTGAACTGATGAAGGGAGGGCAGGTTCTTTCGGATACGCAGGCGACCCAGGTTCTTTGCGACAAGCTCCAGGCTCTGCGGGCGAAGCATCCCCAACCGGAACCATAAAAGGCTTTGCGGGCAGGAAGACCTTGAATCGGGTTCCGCGATTTGGCTCGCTGTCGAAAGTGACGGCGCCCCCATGGGCCTTCACGATTCCATAGACCGTGGATAGTCCGAGCCCGGTTCCTTTTCCGACCCCTTTCGTCGTAAAAAACGGGTCGAAAATGCGGCTGCGGATCTCCGGCGGAATTCCATGCCCGGTATCGGTGACGGTTATCGCGACCATCTGCCCGTGAACGGCATTTGGGTGCTCGAAGGGTTCCCCCTCGGGCGACTCGGTGTTTTGCGCTCCCACCGTGAGTGTGCCGCCTTCCGGCATCGCATCCCGGGCGTTGACGCACAGGTTCAAGATCACCTGGTGGAGCTGGATCGGGTCCGCGGTCACCGTCCAGAGTTTTTCCGGCACTTGTAGGGCGAGCTTGATGTTCTGGGGAAATGTCTCGCGCATCATTTCCATCATTTCCCTGATCAGAAGCACCAAGTCCACGGACACCCGGCTCTGGGCCATGTTGCGGCTGAACGCGAGCAGTTGCCGCACAATCGCCGCGCCCCGTTTCGCCTGGGCTTCGAGTATGCCCATCAGCTCGCGGTCCGCGGGATCGGGGAGCTTGTCCTCCAGGGCGCTGCTCACCATCAGCATCGGCGTCAGAACGTTGTTGAGGTCGTGGGCGATGCCCGCCGCGAGGGTGCCGATCGACTCCAGCCGCTGGCTGTGCAGCAGGCGCGTCTCCAGCTCCTTCTGCTCGGTGATGTCCATGTGCGTGCCGAGCATCCGCAACGGTTTCCCGTCGGCGTCGTGGTCGACTATCTTTCCAACCGAACGGATCCATTTCCACTCCCCGGCCTTGGTCCTGCGCCTGTAGTCCATCGTGCGCGATTCGCCCGTGGCAATGCAGGAGCGATACTCCTGGCTCACGGTCTCCCGGTCCGCGGGGTGGACATTATCGAGCCAGTTTTGCTGGGTCGTGACAAAACCGTCCGGATCATGCCCGATGATCCGAATGTATTCCTCGCTCGCAAGGCCGACCCCTGTTTGCACGTTCATCTCGAACCAGCCCTGTCGCGAGGCGGCCAGGGCGAGTCGCAAGCGCTCCTCGTTGTCCCGAAGGGCCTCCTCGGCCCGCACGCGGCTGCTGATGTCCCGCAGCACCACGACCAGCCTTTTCTGGCCGGCGATCTCGCTCGCATGGACGACCACCTCTGACCAAAAGAGTTCACCATTCCTGCGCCGGTTCCGCCATCGATAGGTTTGGGAACCTTCCCTCAGGGCCCGCTCGAACTTTTCCTTCACTTCCGCCGCCGTATACGGGCTGACGCCCAGGCTCATGTCGTCGATCGACAAGCGCATGGCCTCCTCGCGACTGTACCCGAACATAGTGCACATCCGCTCGTTTACATCGAGCAACCGCCCCGTCTCATCGCGGATGATCATCGCATCGCTCGAGGCGTTGAAGATTTCGCGGTAGTTTTTTTCGCTGGTGGCCAGTTCCCGCGCGAATCCGGAGACCCGCGCCTGCTCCCGATCGTACGTCTTCAAGATCAGCCAGAAAACCGCGGCCAGCGCGGCAAAGCTGGCGATCGCTCCCGTCAGCAGGTCGATCAATTTATCGGACCGGCTTGGGAAGGGCACCGTCAGTCCGGGGTGGAAATACTCCATTACCAGCAGGCCGCACACATTCAGCAGAAGCAATGCAGAGAGCACCCAACGGGTCCGGCCGCGCAGGATCGCCAGCGGGTACAGAAGCGCCGGAAAGAAATAGTAGGTGATGCTTCCCTCCGATCCCGCGTTCAAGTTCCAGAAGGAATTCAAGATCAGAACGAGGACGATGAAGAATGGCAGGCTCCAGTCATGTCCCTTGCGGGACGCCCAGTAGCAGCCGAAGGAGAACAATCCCAGCAAAAGACTGCCGAGATTCACCCATGCGGGCAGATTCTGGAACGAATTCATCGGCAGGACGAGCAGAAGGCAGAGTCCCGCCGTCGTCAGACACACCAAGCGGAACAGCCGGATGCGCAGGGGAAGCGACAGATCGGAATCCAACCGACCGAGGAACCGATTCAACCAACTGGCCATTTGATGGGGTCTAGATTCACATTCGCCGCGGGCAAGCCCGAATTCCGCCGGCCGCCATGACGGTCCTTACTGTAACGAATTCTAATCCGCCTCTCTCTATTTTTACTGCTCTACGATTACGGGCATTCCCACCTGGACAAGACTTTCCAGCGTGAGGGCGTCCCAGTTTGCCAATCGGAAGCAGCCGTGGGACTCCGTGCGTCCGACCTTTTCCGGATTCGGTGTTCCGTGTATCCCATACCCGGGACGATCGAGGCCGATCCACACCAACCCTACCGGATTATTGGGACCCGGTGGAATGACGAGCTTGCGGCCGAGTTCCTTTCCTTCGGCGGACTCGGGAAACACATCCGGATCAAAGGTGTAATCTGGATTGGGAATGACGACCGTGACGTGCAGGTCGCCGACCGGCCGCTTCTCGGCCATGCGAGCGATGCTCACCGGAAAATGCGCGATGACGCGGCTAAGGGAATCGATCACCTCCAGTTCCCGCGTGCCCAGGGTTATCACGATTTGCGCGGCCTTGCCGCTCACGACCACGTGGTCCGCCGCCGGGACGACGATCTTCCGGCCGGGCAGGACCGCCGACCAGTCGACCCCGGGATTGAGGCTGCGAATCAGATTTGGATGGGCGTGAAAGCGCTCGGCGACGAGTTCGAGAGCCGACTCGTAGCCCATGGTCGTCATTTGGGATTTTCCCAGCCACGTGTCCGGCAGGGGATGCAGCCCGGCCAGTTCGCTGGCCGTGAAGCTGTATTCGCCGAGCGCGGGCGCGGTCAGGTTCAGGTCTTCCCGTGTCGCTTCATCGAGGATTCCCGTGTCCGCAATTCCGGCCGACCTTTGAAACGCCCGCAAGGCAGCTTCCGTTTGCGCGCCCGCGACGCCGTCGATCGATCCGCAGGAGAAGCCACGCCGATGCAGCTCGATCTGCATTTCGAGCGTCGAAGCGACGGATCTGGAAGAGTCCGCCGGGCTTCCCTCATTCGGGGTGGCCGTTGGCCCGCTCTCCTCGCCACGAACGAGGGTCAGGCTGGCGATGAGCAACCAAAGCCCGATGCAGCGGGAGAGCACGAAGGTACTGATAGCGGCATTCGCAAGGAAGGAAAGCCGCCATTAGTCATCGGCTTCCGATGGGTGCGAGCGACTCGAATCGAAGGATGGGTCGGTTGGCGGCTCTTGATTCGGAGAGCGACACGACAAAACGCACCTCCCAGTCGTTCCTTTCCCCGGGATCGACCAGAACCTGGGACACTCCCCATTCGGCGTTTTCCCTGTGCTCGTCCCAGAAAGTGCGGGTGGGGGAGCGTCCTTCGGGATCCAGCCGGAATCGCCCCCTTGCCTCGAAATAGGCCGAGAACGCCTCGGACAGCCCTCGGGCCTCCTCCGAGGCGACCTCGCCCTCGCCGAGCACCTTGGACTCGCCGGTCCGTAGCCGGCAATCGGCGCTATCCCAGTCGTGGGTCGCAATGTCCTGGAGGAATCCAAAGATCGCCGTCCGCACGAGCCGCTTGAATGAAGGCGCGTCGCGGGTGACGTCGAAGACGGTCGGCCGCTCCGGCTTGTCGGCCCCCTCGGCGGCGACAAACTCCGGATTGCGCAGCCGTTCCCATTCCTCCAATAGGCTCGAATCCACGCCCCGGATCAGTTCCCTAAAATAATCCTCCATCTCGACTACCTCGGGCGTCTTGGCGCCCTCGGGCACGGTCTGCGCGAGCACTTTCCAGACCTGGGACAGATGGCGGAGGAGCAGCCCCTCGGTGCGCTGCAGATCGTAGGCCCGGATGTACTCGGCGAACGAAAGATAGCGCTCGTACATTTCGCGTGCGATGGACTTGGGCCGCACCACCTCCTGTTCGGCCCAGGGATGGGCGGCGACAAATGAATTGAAGGTGTCGTAGATGAATTCCCGCAAGGGCTTGGGGTGCTCGACCTCTTGCAGCTTTTCCACTCGCTCCTCATAGGGAATCCCGGCGGCCTTCCATTCCTCGATCTTCTCCCCCTTGAGCTTGTCCGCCTGGCGGCGCAGAATCGGTTCGGGGTCCTCTACGATCGCCTCGCAAAGGGTGAGGACATCGAAGGGATAATCGGGGCTGGCCCGGTCCAGAAGGGGAATCGTGTCGATGAGGTAAAGGGAGAGGGCCTGGTGAAGGGAAAAGTCGGCCTGGAGCTCCATGTTGACCCTGAGTTTCCGCCCGGAAGGCTCCCGAGGGATCCACTCGACGATTCCCCGCTCGATCAGAGCCCGAAAGAGCTGCCAGCCGCGGCGCTTCAGGGCCTTTTTTCGCGGCGGGGTCTCGTGGCAATCGTCGATCAATCGCCGCACGGCGCGGCACCCGTCGGATTCCCGGCTGAGGACCAGGAGCAGGATTCCGTGGGAAATCATAAATCTCGACTGGAGCTCCTCGGGCGGGGCTGTCCTCAGCCTCTCGAAGGTGCGGATATCCCAGCTCACGATCCCTTCCGGGGGCCGCTGCTTGACGAGCTTCTTTTGCTTTCCGTCCCTGCTCGCCTTCTCTTCGGCCCGCTTGTTGGCGATGACGTGCTCCGGAGCCTGGACAACGACGTAACCCTGGTCGTCATAGCCTTTGCGCCCGGCTCGTCCGGCCACCTGGCGGAAGTCCCGAACGCTCAGGACCGCGGATTTTTGGCCGTCGTATTTCCACAGTTGCGTGAATACGACCGTGCGGATGGGCACGTTGATTCCCACGCCGAGGGTGTCCGTGCCGCAGATCAGCTTGAGCAGGCCCCTTTGGGTGAGGTTTTCCACGAGAACCCGGTACTTGGGCAAAAGCCCTGCATGATGGACCCCGATCCCGTTTCGCAGCCACCGCTTGATCTCCTTTCCATACGGGCTGCTGAATCGGAAGCGCTCGAGTTCCCCCTGAATGGCGGACTTCTCCTCCTTGTTGCACACGTCGAGGCTCATCAGGCTCTGCGCCGCCTCCGCGGCCGCCCTTTGCGTAAAATGGACGAGATAGACGGGAGCCCGGCCATCCGCTAGAAGGGCGGCCACCTTTTCCTGAAGAGGCGTCTCCGAGTATTCGAACGCAAGGGGGACGGGCCGGCGGTCGCTTCGCACGGTGACACAGGCAACACCGGTCAGCCGCTGTAGCTCCTTTTCAAAAAATGCGGTCGCTCCCAGCGTTGCCGACATCAGAAGAAATCGGGAGCGGGGCAGGGTGAGGAGGGGCACTTGCCAGGCGTAGCCGCGGTCGGCGTCGGAATAGTAGTGAAACTCGTCCATGATCACCGCCCGGAAGTCGCAGAGCTCACCCCGAGCCAGGGCGATATTGGCGAGAATTTCCGCGGTGCAGCACAGGACCGGCGCCTGCGGGTTGACGCTCGCATCCCCGGTCATCATTCCGACGTTCTCAGGGCCGAAGTCCCTGCAGAGGGCGATGAACTTTTCGTTCACGAGCGCCTTGATGGGACAGGTGTAGACCGAGCGTTCTCCCGCGCAGAGCGCCTTGAAATGAAAGGCCGCGGCGACCAGCGATTTTCCGGAGCCGGTCGGAGTATTGAGGATCACGTTGGTCCCGGAGAACAGCTCCAGGATCGCCTCCTCCTGCTCGGGATACAATTGAAGCCCCCGGTCCGCGGCGACGGCCGTGAACCGATCCAGGACGGCTTCCGCGCCGGGATTCCCGGAAAGCGGGGCCAGCGGCGGCGGTTCGTGCTGCGGATGGAAAGGCATCGCTCCAAAGAATTGCGTTCAATCGGTCATCTTTACAGCCTCAATCTTTCCCCATGGACGAGCCGCGTCTCGACAAATTGCTTTGGAGCCTGCGGGTGTACAAGACCCGCCCGCTCGCCACGGCCGCCTGCCGCAACGGAAACGTGCGCATCGGCGAGCTTGAAGCCAAGCCGGGCCGCGATGTCCATGTCGGCGAGGTCTTGAGCGTGCGCATCGGAGTCATGACCCGCCGTCTCAAAATTATCGCGATTCCGCGCTCGCGCGTCAGCGCAAAGCAATTGCCGGAATTCATGACGGACCTCACCCCTCCTTCCGAATACGAGCGGGCGAAACAGGCCGGTTTCGAGCACAGGCTCGCCCGCGAGCGAGGGATGGGCCGCCCGACAAAGAAAGAGCGCAGGGATATCTCGAAGCTGTTCGGGTTCTAGCTGGAGCGGAAGAACCGGGCGATCGAGACTTGGGCTAGACCTCGGCCTGCCCGCGCATTACCGGGACACAGCTTCCGGCGACGGTCGAGCGCACGGAGCCGTCCGCGGACTTCTGCGCCGTGGCCCGGAGGCGGCTCGGACGACCCATCTCGGCTCCTTGCTCGATGTCGAAAGAGAGCTCTCCGGATTGCGCGACGGTCAGATGGACGAGGAGAGCCGCGAGCGCGGCATTGGCGCTGCCGGTGGCCGGATCTTCCAGAACCCCAAGGAGCGGTGCGAACATCCGGGTTGCCAATCGGCATGGATCCGAACGGTTTCGGAAATAAAGATGCACCTGGAATCGATTCCCAATCTTGGGAAAACGGTGGGCCGCATCGCGAAAGGCCGCGAGATCCGGCTTTGCGCGGGCCAGCGCATCGCGGCTCGTCAGCTCGGCGATAACGAAACCCATGCCGACGCCGGCGAAGAT
>Ga0181529_10003504_pt1 | contig 17844 bp, 7 predicted proteins | sample PEATcosm2014_Bin_36_FD_119763 | JGI IMG/M metagenome (GOLD analysis project Ga0181529, IMG submission 119763) | Peatland microbial communities from MTU Mesocosm Facility, Houghton, MI, USA - PEATcosm2014_Bin10_30_metaG | ecosystem: Environmental > Terrestrial > Soil > Wetlands > Peat | place... | reverse complement strand
TGGTGGGCAAGGTGACGCCCAAGGGCGAAACCCAGCTCACGCCCGAAGAAAAACTGCTGCGCGCGATCTTCGGCGAAAAGGCCGGCGACGTGAAAGACGCTTCGCTGTTCTGCCCGCCGGGCATCGAAGGCACCATCGTCGATTGCAAAATCTTTTCGCGCAAGGGGCAGGAAAAGGACGAACGCTCCCGGGCCATCGAAGAAACCCAGATCCAGCGCCTGCAGCGCAACCTGCAGGACGAAATCCGCATCCTCACCGACGAGCGCGCCAAGCGATTGGGTAACCTGCTGGAAGGCAAGAAACTGCTGGCCGACCTGCACGACGAAAAGACCAACAAGCGTCTGCTCAGCAAGGACACCGAGCTGACGCGCGACATCATCGAGAAGGTGAAATCGCGCGACCTCAAGCGCATCCGGATTGCCAACAAGGATCCGCGGCTCAACGAGCAGATCGACGAAATCGAGGAGATGACCTCGCGCCAGATCGCGGTGCTCGAGAAAATCACCGACGAAAAAACCGCCAAGCTGCGCAAAGGCGACGAACTGCCTCCCGGGGTGATCAAGCTGGTGAAGGTCTACATCGCCATGAAGCGCAAGCTTTCGGTGGGCGACAAGATGGCCGGCCGCCACGGCAACAAGGGCGTCATCGCGCGCATTCTGCCGGAAGAGGACATGCCGTACATGCCGGACGGGACGCCGGTCGAAATCGTGCTCAATCCGTTGGGCGTCCCCTCGCGCATGAACGTGGGGCAGATTCTGGAAACCCACCTCGGCTGGGCCGCCCAGGCGTTGGGCGTGCAGTTCGCCACCCCCGTTTTCGACGGCGCCACCGAGCGCGAAATCAAGCGCGCCCTGACCGAAGGCAAGCTGCCGACCTCGGGCAAGACCAAGCTCTACGACGGCCTGACCGGCACCGAGTTCGAACAGCCGGTGACGGTGGGCTACATCTACATGATGAAGCTGTCGCACCTGGTGGACGACAAGATTCACGCGCGCTCCATCGGGCCGTACTCGCTGATCACGCAGCAGCCGCTGGGCGGCAAGGCGCAATTCGGCGGCCAGCGCTTCGGCGAAATGGAAGTCTGGGCGCTCGAAGCCTACGGCGCCGCCTACATTCTGCAGGAACTGCTCACGGCCAAGTCGGACGACGTGTATGGCCGCGCCAAGATTTACGAGGCGATTGTCAAGGGCGAAGCGGCGATCGAGCCCGGCGTGCCGGAATCGTTCAACGTGCTGATTCGCGAGCTGCAGTCGCTGTGTCTCGATGTCGAGTTAATGAAGAAGCCGACGGAAGTGCCGGACTTGGCGCTGGCGGCGGACTAAAGAGAGCAGAAGTCAGGAGTCAGAAGTCAGGAGTCAGAATGTTGGGCTTCCGGCTTCCCCTGGCAAACAGGTTTAAGGGAAAACCAATGATAAGGGGTGGCCGGTTGCGGAAGACGACATCGAATTCCGACTCCTGTCTTCTGACTTCCGGCTCCTTCTTTTGGAGGCTATTTTGAGATCCTCTCCGTACGATCGGGCGAATTTGATCGCGGATTTCGATTCCATCCGCATTTCTCTGGCATCTCCGGAAAAAATCCGGAGCTGGTCTCACGGCGAAGTGACCAAGCCGGAAACCATCAACTACCGCACCTTCAAGCCGGAGCGCGACGGATTGTTCTGCGCGCGTATCTTTGGTCCGACTCAGGACTGGGAGTGCTTGTGCGGCAAGTACAAGCGCATGAAGCACCGCGGCGTGATCTGCGACAAGTGCGGCGTGGAAGTCACCCTGGCGCGTGTGCGCCGCGAGCGGCTGGGCCACATCGAACTGGCCAGCCCCTGTTCGCACGTCTGGTTTTTCAAGGGCCTTCCCAGCCGCATCGGCCATCTGCTGGACATCACCCTGCGTGAACTCGAGCGGGTCCTCTACTTCGAGGCTTACGTGGTGGTCGAGCCGGGCGAGGTGGAGAGCCTCAAGCGCGGCGAAGTCATTACCGATGAGCGCAAGCGCCAACTCGACCAGGAGTTTCCCGGCAAGTTCGTCGCCATGATGGGCGCCGAGGGTATCAAGGAGCTGCTCAAGAAGCTCGACATCGAAGGTCTTTCCGAAGAGATTCGGGAAAAGATGAAGACCGAGGTGTCGCAGCAGAAGAAGCTGAAATTCGCCAAGCGCCTGCGCGTGGTGGAGAGCTTCCGCAAGAGCGGCAACAAGCCGGAGTGGATGATTCTGGACGTGGTGCCGGTGATTCCGCCGGAACTGCGCCCGCTGGTGCCGCTCGATGGCGGCCGCTTCGCCACCAGCGATCTCAACGATCTCTACCGCCGCGTGATCAACCGCAACAACCGGCTGAAGAAACTGATGGAGTTGCACGCTCCGGACGTGATCGTGCGCAATGAGAAGCGCATGTTGCAGGAAGCCGTGGACGCGCTGTTCGACAACGGCCGCCGCGGCCGCGTCCTGCGCGGCGCCAACAACCGCCCGCTCAAATCCCTCTCCGACACGCTCAAGGGCAAGCAGGGCCGCTTCCGCCAGAACCTGCTCGGCAAGCGCGTGGATTATTCCGGCCGCTCGGTGATCGTGGTCGGCCCGGATCTGAAACTCAACCAGTGCGGGCTGCCCAAGAAGATGGCGCTCGAGTTGTTCAAGCCCTTCATCTACCATCGCCTGGAGCAGCGCGGCCATTGCACCACCATCAAGCAGGCCAAGGAACTGGTGGAGCAACAGGATCCGGTGGTTTGGGACATTCTCGAAGAGGTCATCAAGGACCATCCCATTCTGCTGAACCGCGCTCCCACCCTGCACCGCCTGGGCATCCAAGCCTTCGAGCCGGTGCTGGTGGAAGGCAAGGCGATCAAGATTCACCCGCTGGTCTGCACCGCTTTCAACGCCGATTTCGATGGCGACCAGATGGCCGTGCACATTCCGCTCTCGCCGGAAGCGCAGATCGAAGCCACCACGCTGATGCTGTCGAGCAACAACATTCTGTCGCCGGCGCACGGCTCGCCGATCGCGATTCCGACGCAGGACATGGTGCTGGGCTGCTATTACCTGACCAAGGCGCGGCCGGGCGCCAAGGGCGAAGGCCGCACCTTCGCTTCCGCCGACGACGTGCTGATCGCGCTCGAAATGGGCGAAGTGGAAACGCTCACACCCATCAAGCTGCGCTACACCGGCCGCGTGATCGACCTGGTGCACGCTTTCGACAGCCAGAACATCCTGCACACCGAGCCGATCGAGTTTATCAAGCAGTACATGGAAACCACGGTGGGACGGGTGATTTTGAACGATCACCTGCCGCAGGACATGCCGTTCATCAACGGCCTGCTGAAGAAGAAGGGCCTTGCCCAACTGGTGCAATACTGCTACCTCAAGTTTGGCCTGCAGATCACCGTGCAGATGCTGGACGAGATCAAGTCGCTCGGCTTCCTCTACGCGACGCGCGCCGGCATTTCCATCGGCATCGACGACATGGTGGTGCCGAGCGAAAAGGCCGGCCTGGTCCGCGAGGCCGAGCGCGAAGTGGTGAACGTGGAAAGCCAGTACCAGGATGGCGCCATCACCCACGGCGAACGCTACAACAAGATCATCGAAATCTGGTCCAAGGTTACGGAGCGCGTTTCCGACGAAATGTTCCAGGCCATGGAAGAGGACGACCGCACGGGCCGCTATCTGAACCCGATCTACATCATGGCCGATTCCGGCGCGCGCGGTTCCAAGCAGCAGATCCGCCAGCTCTCCGGCATGCGCGGCCTGATGGCCAAGCCATCGGGCGAAATCATCGAGACCCCCATCACGGCCAACTTCCGCGAGGGGCTGGACGTGCTGCAATACTTCATCTCCACCCACGGCGCCCGCAAGGGCCTGGCCGATACGGCGCTGAAGACCGCCGATTCCGGTTACCTGACGCGCCGCCTGGTGGATGTGGCGCAGGACGTGATCATCAGCGAAAACGACTGCGGCACCACCGAAGGCATCTACGTGGAGCCGATCATCGAATCCGGAGAGATCATCGAGCCGCTGCGCGACCGCATCGTGGGCCGCGTCGCGCTCGAAGACCAGAAGGATTACGAAGGCAACCTGATTGTCGGAGTCAACCAGGAAATAACCGAAGACCTGGCGGCGGCCATTCAGGCGGCCGGCATCGAGCGCGTCAAGATCCGCTCCGTGCTGACCTGCGAATCCAAGCGCGGCGTGTGCGTTTCCTGTTACGGCCGCAACCTGGCGACGGGCCGGCTGGTGGAGCGCGGCGAAGCGGTGGGCGTGATCGCGGCGCAGTCCATCGGCGAGCCGGGCACGCAGTTGACGATGCGCACTTTCCACATCGGAGGCACGGCGACCCGCGTCAGCGAGCAATCCACGCAGGACGCCAAGTCGGGCGGCTTCGCACGCTACATCGGCATCCAGACCGTGCGCAGCAAGATCGGCGAGGTGATCGCCATGAACCGCAACGGCATCATGGCGGTGGTGGACGATAAGGGCCGCGAAAAAGAACGCTACCCGGTGGTATACGGCGCGCGCATTACGGTCGAAGACGGCGCGCCGGTGAAGAGCAGCCAGATCCTGCTCGAATGGGACCCGTACACGTTCTCGATCCTCACCGAAGTTTCCGGTGTGGTGCACTTCAAGGACCTGGTGGACGGCCTCACCATGCAGGAGCAGGTCGATGAAGTCACCGGCATGTCGCAGCTTGTCGTCACCGATTCACCGGACGAGAAGCGGCAGCCGATGGTGGTGGTGCGACCGGAAGGGGCGGCGGGTTCGCGTTCGGAAGCCAAGAAATATCTCATGCCGACCCACGCCCACCTGATGGTGCGCGACGGCGAAGAAGCGCATGCCGGCGACGTGCTGGCCAAGATCCCGCGCGAAACCACCAAGACCAAGGACATCACCGGCGGTCTGCCGCGCGTGGTGGAGCTGTTCGAAGCGCGCAAGCCGCGCGAAACCGCCATCATCGCGGAAATCAACGGCGTCGTGAAGTACGGCGAAGTCAGCAAGGGCCAGCGCAAGATTTACGTGGTGGGCGAAGACGGCGAGCAGCGCGAATACGCTCTGCCCCGCGGCGTGCACATCAACGTCCAGGAGGGCGAGCGGGTCAAGGCCGGCGAGCCGCTGATGGACGGCCCGCGCAATCCGCACGACATTCTCGACGTGCTCGGCGAAAAAGAGCTGCAGAAGTACCTGGTCAACGAGATCCAGGAAGTCTACCGCCTGCAGGGCGTCAACATCAACGACAAGCACCTGGAAGTCATCTCGCGCCAGATGATGCGCTGGGTGAAGGTGGAAGATATCGGCGACACGGAGTTTCTGCCCGAAGAAGTGGTCGATAAGTTCAAGTTCCGCGCCGAAAACGCGAAAACGATGGAAGCCGGCGGCCGCCCGGCGCAGGGCAAGGCCGTGCTTCTGGGCATCACCAAGGCGTCGCTTTCCACCGATTCGTTCATCTCCGCCGCCTCCTTCCAGGAGACCACGCGCGTGCTCACCGAGGCCGCCATCAACGGCAAGGTGGATTACCTGCGCGGCCTGAAGGAGAACGTCATCATGGGACGCCTGGTTCCCGCCGGAACCGGCATGGAGTATTACCGCCGCGTGAAAATCGCCGGCGAGGACGTGGTGGAAGAGCCGCCGCAGGAGCAGCCGCTCGATTCCATCCCCGGTTACGAAGAAGAGACCCGCTCGCTGTACACCGGCGGCCTCACCGAAGGAACCGGCGAAGAATCGCTCGCCGAATAGGACAAGCAGCAGCGGTGCCCAATTGGCACCGGGAATTTCAAGACCGCCGGCCGCGCCGCAGCGTGTGCCGGCGGTTTTTGATTCTCGTGGTTCGTGCTCGTGCTAAGGCGGATGTGGCGCGCTCTACGCCTCTGTCGGTGGTGACGGTTCGCACATCCCCCTTGATATGGTATTCCCTGCAGCATCACCACCCTGTGTCTCTCGCCCGTTGGCGAGAAGCAACAGGAGGATGAAATGACCCCTAAAGTCGCGCATGATTATAAGGCCCCCTCGCACATGGCGGGAACCGGGGCCGCACCAGCCGTAGTCACACCGGCCGCCCTGGTAGGAACCTGGAATAACACGGATAGCGCCACCAGGGACCTCGTTAAGATCGTTATCGCAGCAGCCGGGAGCGGCATCACAGTCGACGCTTACGGAGCTTGCAGCCCCAGTCCCTGCGTCTGGGGTGCCGTTCCGGGCTTCGCCTACGCGTCGAATGTGAGCGCCACCCCAGCGGAGGCGTTCAGCGCTCAATACACGTTCAGCTTTGCGAAGGTGATCGTCGTCGGCCACCTGAACGGAAAGTTCCTCGACGTCGAGACGTTCACCGTATTCACCGACGGCAGCGGAAGGTCCAATCTCTACACCACGGACCGGATGGTTAAATAGCTTCGAACCACTAGGTAGCCTCGACACGCCGCCAATCGCAATTAGATCGCATCCACTCCCGGCGCGTGTGCGGGATGGCAAGCCTGAAGAGCCGGGAGTCATTCCGGCTCTTCTTTGCTGCGTACCTAGCCGGCCGGCCGCTCCTCCTTCGCCGCTTCCTCCTCTAATGCCAGCCCGATCACTTCTTCCATCGAATTGACGTAGCGGATGGTCATGTCGGCGATGTGCTCGGTCTTGAGGTCTTCGCGGACATTGACTTCGTTTTCCGCCGGCAGGATGACTTCGCGGACGCCGCTGCGTCTGGCGGCGAGCACCTTCTCTTTGATGCCGCCCACCGGCAGCACCTGGCCGGTCAGCGTGATTTCGCCGGTCATGGCGAGATTGGGGCGAATGCGGCGCTCGGTCAGCATCGACATCAGCGCGGAAGCCATCGTGATGCCGGCGGAAGGGCCGTCTTTGGGAATGGCGCCGGCTGGGACGTGGATGTGGATGTCGATGGATTTGAAAAGCTCGGGATCGATGCCGTATTGGATTGCAGCGCCGCGCACCCAGGTGAGGGCGGCCTGCACGGATTCCTGCATCACCGGTCCCAGTTGACCGGTCATGATTAGACCCTTGCTGCCGCCGGGCATGCGGCCGGCTTCGATGAAGAGGACGTCGCCGCCGACGGGCGTCCAGGCGAGGCCCACGGCAACACCGGGCCGGCGGGTGCGCTCGGCCACCTCGGTATCGGTGCGAAAGCGCGGCGCGCCACGGTCCTGCTCGATGGTCTGCGGCGTCACCTCGATCTTTTCGTTCTTCCCATTGCGGCCTTCGGCGATGCGGCGCGCCTGCTTGCGGCAGATCGAGCCGAGCTCGCGCTCCAGGTTGCGCACTCCCGCCTCGCGGGTGTAGCGGCGGATCAGGAAGCGCACAGCCTCATCGGAAAACCGAACGCCCCCATCGGCATCCAGACCGTTTTCCGCGATTTGCCGCGGGATCAGGTAGCGGAAAGCGATGATGACCTTTTCCTGCTCGGTGTAGCCCTCGAGCGAGATGATTTCCATCCGGTCGCGCAGCGCGTCGGGAACCGGGTCGAGCACGTTGGCCGTGGTGATGAACAAGACCTTGGACAAATCGAAGGGTACGTCCAGGTAGTTGTCGCGGAAGGTGTAATTCTGCTCGGGGTCGAGCACTTCAAGCAGCGCGGAGGCCGGATCGCCGCGGAAATCGCGGCCCAGCTTATCCACCTCGTCGAGCATGAAGACGGGGTCGTTGGCTCCGGCGCGGCGCAACGCCTGGATCACCTGGCCGGGGAGCGCGCCGATGTAGGTGCGGCGGTGGCCGCGGATCTCGGCCTCATCGTGCATCCCGCCCATCGAGATCCGCGCGAATTTGCGGCCCAGCGCGCGGGCGATGGACCTGCCGAGCGACGTCTTTCCCACCCCGGGCGGCCCGACGAAACACAGAATGGGGCCCTTCAAGACGGGGCGGAGCTGGAGCACGGCCAGGTAGTCGAGGATGCGGTCTTTGACCTTTTCGAGGTCGTAGTGATCCTCGTCGAGGATTTCGGCGGCGCGCTTGACGTCCACTGGCGAGCCGGAAGAAACGCTCCAGGGCAACGCAGCCATCCATTCCAGATACGTGCGGGCGACGCCGTATTCGGGCGAGGCAGTGGAGAGCCGCGCCAGGCGGTCGAGTTCCCGCATGGCTTCGGTCTTCACTTCCGGCGTCATGCCGGCGGCTTCCAGCTTCGAACGCAGGTCGTCGATCTCACGCGTGCCGTCTTCGCCCTCGCCGAGCTCTTTCTGGATGGCCTTGAGCTGCTCGCGGAGATAAAACTCGCGCTGGCTTTGCGAGAGCTGGCCCTGCACCTGGGATTGGATGCGGCCGCGCAGCTCGACCAGCTCGAGCTCACGCGTGAGGTGGAGCAGAACCTGGTTGAGCCGCGCCAGCCCGTCGGTCTGTTCGAGCAGTTTCTGCCGCTCCAGATGCACCAGGGCTGGCAAATTGCCGGCCACGAAATCGGCCAGCCGGGCTGGTTCGACGATCTGCGCGGCGGTGGCGGAGAGGTCGTCGGAAAGGTTGGGCGAGGCGGAAACGATCTGCTGAAACAAGCCGACCACGTTTTGCCGCAGCGCTTCGACTTCGGGGGTGATCGCCGGATCGATTTCGTCCAGCTTTTCGATCCGCGCCCGCAGGAAAGGCTCGGTGGCCGTGAACTCACGGATGCGGATGCGCGCCGTGCCTTCGCAGAATAGCAGCAGGTTGTCGCGCGGCACGCGGATGGCTTTGTGCATCACGCAAAGGGTGCCGATTTCGTAAAGATCCTTCGGCTGCGGCGCATCCACGCGCGGGTCGAGTTGGGAGACGATCGCCAGGGCGCGGTTTTCGCCCATACTCTGCACCAGCGCCACCGAACTGGGGCGGCCGACGGTGATGGGCAACATCGCGCCGGGATAGAGGACGACGTCGCGCACCGCCAGAATCGGAACGTCTTCGAGCAGCGTCTCACTCGGATCGGCCATGGCTTCAGTGTAACGCCCGGCGGGTCGACTTCCCGGCCAGCGGGGCAAATGCCGTTATCCGTCCATGCCGGGATCCGAGAAAACGCGCCGGTTGCCCTGCTACCATTTCTCCATGGACGCCAGCTATCCCTGGACCTCTGCTAACATTCTTTCCATGGACCTCAGCTATCCCGTCGGAAAATTCGATTTCAAGGCTACGGTCGCGCCGGAAAGCCGGCCGCAACTGATCGAGGAGATCGCCGCCGTGCCGGCCCGATATCGGGACGCGGTGCGGGGTTTGGACGACGGGCAACTCAACACTCCCTACCGTCCGGACGGTTGGACCGTGCGCCAGGTGGTCCATCACGTGGCCGACAGCCACATGAACGCCTATATCCGTTTCCGCCTCGCGCTAACCGAGGACTCGCCCATCATAAAGCCTTATGAGCAGGCGAAGTGGGCGGAGTTGCGCGACGCCAAGACGGCGCCCGTGGAAGTGTCGCTCGAGCTGATTGACGGCCTCCATCAACGCTGGGTGGAACTGCTGCGCAGCCTTTCTGACGCCGATTTCGACCGCACATTTCGCCATCCGGAGCTCGGGTTGGTGCGGTTGGATACCAACCTGGCGCTTTACGCCTGGCACGGCCGGCACCACCTCGCGCACATCACCGGCCTGCGCGATCGGATGGGCTGGAAATAACCGCCACCAAATCGGCCCGCAGCGCGTCGAATAAGTGGGGGTCTTCGGCATCCGGCCAGGGGTTTCGCCGGCGATTACCGCAGGCAGCGGTATAATCGGAGCACAGGCCTTCGGAGCGGTCTTCTAACCATATGCTTAGCCGTATCAAATACCTGGTGGTGAGCGCGTCGGCGTGTCTCACGATTCTGCTGGTCACCGGCAGCCTCCCCAGCAAGGGCGCCGACCAGTCCGAGACTCTCAAACACATCGGCGTGTTCAGCGACGTGGTGGCGCACATCAAGAGCGAGTATGTCGAAGAGCCCGACATGAAGAGCGTCACGCTGGGTGCTTTGAACGGCCTCCTGGAAGCGATCGACCCCTTCGCCAGCTACCTCAACGCCGACCAGTATCAGGACTATCTCAAGAACAAAGACCTCAAGCGGGCCGACGTGGGGCTGGTGCTCTCGAAGAAGCCGGGCTGGATGGGCGTGGTGGGCACGCTGCCGGATTCGCCGGCTGCCAACGCGGGTTTATCCACCCATGACATGATCGAAAGCATTAAGGGCATCGCCACGCGTGACATGCCGCTGGCTTACGCCAGCTTGCTGCTGCAGGGAGCCAACGGAACCACGGTGGAATTGAGCGTGGTCCGCGCACGCCATCCGGAACCGCAAACCATTACGCTTACCCGCGTCAACCTGACCACTCCGCCGGTCGAGACGAAAATGCTCGCCGGGGCGGTGGGTTACCTCGAGATCGGAGCTCTGACCTCCGATCAGGTCAAGCAGGCCGCCGACGATATCCGCCAACTGCAAAGGGACGGTGCGCAGAAACTGGTGGTGGATTTGCGTAACTGTTCGGTGGGCACGCCGGAAGACGGCATCGCCTTCGCCAATCTGTTTCTGTCGAGCGGGCGCATCACTTACCTCAAGGGCCAGAAAGTGCCCGAGCGGGATTTTGACGCCGATCCCGCCAAGGCTATCACCACCCTGCCGCTGGCGGTGCTGGTGAATCACGGAACCGCCGAGGGCGCCGAAATTGCAGCCGCCGCGCTGGCCGGCAACAAGCGCGCGCAACTGGTGGGTGAACCCACTTACGGCGATGCCGCACTGCGCCGGGCCCTCACCATGGACGATGGCAGTGCCATCATTCTCTCGGTGGCGAAATACTATTCGCCCGACGGCAAGGCCATTCAGGATACGCGTGTCATGCCGGGTACCCTGGTGGCCGGCGCCGAGCCGCAGATCGAATACGACGACAATGGCGAACCCATCACCGAGCCGGAACCGCAGCAGCCGCAGCCGAAGAAACTGGAAGACGATCCGGTGGTCAAGAAAGCCGTTGAAATCCTGGGCGCGGTTGCCAAAGCATAGTCGTCACTTGGCGCCGATCGTATAAGACAGGCTCTCGGTGGCCGACCTGCTGCTACCTTGCACGGCGGTGATCTTCAGCTCGCAATTGCCCGCGTGTGCGGGGGCGCGCAGCACCAGCGGGATTGCGCCGCTTGCTCCGGCCGGCGGCGCATCGATCGTCCGCGTCGCGATGACTTGGCCCTCGGCCAGCGACTCCACTTCGATTTTCGGCTTCTCCGCGTTAGCCTTGTCCGGATAAACCACGAAGTATGCCAGCGGCTGTGCCTGCGCGCTCAGCTGGTTCGCCAATTCGGGAATTACCCGCGTGGCGTGGCTGCCACTCAAAAACTCGAATGGATCCGCGGTGTCCACCGGGCCGCTGACGGTCTGGACCTGTTGCGCCAGCACCACGCTGCTCAAGCCGAGTCCTTTGGGCGCCGGACTCAAGAATTCCAGCTTACCAACGCTAGCGCGGCTCGCCTCCTGGTCCACCACCGCGGTTTCCAGCGTGTAATGGCCGGGCGGGAGCTGAATCGGGTGGGTGAAGGGGATGGTGCTCGAGCGCATCCGTTCCAGGTTCTCGTCGGGAATATCGAGCGGCACGTCGCGGCTGAATTTGTCCACCACCTGTCCGGTCGAATCCTTCACCAGAGCGACCAACGAAACGCGCAGGCGATGGCGGTTCTCGCCGGGCACCGGCTTGGCCGTAAAGGCGCTGGCCGGCAACTCGAAGGCCAGGGCCTGCTCGACACCTGCCGGCGTGGGGCGAAACTGGTAGACCGCGCTGTGAAAATCGAAAATGTGCGGCGGTTGCGGCGTGTTGAGCGCGGCCAGGCCGATCATTTCCGGCAGCGTCAACTCGCCCGTGCCGGGGAACGCCGGCAGCGCATAGTAGCCAGTGCGGCTCTGCACGTTCAAATCCGCGCGCGCCAGCTTCACCTGAATCTTTCGCAGCCGCCCATCCAGTTTCTCGGAGGTGGGTTGGTAAGTGGCCTCATAGTGCGTGTCGACGTCTTCCAGCACGCGCTGGAACGGTTTGCCCAGGTTGTCGGTATTGCCGATCAGGAAACCGCCCGTACCTTCCGAAATGCCGCGCAGGCTTGCCTGGGTGTCGCTGGTGCGAGTGGCCATTTCCACATAGTCGCCCTGCCGCGCCTTCTCCATGGCGACGCCCGCGCCGGCGGAGTTCCTGCCCTGCGACGCGCTCAACGCGGCGGCGTGAGCCAGCGTGTTATTGCCGGCCTGCACGTTGGAGTTTTGCGTCAAGCCGTTCACGTCCACCGCGTAGATGGTGATCTGCCCTTTATTGGCCTCGTCCAGCAGCCCCTGGAACAGCTCCGGATCGCCGGTGGTGGCGAGGCCGGTAGAGAGCAGCATCACGGTCTTGCGGCCGGGCAGCGGTCCCAGTTCATTCAGCAGCGTCCGCATCTGGTCCCACTGGCGCATTCCCTCGATGTGGCCGAAGGCGCGCCGCTGGTCGGCCAACAGGCCGCGCAGCACCTGGTTGCTCAGGCTCGTCCCGACGTCCGCCCCCGCGATCGCGGTCTGAGCGATTTCGCCGCCGGTGATCGACATCGCCGCACTGCCCGTCGTGGCGTCCACCGTAATCACGACCTGATACGGCGCGGCGCTCAACACGGCGTCCGACATCCGGTTGAAGGAAGGCACCGGACTGTCCAGCAGTTTCGCCGCGATCTGCGCCAACTCCACGCGATCGGAGGTGAACCCGTGCAGCGTGGTCAGCTTGTTTCCGAGGTGGAAGAACGCCACTGAGGCGCCCGCCGGCAAATCGTGGTCCAGAAACTGGCGCACTGCATCCATCGCGAAGTTGATCGTATACGGATCCAGGTTGTGGAATACGAAGCAAACCAGATTCACCGCCGGCAGAGGATTCATGGTGGTCGCCAGACTGGCCGGCGCCGGTTTGGTCCCTCTTTTCGCTTCGACGGCCTGCTGCTCGAGAGCCTCGCGCCCACTCACCATGCGGAAGCTCTTGATCGGCTGCCTCACGCCATCTTCCATGATGGTGACTTCGTCCGGCTTCAGGTTCTTCACCTGGCGGCCGCGGCTGTCGCGCACCACCAGATCCAGCACCACTTCCTGCGCCGTGGCGCGGAAGGTGACGCTGGGCGATTGGGAGCCGGCTTCCTGCGCTACCACGCGCGTACCCGCCAGACCGATGAGGAAAAGCGCGAAGACGCCAAGTAGCCTCTGCACCATGCAACCATTCTAGTTCACGGTGCGCGATTCGAGCCGCTCCTGCGGGTCTGGTAAAATAGCCAACATAAGGGGGGGATTGCTTGTCCAGAGTCACTCAGGAAGTGCCCCGCACTCTTGGCGCGCTGCGCCAGAGTTCCTTTTCGGAGACCAGACTGGTGGGCCGCGGCGTCAAAGACGAACTCCGCCAGAACCTGATCTGCAAAATCCAGCGCGGCGACGCGCTGTTTCCTGCCGTCCTCGGCTATGAAGATACCGTGGTGCCGCAGGTGGTCAACGCCATTCTTTCGCGCCACAATTTCATTTTGCTTGGTCTGCGGGGCCAGGCGAAAACACGGCTGATCCGGCTGCTGACTTCGCTGCTGGATGAATCGGCGCCGTACGTGGAAGGGTGCGAGATCCACGACAACCCTTACCGGCCGATCTGCCGCCGCTGCCGCGATCTGATTGCGGAGCAGGGGGACGCAACGCCGGTCGCGTGGCTCGCGCGCAGCCATCGCTACGTGGAAAAACTGGCTACGCCGGACGTGACCATCGCCGACATGATCGGCGATATAGACCCCATCAAGGCGGCGCGCCGCGGCCACGATATTTCGAGCGAACTCACTGTGCACTACGGCCTGCTGCCGCGCGCCAACCGCGGCATCTTCGCCATCAACGAGCTGCCGGACCTGGCCGGCAAGATCCAGGTGGGCCTGTTCAACATCATGCAGGAAGGCGACGTGCAGATTAAGGGCTACCCGGTACGGCTGCCGCTCGACCTGATGCTGGTATTCACCGCCAACCCGGAAGATTACACCGCGCGCGGCAAAATCATTACGCCGCTCAAAGACCGCATTGGCAGCGAAATCCGCACGCACTACCCGGCCACCGTGGAGCAAGGAATGTCGATCACCGCGCAGGAGGCCTGGGTGGAGCGGCCCTCGCCGGCAAAGGTGCGCGTGCCCGAGTACCTGCGGCAGGTGGTGGAGCAACTCGCCTTTCTGGCCCGCGAGGACAAGCGTGTCGACAAACGTTCCGGCGTTTCGCAGCGCTTGCCCATTTCGGCGCTGGAGAACGTGGTGTCGAATGCCGAGCGCCGCGCCCTTCGCGCCAGGGAAGATCTCGCCGTGCCGCGCATCGTCGATCTATACTCGGCCCTGCCAGCCATCACCGGCAAGCTCGAACTGGAGTACGAAGGCGAGTTGAAAGGCGGCGATGCGGTGGCGCGCGAGCTGATCCGCACCGCCGTGGGCAAGGTTTACGACCACTATTTCGAAGGCGCTAACGTTTCCCAGATCGTGCAGTGGTTCGACCTGGGCGGCACGCTGAAACTGGACGACAACGTAAGTTCCGCCACCATGGTGCGGCAGTTAGCGGGCATACAAGGTCTGATGGAAAAGCTGAAAGCGCTCGGCCTGAGCGCCAATGAACCCGACGCGGTACGGGCTTCCGCCGCCGAATTCGTGCTCGAAGGGCTCTACGCGCACCGCCGCATCAGCCGCAGCGAAGAACGCGGCTTCGCCGCCGAGGAGCGGAAGCGCGAGCCGCGCGAAGAACCGCGCGCCGAAAGGCCCAACGTGCGGCGGCAGTTCAATTAGGTAGGGCATGCTTTGGCTTGCCCATGGCTGTTTTGGAATGGCTGGAGTCAGGCTCTTATGAAATCGGTTTGCTATTCCCGCTTCACCGGCGAAGATTTTGGCGTCGATGCCGAAGACCTGCTGCAAGCTCTCTCCGACTTCCTCCTCGAGAGCGGCTTCAACACCCAGTACACATCCTTCAGCGAGGCGAACGAACACACCCTCGAGGATCTCAAGCGGGCCATCGAGCGGGCGCTCCAAGAAGGCAAGCTGTTTGACGACGAACGCATGCAGGAAATGATGGAGCGCCTGGCTAGCCTGTCTCCGGAGCAGATGGACAAGCTGCTCGATAGGCTGGCGCAGAAAATGGTGGATGAGGGATACATCAACGTCGAGGAGAGCGGGGATCAACCAGCAGGCCAACCCGGCGCCGGGCCCGGCGGCGACAGCAAAGTCAGATTCGAAGTCACCGACAAGTCGCTGGATTTTCTGGGCTTCAAGACGCTGAAGGACCTGCTGGGCTCGCTCGGCAAATCCAGCTTCGGCCGCCACGATACACGCGACCTCGCTACCGGCATCGAAGCCTCCGGCTCTAGCAAGCCATACGAATTCGGCGACACGCTGAACCTGGATATCAGCGAAACGCTGTTTTCCGCCATCCGCCGCGAAGGCGCGCGCGTGCCGCTCGACATGGAATACGGTGACCTGCATGTCCACCAGTGCGAGTATCAGAGCTCCTGCGCGACGGTGTTGATGCTCGATTGCAGCCACAGCATGATCCTCTATGGAGAGGACCGCTTCACCCCCGCCAAGAAAGTGGCGCTCGCGCTGGCGCACCTCATTCGCACCCAATATCCCGGCGACAGCCTGCGCTGCGTGCTGTTCCACGATACGGCCGAGGAACTGGCTGTCAGCCAACTGGCGCGCGTGCAGGTCGGCCCATATTACACCAACACGCGCGACGGCCTCATCCTGGCGCGGCGCCTGCTCGCCCAGGAAAAGAAGGACATGCGCCAGATCGTCATGATCACCGACGGCAAGCCGAGCTGCCTGACGCTCGAAGACGGCCGTCTGTACAAAAACGCGTTTGGGCTCGACCCGCTGGTGATCAGCCGCACGCTGGAAGAGGTCAACCGTTGCAAGAAACAGGGCATCCTCATCAACACCTTCATGCTGGCCAGCGATTACGGCCTGATCAACTTCGTGCAGAAGGTAACCGAAATCTGCCGCGGCAAAGCCTACTTCACCACTCCGTTCAACCTCGGCCAATATCTGCTGATGGATTACATGAACCGCAAGACGCGGACCATCCATTAATGGGCCGGCGCGCCCGCTGCGGAAGATGCGTCTGGCCCCTTTTTGCTTTTTTTGCTTCTTTTTGCTTTAACTCCCACCGGTCCGCGCATTGCATCCAGTGGCGCTGCATTTCGTTCCCCAGTAGCCCGAAGTGCTCCTCAATACCTGGCGTGAACCCCCGTGAACGTTCCGTCTGATCCGCCTTGCTGCCGGGTTTCCCCCTCTCGACGGCGGACAGCTATTGAGAAGGTCCGTGATTCGGCAGTCCGAGCTCCACACACAGTGCCTGAAACCCGGGGTCGGCGCGCAGGGGATCGAAAATGGGCTCCACGCCGATGAAGTTCGCCCCGGTGGCATGGAGGCCCACCGCCTTGCGCAACTCCGCCAGCGCCTGCGTCTTCTCGCCTAACCCGATATGAACGAGCGAGAGCGAGACCGCTACCGCGCCGGCGTCCGGGTAGTCCTTGCGGATGTGATCCAGCATCGCGTTGGCCTCGGCGACCCGCCCGGCGCGCGCCAGCACGTTGCCCAGCGAGCCGGCCAGTTCCGGATATTGCTTGCCCTGGTTGGCAGCTTTCTCCAACTCGGAGATGGCCTCGGAAAGGTTACCTCGGGCTGCCTGGCTCAAGCCGATCAGGCTGTGCGCGGGAAAATACTGCGGGTCCATCTCCAGATGGCGCCGCGCCGCATCGATCGCTTTGCCGTAGCGCCGGGCGTTATACAGAATGGCAACCAGATCATTGCCCGACAGGACGGAAACCGGATCGAGGACCTGCGCCAGCCGGATCTGCTCCAGCGAATCGTCGAAGCGGGCGTGGGAGGTCAAGGCGACGGCATAGATCTTGTGCGCCCACGCGTAGCTGGGGTCGAGGTCGATGGCGCGGCGGAAAGACCGCTCGGCCGCCACCCAGTCGCGGTCGTAGGAGAAGCTGAGGATCGCGAGCGCGGTGTGCGCCTCCGGATTTGTCTCATCGAGCTGAAGTGCTCTGCCTGCCTCCTGCCTGGCTTTCGCGACCTCCTGCTCGACGGAACCTTCGGAGTGAAAGGCCATCGTGGCGTGCAGCGCAGCCAGGGCGGCCCAGGCATCCGCCCATTCCCCGTCAGCCACTACCGCCTGCTCCAGATACCGCTCGGCGTCACCGCGGCGGCGCCAGTCGGAAAAGACATATCGACCCTGCCAGTAGGCGTCGCGGGCGGCCGCCGGCGGAGCGTGAGGAGGATTGGGCCGGACTGCCTGCCGCACGCCCAAGGAGCCGGCCACGGCCGTTTCGATGTCACGCTCCGCATCCTGCACACCGTGCAAATCGCAAGCGAAGCTGCCCGACCACAAGTGATATCCGGTGGCGGTGCTGATCAATTGGGCAGTGACCCTCAGATGGGCGCCCTCGTTTCGCAGGCTGCCTTCCAGGACTGCGGAAACACCGAGTTGCCGGCCGATCTGGCGGACGTCTTCGTTCTTGCCGCGGAACTGGAAGGCGGACGTTCGCGCCGCGACGCGCAGGCCGGGGTGGAGGGCGAGTTGTGTCGTCAGATCCTCGACGAATCCATCCGCCACATAATCGCTGGCGGCACCACCCGAGAGGTTCAAGAAGGGCAACACGGCGAGGGCCGGCGGCCCCGCGGACGGTTGCCAGGCTGCACGCGAGCGCAGGAGCCACCATGCGGAACCGACGGCAATGACGGTCGCCAGGACGCCCACGGTGGCAAAGAGCCAGCTCGGGACGCGACGCCCGGGAGAGGATGCCGCGGAGACGACTGCGGCATGGAAGAGCGGCGCGTAAGTGCCCTTGGGCAACTCGATGACAACGGGATCAGCGCGGCCTTCACCCAGGTAGTATTCGTTCAGCCGCGCGCGGAGGTTGCGGGCTTCCGAGCGGACCACCGAATCCGTGCGT
>Ga0181529_10003503_pt1 | contig 17846 bp, 14 predicted proteins | sample PEATcosm2014_Bin_36_FD_119763 | JGI IMG/M metagenome (GOLD analysis project Ga0181529, IMG submission 119763) | Peatland microbial communities from MTU Mesocosm Facility, Houghton, MI, USA - PEATcosm2014_Bin10_30_metaG | ecosystem: Environmental > Terrestrial > Soil > Wetlands > Peat | place... | reverse complement strand
GCCGTCGCCGTCCTCGCCGCGATAGAGAAATCGCTCGCGCTCGCCGACCACGCCACCTTCGGCAGTCTCCCGAGTTGGAGGAACCCCGGCTACCTCGAGAAGATCGAGCGCCTCGGCCTGCGAAGCGAGCTGGAGGGCGAGTGCTTCGACAACGCCATCAAGATTTTCCGCATCCTCGACGAGCACCCCGACACGGCCTTCTTCGTCCAGGCCAACCCGGCATTCTGCTGTCCCTCGATCATAACCGAGGCCATGGCCAGGGAGATCGAGGCGGTGACCGGCGTTCCGATCGTCACGATCACCTACGACGGGACGGGCGCGCCCAAGAACGACGCGATCGTCCCCTACCTGTCCTTCGGACGCTGCGGAAAATAGGGGATTCGAACCCCCGATCTAAAGATTGCAGAACGGTTCCGCCTAACCTCATGCCATGTCATGCCTTATCAATAATTAAAAAATGACGCGGCGAGGAGACCAAGCGGGCCGTGGCGGCCGAGCTCCTGTTCTTCCTCGCCGCCTGGACAAAGCGCCACGTAGGCCGTGAAGCCCGGGAACTCGCGCGATTGGCGCGGCTGGATGCGTCGGCCCTACCTTGACGAGGGGCCGGACCACTATAAAATGGGAGCCGAAGGGGAGGGATTCCCCTTGGCTGGCGCGAATGACGAGGCATCCGGGAAATCCCGGAGAATCTCGGTATACTTTCAATTACTAACAAGGGCTGTATACCGCCCCCTGTCGGCGGAATCGCCAGGGAGATCATGGAAAAACGATGAAGAAATGGTTATCGCTCATCATCGCATGTCTTCTTGTCGCCGCTCGAGTCCCTGCCCAGGATGAGGCGGACTTCATGCACGTGGTCCGCACGGCGAATCGGGACCAGATGGCCGCAGCTCTCACGCAAGGCCCCGCCGTGAACCAAGTCGACCGGGACGGCGCGACACCTCTGATGCTCGCGGCGGCCTGCAATCCCGACGCTGACACGGTCGGGATCCTTCTCCAAGCGGGGGCGAGGCTTGACGCGAAGAACAAGGACGGGGTCACGGCCTTGATGTACGCGGCGGACTGCAATCGCAACCCCATGATGATCGGCGCCCTGCTCAAGGCCGGAGCCATGATCGGCGAAAAGGATAGGGATGGCGAGACTGCCCTGCTGTGGGCGGCGAAGGAAAACGACAATCCCGACGTCATCGCCGCGCTCTTGCAGGCGGGATCGCGCCTCGACGACAGGGACGAGTACGGCATGAGTCCCCTGATCAAGGCGCTGCGCTATAACCGCAGCCATTCCGTGATCCGGGCTCTCCTCGCCGCCGGCGCGCCTCCGAACGACAAGGACAGGACTGAGCGGACGCCCCTCATGTACGCGTGCGAGAGTCCGGACGCGATCAAGCTCGTCCCCCTGCTCCTTTCGGCGGGAGCGTCAGTCGACGACCGCGACAAGGACGGAATGACGGCGCTGATGTGGGCGGCGGCGAAGGCCCGCGATCCCTCGATCGTCGCGATGCTGCTGAAGGCCGGGGCGAGCGGCTCGCGCAGGACCAGTAGAGGCGACACAGCCTACGATTGGGCGGCGGCCAACGCCGACTTGAAGGGGACGGCCATCTGCGCGACGCTGCAGCAGGCCCAAGACTTCTTCGAGTTCGTCCGCTCGGCGGCGGCCGACCAGGTGACGGCCGCCCTTTCGCGGGGCGCAAAGGCGGAAGACCGGGACGAGGACGGCTGGACGCCTTTGATGTACGCGGCCTCGCGCAACCCGAGCCCCGACGTCCTGGGCCTTCTGCTGAAGGCCGGCGCGAGGGTCGACGATCGGGATCCGAAGGGCCGGACGCCGTTGATGCTCGCCGCGCGCAAGAGCGCGAGCCCGGACCTCGTCGTCGCCCTTTTGACGGCCGGAGCGGATGGTCGACTGAAATCGGGGGCGGGCAAGACCTCCTTCGACTATGCGATGTCGAACGAAAGTCTCAAGGGGACGACGGCGTACGGCGCGCTGCAATGCGCGCAGAGCCTGTGCGAACTCGCGCGGACGGGGACCGCCGACATGGTGACCGCCGCCCTCGCCAATGGCGACAGGGCCGCCGGGCGAGACGAAGATCAGCGGACGCCCCTGATGTACGCGGCCGAGAGCAATCCTGATCCCCAGGTGATCGGGGTGCTGGTCAGGTCGGGCGCGCCGGTCGATGACAGGGGGCCGAAGGGCCTCACTCCCCTGATGCTGGCCGCGCGGGCGAATGGGAACGCCGCCGTGGTCATGGCCCTCCTCGCGGCGGGGGCGAGCGGCCAGGTCAAGTCCTCGGACGGCAGGACGCCGTTCGACTGGGCCTCGGAGAACCCGAGGATCGATAAGGCCGCGTCCAGGGCTCTGGAGCGGGCCCAGAACTTCTTCGAAAGGGCGCGCAGCTGTACGCCCTCGGAGGTCGAAGCGGCCGTGAAGAGTGGCCAGAGCGTCGGCGCGCGGGACGAGCAGGGTTGGACGCCGCTGATGTACGCGGCGCAGCGCAACGGGGATCCCGGAGTCATCGCGGCTTTCGTGGGCGCCCGCGCGAACGTGGACGCTCGCAATCCCGACGGACTTACGGCGCTCATGCTGGCGGCGCGCGACACCAGGGTTCCCGCCGTGGTCATGGCGCTTCTCAAGGCGGGGGCCGATGGAATGCTGCGCTCCAACGCCGGCAAGACCGCCTTCGACTACGCGGTGGGGAACTCCCGGCTCAAGGGATCCGCCGCGTATCTGGCTCTGGACAAGGCGCGCAAGCCGCCTGTCCCGGCGGCGCCGGCGTCCACCGCCCAGCCCGCCGCGACCGCGGCGCCGAAACAATCGGGGAACTGAAAGCGCAGGAGGCGATGTGAACAGATTCCATTTCTACCTGGCGGTGGCCGCCCTTCTCGCGGCGAGTTGCGCCTCCACTCCGCATACGAGCGTCGCGGTAGGGCCGCAACAGGGGAAGGCGCAGAGCATGGCCGCTCCGGCCGCAGTATCGCCGCCAGCAGAAGCCCCGAAGAATGCCCAAGTTGCAGTGGCGCCCCTCCATTCCTCCCTCCTGTCGGCCGAGGCTCTCGGAATCTATAGGACTCCGGAACAGCAGCAGCGGCCTCCGACGGCGGACGAGCTGGCCGTCATCGCCTCGGCCAAGACGCTCCTCGGAAAGCCGCCGAACGCGAATGTGACGATCAACGGCCGAGCCTTCACCCTCGACTGCATTGGCACGGTATGCGCCGCCTTCTACGGCGTTTCGCTCGACGTGGCGAAGGATTTCGATTATTACACGGGAGACGGCGTGAACCGGCTATACATGACCCTCATGGAGCGCAACGCGCTGCACAATGACAAGTACCCCCGTCCGGGCGACGTGGTCATATGGGACAACACCTGGGATGTCAAGGGCGACGGGGACAGGATACACGATCCGCGGACGCACGCGGGGATCGTGATGGCGGTGGACGCGGACGGCACGATCTATTACCTGCACGAGAACCTGTATAAAGGGGTCGTGATCGAGACGATGAATCTCCTGCGCCCGGCCGATGCCTGGGACGAGCAGGGCAAACGCATGAACAGCGGGATGGCCATCGCGTCGAAGCCCGGCGGGCCACGCCCCGAGCACTCCCTCTCGGGCGATGTCTTCGATTGCTTCGGCGACGTTCTCGGCCAGAAGAGCTATTTCTACGTGGATCTCTCGCGCGCGGAAACCGTCCCAGTCCCGGCGATGGGCATCGCGTATCTGGGCGACGAATGACCGGCCGCGCGTCGCCGGTAGCGATTTGGAGGAGCTGCTCGAAATGGCGACTGGGCAAGGCTCTATTGACAACTTGCCCTCGCCTAGTAAAATTGGATTACTGGGTAGGAATTCCCTTTGGCTGGCAAGCTTTAGGAGCTATACGGGAAATCTCGGGGAATTTCCTCTTGGCGAGGAGCCGCCTCACTATAGAATGATGACTGCCGGGGAAGAACCCTTATGACGAGTACAAATAGCATGCATAGGGGAAATCCCGGCCGGACTGACCTCGCGGAAATGGATATCGCCTTCGGTGGAGGGGTCGAATGCATCGCCTGAAAGTCTTGAGTCTCGCCTTGTTCCTGGTGCTGACCGGCTTCGTCGATGCGCAAGGTCGACGCTATGCTTTGGTGATCGGCAATTCGAACTATCAGGATCTGGGGCAACTCGCGAACCCCGTCAACGACGCGACTGACATCGCGGCTTCCTTGGAGAAGATGGGATTCAGCGTGAGCCTATTGAAAGACGCCACTCGCCGGCAGATCAATCAAGCCCTGGGCAAATTCCACGACGACTTGGCTTCGGACGGGAAGAACGAAGGTTTCTTCTGGTATGCCGGCCACGGCGTACAGGCGAAGGACGAGAATTACCTCATTCCCGTCGGGGCCACTATCAAGCTGCAGGCCGATCTGGAAGACGAGGCCGTAAGCGTCGGGAAGATCATGGGCTACCTGGAAGACGCCAGGAACAGGGTCAACATCGTAGTCTTGGACGCCTGTCGGAACAATCCCTTGCCGAGCCTCTCCCGCGCCTTGGAGCGGGGGCTGAAAGTGGTGACCGACACTCCCCCGGAAAGCGTAATCATGTTCTCGACCGCGGCCGGACAGACCGCGATGGATGGTACGGGGCGAAATAGCCCCTTCGCCCAGGCCTTCTTGAAGTATCTGGAGGCGCCTGGAGACATATCCTCGACCATAAAGCAGATCACGGGAGAGACCAAGCGACTGACGAACGGGATTCAAGTCCCTTTCGTCTATTCCAATCTGGACCTCGATTTCGCGTTCAACCCGAGCGCGGCTGGCTCCAAGCCGACTTCGAGTTCAAGCTCCAACGCGGGCTTGAGCTTCGGGAATGTTAAGCCGGGAAGTCTGGAAATAAGAGCGGTCAGCGCGGGAACCGTCGAGATCAACGGCCAGAAAGCGGCGATTCCCGCCGGCGGGGTATTGCCGATCGAAAATATCGTCCCCGGCGATTACCAGGTCAAGATGAGCTACGGCGGCGGCCAAAGCGAAACCAGGGAGGTCCGCGTCGAATCCGGCGTGCTCGCGAAGGTCTCCTTCAGCTATGAAAGCAGTACCGGGCCCAGCATCGGAGCCATCACCGTGAAACCCGGGAACTTGAACATCAAGCTCAGGATGGCCGGCAAAGTCGAAGTAAACGACCTCAGCGCCAAAGTGCCGGCCGGAGGGGTCATGCCTATCAACAACCTCGCCCCAGGGGAATACACTATCAAAGTCAGCTACAACGATGAACGAACCGAAATGCGCTCGATCCGAGTGGAAGCCGGAGAGAGCTATGACGTCTCCTTCAGTTATGACGGAACTTCATTCAAGCTCGCCGACATGCCCTCCGACTATAAGGCCTCGCTGGGAGGGTCGGATCTCGATTACTCGCAGCTCAGCGCCGGCGGAGCTCAGGTCGAGCCGGGGATCTATGACTTATCGGTAAGGTCTCCGGCCGGCCAGACATGGACCAAAAAGGGAATAACCATCGAAGATGGCAGAAAGTACGAATTCAATTTCGGCAGCCTGACCGCGATGGTTCCCGAACGTACGATAAAAATGACCGGCAGGACCGACGAATGGGATGGATTGGCGCCGCTGCTTAAAAGGGAAGGATTCGATAGATCCGCGTCTGCAAGCATTGTCCGGGCCTCTCGGTTCGCAAATCACGAAGGTTTGGCTGGCCCGGGATAAAGATAACCTTTATGTAAGAATCGACCTGGACGGAGAGGCGCTATTCAATATTCGCGGCGCCGACTATGTCCTGGGCTTCCGTCCGCCGAGAGGCACAGCCAACGATCAAATCGATCCGGGGGTATTTGTCGACAAGCAGGGACCGGTCCCCGGCATATACAGCCATCCGACAAAATCTTGGAGCCCGGGAGGATCCTATAAGCCCTTGCCGTCGGGATTCGAGCTGAAATATTCCTTGAAGGCTCTTGCCCAATCGGGAATAAAGGAAGGCAGCGAATATACTATGGGAATATGGGTCTCGCTCACGCGGACCACGGGTGTCTCGGCGCAGCACTATATCTCCAAGGGAGTAAAAATCGACTTCGAGTGACGAAAGGCCTGAAGAATATGGTTAATTTAGCATAATGAAAAATATTTATCGTCGGTCCCGAAGATGCGCGCAATAGGGATAAAGTTCATCGGTCGACGAGAGATTCGATTCTCCGTCCGAGCTCGATGACCGCCTCTATGTCTCCTGTCGGCGGGAGAATGTCCCCGACATTCACGATCACCCTTCCGCGGAAGGCCCGGAAGATCCTTTCGCCGAAATCCGAGATGCCGTCGCGGGGATAACCGAAGGTAAAGAGCCCGGCAGGCACGCCGCAATAGCAGCTCATCGGCCTCTCGCCTACCTTTGCGGAGGGACGGATGGCTTCGGCGAGCTCCTCGACTTCGTAATTGAACATGGGCGCGGGAGTGCAGCCGTCGAGGAGATCGAAGCCGGTCTCGCGGATGAAACCGAGGAAGCCCTTGAAGTTGCCGTCGAGGTGAGTCGAGACATATTTGCCCGCGGCTCGAAGCCTGTCGCAGGCCTTCCGGTAGAAGGGCATGCAGTATTTCCTGTACCAGGGCGGCGCGATCAGATTCTCGTCCGCGTGGTCCGATATGATGACGATCGGGCCGGGCATTGCCGCCGCCATCCCGATCAGCTCCAAGTCGTAGTATTCCTGGAAGTCGAGGAAATCCAGCACCGATTTCTCATCGTCCGTCACGGCGTACACGACATTCTCGAAGCCCATGTACTCGTGGACGAGCTTGCCGAAGGGCGAGCGGAATACCACGAGATCGCATACGCCGAAGCCCTCGGTGTCGCGGAGGAATCGCTCCACGCGCTCGGGCCGACTCGTTCTCCGCGTCCGCTCCACCAGCTCTCGCACCAGATCGAGCTGCCCCAGGTCCCGCACCATGTGGCCGTACTCGCTCCAGGTGCCTTCGGCATCGAGTTTGTAGCTCCGGCAAAGCTCGCCCCCCGGAACCCGGAACCTGACCCGGCGCTCCCTGCCGCTTGTCTCTACGATCTTCTCGGCCCCGGCCTCGTAGCTCTCGTCGTACCAGTCGTATATATGGGCCGGCAGGCCCCAGCCGTATTCCTTGTAGAAATCGACGAAGCGCAACTCGCCCATCCGCCCGCCGAGCGCGCTCGGCTTCGAGTGTATAGGGTCGGAATCCGGGATGTATTGACCGGGATAGAACGGCTGCTCGGTGCCCACGCCGAGCCGGCTGGCTTGATACCAGGTCGTGATATCGGGAAAGAAGGGCGCTCGATCGGGGATCTCCCCTCGCAGCACGGCGAAGAAACGTTGGACTTGGTTCATGTCCTGCCTCCTAAGCGAATTGCCCTGGGCTCATCCTGAAGTCTATTTTCGCGGGGGGCGGATAGAGTCTTTCGGCCTCGGCCCGCATCGCCGCGGCCGTCTGCGCCTCGTAGGCGAGACCGCGGGCCGCGGCCAGGCGTCTCGCCTTGACCTCGAACCAAAGCTCGGCGAGGGCGTTCTCTCCCTCGCGGACCTGCGCGAAATCACCCTCGAGGCAGGACTCGACCGCATCCAGGTCTCCCAAGGCGAGATCGGCCCGAGCGCGCAGGAGCCGAGCCCTGTCGGCCGAGGCGAGCTCGGGCGGCAGGGATTCGGCCAGGGCCCGCGCCTCGACGGCTCGGCCGCCGGCGAGAAGCTCCGCGAGGAACTCTTCCGCGAGCGCGTGGCAGGGTCTTCTCGACGTGCGCCTAGCGGCCTCCAGCTCGGCCAGCCACCCTAGCCGATAGTACTCCAAGGCCCGGGTCCGCGCTCCCTTTCTGCTCGACAGAAGGCCGAGGTTCCGGAGCGCCCAGGGGCTCGATTTTTCCGCGAGCGAGGCTGAGAAGGCTCCAGACGCGCCTTCGAGGTCGAAGGCTTCGAGGCGCGCGACCCCGACATGAAGAAGGGAGTTCCAATTCATTCCCCCGGGTCGAGAGAGGCTGCGCTCGAGCAGGTCCTTCCACTCCTCAGAGCAAAGCCAGGAAGAGGGCGGAAGGTCGGGCGAGGCGTCGGGCAAGACTCCCGTCTCGAGGAGCGCGAGCCAGACCTGCTGCGCGCTTCCCATGCTCGAGGCGGGAAAGGAAAGGCCGGCCGGACCGGGCCTGCCCTCGCAATGGAAGCGCGCGAGCTCGAGCGCCCCCCACCCGGAGCCGAGGGCCACCATCTTAGAAGGCTCGGCCTTGGCCTGACTTCCGTACGAGGCGTGGGCGGAGGTCAGTCCGTCGGCGCCCACGATCTTCGCGATCGCTTCCTCCGTCGCGGAGATCGCGGCCTCCCAATCCGAGCCGTGGACGATGCGGGGATCGGCGCCGACCGGGCCGAAGGCTTCGGTCCACGATAGCTCGGTACCCGCCGAGATGGTCGCGCCGTGGAGCTGGGTCGGGGCGATGCCCGCCTGGATCTCGAGGTATGCGACCCCGGGCTCGGATAGGAATTCCTGCCAGCGCCTGCCTCCATGGTGATTTCCCCAGCAGAAGAGTTTCCTATAGGGCAAACCGGGAGTCGAGCATTCGAAGAAACCGCGGCCGCCTTCGTCGATAGCCGCCTCCCAGGGCATCGGCGAGCTTTCGCATTGGAAGAAGTACTCGTTAGCGAAAGGCGAATTGCCGGCGTAGGTCCCGTCGTCGAATCCCGAACCTCGGTATCGAGTCGCGGTTTCGCCCGCGATCAGGCTTTCCCTCCACGCGGCGAGGCTCGGAAGTCGGGGTAGCCTTGCCCAGCCGAGGCGATGCTTCGGATAGCAGGTCGGGTCGATATAGAGAGCATGTTCGGCCGGCGCGAGGACGCGGACGTCCCCGGCTTCGGGCAGGGCGATGTTCGTCCACCAGTACAGGGGCGAAGGGCGGTCGAGCGCATTGCGGATCGTCGTCGTCGCATACAGTATGGGCGATCCCGGCGGGAGCCTGAAGTCGATCTGCCAGAATAAGCCCGTCATCCTTTCGAGATCGTACAATCTCAAGACGGGGCCATCGCCTTTCCCGTCGACCTCGGCCGCGAAAATCGGCAGGCAGGTATGGCAGGAGTGGCCGAAGTGCCCGATGTTCCACTCGATCCCGCCGGAAAACCACGCGTTCGCTATCGCGAGATTCGCCGGCTGGAAGACCGGGTTCCGCGATAGGAGCTCTCGCCGGCCCATCTTGTCGTACAGCGAGGCGAGGCGCCCGCCGAGGCCCGTGAGGAAGGTCGCGCGCAGCTTGTCGTTCTCGAGGACGACCGCGTCGAGCTCCATCGGGACTTTTCCCCGGCTGTACTCGTCCTGCATGGCATAGGGCAGGACCCGGAAACCGCATTCCGCGCCCAGGCCCTCTCTTTTCCCGACCGGGACTCCCTCGTCGCAGTCCACGGCCTCGCGAGGCTCCGGGTCCCGGAAGAACGGAAGAGGATCAGCCTCGCCGAGCGGCGCGCCCATTATCGCGTAGGATGCCTTCCTGAGTTCGGTCATGTTCGAAGTCTCCCTGTCGGACCGACGGCATGGCGGGCGGGCGCGAGCGGGATCGCGATCCGCTTTGCTATTTGAGCGCGCCGGCCGTGATGCCCGAGATGATCTTCTCGGAAAGAATTAGGAAGAGGAAAATAGTCGGAATCATGATGATGGCGGCCCCGGCGAAGAGGCCCGCCCAGTCGCCCGTATATTCCATCGCGTTCTGCAGGGAGTACAGGCCCAGGGCGAGCGTTCGCTTGGACTCGTCGTTCATGAAGACCAGGCAGAGCTGGTATTCGTTCCAGATGCCTATGCCGTTGAATATCGCGGCCGCCACGATGCCCGACTGGGCGAGGGGGCGCATGATGCGCGAATAGATCTGAAAATCGGAGCAGCCGTCGATGATCGCCGCCTCCTCGAGCTCCTTCGGGATAGTCGCGAAGAAGCCGGTCAGCATGTATACGCAGAAAGGCACCGACAGCGCGACGTACACCAGGACGAGGCCCGGGTAGGTGGAGGTGAGGCCCGCGCCGGACATGATCTTGTACAGGGGGATCAGCACGAGAGCATAGGGTATGCCCATCCCCAGCACGAAGATTGTCGTTATCAGCCTCACTCCCCTGAAGGAGAAACGGGAGATGACGTAGGCGGCCGGCGCCGATACCCATAGCAGGCCGAGGACCGATATCGCAGTGACGATGACCGAGTTGAAGAAATACCTTCCGAGGCTCCCGGCCTCGAGAGCCCTGATATAGTTGTCGAAATGTAGAGCCGAGGGAAAGGACAGGGCCTTCCTGAAGATATCCCGGTTCGCCTTCAACGAAGACAACAGCACCCATCCGAGGACGAAGAGGGTAAATGCGGCCCACAACCCCAAGATGACATAGGACGCCGCGCGCCCGAAGGAGAATCTCGGAGAAGCCCCTTTTAAGCTCATCCCGCCCCTCCTAGTATTGGACCGTCTCGCGGCGCATGAGGCGGCGCAGGCCCCAGTTGAAGACCAGGGCCAGGAAAATCAGCACGACTCCTATCGCCGACGCATAGCCGAGCTGGTAAATGGGGTTTCGCTTTCCGAAGCCCATGATGTACAGGTAGACGTTGAGCGTGTAGAGGTGCGGATCCTCGCCCGCTCCGGTGAAGGAGAAGGGGAATTCGAAAACCTTGAGGGCTCCGATGCCCCAGGTCACGAAGCAGATGACGATGACGTCCCAGATGAGAGGCACGGTGATCGTCCTGAACACCCTGACCTGTCCCGCGCCTTCGAGCTTGGCTGCCTCGTAGAGCTCCGGAGGCACCTTGTCCATGCCCGCGAGGATGAGGACGATATAATACCCGACGGATACCCAGACTATCGCGACGACCATCGAATTGAAGACATGCTCGGACGACATCCAGAGGAAGGCGGCCGCCTTGGCGAGCCCGAGGGCCTTGAAGGCGTTGGGAAGGATGCCCGTCTTCGGACCGTAGATGGCGACCATCCACATCGTCGTGAGGGCGATGGTCGCGATGACGTTCGGGAGGAAGATGGCCGCGCGGAAGAAGCGCTTGCCTTTGATCCCCGAGTTGATCATCACGCTCAAGGCGAAGGCGAGGAGGAAGGTGACGATCCCTCCCGCGAAGAGGATGTACAGGGAATTGCGCAGGCTCAGCCAGAATACGGGATCGGTTCCCATACGCCGGAAATTATCCAAACCGACGAATTCCATGACGTCGGAAAAACCCTTGAAGTCGAAGAGGCTGTAGTAGAGGGACCAGGTCGTGGGCATCAGGAAAAGCCCCCCGTAGAGGAGTCCCGCCGGGAGAAGAAAGAGCACTATCAGCCTCGTCCTGGTCTTCATCGCGACCGTCTCCTGGAAAATTCGACGGAAAGGCTGGACGCGGCGCCGCGGGGGCCGAAGCTTCCGCGACGCCCATCGCGCTATCCTACTTCTTGTTCTTCCAATAATCCTTGGTGCCGTTCACGAGCTTGTCGACGAATTGCTCGGGAGAGATGACGCCAACGAACATGTCGTTGTGCGGGTCGCGGATCACCTTTACCCAGAGCTCCGTGTTGGAGCTCTGGAGCCCGTCGCCGTCCCCGAAGACCACGTTCGCCGTTTCCGCCGCCTTTTGCGCGCCCTTCAGGTTGCTCGGCCACTCTACGCCTTTGCGGGTCACGCCGACAATGCCTTGAGTGGCCATGGCGGTCATGTTGTCCTTGGTCATGGCGAATTTGAGGAACTTGAGCGCCTCCTTCGGGTGCTGCGCGTCCTTGAGGACCATGAAGGAGAGATTGACGGCGATCATGTCTCCGCTCTTGCCGGGAGCTCCCTGGACTTCCGGGAAGGGGAAGCCGCCCCAGACGAAGTCTTTCCCGACGGCGCTGGCGAGCTCGGTGGGCAGCCAGGAACCGACGAGCTCCATGGCGGAATCTCCGGCCGCGAGCGTCTGCTGGCCGGCGGGCCATTTGTAGCCTTTGGAGACGGCGGGGATATAGGTTTTGTCCCAGAGGTCGCGCTCCATCCGGGCGGCTTTGAGCACGGCGGGATCCTTCCACATTTCTCCCGATTTGTCGTTGGCGGCTCTGCGCATCCAGCCGATGCCCTTGAGCCTCTCGATCAGGTAGGTGAAGTAGACGTCGTTGTAGAATTGGATGTCTCCTTCGACGGCGATGGGAGCCTTGCCCGCCTTCTTGAGCGACTCGCAGAGACCGAGGAATTCGTCCCAAGTCTTCGGGGCGGAGAGTTTCAGGCTGTCGAAGAGAGCCTGGTCGTAGAAGAATTGGGCCGTATTATAGATATAGGGGAGAAGGTAGGTCTTCCCATCCTTGTCGAACATGTGGAGAACTCCGGGCACGAATACGGATTCGACCGTCCCCGCCTCGTCGGCGGCCTTTTCCTTGAGGAAGTCGTTGAGCGGGTAGCCCAGTCCGGCGCTCATGAGCCCGCCGGCGAGGGGATCCGAATCCTGGTCCATGAAATCGACCTTCGTCCCCGACTGCAGCGCATTGCGCAGGAGGGTCTGATTCTGGCGACCGTTCCAGGTGACCTTGATCGCGATGCCGGGATTGGCGGCCTGAAAGGCGGCGATCCATCCCTGGATTACCTTGGCCTGGGGCTCCCCAGAATTCCACATGGACCAATAGTTGAGGACTACCTGGTCGGCCGACCAAGCCATTACGGCGCAGCATGCCATCAGCAGGACAGCCAACAATCGCATTCTCTTCATAGCGTCGCCTCCTATGGGAAATACCCGGGCATTACATGCCCGCAAAAGCCGCCTTCGTGACGGACAGGACCTCGGTCCATCGAGCGTCCATGGATCGTATCAGCGCGATTTGGGAGCGGCACCTGTCCAGGTTATGCGACTCCCTCGCCACATGGTAATAGACGTCGCCGCAGAGATAATCGGTAAGGAAGCGGATCGCCATCAGCAGGGTCACGATCCGCGCTCCCCAGGGCAGGAGCTCGCGCTCGGCCGGGGTGAGGAAGCTGCGGCCCTTGTCCGCCGTTCCTCGGGCGAAGCCTTGGGCGAGGGCCTCGTACATGGGCATGACGAGGCTCATGCTCGAATTATCGGGATCGTCCTCGGCCGCGGAGGTGGGGACCGTGCGCGCGAGGTCCCCGAAATCGTAGGCCGAGCTGCCGGGCATGACCGTATCGAGGTCTATCATGCATATCGCCTCGGCCGTAGCGTCGTCGAGGAGGAGATTCGAGATCTTCGTATCGTTGTGGGTAGTGCGCTCGGGCACCGCTCCCGATTCCAGGGCCGCCAGTATCCGGTCGAATCCTTCTCGATTCTCGCGCATGAAGGCGATTTCCGGCCGCACCGACGAGGCGCGGCCTCGCGGGTCCCCCGACAGCGCCTTCTCGAAGGCGGCATACCTCAGTCGAGGGTTGTGGAAGTTCGGAATCGACTCGACGAGGCGGGGCCCTGGCATATCGGAAAGCAGACACAGGAAGCGACCCGAGGCCTCGCCAAGATAGCGCGCTTTTTCCGGGCTGTTCATGAGGTCGGAAGCGCTCGCTTTCTCTATGAAGAGATAGCATCGCCACGCGCCGCCGGCTTCGTCGCGCCAGAGGGGCCGACCCTCGCGGGTGGGCACGACCGTCAGCGCGCGCCGCGAGAGCTCCGTACGGCCCTCGGCCGCGAGTCGCCGACGAAGGTGCTCGGTGACGCGGACTACATTGTCCATAAGCCCTTCCGGGTCCCGGAAGATGGAGGTATTGATTCTCTGAAGGAGATAGCGGACGGTCCTCCCGCCCTGGTCCATCGTGAACCGGAAGGTGGCATTGATGTGCCCGGTGCCGTAGGCCTCGATGCCCGCAAAATCACCGTAGACCGCGAAGCTCGAGGCGGCCTGCCGCGCGCGATCGAGGATTTCGTTCACGATGCCCCCCAAAGCGGTGTCGGATAGAAGCCCGAAGCGGTCAGCGCTGCGATGCGGGCCATGACCTCGGCCCTATCCTCGCGGTGAGTCAGGCCGAACCAGGCCTCCGCCGTGGGCAGGACGGAGACCTTTGCCTTTTTTTCGGATACTAGGCGGTCCACGATTGAAGGGAGCCCGAACTCGGCCTTGGGAGACTCGCCTTCTTCCCTTAGAAAGCTTTGAAACAGCGGCTTCGCGAGCTCGAATACCGAAGCAGTGAAACCCCAGAGATTCATCGAGACGATTTGATCACCGCGAAGGGAGACCTCGGAACCGTCGGGCTGCACCGAGACGAAGCTTCCTCCCCGGTCCTGGATGATCCTATGCTCGGCGATGGAGCTTAGGCGATCGCCTACGACATCGCAGATCCCGCGCGAAACGGGGCCGTTTCGGCTGGTCGTATTGCGAAGCGAAAAACCGACCATGCACCACTCGGCGGATCCCGAGGTCGACGCGGCGAGGAAATCGTGGGCGGCACGGAAGGAGCCGCGGCCGTAAAAATCGTCTGCATTCACCACGGCGAAGGGCGAGCCGAGGGTCGCCTCGGCGCAGAGCAGGGCGTGGCCCGTGCCCCAGGGCTTGGCCCTCGCCGCGGCAATGGCTCCGTGCTCGGGCCCGAGGAGGCTGTCCATTTCCTGAAAGGCGATCCGGCAATGGAAGGACTTCGGGAGGCGGGACAGGACGAACTCGCGGAATTCGGCCTCGATGGACGCGCGGATAAGGAAGACGAACTCGTCGAATCCCGCGAGGCGGGCGTCGTAAAGCGAGTACTCCAAAGTGCTCTCGCCGGCCGCGCCCACTTTTTCGATTTGTTTGCAGCCGCCGTAGCGCGAGCCCAAGCCCGCGGCCAATACCAGAAGCGCCGTCCTCGTCATCTTGAGGAAAGGATAGATCGATTCGCGTGAGCTGAAAATGAACCAGCGAGCACCCGATATGGACAAACCTGCAGAGTTGCTCTATAAACCTTCGTATGCGACAGCAGCTCTCCGTATTCCTTAGGAATGAAGTCCAGGAATTGCTCGATGCTTTCGCGGCGTGTTTCGCAGTGAAAGTGACATTCTTTTCCAGCGAGATGGAAGAGCTCTCGGTCGGTTTGCGCAATCCGGGCTCGAGTTACTGCAGGTTTGTCCAGAATGATCTTAAACTGCTCTACCAATGCCACGCCACCGATCGCGAAATGTGCCACAGGGCGGCCTCGCAGGGCAAGCCCTTCAGGTACCATTGCCATGCGGGGCTCATAGAGGCCGTCCGCCTGATAAGGCTCGAGGGAAAAACGATAGGCACGCTTATGGTAGGCCAAATTCGAGACACCGGGAGCCCTCCCGATCACATCCTGGCCGCATGGACAAAAAAGCATGGTTCTGAAGACGAGATCCTCGGCGCCTGGAATCAGCTTAGTCCCTTCGACGCGGCGATGCTCGAGAATATGCTCAAACTTTTCACGATGCTCGTGGAGTTCATAGTGTCGCAGAATTACGTCACGCTGCGCGAAGGCGTTCTAATAGAGCGAATACTCAAATACATAGAAAACCGCATCGGGGAGCCCGTCTCTCTCTCCGAGGCCGCCAAAGAGCTCGCGCGAAGCCAGTCGGCTATTTCCCACGCCCTCAGGAAGAAACTAGACTTGAGCTTCGGAAGACTCGTGGCTCTGAAGAAAATCGAACGCTTCGAGATGATCCTTCAAAAGGATCCTTCTCTCACCATACAAGAGGCCGCCGCGAGAGTAGGGTACCAGGACTCCCTTTATTTCTCGCGGCTTTACAAGAAGCTTCGGCTCGTACCACCGAGCCTCTTCCTCGCATCCGCGCGTCGATCATCGGCGAGCGAAAAAAACGCTCCGGCGCACCCATGACCGGGTATTGAAGACGCCCAGGCTCCTGGCATCATTCGGTAGCGACTATTCGGCGGGGGCCATGCTGACCTGTTCACGCAACTTGATGATGTCCTTGGTCGGCGTATTCCCAAAGAAGCGGCCGTACTCCCTGCTGAACTGCGAAGCACTCACATAGCCCACGAGCTGGCTGGCGGAGCCTGCGTCCATCATCTTGGATAACATCAGGCTCCTAGCTTCTTGGAGGCGCAGAACTTTCTGGTACTGTAAAGGGCTCATCGATGTGACGGTCCTGAAGTGCTGGTGAAACGAGGAGACGCTCATGTTCGCGAGTCGAGCCAGTTCTTCGACCTTCATCGATTGCGAGAAGTTCGCGCGAAGCCATGATACGGCTTTCTCGACGCCGTACACGCCGGTATCGGCCAGGCCGATCTGGGCTATTCGAGCTCCGATATGGCTGCGCAGCAGCCTAATGAGAATCTCGTCGACGACGAGCGGAGCGAGGAGCTGGGCGTCTCCGGGCTCCGCCATCAGCTCTACCAGCCTGACCGCCGCATTGATGATGCGAACATCAGCCTCCGCGACGCAGACGGCGCCGATATCGGTAACCCTGGGCAGACCATGGGGAAAGACCTTCAGGACGAGCCCGGCTATCCTCTGAGGATCGAGATCGAGCCTTAGGCACAGGAAAGGCTCGGCGGGACTCGCTCGCGTAATCCGAGAGGCTACAGGCACGTCGACGGAGAATGCGATCATGCGCATAGCATCGTACTCGAAGACGTCCCGCCCCAGCATCACGCTCTTTGCGCCTTGCGCGACGATGCACAAAGCCGATAGCTGTACACCATGCACCAATTCCGCATTGGTCCGCGATCGGCGAATAGCGTGAGCTCCCGGGATTTTCAGCTCGAAGCTGCCGTCGTGCGGCGCGTAGGCCTTGAGCAAGTTTGCCAATACGGCCACATCCTGCGTCGATTCTCTGGAAGCTTTCAAAATCCTACGCCTCCCTTTAGGGCTTTACCATGACCTTGATCGCCTTGCGGTCGTTCATTGCCTTATAGCCCTCAGGAACCTCTTCAAGGCCGATGACCCGATCGAATACGCGTCCTGGCTCGATACGACCTTCGAGGACGTCGGGCAGGAGTTCCTTTATATACGCACGCACCGGGGCCGGGCCCCCGCTCACGGTCACGTTATTGTAAAACGCCAGCCTCGAGGCGGACATCGTATCTTCTTGGGGCACGCCGACGCGGCCGACAGCGCCTCCCGGACGCGTCATCTTGATCGCCATCTCCATGGCCTGCGCGAGGCCGACGCATTCGAGCACGGAATGGGCGCCATAGCCGCCCGCGAGTTGCCGAACCCGGTCGACTGCCTCATCGCCCCCTACGCTCACGACATCCGTCGCGCCGAATTCGCGCGCGAGGGCGATTCTGTCGGGATGCCGTCCGACGACGATGATCCGCTCCGCGCCCAGACGCTTGGCCGCGATTACGCCGCACAGGCCCACCGCGCCGTCTCCGACGACGGCCGCGGTCTTTCCCGGTCCTACTTTTGCGGCCACCGCGGCGTGATGGCCCGTCCCCATCACGTCCGACAGCGTGAGAAGCGACGGCATCAGCGCGTCGTCTTCGCCGACCGGCAGGACGAAGAGCGTCCCGTCCGCCAGCGGGACTCGCACGGCCTCGGCTTGCGCTCCGGGGACTTCGAAGGAGCCGAAGAACCCGCCGTGGGCGCACGAGGTATGTAGGCCTTCATGACAGAAGGCGCAGGTGCCGTCGGAGTAGGCGAAGGGCATGACGACGAGATCGCCCTTCTTGAGCGTATGGACCTCCGGGCCGATGGCATCGACTACGCCGATCGCCTCGTGACCCATCCGGCGGCCGGACTCGCCTCTCTCCATCGCCTTGTACGGCCAGAGGTCGCTGCCGCAAATGCAGGCCCTGGTGACGCGCACGACCGCGTCGCCTGGATTGACGAGTGTGGCATCGGGGACTTTCTCGATCCGGACGTCTCCGGCTTGGTACATGATAGTTGCGCGCATCCTATGACTCCTTGGCCCGCTCATTGCCGGGAATAACTTCATTGAGGCACCGAATGGCGTTCAGTGCCCGTGGATAGCCAATATAGGGCACAAGCTGCGTCACCACGGCGAGCAGCGTTTCCTT
>Ga0181529_10003501_pt1 | contig 17852 bp, 16 predicted proteins | sample PEATcosm2014_Bin_36_FD_119763 | JGI IMG/M metagenome (GOLD analysis project Ga0181529, IMG submission 119763) | Peatland microbial communities from MTU Mesocosm Facility, Houghton, MI, USA - PEATcosm2014_Bin10_30_metaG | ecosystem: Environmental > Terrestrial > Soil > Wetlands > Peat | place... | reverse complement strand
GAAGCAGATTCCCTGCGGGAATGACAAACAAAAGGGGCAAAGGCAAAAGCAGATTCCCTGCGGGAATGACAAACAAAAGGGGCAAAGGCAAAAGCAGATTCCCTGCGGGAATGACAAACAAAAAGGCAGGACAAACAAGAGGCAGGGCAAACAAAAGGCAGGACAAACAAGAGGCAGGATGAACAAGAGGCAGGGACAAACAAAGGGACTAAGCGGAATGACAAACAAGGAACCGTTCGTCCGAGATCGGGCGGATTGTGACCGGTGCAGCTTACACTGTACGGGATGGTTTGAGGCGCAATTTGCCGCGGGGCGTCGGCGCTCGGAATCGCCGAGTTTCATAAAGTTGGGTCGATTTTGGCGGTAACGAGTTGAGGGTGAGGGGAGTCTTAGAGGTATATGGCAACTCCAGTGGCAGTGCCGCTCAGTGTGAGCGAGATGGGGATGAGCGAGGTGGAGCGCGCGCAGGCTTTGGCGCGGCGGTACCACGCTGATTTCGTCGACCTGAAGAACTTCAAGATTTCGCATGAGCTGTTCAAGAGCGTGCCGGTGGACATGATGTTCCGGTACAACTTTGTGCCTCTGGAGCAGTTGGAGGGGCGGCTGGCGATTGCGGTGAGCGATCCGTCGAAGCTGATGGTGCTGGACGAGATCTCGGGGCTGCTGGGGCAGCGGCTGGTGACGCGGGTGGCGACGCTGACGCAGATCACCGACATTCTGAAGAAGACCGAACAAAGCCAGCGGGTGCTGGACGAGGCCAGCGAGGGGCTGGCGTTCGACGTACTGACCGGCGACGAAAACTCCGACGAGAACATTTCGATCGAGCGGCTGACCAGCGAAGACGATATCTCGCCGATTATCCGGCTGGTGGATACGACGATCTTTACGGCGCTGGAGCGGCGGGCGAGCGATATTCACCTGGAGACGTGCGACGACTGCCTGATGGTGAAGTACCGCATCGACGGCGTGCTGCAGCAGGCGATGGCGCCGATTGCGAGAGAGCACCACCAGACGATTCTGTCGCGTATTAAGGTGATGAGCGAGCTGGACATTGCCGAGCGCAGGGTGCCGCAGGACGGGCGCTTCCGGGTGCGGTACAAGGGCCGGCTGATCGACTTCCGCGTGAGCATTATGCCGACGGTGCATGGCGAGAACGCCGTGCTGCGGGTGCTGGACAAGGAGTCGATGAGTGAGAAGTTCAAGAAGCTGAGTTTGGATGTGGTGGGGTTCGCGGCGAAGGATTTGGAACGGTTCCGGCGATACATCAAGGAGCCGTACGGGATGGTGCTGGTGACGGGGCCGACGGGGTCGGGCAAGACGACCACGCTGTATGCGGCGCTGAACGAGATCAAGAGCGAGGAAGACAAGATCATCACCATCGAGGACCCGGTGGAGTACCAGATCCGGGGGATTACGCAGATTCCGGTGAACGAGAAGAAGGGGCTGACGTTTGCGCGGGGGCTGCGGTCGATCCTGCGGCACGATCCGGACAAGATACTGGTGGGCGAGATCCGGGATGCGGAGACGGCGCAGATTGCGATCAACTCGGCGCTGACGGGGCATTTGGTGTTTACGACGGTGCACGCGAACAACGTGGTGGACGTGCTGGGGCGCTTCCTGAACATGGGCGTGGAGCCGTATAACTTTGTGAGCGCGCTGAACTGCATTCTGGCGCAGCGGCTGGTAAGGACGGTGTGCGAGTTCTGCGTGCGGGATGTGCACTACTCGGATGCGGAGCTGGTGGCGAGCGGGCTGGACCCGGAGGAGTGGCGCGGGTTCAACTTCCGCGAAGGGCCGGGGTGCATTGAGTGCGCGGGGACGGGGTTCCGGGGACGGTCGGCGATCCACGAACTGCTGGAGCTGGATGACGAGATTCGCGAGATGCTGCTGGCGAAGCGGCCGGGCAGCGAGATTCGCAAGAAGGCGAGAGAGAAGGGGATGGGATTTTTGCGGGATTCGGCGATCGAGCGGGTTAAGCTGGGGATTACGACGCTGAAGGAGATCAATAAGGTGACGTTTATTGAGACGAATCGGTAGGGAAGGTTCGAGGTAGTGGGTTCGAGGTAGGCGCGCGATCGGCTGAATCAAATCGCGGGCGTAAGTGGATGGAAACAGGTAGTCTAGGACGGAATGGAAATTTTGCCGAGAACGTTGGGGACGCGGCCACGGCTGGCGTGCGAGGTGCGGGCCGAGGGAGTGGTGGCGGCGCGGGCCGAGGACGCGTCGGCGGTGTTGAGCGCCGTTGCGCGGGCGCCGCTGGCGGATTCGGTGGTGATTCCGCATGTGCGCGTGGCGGATGCGGACGGCAATGGCGGCGGGGCCGCGGTGATTGGGCGGACGGCTCTGGTGGAGGCGGTGCGCAAGGCGCTGGAGCAGGTGAGCGTGCGGGGACACGACGTGACGCTGGTGGTCCCGGATGCGGCGGCGCGGGTGCTGCTGCTGGACTTCGATGAGCTTCCGGCAAAGGCCGCGGAGGCGCTGCCGGTGGTGCGCTTCCGGCTGAAGAAGCTGCTGCCGTTCGACGCCGAGGATGCGGCGGTGAGCTACCAGGTGATGGCGAGCGCGAAGGGCATGGTGCAGGTGATGGCGGTGGCCATGCCGCGCGAGGTGCTGGCGGAGTACGAGAGCGTGGTTCGCGAGGCGGGATTCGAGCCGGGTGCGGTGCTGCCGAGCACGCTGGCGGCGCTGGCAGGGTTGGGCGAAGGCGAGCGGCCGATGCTGGTGGTGAACGCGAGCCGCGAGGGAGTGACCACGGCGATTGTGAAGGGCGGGTTGCTGCTGCTGCATAGGACGGTCGACCTGGGCGCGGATGCACGCGGACCGGCGCGGACGGCGGAGCTGCCGGGAGAGGTTGCGCGGGACCGGACTGAGGACAACAGCATCGCGGCCATTGCGGCACGGCTGGCGGCGGCAGGGACGCAGGCGCCGGCGCGTGGAGCGGAGTTTCCAATCAGTGAGGTTGCGCAGGCGGTGAGCGTTGCGGCGGCGTACTTTGAAGACACGCTGGAGACGGCGCCGGCGGTGGTGCTGGCGGCAGGGACGCTGGGAGCGGATGCGCTGACAGGAGTGCTGGACAGGGCAGAGGTGGGGCCGGTTGCAGTGCAGGAGATGGTTGGCCGGCAGATGCTGGGCGATGGAGCGACCTCGGCCGGCTCGCCGGGCGGCGTTCCGCTGGGCTGGCTGGCAGGCGTGCGGGGGGCACTGGCCGACTGATGCGAATTTCAATCAATCTCGCGACGCGGCCGTTTGTCGAATTGAGGCCATTGTTTGCGCGGCTGCGGCTGGTGATGGCGGCGCTGGCGCTGCTGGCGGTGGGGCTGGGGTTTGGCCTGCATGCAATGAAGCAGCGGGCAAGCGTGGCCGAAGCGCAGATGAGCGAGCTGAAGGTGCAGACCTCAGTGGTGGAGAATGAGCGCCGGTCGAACGAGGAGCGGATGCGGGAGCCCAAAAACCAAGCGGTGCTGGACCGGTCGAAGTTCCTGAATGCGCTGTTTGAGAGCAAGAGCTTCAGCTGGACGGCGGTGATGATGGACCTGGAGAATGTGCTTCCGGGTGGAGTGCAGGTGACCGCCATCGAGCCGGCGATCTCCGCCGAGGGCGATGTGAGTATTCATCTGCGTGTGAGCGGGCCGCGGGAGCTGCAGGTCGATCTGGTGCGCAATCTGGAGCGAAGCCAGCGATTCCTCGCGCCGCGAGTGGGGAACGAGACGGCGCAGACCGAGGAGCAGGGGCGGCTGGTGTCGATGGGAACGGGAGTTCCGGGCGGCGTGGAGTTCGATATTGTGAGCGGGTACAAACCGTTGACGGCGGCTGCGTTGAACCGGCCAGAGCGGAAGGAGCTTGCCGAGAGGGCGCAGGCGAGCCCAGGGCAAAGGCCAATCGCGGCGCATAGGGCTGGCGGGGCGGGGCCGACGAACAAGCCTGCGGGGAAGAAGCCTGTCGCGAACGGGGGTGCCCGGTGACGGTTTTGACGGCTCTGAAAGCGAAGGCAGGGAACGGCAATGGCGCGGGACTGGCGCGAAACTGGCTGAGTCCGCTGAACCTGCACTGGGCGGGTGTGGGCCTGCTGGTGCTGGTGAATGCCTATCTGCTGGCGCAGATGGCGCTGCTGTGGCATGCCCAGAGCAACTACGACGCGGAGGCGATGGCGCAACAGAAGGTCGAGCTGAAGACGGCGGAGATTGCGGCGCTGCCGCTGCGCGGACTTGACGATAAAGTGGCCATGGCGACGGGGGAGGCGGACCGTTTCTACCGGGACCGGCTTCCGGGATCGGACTCGGAGATGCTGGCTGAGCTTGGCACGCTGACGAACCGGGCGGGCGTACGGTTCACGGGGGCGCAATACGTGCAGACTCCAGTGCTTGCGGGCTCGGCGGGAGCGCTGATGGAGGAGCGGATCGACGCGCGTCTGAGCGGGGATTACCGGCCGTTGGTGCAGTTCATCAATTCCCTGGAACGGGACAAGATGTTTTTCGTCATCAATGGGGTGACGCTGACCGGACAACAGACCGGGACGGTGAACCTGCGGCTGCGATTGACGACGTATCTGCGCGGAGGCGGACCGCAGGAGCCGATGGGAGCGGGCAGCGCGCCACCAGCTCTCGAGGGAGGGCCGCGATGAAGCTGGGGACGGACAATCGCAGGCAGATGGTCCTGGCCGGGGTGGTGGGTGTCCTGGCGTTGGGTGCGTGCATTTATATCTATGAGGAGCTTTTTGGCGGCGGACCGACGCCGGCCCCCGCGCCGGCTGCGGCGGAGGCGACCGCACCGGTCACGGTGGGAGTGCCGGCCCGCGCGGTGGGCAGCACGGCGGCAGAGAGTACAGCGGCGGTTGCGGGGAGGGCGGCGAAGACGGTGGGGACGGCCTCGTCCGCGCTGGACCCGACGCTGCATATGGAAGCGATGCTGGTGAGCGAGCAAGTGGAGTATGCGGGCAACGGGCGCAACATTTTTTCGCCGAACTCGGCCCCGCCGCCGGTGAGGATCGAGAAGCCGGTTGCGCCGGCGCGCAATCAGGTTGCGATGAACACGCCGCCGCAGCTGCAAGGGCCACCGCCGCCGCCACCGATCGACCTGAAGTTTTTCGGGTTTGAGACTTCGGCGAGCGGGAAGCGGCAGGCGTTCCTGCTGCATAACGAGGACGTGTACCTGGCGGCCGCCGGCGACGTCGTGATGCGGCGGTATCGCGTGGTCGCGATCGATGGGAAGACCATCCAGGTGGAAGATATGCAGAACAAGAATACGCAGACCCTTCCGCTGCTGACGAATTAGCTCAGGTTCGAGATTCAAGGTTCGAGGTTCGAGGAAAGACGAGCGCGAACGCAATGATGAACAGGGAACAGGGAACAGGGAACAGGGAACAGCCCGACATGCGGCACGAGGGCGAGCAGGGGTACCTGCTGCTGGGCCTAGTTGTGGCGATTGCGATCATCCTGCTGACGCTGAGCGTGGCCGCGGCGGACATGGCCCATACCGTGCGCCTCGAGCGCGAGCGGGAGTCGGAGCGGCGGGCGCAGCAGTATGTGCGGGCGATCCGGCTATTCCACAAGAAGACCGGGAATTATCCGGCATCGATCAAGGCGCTGGAGAACACGAACCTGGTCCGCTATCTGCGGCAGGAGTATACCGACCCGCTGACGGGCAAGGAGTATCGACTGATTGGCGTGGGGCAGAATAAGACCACGGTGAAGGGGTTCTTCGGGCAGCCGCTGGGCGGGATTGCAGGCCAGGGCCTGGGTTCGCTGGCGGGAGCGCAGTCCGCGGGGAGCTCAGGCGCGTCGGGAACAGCGGGGACGCCTGGGGCGTCCGGTGCGGCGGGAGCCGCGGGGGCGTTTGGCCCGTCGAGTTCGTTTGGCACGTCGAGTCCGTCTGGCTCTTCGAATTCGCCCGGCTCTTCGAGTTCGTCCGGCGGCACGGGGTTGGGGAGCGTGTCGGGAATGGCAAGCCAGGGGATGGGAGGTTCGGGATCGACAGGCCCGTTTATGGGGGTCGGGAGCAATGCGAAGGGAAACTCGATCCTGATTGTGAACGAGCAGACGACATACGAGACGTGGGAATTTCTGTACGATCCGCGGATCGAGACGCTGTATGCGGCGGCGGCCCTGAGTGGCGGGATGAATTCGGGGAGCCCAGGATCGCTAACACCGAGCGGCACGGGTACGGGGTTCCCCCAAAGCGGGAATACGCCCAACTCCAGCGGGTTCAACAACACACCCAACGGCGGCAGCGGCAGCACTCCGGCCGGTTCCAACGGTGGGGCAGCCGGTGGCACAAATCCGACGGGGCCGTAGAACGCGCGTACCTAAGGACGACAACGTAACGCAGACAACCGATCCGCGGGTGTGGGGACGGGACTTTTAGCGCGGGCCTTTGGCCGCAACTACTGGCTCTATACCGCAGCGGAAATCCCTCCGGTATGCGCGAGGCCGTATGCTGGTTGTATTCAAATTCGATGGAGATTTGCCGATGCGCCGTACCGCTGTTCTGTTGACGATGCTTGCCGCTGGCCTGGTGGCCGCGAACCCTGTTGCCCAAGCGCAGGCTGCTGCTTCACCTACCACTGCGGTGGCGTCGTCCGCTGCCGCGAAGGCGCCTGCGACGGCGACGACGGAGCCGGAGTGGGTGAGACGCAGCAACCAGTACACGCAGATGCTGCTGGATGTGCAGTTCAAGCACTCGCCGGAGGGTGGTTCGGAGCAAGGGCTGACGAAGTACGATGCGCTGATCACGGACCCGACGCGGGCGGACGAGATTGCGCAGCGGAAGGAACTCGAGGACACTCTGGCCACGCTGAAGAAGGTGGAGGCGAAGGAGAAGGACAAGAATGTGAAGGAAGACCTGGAGATAACCCAGAAGACCTTCAACCTGCAGTTTCGCCAGGACGATTACCAGCTCGACCACAAGGTACCGTTCATCGACGCGAGCGCGGTTGTCTTTGGCGGGCTGCGCACGTTGCTGGACGACCAGGTGGCGGCGGAGCGCAGGCCGGCGGCGGTGATCCGGCTGCGCAAGTACGCGGGCGTGGAGCCGGGGTACAAGCCGATCACCGATCTGCTGAAGCAGCGAGTGATGGAGCAGATGGCCAAGCCTGGGGTGGTGTATCCGTCGGTTGGCGAGATGGAGACGGAGCTGGGGCGGGACAAGAATTATGTCGACGGTTTAGGGCAGTTGTTCGCCAAATACAAGTTGACGGGGTGGGAGGAGGCGTTCGCGAAGCTGAGCGGGGAACTGGCGGACTACGACACGTGGATTCGCGGCACGGTGATGCCGAAGGGGCGGACCGACTTCAGGCTGGCGCCGGAAGAGTATGCGCTGAGCCTGGAGAGCTACGGCGTCGACGTCCCGCCGGCGCAATTGGAGGAGATGGCGCACAAAGCGTACACGGCCGATCAGGCGGAGATGCAGACGCTGGCGGACCAGGTGGCGAAGGAGCATGGATGGAAGCTGACGGACGGGCACATGGACTACCGCGACGCGATCCGCGAATTGAAGAAACAGCAGATCACGGGCGACGCGATTCTGCCGTTCTACAAGGCGCGGCTGAAGGCGATTGAAGAGATTATCGTGGCGAAGGGGTTGGCGACGCTGCCGGAACGGCCGGCGATCATCCGGCTGGCGACGGCGGCGGAGACAGCGCAGCAGCCGGCGCCGCACATGGTGCCGCCGCCGATGCTGCACAACACCGGGCAGAAGGGCGAGTTCGTGCTGCCGCTGAATATTCCCTCGGCGACGGGCGGGGAGGCGGAGAAGTATGACGACTTCACCTTCGACGCGGTGGCGTGGCCGTTGACCTCGCATGAGGCGCGGCCGGGGCACGAACTGCAGTTCGACTCGATGCTGGAGCATGGCGTGAGTTTGGCGCGGGCGATGTTCGCGTTCAACTCAACCAACGTGGAGGGGTGGGGGCTCTACTCGGAGTGGGTGATGCAGCCGTACGAGCCGGTGGACGGGCAGTTGGAGACGCTGCAACTGCGGCTGCTGCGGGATGCGCGGGCGTTTCTCGACTCGGAACTGCAGTCGGGCAAGGTGACGCAGGACGAGGCGTACAAGGTGCTGGAAACCGATGTGGTGTTGAGCCACGCGTTCGCGACGGAAGAGGTAGAGCGGTTTACGTTCCGCTCGCCGGGACAGGCCAACAGCTACTTTTATGGGTATACCAAGCTGTTGCAACTGCGCAAAGACACGGAGGCCGCGCTGGGGCCGAAGTTCAACCAGAAGAAGTTCCACGACTTCCTGCTGGAGCAGGGGCTATTGCCGCCTGACCTGATGCGCAAGGCGGTGATGGAGGAGTTCGTTCCGGCGCAGAAGAGGTGAAGCCGGACTTTAGAGCGGGTTGTTCTTCTTGAGCCATTGCCGGACCGTATCCATCTCCTTTGCCGACATGGAGGGAGCGGACTGACGCATCATCTCCATGAACCAGTCGATCTCTTCCGGCAGGGCCGGGTATCCGATGTTGGTGTCGGCGCCGGGGGCCTTGCCCTTGACCGGGCGGTAAGAGTTGACGATGGTCTTGCCGGTGGGGTCCGCAACGACGATGAACGGATAGCCGGGGTCGGCGCCGCCAAGAGAGGTCCTGAGCGCTACCGCTCCCGGAGTGTCGCTGTGGCGCTTGTCGTTGGCGTGTTCGCCGACATCGAAGCGGGCGATGACGAAGCTTCTGTCCATAATGGGACCGGTTGTGGGGTCGTGGAGAAAGGCTTCGAACAGATGGCAGGGGCCGCACCAGGACGCGCTGAAGACGAGCAGAACGTTCTTGTGGGTTGTGCTGGCGGTGGCTTCCGACTGTTGCAGGATTCCGGCGGCGTCGGATGGAGCGGGCTGATTCTGCGCGCGGGCGGTTCCGGTGGCTGCGAGTGCAGCTACGAAGAGGAACAGGCAAATGGGAAATCGGCGTACGCGGTTCATGGAGTCCTCTCGCGGATGAGAACGCGGGAGTGCTCCTCGTCTGCGTGGACAAATTGTAAGACGGAATGAGCGGTCGACGCGCAAGATTTTGGCGAAGCGGCAAGGCGCCCACATCTCAGAATGGAGAGATGTGGGCACGGCAGGCTCAGGCTACATAGGCTGCTTGGGCTGGAAGAGGGCGATGGTGGCGCCAGTGGGGTCGGCGAGGATGGTGAACCAGCCGATGTTGGGGATCTCCTGTGGGCCTTTGTGGATGGTGGCGCCGAGGGACTTGGCCATCTCGGTGGAGGCATTGATGTCTTCGACGCCGACGTAGGCGGTCCAGCAGGTGGGTATTCCGGGCATGGAGAAGAGTCCTCCGCCAGGGCCGGACGAGGGCTTGAAGGTGGAGTAGATCATACCGCCACCCATATCGTTGTCGGTAAACTCCCAGCCGAAGAGGCCGGAGTAAAACTCTTTGGCCTTGGCGGTGTCGGAGGTGGATAGTTCGAGGTGGACGAAGGGGTTGGACATGGTGGATGTTCCTCTCAGTGAGTTTGATGGGTTCAAAGCTCGGTCGCGATGGAGGAAATGGTACGCGAGCGGGATGAGGATTTGGAGTATTCGAGGCGAAAATTAACTTGCCCGGCTGCGCGCGAGCGGGGAGCAGGGCAGCAGGCGGGGTTGGGACGGACGGCTATTGCTTAGTGAGGCTTCCGGTGAATGTGCCTGCGTTGCAACCGGTGATGGCGATATCGACATTCGACAGGAACGACGGGCTGCCGGTGACGACCGAGGTTGCGGTGAGGACGGCGGTCGAAGCCGGGCCGGAAGATGAGGTCAAGTTTGCCGTAAAGCCTTCGCCGGAAAAGAAAATGCTCAGCGGGAAGGTGACGCTGCAGGCGCTGCTGGAGACGGCGACGGTGCCGGTCAAGGGGAACTGACCGTCTGCGTTGGCCGATCCCTGGGTCAGGTCTACCGCGAAGCTGGCCGTCGTGCCGAGCGTGGAGTTGAGGCTTCCTGCAAAGTTGCCGGTGAAGGACGGGATTTGCGAACCGGAGAGCGACGCGGAGAGTGGCGCACATGGGGCCGAGCCGGTGACCGTGAAAGCGTAGCTGGAGGTTTGGATGACTCCGCCGGTTACGGTGACCGCTCCTTTGATGGTTACGACGTTGCCGGCAAGGTTGGTGGAAGTGAGGGTCAGGTTGCCGGTTGCGTCTTCACTGCCGGAGAGATCGATATCCTGGTTCGAGAAGCAGGAGTTGTGCAGGATTGCGGTGACGTTTGTGCTTTGCTGGCTGATAGCGCCGGCGTAGACGATGTTCGCTGGAACATTGCCGGGGTAAAGAGTGGTGAAGAACCAGTTGCCGGTCAAACTTGGCGCGGCGGCTGCAGTGGAGCCAAAGTTGTTGCCCGCACCGCATCCTGCAAGGAGAAATGCGGCCAGAGCGAGCAGGCGGAGCGAGATGTTGCCCATCGGGGTCCCCATTGTCAAAGACAGTTTACTCGCTAGTGGGCGCCGGCGGGAGGTTTGCCAGGGCGCACTTTCTTGAACGTCCAGACGACGAAGACGCAGACGAAGCAGAGCAGCGACAGCCAGCGGAAGACATCGACGAAGGACCAAAGGGCGGCCTGGCGCCCGAGCTGCTGGTAAAGCAGCCCATCGGCGGGCGGGCCGCTGTTGCCGGGGCCGTAGTGTCCGGTGACAGCTTGTGTGGCGGCGCCCAGCGAGTTCTGGAACTGCTGGCCGGTGATGGGGACGGAGTTGAGGATCTCGTTCTGGTGAACGTCGGAGCGGCGGGTGAGCAGGGTCTGTGCGACCGAGATGCCAATGGAGCCGCCGACGTTGCGCATGAGGTTGAAGATGCCGCTGGCGTTGCCGATCTGGTCGTTGCGGAGGGTGCCGTAGGCCGCGGTGGAGATGGGGACAAAGACGAACGAGAGGCCGAATCCGGTGATGAGGATGGGCAGAAGCAGGGCGGTGGGGGAGAGATCGAGGGTGACGTTGCCGAAGTAGAGGGTGGTGAGGCCGAAGGTGAGAAAACCGAAGGTGAGCAGGTAGCGCGGGTCCACTTTGTTGGAGAGGTAGCCGATGATGGGCATTCCGCAGATAGCGCCGATGCCGCGCGGCGCGACCACCAGGCCCGCGGTGAAGGCGGTGTAGCCGAGCAGTTCCTGGTAGAAGAGCGGGAGGACGGTGATGGTGGAGTAGATGCCGATGCCGAAGAGGAAGATGAGGATGCAGCCGATGAGGAAGTTGCGGTCGCGGAAGACCCTGAGGTTCACCAGCGGGTTCTTCGCGGTCCAGGAGCGGTAGCAGAACACGGTGAAGCCGGCGATGAGGAAGAAGACGGCCCAGCGGATCCAGAGTGCGCCGAACCAGTCGTCTTCCTGGCCCTTGTCGAGCACGACCTGAAGCAGGCCGGTCCAGACGACCAGCGCGCCGAAGCCGATATTGTCGAACGGGGCCACTTTGAAGGTCTTGATGTAGGGCGGGTCCTGAACGAAGCGGTTGATCATGAAGAGGGCGAGGACGCCAATGGGGATGTTGATGTAGAAGGCATAGCGCCAGGAGTAGGTGTCGGTGAGCCAGCCGCCGAGGGTGGGGCCGAGAACCGGTGCGACGACCACGCCGAAGGCGAAGACGGCCATGGCGGCGCCGCGCTTGGCCGGAGGGAAGGACTCGAGCAGGATGGCCTGGGAGAGCGGCTGGAGCGCTCCGCCGCCGGCCCCCTGGATGACGCGGGCGATGAGGATGAAGGCCAGCGTGGGGGCCGCGCCGCAGGCAAAGCTGGCAACAGTGAAGATGGCAACGCAGGTCATGAGGAAGCGCTTGCGGCCGAATTTGAGGGAGAACCAGTTGCTGGCAGGAAGGACGATGGCGTTTGAGACCAGATAGCTGGTGAGCACCCAGGTGGCCTCGTCGGTTGATGCGGAAAGGGAACCGGCGATGTATGGGAGGGCGACCGAGGCGATGGCGGTATCGAGCACCTCCATGAAGGTGGCGAGCATAACCGCCGCGGCGATGAGCCAGGGGTTGACGCCCTGGGTCACCTCCGCGGACTGGTCGGCTGGGGCGATGGCGGCGGTAGCCATGCGGCTCGGGAGACTCCTTTTGGGGGTGCCAACGGGGGCCAGGGATCGCGGAACTGTATGGATATAGAGGCGCGCACGGGGTTCGGGGATGCATCTGCCATGCAGGAAAAGAGGGGAGCAAGGGCCGCGGGAGCCGGGCCCATTTTTTATCAGTTGGATACGACGAGCCTTGGACCGCGAACGGACCTGGCGTGGTAGATTCTGGGGATGAACGAGATTGAGGCGGTGGGCGCGGAGGCCGCTTTGGGAGTGCAGGGAGCGGCGGCGCACGACCGGCCATGGCTGTTCGCTTTTCTGATCGCGCCGTCGGCGGTGGTGGCCAACGGGGTGATTCAGGGAGGGGTGCTGGCGTATCTGCTGAGACAGCAGGGAGTAGGCAGCAAAGGGCAGTCGCACCTGATTGACCTGCTGGCGCTGCCGACGGTTTGGTATTTTCTTTGGAGCCCGATAACCGACTTCTTCGTTCGGCGCAGGACATGGCTGCTCATTGGCGGCCCGCTGGCGGCGATCCTGATGGCGGCGGGGTTTCATCAGAAGAACCTGACCTCTTCCAGCGCGGCTGTCCTGATGCTGTTGAGCGCGTGCCTCAGCCAACTTGCGGTGTCGAGTTGCGGGGGCATGATGGGCGCGATGAGCAGCGAGCGATCGCGGCGGGTTGCGAGCGGCTCTTACCAGGCCGGCTCCTTGGGATTTGGCGCACTGGCGGCATGGGCCCTGGTCAAGCTGAGCTATTCCGGTGCCGGGCGCGACGTGCTGGGACTGACCGCGGCGGTGCTGATTGGCGCACCGGCTTTGTTCGCATTGGCCGCGCCGCCACAGGCGGAGGTTGCCACGGGGTCCTTCGCGGAGACAATGCGGCGGGTTTGGGCCGAATGCAAGGCCACGTTCTGGCGCTGGGAGGCGGTTCCTTACACCGCTTGCATGGTGTTTCCAATGGCCAGCGGAGGGGCGATCGGCCTGTTGAGCGGGTCGGCCGGGCAGTGGGGAGTGAACGGCAACGGCGTGGCCTGGATGAGTGGTTTGGGCGGCGTGCTGATGGCAGGCGGATCGGCGGCGGCAGCTATTCTTCCGTCCAAAGTGCGCGCTCCGGTGGTGTATATGGTGACGGCGCTGGTCAACTGCGCAGCACTGTGCGTGTTGTGGCTGGGGCCGATGCGGCCCTCGACGTATTACCTCGGGGTCACGCTGTACCTGTTTACGGTGGGAACCTGCTATGCGATGTTTACCGCGGTGGTGCTGGAGTTTCTGGGCCACTCGGGCAAGAGCGGGAGCGGGCGGTACTCGATTATCAACTCGCTGGGCAATGTGCCGGTGCTCTATATGATCGCGCTGGATGGATGGGGCGGAGAAAAGTGGGGCGGGCGGGGACTGGCAGGGTCGGAGGCGGTGGTTGGAGCGGCGGGCGCGGTTATCCTGCTGGCGTATTTTCTGATGCGGAAGCGAAGCGATGTGGGACCCGATGATGTGGGCGCCGCGGAATGACAGCGTGCGCGCCTCGTGGCGGCCTGGGCCCAAGCTCAGAAGTCCGCAGTGCAACTGTTCGCGACGAGTTCACTCGCCAGCGCGAGCAGGCTACTGGGTCATGGTTCCCGAGCCGCTGCAAGCATAGCCGCTGAATGTCACGCCGACGGGTGTGGATGAATTGTTTGCGGTGAGCGTTTCCGGGACCGTTGCCGGCGGCGGCGGAGGTGCTGACACCTGAAGGGCTGGGCCGGCGAAGGGCGGCAATGGAAATAGTTCCGCTATAGAAAGCGCGTGGCTATTGACGGGTGAGCGTGCCGGTGAATGTGACGATATTGGATGCCGTTACCGCGAAGGCAAGATTGCCGACAACGATCTGCGTGGCGGCTGGATTGGTTGAAGCCGTGAGCGAGACGACGGGGACGATGCCGGGAGTAGGGTCATAGAGGATGATGCCTTCCCCGCCGATAGTGCCGCCGAGAGGGTAGGTGCCCAGACCGCTGCCGGCTGGAAAGGTTATTGTGCCGGTGAGCGAGAATGAGCCGTCGGCGTTCGGGGTGGTGGATTGGGTGATGCTAAGCGTGGCTTGGCCGCTGTCGCCCTCGGTGGAGGCGGTGAGAGTTCCGGCATAGGCGCCGGAAATGGGAGCGATCTGGACGCCCACGGAGGGAGACGTGAAAATGGCGAGGCACGCAGGAGGCGGATCGCCTACGCATCCTCCGGTGACTCCGACCTGGGTCAGGGTATTCGGGGTTGCCGGTTCAGCGAACTCAAACTCGAATCCCTGCGCCGTCAGCTCAACAGTCCCTGTGGAGGAGTTGAAGTCGCCTGAGTAGTCCAGTGCTCCTCCGCTGGCGCCAGCTGCGACCACCGTTGTGAACACGCCCGCCGCCTGCGTCCCCTGCAACTGCAACGCGCCCAGAAAGGATGGGTAAGTGTTGGGCGGGGAGGTGATCGCGGTGCCGGCTTGAATCTGCCAGTTGGTCCATTCGCCGGTCGGGGCTGTAGAGGTGCTGGAAGAGGTGGCGGGGGGAAGAGAGCAGCCGACGAGTGTGGCGAGTGGAAGCAACAACGCAAATTGGAGCTTAGAGGACATAAGCGAGCCCCTGGGGAGTCTTAGCCGGGATCATACACCTAGTTGACTAGACGACGATTAGATCCTTTGGCCGCGGCGAATCCGGCAATATTGGAAACTCTGGTCGCAAGGAATCTCGCGGTATAGGAAATGCATCAGATAGATTGACAGTAAGTCACTCATATGTGAGACTGAGAGTACTGAGAAGCAAGCAGGCACGCGGAAGCCAAGAGTTTGGAAGCATGTTTTCAATGGTTTAGTAAGCAATTTTGGAGGTCAGGGAGCGAATTATGGGAAAGATTATTGGAATCGATCTGGGAACGACGAATAGCTGCGTTGCCGTGATGGAAGGCGGCGAGCCGAAGGTTATTCCGAATGAGGAAGGTGGCCGCACAACGCCGTCGATTGTTGCGTTTACCAAGAGCGGGGAGCGGCTGGTGGGCCAGGTGGCCAAGCGCCAGGCGATTACCAACCCCGAGAACACGATTTATTCGATCAAGCGGTTTATGGGACGCCGGATGAACGAGGTCGGCGACGAGTTGAAGATGGTGCCGTACAAGGTCGTGGCCAAGGGCGACAACATTGTGGTCATTGCGCAGGGCAAGGAATACACCCCGCCGGAGATCTCGGCGATGATCCTGCAGAAGCTGAAGAAAGCCGCTGAGGACTACCTGGGGCAGCCGGTGACGGAGGCGGTCATCACGGTGCCGGCGTACTTCAACGACGCGCAGCGGCAGGCGACGAAAGACGCGGGAAAGATTGCCGGCCTGGACGTGAAGCGCATTGTGAACGAGCCGACGGCGGCGGCGCTGGCCTATGGGCTGGACAAGAAGAAGGACGAAACCATTGCCGTGTACGACTTCGGCGGCGGAACGTTCGATATTTCGATCCTGGAAGTGGGCGAAGGCGTCATCGAGGTGAAGTCGACCAACGGCGACACGCACCTGGGCGGCGACAACCTGGACCAGAGGATTGTGGATTGGCTGATTGGCGAGTTCAAGGCCGACACCGGGCTGGACCTGCGCGCCAAGGGCAACGAGATGGCGCTGCAGCGGCTGAAGGACGCCGCGGAGAAGGCTAAGATCGAGCTGTCGACGGCGCAGGAGTCGGAGATCAATCTGCCGTTTATTACGGCGGACGCGAGCGGGCCGAAGCATCTGGTGCGCAACCTGACGCGGGCGAAGCTCGAGTCGCTGGTGGACGATCTGCTGCAGAAGTCGGTTGGGCCGTCGAAGCAGGCGATGAAGGATGCCGGCGTGGACGCGTCGAAGATCGACGAAGTGGTGCTGGTCGGCGGACAAACGAGAATGCCGGCGATCCAGGAACTGGTGAAGAAGCTGTTCGGCAAGGAGCCGCACAAGGGGGTAAACCCGGACGAGGTGGTCGCGATTGGCGCGGCGGTGCAGGCGGGCGTGCTGGCAGGCGATGTGAAGGACCTGCTGCTGCTGGATGTGACTCCGCTGACGCTGTCGATCGAGACGATGGGCGGCGTGGCGACGAGCATGATCGCGCGCAACACGACGATTCCGACCAAGAAGACAGAGTCGTTCTCGACGGCGGCGGACAACCAGACCGAGGTCGAGGTGCACGTGATGCAGGGCGAGCGTCCGATGGCGGCGCAAAACCGCACGCTGGGCAAGTTCAAGCTGGGCGGGATTCCGCCGGCCCCGCGCGGGATGCCGCAGATCGAGGTGACGTTCGACATCGACGCGAACGGCATCCTGAACGTGACCGCGAAGGACAAGGCCACGAACAAGGACGCGAAGATCACCATCACCAGCTCTTCGGGCCTGAGCAAGGAAGAGGTGGAGCGGATGGCGAAGGACGCCGAGGCGCACGCGGCCGAGGACAAGGAGCAGCGCGACAAGGTGGAGGCCCGCAACGGACTCGACTCGATGGTCTACAACGTCGAGAAGATGCTGAAGGAGTCGGCCGACAAGGTTGCCGCGGGCGACAAGACGGCTGTGGAGTCCGCGCTGGAAGAGGCGAAGAAGACTCTGGAAGGAGACCCGAGCGCGAGTGAGCTGAATGCGTCGAAGGACCGTCTAACGTCTGCTAGCCATAAGCTGGCTGAGGCGATGTACAAGGCGGCCGCGGCTGCCCCGGCGGCGGAGGCTGCGGCCGGTGCGGGAAGTGCGGACGCCGCAACGGGCACGCAGGAAGAGGCAAAGAAGGACGAAGGCGTAATCGACGCGGAGTATGTCGACGTCGATAAGTAAGAGGATGGCCGTACCGGTTTCGACCGCAGCAGATCGATCCGGCATCTAACAGCAGAGAGGCAGGAGTGAGGGAAGAGCGCTCTCGGTGGCAGGAGCGCTCTTCTTGTATCGGTGCAAGGCCCGGGATTCAAGGCGCGGGCTTTGGAGGAGGTGGAACGATGACGCAGCAAATGGTTTGGAAGTGCGAGCAGTGGCTGGGCGGCGAGGTGAAGGAGCAGAACATGTTCCTGAGCGAGGAGAAGGCGCGGGAGTTTGTGCGCAAGATGGCGGGAATGTCTCCGGACCTGGTATTCAAGATCGAGCCGATGCCGATACAGCATGTATGGAACTGACGGCAAGCAGGATCAATAGGGGGAATTCGGACTGGTTCCCCACAGGAATTGAGCGATTCGGGCTGGGCAGTTGGTTCGAGACGTGAGACAGTGGAACAGACAAAAAATGACGCATTGGTTTGCGCGGTTGCCGTACCTGCGGAGCTGAACACTCTTTTTGAGAAGCTACGACGCGGTTTGAAGCGGACGTGCTGGAGAGACGAGCTGGACGATGGAACTGGATCGGAAGGCAGACTCGGAACTCAATCGGATTCCCGGAGGGCAAACGACGATGATGACGGAGACCATGTGGAGGTGCGACCAGGTTCGCGCCGGACGGCTGTACAACCGGATGATGTTCGACACGCGGGAAGAGGCCGAACAGTTTATGAACCGGATGCGGCAGATGGAGCCGGACCAGACCATCTCCATTGAAGCGGTCGATGCGCGGCAGGTATGGAACTGAGGCGCAGGACAGTTCGAAGCAGGCTGGAAGAATTGGTTGAAAAAAGGGCGCGGCTTCGGCCGTGCCCTTTTTTAGAATGCTAATGGGAGCAGTTGTTCGAGGCGAAAGAGTTTAGATGGCGACACAGACGAAGGACTATTACAGCACGCTGGGGGTGAAGAAGACGGCGAGCGCGGACGATATCCGCAAGGCGTTCCGCAAACTCGCGCGCAAGTACCACCCGGACGTGAATCCGAACGACAAGAAAGCCGAGGAGAAGTTCAAGGAAATCTCCGAAGCGAACGACGTTCTGAGCGACGAGAAGAAACGCAAGATTTACGATCAGCTCGGATTCTATTCGG
>Ga0181529_10003500_pt1 | contig 17857 bp, 14 predicted proteins | sample PEATcosm2014_Bin_36_FD_119763 | JGI IMG/M metagenome (GOLD analysis project Ga0181529, IMG submission 119763) | Peatland microbial communities from MTU Mesocosm Facility, Houghton, MI, USA - PEATcosm2014_Bin10_30_metaG | ecosystem: Environmental > Terrestrial > Soil > Wetlands > Peat | place... | reverse complement strand
CAGCGGACACTGCATCATGTGCAGATCAAAAGGGGCGCGATCATCGAGACCTATATGAATGAGACCATGAAGGCGTACTCGGCGACCAACTCATCAGACGGCACGCGCGACGTGCTGATTGAGCATCCGCGCCGCGTGAACGGCTGGGAGCTGGAGGGCGATCTGAAGCCGGCCGAGAGCACGCCGAGCCTCTATCGCTTCAAGCTGCCGGTTCCCGCGCACACGACGGAGAAGCTGGAAGTGAAGGAGCGCGGGCCGGAACAGACGCGGATCTTTTTGAACGCCAGCACGGATCATTCCGCCTATATGTTGGCCTTGTGCAAGCAGGTTCCCGATGCGCTCGACAAGCTAAAGCCGGTGATCGATGCAGAGGTTGCGCTGTCCGATCTGGAGCGGCGCATTCGAGAGTCCAACGCGACGGAAAAAGCCGCCTCCGACGACGAAGCCCGCGACCGCGAGAACCTGACCGCGCTCAAAGGCAACGACGCCGCCAAGCGCTTTGTGGACGAGCTGAACAAAGCCGAAGACCTGCTGCAGACCACGCGCAAGCAAACCGCCGACCTGGAGCAGCAGAAGAAGACGGCCACCGACAAGCTGAATGAATTGATCGGCCAGATTAGCTTTGATTGGGATGTAAAGGCTGGGAATAGCAACTAGGAAAAGGCGCGATCAAAACACACGACTGAGCGGGCGGCGCTGATCGCTAGATAGGCCGCCCCAAGAATGAATCCAATCCCAAAAGCCAAGTACATGAGAGGACCACTTCCAGCGTTGTCATAATCCCGCATGAGCAAAAGACATCCGCACACAGCGAAAACAGCTCCGCGTACAAGATTCCAAGTCCACCCGCTGAGCGAATAACGATACGTGCGGACCCCAACCAGCGTTTCTTGCGAGATTCCCATGACGAACACTCCTTGCAACTGTGAGTTCAACTTGCTATGAAATCACATCGCCTCCGGGCTTTCGATGCCCAGCCAGCTCAGCGTCAACACTAACTCGCGCAGCGCGACCGCCGCCGTGGCCAGCAGGAATGTCCTGCGCGCCGGGTCTTCTTCGGTGAGGATGTGATGATGATGATAAAAGTTGGTGAACTCCTGAGCTAACTGAAAGGCGTGCTTGGCTAAGTAGGCCGGCTCGGAGGTGTGAATACATTGATCCAGCAACTGCGTCCGTCGCGCCGCGCGCAGCCATAATGTCCATATGTCCTCGGCGTCTTCGCCTTCGAGATAACTTCCTAACTCCGCAAGCCCCGCTAACTTCGCTAACTCCGCTTCCGCCGTTGTTCCGGCCTTGCGGAAGATATTGCGCGCGCGCACTACGGCGTATTGAATGTAAGGGCCGGTCTCGCCCTCAAAACTCAAAGCATCTTTGAAGTCGAAGGCAATCACCGAGTTACGCGTGTACTTGAGCATGAAGTAGCGCAGCGCGCCGATGGCAATCTGCTCGCTGATCTTCTGGCGTTCAGCCTCATCGCTGCCGGTCTTGCGCGCGTCGGTCTCGGCGCGCGTGGCTGCAATCAACTTATCAATCAAGTCATCGGCCTTGACTCCAAAGCCCTTGCGCCCGCTGACTTCAATGTAGGGACGCGCAAAATCTTCGTCGGAGATTTCGTAGCCTAACTCACGCGCGCAGCGCGGCGTCAGCGCCACCATCTCATAACTGAAGTGCGTGTAACGATTGGCTTGATCGGTGTGCCCCATGCCGCGCAAGGCTTGAATCACATTGGCTTGCGGGTCGGATTGGCGCGCGTCAATCACGTTATAAATGGCCTGCGCGCCGCCAAATTGCGGATGAGTTTCCTCGCCCTTTACCGCAGAAATCCAGCACTCATGCTTTGGGTAAGTAAAGAAAGGTTTGTAACCAAAATCCTTGCCGAGCAAACCGAACTTCCATAAGTGATAGGCGATATCCTTTCCCACGTAAGTTACCGTTCCATTGGAGCGGACGATCACTTTGGCGTCCTCATTTGTTTCGCCCTCTGTAACATCCGCGCCAGGCCGAGTCATCACCCAGCAGCCTTTATTCTTACCCTCGTTTTCAAAGTACAAAACGCCGCTTTGCTTGAGCTTGTCGAATGCCGCTTCCCAAAACTTCAAATGCAAAATCTCGCTCTCGCGCGGCAAAAAATCATACTCGATATCCAGGCGCATCATGGTCTCCAAATGGCGCCGCAAAACCTCCGTTGAAACTAACTCGGCAATCTCCGCCGTCTCATTGCCGCCGTGTTCGATCTCATGCAGCGTTGCATAACGCAGCTTCTTGCATGCTTCATTTTCCTCATCGCTGCCGCTCGTGTACCACTGCGAAGTGCGCGCATATAAATCCCAGCAATAGAAATCAATCCGCTCACCCTTTCTTTGTAACTCTTCGAGTAACTTGTGGACCTCAGCCGCTGACTTGCCCAATAAGTGCAGAAAGCCCACCACCACATCGGCCACTTGCACGCCGGTGTTATCAATGTAATTCTGCACATCGACTTTCTGCCCGGCGGCGCGCAGCAAGCGGACGAAGGTATCGCCCAGAATCGCATTGCGCAGGTGGCCGATGTGCGCGGCTTTGTTGGGGTTGATGCTAGTATGTTCGACTAATGCATGAACTGGGTGCCCCACCCTCGCGACGTTTTTGTTTTTGTCGCTAGGGTGGGAGGCCTCGTGCGCAGTCGCAAGCACTTCTTCTGCGCGATCCAGATGCACATTGATATATCCGGCCCCAGCAACTTCAAAAGACGAAAAGCCACGGAGTGGCCCTAGCGCGGCGACGATCTCCTGCGCAATGATCTTCGGCGCTTTGCGCAGCTTGCGGGCCAGTTCAAAGGCCACCGGCGTGGCCAGTTCGCCAAACTTCAGGTCGGGCGGAATCTCCAGCGGAATGGTTGCCAGCTCAAGATTGTACTTTTCCTTCAGAACTTCGCGGAGATGCGCATCGAATCGTTTTTGCAAATCTAAAATCACGTCTGCCTCCAAAGAATTTATAGCTGGTCAAAGATCTCGCGGAACTCCCATGCGCCTTGCTTGCCGCTGACCCACTCGGCGGCGCGAACAGCTCCCTCGGCCAGGCAGCGGCGGCTTTGAATTTCGTGGCGCAATTCCAGTGTGTCTACATTGCTGATGGCAGTGACAATATGTTCGCCCATGGCGTCGCCGATGCGATGCGAGGTAATCTCAACCTCCGCGCCGGGCTGCGCCGCCTGAATGATTTGGCGCAGCGTGGCGGCGGTGCCTGAGGGCGCGTCGAGCTTGGTGGTGTGGTGTGTTTCAGTGATGGAAAATTTGTAGCCGTCGAGTTGCGCAAGCGCGGCTGTCAGGCGGAAGAGCTTCTGCACGCCGATGGAGAAATTCGTACCGTAGAGCAGCGCGCCGCCGTGTTCCACAGCCAGCTTCTTCATCGCGTCCAGAGCGGCATACCAGCCGGTGGTGCCGACAACGATGCGTCCACCGTGGCTGAGAACGGCGGTGATGTTGGCTACGGCGGCCTCTGGCGCGGTGAAGTCGATGACCGCGTCGACGCCAGCCAGCGCGGCGGCGGTGAGCGCCGTGCCGTTGGGGTTTTCGTTGATGTCGAGCGCCGTGACCGCGTGGCCGCGCTCGCGGGCGATCTCCGCGACCAGGCTGCCGGTCTTTCCTTTGCCTAAAACCAGAAATTGCATGATGACCTCGAAGTGTTGGGGTGATGAAGAGAAGAACAATCGCAGGTCCTTCGACTCCGCTTCGCTCCGCTCAGGATGACAGATCAATTAGAACTCAGGATGACAAAATAAATGCAATATTCATTTTATCCGGTTGCCGATGGACGCGGGGTTATTCTGGAGTGGACTTATGAGCGACTCACTCTTCGATTCGACATTTGCGTTCAAGGCCCCGCGCCGGCCCAAGCGCGGCTGGCCGCAGATTCTGCTCTGGTGCGCAGGCGGCTTGCTGGCGCTGCTGCTATTGGCTGCTTGCGCTGGCGTGCTGTGGTTGCGCGCGGCGGCGCGTGCGGCGCTGCCTCAGTTGGACGGCGATCTGCATGTAGCGGGACTCACCGCGCCGGTGACAGTGCGGCGCGACGCGCATGGCGTGCCGCACATTGAAGCCGCCAACGAGAATGACCTCTTCACCGCGCAAGGCTACGTAACGGCGCAGGACCGCTTGTGGCAGATGGATGCCCTGCGGCGCAACGCAAATGGCGAACTGGCCGAGGTGATGGGCGCGTCGCAACTGGCGCACGATCGGGCGCAGCGGGTGCAGCAGTTCCGCAACACGGCGCAGCGGGTTTATGCGAATCTGCCGCCTGCCGATCGCGCGCGCTTTGATGCCTATGCGCATGGCGTGAATCTGTACATTGCACAGCACGGGGATGCGCTGCCGCCGGAGTTCCGGCTGCTCGGCTACAGGCCCAAGCCGTGGAGCGGCGTGGATTCGGTCAGCATCGGCGTGATGATGGCGCAGATGCTGGATACACACTGGGATACGAAGCTGATGCGGGAGTATGTCGCCGCCAAGCTGAATCATCTGAATAACCCCAAGCTGGAGCAGGATCTGTATCCGGTTGGCTCGTGGCGCGACCATCCGCCCACTGGCGTGCGGGTGGACCTGACCCAGCCCCAGCCCGCGCCGCCGCCCACCGATGATGATGAGGATGAGGATGACCGCAGCACTGCGGTCGTTCAGCCCGAGGAGCAAGACCGGCTGGGGGTCGTGGTATCCCACCCTAGCCGCAAAAACAAAGACGCGGCGAGGGTGGGGCACCCAGAAAATCCTGGGCCAGATGAGACTGAAGACCCGCAGGCGCTACGCGTGGCGCTCGGCCTGCCCGCCTGTGCAAGTTGCGCTCCCGGCTCTAACAACTGGGTGATCGCCGGCGCGCACACAGCCAGCGGCAAGCCGCTGCTGGCCAACGATATGCACCTGGGGCTGACCGAGCCGAACATCTGGTACACCGCTGATCTAAAGGCGAAGGGCAACAACGGGGCTCCCGGCTATCACGCCGCCGGAGTGACGCTGCCGGGAATGCCGTATATCGTCGCTGGGCACAACGAGCACGTCGCCTGGGGCTTTACCGCGCTCTACGCCGATGTGCAGGATTTGTACCTGGAGGCGCTGGACGGCAAGGGAAACTTTCAGGCGAACGACGGCAGTTGGAAGCCGCTCGCCGTGGATCACGAAGTTATCAAAGTGCGCGGCGGCAAGGATGTGGTTGTAGATGTGCAATTCACCGATCACGGGCCGCTGCTGAATCCGATGTTTGTGCATGAGAAGCGGCCGATCGCGCTGAAGTGGACACTCTACGATCCGGCGCTGAGCGGGTTGCAACTTTACCAGCTCAACGTGGCGTCGAATTGGACGGAGTTTTCCGCAGCGCTGGAGCAGTGGAGCTGGCCGACGTTGAATGTGGTCTACTCCGACGATCAGGGGCATATCGGCTATCACGCGATCGGCAAGGTGCCGGTTCCATTTCTTGACAATGAAATTCCTTTTCCTCCTGGAAGGCTGGATTTACGAGTAGGTACAAATGAATGGGCCGATCTAAGCCTTGTTCCAGGAAGCTATCTTCCCTTCGACCAAATGCCGCACGCCTTCGATCCGCCCAGCGGTTTTCTAGCAACGGCCAACTCACGAGTCACGGCCAACAATGCCCCGATTCCACTAACCCACGAATGGGCCGAACCCTATCGCGCCGAGCGCATCTACAAGCTGCTCGATGGCCGCGATCATCTGACGCCCGCCGATATGCTCGCTACGCAGACCGACATCTACAGCGAGGCCGATCAGGAGTTGGGCCATCGCTTCGCCTACGCCATCGATCACACGCCGACCGCCGATGACCGCCTGAAGAAGGCCGCCGACCTGATGCGCTCCTGGGATGGCAAGCTGACCACGGATTCCGCCGCTGCCTCCGTCGTGACCAAGGCCCGGTACGCCTTCTGGCCGCTGATTCTCAAGCCCAAACTCGGCGACGATACCAATTTCTACCAATGGTCCGAATCCAACTTCGCCGAGGAAGAGATCATCATGCACACCAGCGCGGATTGGCTTCCGCCGGGATACAAAAACTGGGACGAGCTGCTGACCGACGCCGTGCGCGCGGGGATGAAAGACGGCAAGGCTCCCTCCGATGTGACCCGCTGGAGTTACGGAAGCTGGCACGTGGTCGACATCGAGCATCCTATCGCGCGGTTTCTACCGCTTATAGGCCGCATCGCCGGAACCGGCGCGCAGCCGCTCAGTGGAGACACCCTCACCGTCAAGCAGGTGGGACGCGAGTTTGGCCCTTCGCAGCGCTTCACCATGGACTGGAGCAACATCGACGGCTCGACGGAGAACATCGTGCTCGGCGAGAGCGGCAATCCCTACTCGCCGTACTTCCGCGACCAGTGGGGCGACTACTACTACGGCACGACGTTTACGCTGCCATTTACGCCGGCGGCCATCGCCGCCCAAACGCGCCACACGCTGCGGCTGTTGCCATGAAAGCCAGAATTTTTTTCCAATGGATGAAGGGTGCGGCGTGGATCGGCAGGTCCATGCGACAACCAGCCAGGAGGCCGTCGCTACTCATTTTTGCAGCGGTTGGTGTCCCAGGTCTCGACTGTAAGACCTGGGAACCATGAACCCCATGCAAGCGAGTAGCAAGCCGCTGGCCGCACCGCAGTTGCTTAATTCATCGGCAGATAAACCAGCTCAATGCCTTTGCCGTTCTTGGCGTCTTTGTTGCGCGTGTACTGGCGGCTCGCGTCGTTGTCCCAGTGCTCGGTGACGCCCAGGCTGGCCACCGGCTTGCCGTTCTGGATGTACGCCGTTCCCGATGGCGGATGATCGGCCAGCGCCTCTTCCTGCAAATAATCGTCGGCGTTCTCGCGGATGGCGATGCGAGGATGATTGTTCGCGTCCAGGTTGTTCTTGGTCTGCGAAAGAAGAATATCCAAGCCCACCGAATCCAGCGCAACGCCGTCCAGCGAAGCCAGAATACTGGAAGGCCATTGCGGGTTGGCGTACGGCTCAACCGGATTGTTGAAGGGCGCATTGGGGAAGTGCAGCGGGTAGGATTGATGACGGCGGGCGCAGTAGAGGCCGTCCAGCAGATAGAGAATCGTCTTGGCGCCCAGGTTAGGCGATGCCGAGAGATCGACGATCGGCGAGTAAGCGTGCGGCGTTCCGTGCTGGTTGGTGTTGATGGCGTCGTGCAGCTCCCATGTGCCCTTGATGGAGCCGAAGTGGTTCTTGCCGGTCATGGTGACGCCGGTCTGTCCCTCATCACCGCCCTCGTTGGCCGAGTACGGATAAGAATGTGCCTTCAGCAGAGCCAGATTCACGATGTAGGTTGCGTCCATGACCTGCTTGGGAATCAACTTGGCATCCTTGTAGACGTCGTTGTTGGCGGAGTAGTGGACGCCTTCAACCCACTGCGCCGCCTCCAGGCCGTGCATGTCGCCGTAGCCGGGATTCTTGGGCTGCGCCGGATCGGGCGGGTCGGCCTGCACAAAGCGAACATCCTTGAACTCGCCCCAAATCTTGGTCAGCATACCCGGATAGATATTGCGGCGGGCGTCATAGATGACAATGCTCGCGGGCGGCACATGGGCGTGGTTAACGAGTTGGCGAATCACCGCCAGCGCCACCTGCGGCGAGACGTTGGTCACATTGCCCGGACCTTTGACGTCGCTGTTGTTCAGATTGATTTTGACGGCCACGATCTCGCCCGGCTGGTAGCCGGTCTTCTTCAAGCTGCGGGCGTTGCTGTTGTAGTAGGTGAAGATCGACTTCCAGGCGGCATCGTCGGAGACCGCGCCGGTAAGGTGGCGGAGGGTGCTGGAGAGCATCGCGTCCACGCGCGGCTGATCGGTGCTGCCTTCCATCCACCATTGGTCGGTGGTGGATTCAATGTGGCCGGTCCAGTGCGCTGCCTTGGGATCGCGCGCCCAGACCACCCGCCCCGGATAAACGCCGCGGGCGACGCCCAAAGGCACATTGCGCGTCTTGGGCTGGAAGTCGTAACGGGTGGCGATTCCGGCGGCTTCAATAGCGCGAGAGTGCATCAACCAAAGGCCGCATCCCACCACCGTCAGCGCGCAAAGGCTCACGGCTGCCCACCGATAGCGGCAGACCAGCGTCCGCAGGCCGCTGAGCGAAATAAGACCCGCCGTCGAAGCGCAAAGCCAAAGAACAAATGCGCTGGCGACGGGGAATGCGGCTCTCTGGCAAGGGTAGGTGGCGCGGCTGGGCTTGGGAATGACGCGCAGCAGAAACCACGCCAGCGCACAGAATCCTGTAATTGCCGCGCTCAAACGCGCAAATCTGGCAGGTTTGCCCGATCCGCTCATGCCAAAGGAACTTTTCATGCAATGCCTCGATGGTTGGTCAAGAATCCTTCCCTCATCTAATCACAAAGCGGATGAATCAGGAAAGTGCATCCGGACAAAAGTACTCTGTTTTCTGATCGCCAAGATGGAGTACATTGTGGTGGGCGAAAGTGGCAACCCGTATTCGACCAACTTCCCCTACCAGTGGAACGACTACTGTGGCGGGACGACCTTGGTGCGGCCGTTTTCGTCTGCCGCTGTCGCTGACGAAAAGCGGCACACGCTGCCGTCGCCTGAAATCGAATATGCCATGAATCGACTATGATGGATGCGTAATGACCAAAACTAAATTTCTCTTCATTGTCATCTTTGGTTTGCTGGCGGTTGCCGATCGGCGAGTCCACGCGCAGGTAACCCTGCAATGCGAGTCTCCTGATTTAGAGCAAAAGGATAGTGGATCTGTTTTTGTAACGCCAGCCAGTGCATTGGAAACTGCACGGATGCTTCAAGCGCCTCATGGCGCGTCGCGCGCTGGCAAGCATATATTACTGGTTCATTGGGCAAATGGAATTCATACCTATAAAGACAAGCCTCCCTATGAACAGCTCGCGGGCGTTCTTTGGACTTATTGCGGGTACAACCCGGCAGTCGGCTTCCACCTGATCAGAAAAGAAGATGTTGATTTATTTACGGGGATATTATTGAACGAAAGCACCGGCGCGCTTTTGCCTGGAGGATATTCCGTATCTTTTTCGCCTGACCGGCAAAGTTATATCTCCTGGGATCAGGAAAATGGAATGGATGAGGGCATCATCAAGCTTTATAGTATCCATGGGACGCTTCTCTGGAAGGGATTCAGCGGTCTCATCTCTCAGGATGGCAAATCAGTTTATCCGGATTTTGACTCTGTTTATTGGAATAATGCTGGAAAGCTGATTGCTGAATACCAGATTCCAGACAAAGGCAAGTTCATTGCAATACTCACTCAAACAAAAAATAGCCATTGGAGATGGGTTTCTCGAATCTCGAAGTGACATTCATTTTCGGTTGATCGCACTTAATTTCATAAGCATTGGGGATTGAAAATTAGTGACTAATCCTATGCCGCGCTTGAATAGATTCGCCGGCCCAGCTCTTATTCTCGTGGCTGCGGCAATCGCTGTCACGCCGCAGGTGCTCCACGGCCCATCCTGTGGGCACGACTTCGACTTCCACCTGGCTTCGTGGTTCGATTGCGCCGCCAGTTGGCGCGAAGGAATTCTCTATCCGCGCTGGGACGCCATCGCCAACTACGGCGCCGGCGAGCCGCGCTTCATCTTCTATCCGCCGCTGACCTGGATGCTGGGCGCGGCGCTGAGCTTCGTGCTGCCTTGGACACTGGTTCCGCTGGTGATGGTCTTTCTCTGCCTTGCGGGAACTGGATTAGCCACTCGCGCGCTGGCGCGGCTGATGCTCAGCGATGGCGCGGCTACGCTGGCCGGCTGCGCGGCGCTCTTCAGCGGCTACGCGCTTTTCAACGCTTACGAGCGCTCCGCCTTTGCCGAGTTTGCCGGGGGTGTTTGGATTCCGCTGCTGCTGCTGTTTATGCTGCGCGAACGCTATCCAATCCATCCATTCCGCACAGAACGCGGAATGGATGGGGCACCCAATATCTTGGAGGGCTCGTTGATCCGGCGCGCGCTGGACGGCTCCGCCGCGCCCCTTGCCGTGGCCTTCGCCGGTTGCTGGCTCTCCAACCCCACGGTCGGCGTAATGGCCGGATACCTGCTGGCGGCCGTGGCGCTCACTCTGGCCGTGACCACGCGCTCATGGGCGCCCGTGCTGCGCGCCTTCGTCGGCGGAGTGCTGGGCATGGGCGTAATTGCCGCCTATTTGCTACCAGCCACATGGGAGCAGCGCTGGGTTGATATTCGGCAAGTTACCCTCGACCCCGGCCAGGTCCTCGAAAACAACTGGCTCTTTTCCACGCACGCCGACCCAGGGCTGGAGTTCCATGACGTGGTGCTGCGCCAGGCTTCCTTCATCGTGGTGCTCATGGTGGCCGTGGCATTGGCCGGAATGTTGGCCGGCTGGCTGCGGGGCACCTTCCCGCGGGGACGCAACTTCCGCTCGCGCCTTTGGCTGCCGCTCGCGCTCATTCCCTTCGCCGTGCTTTTCCTGCAATTTCCCATCTCGCACTTTGTCTGGAATCTGCTGCCCGAGTTGCGCTTCCTGCAATTTCCCTGGCGCTGGCTGCTGGTTCTTGAGGCGCCGATGGCCATCTTTTTCATCGCCGCCATTTGGCCTGTTCCATCCGGCCGCCGCTGGCCGCGGGCAGCCGTCAGCGGCGCATGCATCGCGCTCTTCGTGGCGATGACCGTCTACGCAGAATCCTCTTACTTCCAGAGCTGCGCCGCGGAAGACGCCGTGCCGGGAATGTTGGACGCCTATCGCAACGGTCAGGGCTTTTCCGGGACAGACGAGTACGAGCCGATCGGCTCCGAGTTCTCGCTGATTGCGACCGGCCTGCCCGCCGGATGCCTGGTCAGCGACCCCAACACCGCGCTGGGTAAAGCTCCGGAGTCGCCCGATCTGCCCTTCACCTGGGATGCCGCGCAGGGAAGTTGCCAGGACACCTACGCGTGGACTCCGACTCCCGGCCAGCCCTCGCACCGCCATCTGCGCATCGCGGCCAAACTCGATCATCCCGGCACTCTGGTGCTGCGCCTGCTCAGCTTTCCCGCATGGCAAATCAAAGTGAATGGACAGCCCGCCGCCGATCTGCCGCAGCGCGACGACGGCCTGATCGCCGTTCCCGTGCCTCAAGGGCCGGTCGAAGTGACTGCCGACTGGCGCACCACGCCCGATGTGCTCATCGGCCGCTGGCTGAGCGCGCTCTTCGTACTGCTGCTGATGGGGCTTTGGGGGTTGGAAAGAAAGCTAGTTGATTTCGAGCGGAAATAGTGTCATGGACACCCATCCATTCCGCAAAGGCGCGGGATGAATGGAGCACCCAGTTTGTTTTTGCTCGAGCGGAGATTGAAAAACTCCAGCCGTTCTCATTTATCATGAGAGCAATGCCTACCGAAGTGAAGACGATTTTGCAAGCAGGCGTGGCGCTCACCGACCAGGCGCTGGAAGAGCTGATTCCCAGCGTTGAAACGGTTCCCGCCTCGATCCACGGAGCCATGCGCCACTCGGTCTTTGCCGGGGGCAAACGGCTCAGGCCCGTGCTCGCCTATCAGGCCGCCGTAGCCATCGCCGGCAGTGTGCCCGCGGGCATCGCCCATCTGGGCGCGGCGCTGGAGATGCTGCACACCTACTCGCTGATCCACGACGACCTGCCCGCCCTGGACAACGACGATCTGCGCCGCGGCAAGCCCACCTGCCACGTGGCCTTCGGCGAGGCCATCGCCATTCTGGCCGGAGACGCGCTGCAAACCCGCGCCTTCGAGGTGCTGGCTGGCCTCGACTGCCCGCCCGCCGCCACCGTGCGGATCATCGGCCTCATCGCCAACGCCGTCGGAACCGTCGAGGGCATGATCGGCGGCCAGGTGCTGGACATCGAGAGCGAGCACAAGAAGCCCACCCCGGAGCTGGTCCAGGCCATTCATCGCGCCAAGACCGGCGCGCTGATCCGCGTCGCGGTGGTGGCCGGCGGCGTCTATGCCGGGGCTTCGGAAGAGGATGTGGTTCGCCTGGATACCTTTGGGCGCAAGGCCGGACTGGCCTTCCAGATTGCCGACGATGTGCTGGACCTGACCACGGATTCAGCTCACCTGGGCAAGACGGCGGGCAAGGATCTGGCCGCCGAAAAAGCCACCTGGCCGGCCGTCTACGGCATCGACCAGAGCCGGTTGGACGCCGCACGCCTGATCGAGGAGGCCTTTGCCGCCCTCGCTCCCTACGGCAGCCGCGCCGATGGCCTCAAGGCCGTCGCCCGCTTCCTGGTCGAGCGAAAGAACTAAACAGCATACTCGCAATTTGTAGCGCCGGCCTCCCAACCGGCGCTTCGCGTCTTTCTTATCTCAATTGCACATTGAAGGTTGCCTGGCAATGTGCCTCCGGCTTGAACTCCACAATCTCCTGCATCTCTCCTTTGTTGATGTAGATATACATGGGCTTCTTCAGAATCTCCGGCAGGTTGGTGATTTTGACCTGCCCATTGGAGTTTGTATATGTCTCAAGGTCAAGCCTCTTTACGCCCATCAAGCCGTAGCGCACGCGGGTTGTCACCTTCGCGTTATAGATTGGCTTCGCATCGGCGCCAGTCACGGTGATGAGCGCGGAACAGCCTCCAAGATCGGCGGAAATCTCCGTCGGTGCAGCCGCGGCGCTTTGCGATTCTCCCAACCGGGGACAGAAGACAACCATGTTCATCAGCAAAAAAGCCAGAATCAGTTTTCGCATTGTCCCACATCCTTTGAGCGCCTGAAGCGCAATACGCGCCCAGAAAAAATCGCGGCAGCTCAGTCATGGAAGCTGATCTGCCGCGAGTGCGCGGTCCAAGGCCGACGCCCCTGTTTCCATGGGAGGGCCGCGCCAAAAAGAGATTTGCCAACTCCCGCTATTGCATCTTCTGGTCCAGGCTGAATCCAGCGCGGCGATTCTTTTGCCAGCAAGACTCGGTGGATTGCGTGCAGAATGGCTTTTCCTTGCCATAACTGATCACGCGAATACGGCTGCCGGCCACGCCCGCATCCACCAGAACTTTCTTGGCGGCATCGGCGCGCTTCTGTCCCAGCGCCAGGTTATACTCGTCGGAGCCGCGCTCGTCGCAGTAGCCGCCAATCACGATCTTCGCGTCCGGATGGCTGAGCAGATACTTTGCATCCTGAGCCAGGGGAGCCTGTGCGTCGCCGCGGATATCGTATTTGTCGTAATCGAAAAAGATGTCCTGCACCTCCGCTTCAAATTCCTTTTCGATGGTCATCGTACTGGTAATGGAAGGTGCGACAACCACTGGCGCGGCTGGATTCACGGTTACACGGACCGTGGCATCCGCCGACCCTCCCGCGCCTTTGGCCACCAAATGATACGTGGTCGAGTAGGCTGGAGTTACGGTTTTCATCCCCGAAGTCGGAACTTCGCCCACTCCGTCGATGGATACGCTAGTCGCATCGGTGGTCTTCCAGGTTAATGCAACTTGACCGCCCACGGTGATCGTGTCGGGGTTGGCTGTGATTTGCGCGGTGGGCGCCATGGGCGCGACTGCCGCGGGTGCAGTCGCCGCGGCAGAAACTGGAGGCTGTGACTTTTTCTTGCATCCGGCAACAGATACCAAGCCGACTGCAAGCAGAATAGAAACGAAAAGCCTGATTCTTTGACCCAATGGTTTGCTCCTTATATATCTTCCACGCGGCCTAAGCTGTCTTCCCGCATTCTGCTGCCATCCCTTGATTCGCAGCTACAGCGCAGCGGATGCCTTTCATTCCGGCATGAACCGTTCAAGAAGATATTGTCGTTGAGGCCAACCCATCCCTTCCTTCCTGGAAAAAATGAGCGGGCACGCCCATTTGCCGCATTTCTCCTCAAAGAAATGCAGCGGTATCCATTTCATTCTCGAACGAGAATTCAAAGAGATGGTGTTCCTTTTGAGACACTGAATTTTTCTTGGACGATCGATTGCCTCCACAGATGCGAGGCCGGATTTTCTATAATGAATTGACTCGCTCATCCTGTCGATTCTGCAATTTTCGGCATCCGCGAAAATGAGTTCAGCGCATGATCCATGAGATTCAATCCGGCTTTGACGTTGACAACTATCTGAAGAATGGCGGGCCAGGTCGAAAGATTGTTCAGTTAAATAATTCTCAAGTCTTTTTTTCTCAGGGAGATCCGGCAGACAGCGTTTTCTATCTGCACAAAGGGCGCGTTAAAATCTCGGTTCTCTCTTCCTCCGGAAAAGAAGCCACCATTCGGCTGGTCTCGTCCAACAACTTTTTCGGTGAAAAGGCGATGGCCGCCGATCCAGGACAGCGCTTGACAACAGCCACAGCCATTACCGCCAGTACCGCGCTGCGAATTGAGAGGCAAGAGTTTCTCCGGGTCATGCGGGAAGAACAATTATTTTCCAGCTTGTTCTCTTCGTTTCTGCTGGATTGTAATTTGAGAACTCAGGCTGATCTGGTCGATCAGCTCTTCAATCGAGCGGAAAAGCGATTGGCGCGCGTGCTTCTGCTGCTGGCTGAGTATAGTCAGCCTGGAGAAGAAAATGCGTTGATTCAACCGATCTCCCAGGAAGCGCTCGCCAATATGATCGGCAGCACGCGACCACGCGTAAATGCTTTTCTCACTCGCTTCCGCAAGCTGGGATTTATTGAATACAACGGCCGCATTTGGGTTCACAAATCTCTGCTGAGCGTATTTTTGCGTGATTGAAATCTCTTGATCCGCAAAGCGCAAATGCCAAGGTGAATCTGCCCAAAAGGCGACCCAACCGCAGAAACTCACAAACGATCAATCCTCTCTTCCTGCTTGCGCAGCGCCTCAAGCGTAGGCTGGTCGAGCAGCCTGAAGCGCAGCGGAAAGACGCCTTTGGGCAGCTCCAGCGCGGTCACAGCGTCGCAGACCACGCCGGAGGCCGCCTCCATGCCGCGCCTCCAACCTGCTTCAGCCGCGTCACGCACCAGCAGGCTCTCCTGCGGCAATCCGGCGGCCACCAGCATGGTCTGCGCAATCTGCAGAAACTTCTTCCAGCGCGAGGCAATGCCGATCAGCATTCCGGCCTGCACTGGCCCATAGCGCTGCAAGTGCGCCAGCAGCTCCGCCGAAACGGGATGCACCTGCAAGACAGTCAGCGCGGCGCCGGCGGGCAGCAGCTTGCGCACCTCTTCTGCTTTGCTGGGCACGGTCACCAGCATCGCGCCGGCGAGCCTGCCCGCCCGCACACACTCTTCCGGCGTGCAGCCATCGATGGGCAGCGTCAAGGCTTGGCCCATCTCGTGGATCAGAATGCGGCGCAGCTCCGGGTCGGGCTCGATCACCAGCCAGCGCGAGGGCGGAGTCAGCGCAAGCCAACGGCGCAGGCGCTCGCGGACAAGCCGATCCGGCGCGCCCAGCTTGCGCGCCTTGGCCATCAGCTCACCGATCAGAGCATCCAGGGTAAACTCCGCCACCAGCTCTGGCGAGCGCGGCGCGGGCCTGTGGGCGCGCACATAGACGCCGCTGCCCTGGCGGAACTCCAGCCAGCCCTCCTGCTCCAATTGCTTGTAAGCAGCGCTGGCGGTGTTGGCGTGAATGCTGAAGCGCCGAGCCAGCTCGCGCGTGCTGGGCAGCCGCTCTCCCGGCGCAAGCTCCTGGCAGAGAATGGCCAGCGTCACCTGCGTCACCAGTTGCTCGCGCAGCGAAACTTCGCCCGTATGGTTGAGCCACAGTCGCATAAAAGGAACCTAGGATGGGTCCATGTTTTGAATGGGCACAGCTTCAGCCGTGCCGCAAATGCCATTCAACCGCTCGGGGTTTAGCCCATGAATGAAAATTTCTTCGCGTATTGATCTTCCCTATCCGATCGCCCGTTCCAGTGCCGCCTCGCCGGGTTGCTTGCGTCCATGAATCGCGACGAGGGCGGCCAGCAGCAGCAAGATCACGCCGATCACCAGAATGCTGCCTTCGGGACCAACCGCGCCGCCGCTCCAAAACTCCTTCCCCAAAGGGCTGACGGACAGGTAGTGACCGGTGGCCATGTTGCCGCTGTCGGCGGTTCCATAAAAAAACGTCTCCGCCCAATCCCACGATGCATGGCAGCCAATCGCCCACCAGGCCGAGCCGGTAACATAAATGCTGACGCAGAAGACAAAGCCGATCAGCGCCGCGGCAAAGATGCCGATCCAGCTCTCACCGGGGTTGCCCGTATGAATGAAACCGAAGAGCGTCGAGGTGACCCAGGAGGCCTGCCAAAAACCACTGCGCGGGGTTTTGCGAATATGCAGCACAAGGCAAGGCAGCAACCCTAGCAAGGCCATGTCATACACGCCCCAGATGCCATTGCCTCTGGCTCTATGCGATACACCCAAACAGGTGATGCCGACCAGAACCAGCGCCCACCAGAAATTGATGCTGCGTGTAAGGGTAAATTGCAGATAGCAGCGAAAGATGCCCTCCTCGCAACAGCCCACCACCAGGAAAGCCGCACCCCAGATCATGCCGTATTTAAAGATAGCCGCCCCGGAGAGCGCCACCGGGCCAAAGCTCAACCAGTGGCCCCAGGACAGCGAGCCCACCAGCGCCGAGAGCGCCAGAAAGCCCGCTACCAGGCCGGAGAAGAAATGCGAGACGCGCCGCGGTCCGGTCAGGTTGAAGGCCAGCAAGTTGCGGCGGCGCTCGATGAATGCAATCGATGCCGCCGCGCCAATGATTCCAGCCAGAACGGTAAACTCGCCGTAGAACGTGGAACTGGCCGTAAAGGAATGGTCCTTGGGATCGAGAAGATGTGCTTCAACAACCGCGAATCCGGCCAGGCTGGCAAAGATCGCCATCACCGGCGCAAAGATAGCCACTGACCAGCCGGCGCGCAGTTGATCCTCGCCGAAAAAGGTCCAGCGCAACCAGTGCCATTTAGTAGCCCTCTTGGCCCACAGAAAAATCAAAAGGGCAAGGCCGATCGAAAGCGCCAGGAATATCGACGGAACCAGGGCAAAATGCTTGGTTGATATCAGTGCTCGCAAGCCAGCGGCCAGCGAAATCATCGCACCAAGCAGAGACGCAACAAACAGAATGTAGCCCAGCACAGAGCGGAGATTGAAATGGACTGGCTCTTCATCGAGGACAGAACCGCCTGCTTCCGATTGGACTGGCTCCGGCTGCGGCATTTGATTCTCCGCGCCAATAGGATCGTCGGGGAAAGGCATGAAGCCTCCTTCAATGTGAAACAGAAATCCGTGCAGTTGTGTACTGTTGGAAAGATACTCTACGCGGGGGCAGGCTGGAAAGTTCTTCGAGCTAAAAGGATTCCGGCCACTACTGCACTCCGAGCATCACCGCCGGCACATGGAAGCTATTTTCAACGATTCGATAGGCAACCAGATAAGAGCTTCCAGTTACCGTGATTCGCGACCTTATCGGAGTCAATACGAAAGCTGATGGTGCGCGGGGTAGACATCATGCAAAATAAACCACCGCATTATTTCCGCCCGTTCGCAGGAAAAAATCCTTTATTTTCTATTGACTTATATCCATTTTTAAAGCAGACTTATAGATTCTTGCCAGCGCCAGCGGCGATTGGCCGCACTGCGGGTGCCCGCGCCAGCGGCGACTGGCCGCACCGCGGGTGCCTTGACAGAATCGCCCGCTGCCTTGATGCTAAACAGTTCTACCAATTCGCTTTTTTTCATGCACAAAAGGAGTTCTTCCCTTGCAAGTTCGCGTCTTCTATCACGACAAATGCTTTGACGGAGCCTGCTCCGCCTCGCTCTTCACGCGCTTTCACCGCGAGTGCGCCGCCAAGGGCGCCAGCTACGAATACCACGGCCTGGTGCATCGCGCCGGGGCGCTCTTTGACGAGAGCGATTTCATCGGCGACGAGAACGCCATCGTCGATTTCAAGTACTCCGACTCGCCGCGCATCACCTGGTGGTTCGACCATCATCTCTCGGCCTT
>Ga0181529_10003499_pt1 | contig 17859 bp, 16 predicted proteins | sample PEATcosm2014_Bin_36_FD_119763 | JGI IMG/M metagenome (GOLD analysis project Ga0181529, IMG submission 119763) | Peatland microbial communities from MTU Mesocosm Facility, Houghton, MI, USA - PEATcosm2014_Bin10_30_metaG | ecosystem: Environmental > Terrestrial > Soil > Wetlands > Peat | place... | reverse complement strand
TTCTCGTCCATCACACTGCTCGTTTTCCAAGGCATGAGAATCTTCTACGTCCTCACCCCTTCGCTTGCAGTGTCGGAGATGCGCCCGGTCTAAAACGTACGATATCCCCCCGGTCTGTACCTGCAGGGTACCCACCCCCCTCCCCCTCAAAAGTCCGTCCCAGGAGGAGCCATATTTCAAATAACATGCATGGATTGAATAACTTGGATATTTACCCTATATACTCATCGGTAAACAGAACTCCGTGATTTTCCCCTGTTTTCGGCCCCAAATCGCCTTCAAATCTCAGAAAATGGTGCAGATCGAGCCGCATTCCTGCAAGTTGCAGCAACCAGAAGGCCTTCGCCGTTTTCCGCCTCCAACTCCAGCAACGCCAGTTATATTGCTGGTATGCGTTCGCGATTTCTGTTTGCAGTTCTTTCTGCTGCGTTGAGTTTTGTCCCCTTCGTCGCCACCGCTCAGTCTTCTCCACCGGCCATCACTCTCGACGAGTACCTCAACACCACTGACATCCTCGGCGCTCGTCTCTCCCCCGACGGTTCGGCCGCGGTCATCGCCACCGAGACCCCGGACTGGAAGGCCAGCGTCTACCGTCACGACCTGTGGCTCTGGACAGCGCAATCGGGTCTCCGCCCCCTCACCCACTCCGCCAGTGAAGAGAACGCGCAGTGGAGCCCCGACGGCAAGTGGATCGCTTTCCTCTCCGATCGCGCGTTACCCGGTGAGGCCGCCTCGGACGAGGGCGAATCCGATTCCGATGCCACCAAGGCCAGCCGCCTCTGGCTCATCCCCGTCGCCGGTGGCGAAGCGCTTCCTCTCTACACTGAGAAGCTTGACGTCCACTCGTATGCCTGGTCCCCCGATGGCTCCGCCCTCTATTTCTCCGTCACCGTCCCCCTCTCGCGCGACCAGGAAGACACTCAGAAGGACCAGTGGAAAGACGTGATCCGGTACCGCGAGCAGCACCGCGGCGACTTGCTTCTCAAGCTCGATGTGGCCCCTGCTCTTGCCCGCGCCGTCGCCGTTCCCTTGCCGACCCAGGCGCCCACTACCAAGGCCACTGAGGATGAGCCGTCTGTCAAGCTCCCTCCCGGCGTCGTAACCATCGCACGCAGCCCTCTTGCCATCGAGGAAGCCACCCCCTCGCCCGACGGCAGGATCGTGGCCTTCGTCACCGGCCCGATCCATCACCGCACTGAGAATCCTGCCGACTCAGAAATCTTCCTGGTCGCGCCAGCCGGCGGCGAACCTCGCCAGCTCACCCACAACGAAGCCATCGAATCCCACCTGCGCTGGTCCCCGGACAGCCGCTGGCTGCATTTTTCCGTGGAGGCCGCCGCCGGCTCCCTGGAAGGCAAATACCGCGATGTGCAGGGCCGCCTCTATCGCCTTGACCCCGCCACTGCCAAGGTCGAACGCCTCGGTGCAGCCTTCTCCGGCTCCTTCGACCAGTTCACTCTGCTCCCCGACGGCCGTGTGCTGGCCCTCGGTCTCACAGGCATCGAGACCCAGCTCTACCTCGTCGACGGTGACAACGCCACCAAACTACCGGGCCTCCCGGGCGCCTATGCGCATCTCGACGCCGCGCGCGCCTCCAACGCCATCCTGCTTACTCACTCCACCATCAACGATCCCACCCAGGTATATCTGGCCACCGATCCCCTCCACCCCGACCACCTGACCGCCCTCACCGCGTTCAACCCCATCTTTGCCCAGCGAGCCCGGCCCGAGTGGCAGCCCTACACGTGGAAGTCCGGCGACGGACGCACCGTCGAGGGCGTGCTTCTTTTCCCGCCCGGCAAGAAGGGCGCCAAACACCTCCGCATGTTCACCTTCATTCATGGTGGCCCGGCCGACGCGGATGGCAACCGCTTCAGCGCCGACTGGTACGACTGGGCCACGTTCGCCGCCGCCAAAGGCTGGCTGGTCTTCCGCCCCAACTACCGTGGCTCCTCGGGATACGGCGACGACTTCATGCTCGAGATCGCGCCTCACCTGGTCTCTGTTCCCGGTCGCGACATCCTTGCCGGCGTCGACGCGCTCGTCAAGGACGGCTACGCCGACCCCGATCACCTTGCCATCGGCGGTTACAGCTACGGCGGCTACATGACCAACTGGCTCATCACTCAGACCACTCGATTCAAAGCCGCCGTCACCGGTGCTGGCGCTGTCGAGCACGCGGCCAACTGGGGCAACGACGATGAAACCTGGGACGATGCCTGGTACCTCGGCGGCCAACCGTGGCAGAATCCCGATCTTTACCAGAGCGAAGCTGCGCTCTTCCGCTTCGACCACGTCAAGACCCCTACCCATCTGGTCCAGGGCGGAGCCGACATTCGCGTAAGCTATCTTGAGGGGGTCACCATGGAGCGCGCGCTCGAGGCTCTCGGCGTTCCGCACTCCTTCCTTGTCTTTCCCGGCGAGGGCCACAGCCTGGCTAAGAATCCCTGGCACGGCTACATCAAGCTCCGCGAAGAGATTAAATGGCTGAACGAATATGATGGGAACTAGCCGATTCCCAAAGGAAAGCCGAATGCGTCTTAGGATTGCAGAAGCCGCAAGTCACGCTGGCGCATCTTTTTATTAGAACTGCATACTAGGACGTCATGAATCCAGTCGATCAGGCTCGCCAAGTCGCCTTCCAGCAAACCTTGCTCAGCGCCCGCCGCACCATGCTGCTGAGCGAGATTCTCAAGCTGGCCATCGACAGCTTTCGCGCCAGCAAGGTGCGCTTCGCGCTCACTGCGCTTGGCATGGTCATCGGCACCGCCTCCGTGATTCTCGTCGTCACCATCGGCCTCACCGGCAAGCAATTCATCCTCCAGGAACTCCAGAAGGTCGAGACCAACTCGGTCGAGCTTGAGTATGCCGGCGGCGGCGCTACCGCCACCGAGCGCGTGCTCTACAACGACTTCCTCACCCGGGATGACGAAAAGGCCGTGCTCGCGCAGGTGCCTGGTGTTCTCTACTCCTCGCCGATTCTGGAGATGCACTCGCCCATCAATTTCGGCGGTGGCGTGGTCAAAGACACATTGGTACTCGGCGTCAGCCCGCAATATCGCAATATCCGCAACCTGCTTGTGCCGCAGGGCCGCTTCTTCGATGACATCGACGACTCGGCTCACATCAACTGCGCCGTCGTCACAGAGTTGTTCGCCCGCGAGAGATTTGGCAGCTCCGATGCCGCCATCGGTCAAACCTTCGAGATTACCGGCATCCCCTTTACCATCATCGGCGTCTTCAGGGAGAGCGTCGACGACTTCGGCGAATCGGAGATCGCCGACCAGACCATCCTGATTCCCTACTCGGTCGCCCGCTTCTTTATCGGAACCGAAAACGTAAAGCAGATCTACTTTTCCATGCGCGATATGGACGAGGTGCCCGACGCTTCAAAAGAGATTCTGCGTATTGTCCAATCGCGCCACCGCCATAACTCCGTTTACAAGACGCAGACCCTCAAGGAGTTGTTGACCATGGCCGCCCGTATCGCCGACATCCTGACCGCCGTGTTGGTGCTGGTCGCCGCCGTCACCCTGGCCGTCGGCGGGGTGGGGATTATGAACATCATGCTCGCCAACGTCCGTGCCCGCGTTCGCGAAATCGGTATCCGCAAAGCCCTGGGGGCCACAGCCCGCGAAATCAAGCTCCAATTCCTTGCTGAAGCGATCATCATCTCGCTTGTCGGAGGAACTGTAGGCACCATCGTTGGCCTCACCGTGCCTCTCTCTATCCGCCTTTTCACCGATTATCCTCTGCCCATCTCTGGCTGGTCGATTGCCATCGCTCTCACTTCCGCTACCCTTGTCGGTGTCGTCTTCGGCACCGTCCCGGCCACCCGCGCCGCGCAATTGGACCCTGTGGAAGCGCTCAAATATGAATAATCCGCAACTTCCTCCTACAGTGCCTGTGCCCGAGCCAGAAGATCCGCCCTCCAAAGGTCCCAACCTCATCCTCCTCTACAGCCTCATCGCCCTCGCCCTGTTGGCTGCCGTTGGCTTTGCCCTGCTCATCGTCCTCCCCTTCTACCACCGTCGGTAAATCAACTCCGCCGCTTGGTATAAGCTTGTCAATCAAATGGAAACGACGCGACGATCCTTCATCGCTATGACGGCTGCGGCCGGTGTTCACGGCTCGCTCTTCGCGGCAAACGCAAGCAAAGCACAAACGGCAGAGACTCCCGTCCGTCTGGGCGGACCCATCTTTCTCGAGTCCGAGGATCCGGCTGCCCTTGCGCGCGAGCATCGCCGTCTTGGTTACAGCGCCGCCTACTGCCCGCAAATTGCCTCACTGAAAGACCCGGACCAGCTCCGCGCCATCCAGAAGGCCTACGCCGCACAGAATGTGTGCATCGCCGAGGTCGGAGCCTGGAAGAACATGCTCGATCCCGATGCGGAGAAGCGCCGCCAGAATCTGCAATATGTCGTCGATCGCTGTGCCTTGGCCGAGGCTGTGGGCGCGCGCTGTTGTGTAGACATTGCCGGCTCTTACAATCCCGACTCCTGGTACGGTCCGAATCCAAAGAATGTTTCCCGCGAATTCTTTGACGCTACTGTGGCCAATTGCCGTCATGTCATCGACTCGGTCAAACCCACGCGAACGCGCTTCACCATCGAGATGATGGGTTGGAATCTCCCCGACAGCCCGGACTCCTACCTGGAACTGATTCGCGCCGTTGACCGCAAAGCATTCGGCGTCCATCTCGACGTTTGCAATGGAATCAACTCGCCACGCCGGTTCTACGAGAATGCTGCCTACATCAAGGAATGCTTTCAAAAGCTCGGACCATGGATCGTCTCCTGCCACGCCAAGGACCTGCAATGGATCGTCGAATTGAACGTGCATTTTCTCGAAGTCATTCCCGGCCGCGGTCAGATCGATTACGCGACCTACCTGCAATGCCTCTCCAGACTCGGGCGCGACACTCCCCTCATGCTGGAGCACTTGCGTACGTCCGAGGAGTATGACGAGGGCCGCGAGTATATCCTCAAGGTCGGAAAAGCGGCCGGCGTGACGTTTGCTTGATCAGGACGCTTGCTCTGGTTTCACGCGAATTTGCCTGTCCCCTGAACCACATGCTGCCTCTGGGATGGAAATATGGGAATTAACCTCTTGACTCCCGTAGTTAAACCCAAAAACCGGCGACGGAGAACGGGGTCGCACGAACGAAAAGGCACAAATGAAAGACACATTTTTTGCAATGTTAGCGGCAGTTACGCTTTGCTTATTAGGAGGTTGTAGCGTAGCAGCACCAAACGCTGGCCACGAAGCGGTGTGGATGGAGAAGCCACTCTTTTTCGGTCATGGAGGAGTCGATCAGACGCCAGTGATGGCGGGACGCGAATACGGAGCCATCACCAGCGAAGCCATCGATGTTGACATGCTCCCGCAGCGCATCGACATGGAGTTTGATGACATGATGACCAAGTCTGGCGTACCGGTAAGCTTCCACGTTGTTGCGCAGTTCAAGATTGTTGATCCCGTGAAGCTTGTCAGCCAGTTTGGCGCAGACCGCGACGAAAAGGGCAACTGGGGTTTCTGGGATCGGAACTTGGATCAGCCTTTGCGGACCGCAGTTCGGGATTCCGTGAAACAACGGGACATGCAGGAGATGGCAATCTCGCAGACGGCGGCAGACGCCGTTGGAAATGAGGTCTCGACCGCTGCCATCCTGATCGTGCAAAAGCTCGGAGTGCCCATCGTTTTTACAGCAATAAACGTGGGACGCGTAAATCCGCCGGACGCCATCAAAGATCAGCGAATCGCGACTGCAACGCAGGAACAGCGGGCCATCACTGAGCAGCAGACGAAACTCGCGGAAGATCAGCGTAAGGCGGCAGAGCAAAGTCGCGCGGCAGCCGACAACGCCTATCGCGAGGCTATGCAACTCTCCCCCGATCAGTTTTTGCAATTGGAAAGAATCAAGATGCAGAGGGACGTCTGTGCTCATGGTGGGACTAACTGCACATTCTTTATCGGAGGCGGGGCTTCTCCGGTGATTGACGTTGGCAGAAAATGATGTGAAGGCGAGAGTTCGGGAGTCGAACGGATCGTTCCCGAAAATAGCGATGCAGCCGGTGGTGTGTTCACAGCGATAGGCTGATCGCTGCAGCGCGGTTATCCCACCCGCACCTGTCGCTATCAGAGGAGGATCACATGCCTACTCAAGCCGAAAAAGCAGCGCATTTTCTGGCCCTTCATCAGGGTGCCGAACCCCTTGTTGTGGCCAATCCCTGGGACGCGGGTACTGCCCGCATTCTCACCGGACTCGGTTTCTCTGCGCTTTCCACCACCAGCGCCGGGCTCGCCTTCACCCTGGGCAGGCGTGACGGCACCGCCAGCATCAGCCGCGACGAGGCTCTGACCAACGCCCGATCCATCGCTGATGCCACATCCCTTCCCGTTGCCGCCGACCTTGAGAACGGCTATGGCCACAGTCCTGAAGCTGCCGCTGAAACCATTCGCCTCGCAGCGCAGACCGCCGGCCTCGTCGGTGGCTCCATCGAAGATGCCACCGGAGACCCCAGCCATCCCATCTACGATTTCCAACATGCCGTGGAACGCATCGCCGCTGCGGCAGACGCAGCCCGTGCCCTCCCGTTCCCGTTCATGCTCGTGGCGCGGGCAGAGAATTATCTCCACGACCGCCCTGATCTGGACGACACCATCCGCCGCTTGCAGGCCTTTGAGGCTGCCGGGGCTGAGGTCTTGTACGCCCCCGGAATCTCTCGCCCGGATGACATTCGCGCCGTCTGCGCCTCGGTCCGCAAACCCGTCAACGTGCTCATGGGCCTGAAGGGCGTGCACCAGCTTTCTGTCAAGGAACTTGGCGCTCTCGGAGTTCGCCGCATCAGCATCGGCTCAGGGTTCTGCCGCGCCGCTTTGACGGCATTCCTGCACGCCGCGCGCGAGGTCCGCGAAGATGGAACCTTCACGTTCGCCGCAGAGTCCTTGTACATTTCGGAGATTGTCAGTCTTTTCTGAGTAAGGCAGAAAACTCCAGCCTGGAAATCACGCCGCTGTGCGGAGTCCTAGCGGTTCGGGCCTTCCGCCCGCTCCACAATCAGCACCGGAATCCCCTCGACCACCGGATAACTGCGCCCGCAGCCCGTGCAGACCACATGTGCCTCTTCCAGGCGCAGCGCACCGTGGCAAGCCGGACAGGCCAGCTCGCCCGTCCACTCACTCAGCGCTTTCAGATTTCGTTTGTCGGCATTGGCAGGCATCTGGGCGGCCCGCTACTGGATAATCGCGTCGGGGTTGTCCGTCGCACCATTCACGCGTTGCGGTCGGCTGGCGAATTCGGCCTCGATCCGTTCGTTGGTCCCCGCTTTGGCAAACTCGTAGGCCACGCGAATGCCGTTGAATATGGCCACGTCGTTCGACGAGCCGTGACCGATGATGCACACCCCGCGCACTCCCAGCAGTTGCGCTCCGCCGTACTCCCTGTAATCCAGGCGGCGGCGAAAATCGTTGAAAGCCCTCCGCGACAACAGCGCGCCCACTTGGGCAGTCACCGTGCGGGTCAACGATTCGCGCAGCACGTCGCGCACGAATCGGCCAACTCCTTCGCTGGTCTTCAGCGCCACGTTACCCACAAACCCGTCGCAGACAATCACGTCCGCCAGGCCGCTGAAGATGTCGCGCCCTTCCACATTGCCGATGAACTTGATAGGCAATGCCTTCAACAGCGGAAATGCCTCGCGAGTCAGTTCGTTGCCCTTGGTTTCTTCTTCGCCAATTGAGAGCAACCCCACCCGCGGGTGATCGATCTTCAGCACGCTCCGGGCATACATCTCACCCATCACCGCAAACTGCTCCAGGTTGTGCGCCTTGCAGTCCACGTTTGCGCCCACATCCAGCAGCACGCACGGATTCCCTGTGGAACTGGGCATTGGGGTTGCCAGTGCCGGCCTGTCCACGCCAGGCAGTGTGCCCAGCACCATCTTGGCCGTAGCCATGGCCGCGCCGGTATTGCCCGCCGTCACAAACCCCGCTACCTTGCGTTCGCGCACCAGCTTCAGCCCCACGCGCATCGAGCTGTCCTTCTTGGTACGCACCGCATGCACCGCCTTCTCGTCCATCCCGATGCGTTCTGAGGCATGGTGGATGACGATGGGCAGATCCTCGTTTTCCAGGTGTTCGTCCAGAAGATCGCGCAGCTCCGCCTGGGGTCCAATTAAGTGAACCCGCACAGGCAAAGCCCGGCAGGCAAGAATCGCCCCCCGTATTTCCGCCTCTGGTGCCTTGTCGGTACCTACCGCGTCAAGCGCAATGTCAATGAGCATGAGCGAAAGTTTACTTCGCGGCTTCCTTCACGTCCAATACAGCCCGGCCCTTGTACGCCCCGCACTTCGGGCAGGCTTGGTGGGGCAGCTTCTTCTCATGGCAGTTGGGGCACTCTGAAAGCCCAACAGCCGTCAGAAAGTCGTGAGAGCGGCGAAGTGCAGTACGGCGCGTTGAGTGGCGCCTTTTCGGATTCGGCATGATGCAATTCCTTTCGTGTCTCCGCCCGCTTGCCTCCTGGCTGGCCTCAGACCGCAAAGGTCTTCATTGCCATCCGGCACAGGCGGGACACCCTGATTCTCTCGGGGTCAATCGGTCCGGCGTGAACTTGGGCGCCTCATCCTATCCGCGCATTTTGCGGATAGAGAGGGAGGACACCCTGTGCAGTGCCGAACCACTACTTTGTCTCGGACTTTATCTGGCTACGGAGCCCCGCCAGCGCCTCCCAGCGGGGGTCTGACGGACCCTCTTCGCAGGAGCACGCTTCGAGGTTGCGATTCTGGCCGCAGCGCGGGCAAAGTCCTTTACAGTCAGGCTTGCACAGCGTCCTGACCGGCAGGGACAAAAGCACCTGCTCGCGCAGCACATCCTCAAGCAAAAGACTGTCTTTTTGATAATACCCGATTTCCGTCTCCGGCGCTGTAATGGACCGCTCCGGCGCCTCCGAATCGGCCCCCACTGGCCTGAAAATCAGGTCGTACTCGGCTGCCAGCGGAATCTTCACCGGCTCCACGCACCGCGCGCAAGGAACCTCGAACTTCCCTGAAAAGTTCCCCCGGAGCCGGATATCGGCCACAATGTCCTTGGGGCCCCGGTGTTCGTGGATCACCTCGGCCCGCCCTGCCGCCGTCAACGGCCCGTCCTGCTCGGCTTCGTCGCCGAAGTCCACCGCACCCGGAGCCACTTCCAGATCAAATTCGATCGGCTCCTGCTCCAGTTCGCTAACCTTGAACTCCATAGATATGAGCCTACGGCGCAGCCCCTCGCCAGTCAATGCGCCCTTATCAACCCGCCGAATCTTGTCCGAGCGCTCACCCGCTATCTCGCCGCATCTCCATCGACATACCGGATGTCCCGGTCCTGCTTTTGGAGCCCGTGAAAGCGAGACACTAAGATACGAATATGAACCCCGAAGCGGCTACTGACCTCCACACCCGCCCGGCCACCGCCGCCGACCGCCCCCGCCTCGTGCCTCTCATCAACTCCGCCTTCTCCATCGAAACCTTCCTCGGTGGCACCCGCACCGACGATGACCGCCTGGCCGCCATGATGGAGAAGGGTGTCGTGTTCGTTCTCGAAAACGACGCCGGCTGTCTTCTCGCCTCCGTCTATGCCGAGTTGCGCAGCCCGCGCGGCTACTTGGGCATGCTGGCCGTCGATCCCGCGCACCAAGGTTCGGGCCTGGCCCGCCGTATCGTGCAGGCCGCCGAGGACTACTTCCGCCGCAACGGCTGCCAGGCCATCGACATCACCGTGCTCAACATGCGCCCCGAGCTGCTGCCCATCTATCGCCGCTTCGGTTTCGTCGAATCTGGCGCCGAGCCCTTCCACCCTGGACGCCCCATCCAATCCGGCGTCGAGTGCCATTGCATCGTCATGTCCAAACCACTCATCGCTTCTGCGCAATAGCCGTCCCCGGCGTGTGCAGATACCGGCTGGCAAAGGTCAGGAACGTGGGCCAGTTCGGGCTTGGGGTGTGTCCGCCGGAGTGTTCCCGAAACGCGACATCCCCGTCGATCAGCGCAGTCTCCATGGGCGGAAATACTGTCGTGCCCATATCCTTCTTGCCCAGCAGTGTGTACACAGGCCCCGCTGCCGCAGCCGCCATAAACATCCCTTTGGCATCGGCCCAGGCGTCTCCGCCCGGGTGGCCGTGTCCGTCTGGAGTGGTATCTCCTGCGCCAATAAAGATCGGCCGTGGCGCGCAAAGGGCAATCAGTTCATGGTTATCCACCGGCATGTCGCCGGGTGTCAGCGGCCCCGCGTACTTCAGAAATCTACCCCCCATCCAGTGATACTCGTTGGCCGCCGCTATGTTGCCCACCTGCTCCCCGTAGATGTGCCTGTAGAGCTTGGCCCCGGCCTCGCCCGATGAACTGACATAGCCGATTGCGATGCGCGGATCGTAGGCCATCGCCACCAGCGTAGTCTTGCCGTACCGCGAGTGGCCTTCCAGCCCCACTTGCTTCGCATCCACCGCCTTGTCGGTCTCAAAATAGTCCAGCGACTTGCTCACTCCCCATGACCAGGCCTGCAGGGTGCCCCAGTCGTCCACTGAGCGCGGTTGGCCCTTGTTCACCAATCCGATAATCCCCGCCGTCAACCCAGCGCCATTGTCGGCCTGCACGCTGGTCGGAACATACTCGGCATAACCCCAGCCCTTCGCCAGCACCTGTTGTTGCCAGGTTGGTCCCTTCCCGGCGGCAGCAGCAGCGGCGGCAGCAAACTGCGGATACCGCTTCATCAGCATTTCCATGAATTCCCTTGAGAACCCAATCTCCATGATCACCGGAACCGGACCCGTCGCATTTGCCGGCGTGCTCAGCGACAGATCGATGTCCACCTTAATCGCAGGATCGGCCGAATTGTCCACATGGCCCACCAGTTTTTTCGTGATTACGGGCACATCGCCGTTCATTTCCCTCGTCGTGCTCACCACCTCCCACGTCACTTTAGGCAGGTTGGCGGGAACGCGACCCAGAATCTCGCGGTTGAAATCCTCCACGATCTCCGGCCGCCGTTTCGTCCACCAAACCTTCGCCGTGGTCACTCGCTTGCCGTTCTTCAGCACCAGCGGATCAGGCAGATTGGGATAGACATTGGCCTTCGACTCGTCGTAGTTGGCTGCGTTGGGCGACGTCATATCGTTGGCCACCCCGCCTCGCAGTTCCTTGATGCCCAGCGTGTCCATCAGGTGTTGATGGTCTTTCTCTGACGCCGCCTGAATCGCCAGGAATGCCGGGTCAGTTGCGGGCGGAGCCGGGGCAGGCGGAACAGGGCTGGCCGGAGCCGTCTGTGCTCCCAACCGCATGCCAAATGTAAAAAACAGAACTGCAATCGCCAGCGGCGCTATGCCGCGAACCACTCCCTGTCGCGTCTCAGCCATTCCCTACCTCGCTTTCAGGCCGTTCTTCCTCGAAGAAACGGGATTGGCGGCAAGAATATCGATTTACTATGATTCAGGCAAGGGCGTGCAACGTTTCACCCTCTTTGCACCGCGCCACGGTGTACCTTCATCGACCGCCGTAGCCGCTGATTTTCCTTGACTTCGCAACTCCGCAGATTTTCCATCCTCTTTTCATGGGAATTCACTTGGCTCTCGTGCTTCTCCTGCGCTGCGCTATGGTAGCCTCCGGTTGAGGGCTGTCGCACTTTCCCTGTGCGACGGGCAACGTCCAGTTCTGCAACCAACTTCCGGGAGACAAGCGCATGAGCGCCGCCAAATACGACCTGACCGTCATCGGTTCCGGGCCTTCGGGACAACGCGCCGCCGTAGCCGCTTCCAAGATGAAGAAGCGCGTGGCCGTCGTCGAGGCGCGCTCAGTGGTTGGCGGTGTCTGCATCAACACCGGTACCATCCCCTCCAAAACCATGCGTGAGGCCGTCCTGCACCTCTCCGGATACAACTACCGCTCCGTCTATGGCGTCAACTACCGCGTCAAGGAGAAGATCACCATGGCTGACCTGGCGTTTCGCGTCCAGGCCGTCATCAGGACCGAGGTAGACGTGACGGAGGCGCAGCTCTCGCGGAATGGCATCGACGTGGTCCACGGCATCGCCCGCTTCGTCGATCCCCACCAGGTGCGCGTGGAGGGTGTTCAGACCGACACCACGCTTGAATCTGACCGTGTCATCATCGCCGTCGGCACCAAGCCTGCCTGCTCCCCCAAGGTGCCCATCAATGGCCGCACCATCGTCAACAGCGATCAGATTCTCGATCTGCCCGTCCTGCCCCGTTCCCTCATCGTGGTGGGGGGCGGCGTTGTCGGGGTTGAATACACATGCATGTTCGCCATCCTCGGCGTGCGTGTGACCATGATCGAGAAGCGCAACAAGCTGCTCGAATTCGCTGACCAGGAGATTGTCGAGGCACTCAGTTACCATCTCCGCGACAGCCGCGTCACCCTCCGCCTCGGCGAAGAGGTTGAGAGCGTCGAGGAGCTGCCTGACGGCACCGTGGTCGCCAACCTTGAGAGCAAGAAGCGCGTCTCCGGCGACGCCCTGCTCTACGCCGTTGGCCGCCAGGGAAACATCGACGAACTCAACCTTGCCGCCGCCGGCATTGATGCCGACAATCGCGGCCGCATCCCTGTCGATGAGCACTATCAGACCAAGGTCGAGCACATCTATGCCGTGGGTGACGTGGTCGGTTTCCCCTCCCTGGCTTCGGTCTCCATGGAGCAGGGCCGCATCGCTGCCGCCCGTGCCTTTGACGACCATGCCACCACTTCCAACCCCAGTTTTTATCCCTACGGCATCTACACCATCCCCGAGATCAGCTTCATCGGCAAGACTGAGGAATAGTTAACCGACGAAGATGTGCCCTACGAAGTCGGCATGGCCTATTACCGCGAGGTCGCCCGCGGCCAGATTCGCGGCGACACCACTGGCCGCCTCAAGCTCATCTTCCATCGCGACACCCGCAAAGTGCTCGGTGTGCATATCATCGGCGAGGGCGCCGCGGAGCTGGTCCACATCGGCCAGGCGGTCATGACCCTGGGCGGCACCGTGGATTACTTCGTCGATACCGTCTTCAACTACCCCACTCTTGCCGAGTGCTACAAGGTGGCCGCCTTCAACGGCCTGGGCCGCCTGCATCGCTACCAATCGACATAAGACGCAATGAGAATGCTGCGGACAAACGCGGAGCGAGGTTCTAACCGCCTGATGTTGCACCAATCTGGGCTCCCATGTTCCTTCGTCCTCACTGAATTCAGCACGGAAATGGGTGCCCCATCCTTGCGGCATATTTGTTTTTTGCCGCAAGGGTGGGAAAGCACGAATCCCCAGGTCCCTTCCGTCCTCACTCAATCCAGCACGGAAATGGGTGCCCCATCCTTGCGGCGTATTTGTTTTTTGCCGCAAGGGTGGGAAAGCACGAAATCAAACGGTCAAAGAGCTAGGAGCTAGCAGCCGAACTCCCGGAGGCCAACCATGACCAAAGCCATCGGTGTCGTAATGACCGGACACATCTCCGCCGGCATGCTTGAGGACCACCGTCTGACCGGCAACCCGCTACGCTTTCCCGCCGGGGTCGAGGAACTGGACGCGTTGACCGCGATACCCGGCAGCGAACTGGTCCAGATGCTGGCTGCACATGTCATCAAGCTGCTCCCACCCGGCACCCTCCCCGTGGACGCCATCGGTATCGCTGTTCCCGGCATTGTCCGCCGCGGCGTAGTCGAAGAATCGCCTAATCTGTCTCAGATCAAGGGCATGCGGCTGGCCGACGAACTCACCAAGGTGCTCGCCGCCAAGGGCATTAGCGCCCCAGTACACGTGGCCAACGACGCCGATGCGATTGCCGCCGGCGTTGCTGTCTCCCGCGGCCACATCGACCGGCGCACCCGCGTCTGGACCATCGGCAACGGCATTGGTTACGGCCGCTGGCCTTACGTAGAAGACGTCTGTGAGGGCGGACACATCACCGTGACCCTCGATCCTAAGGAGCGCTTCTGCGGCTGCGGCGGTGTCGGCCATCTCGAAGGTATCATGGGCTACCGGGCTATGCGGATGCGCTTCCTCGACCTCGAACCCGAAGAAGTTTTTGCTCTCGCCAAAAAAGGCGATTCCCGCTGCCGCGAGTTCGTCGATCTATGGCATCGCGCCCTGGCCGCCGCTACCGCCACGTTCATTCATGTGTCCGGCCCCAGCCGCTTCTACTTCACCGGCCACAACGTGGGCTTCCTCGAGCTGCCCATCCTGCGCGATTACCTCGAGACCATGGTCAAACTGAGCCCGCTACTCGGCTATTCGCTTGAGATCCTGCCCCCCGACGACCAAACCGCAGTCCTCGGCGCCGGGGTCAGCTCCCTTCGCGCACTGAGGTGGTGAGGATCGGCTGCGCTTGGTCCACTCCACCCGCGGCCATCAACGCTTTAGTTACATCGCTGCGCGCCTTGGCCCAGGTCTGACCAACCGTAGAAGTTGGTGCCCCATGTCTGGAGTTTCAGACATGGGATAGCTCGAACCACACAAGGGACTTTGAACTATACTTACGACGCGGCGGGGCACGTGGCGAGCATCACTTCGTCCAACACGAACGGGGCGTCGATGGCCTACACTTACGACGACCTGAACCGGCTGAGCACGGTGGTCGACAGCCGGCTGGGAACGACCACGTATGCCTACGACCCGGCCAACAACGTAACCACGGCGACCTATCCCAACAGCTTCCAGTCGATCTACACCTACGATGAGTTGAATCGCCTCACCGCACAGGCTTCGCAGGTTTCGGGCTACACCTACCAACTGGGACCGACGGGTAACCGCACCAGCGCATCCGAGTACAGCGGCCGCCAGGTCACCTGGAGTTACGACGGCATCTACCGGCTGACGAACGAATCCATCACCGGCGCTTCGGGCGGCAAGAACGGCACGGTGGCCTACGGGCTCGATCCGGTGGGTAACAGAACCTCGGAAAGCTCTTCTCTGTCCGGCGTTCCTTCAGGCAGCTTCGGCTACAATGCCGATGACGAAGTTTCCACGGAGAGCTACGACCAGGACGGCAACACGCTTGCCACGGGCGGCAAGACTTTCGCATACGACTCGCAGAACCACCTGGTCTCGATGGGCAGCACCGTCGGACTGGTCTATGACGGCGACGGCAATCGCGTAGCGAAGACAGTCAGTGGCGTCACGACCAGGTACCTCGTGGATGACTTGAATGCCACGGGCTATCCACAGGTTGTCGATGAACTGACAGGCGCAACGGTCACTCGAACCTACACCTATGGACTACAGCGCATCAGCCAGGACCAGATCATCTCGAACACCTGGACGCCAAGCTTCTACGGGTACGATGGCGGCGGAAATGTGCGCCAGTTGACGAATTCTTCGGGCGCAATTACCGATACCTACGAATATGACGCCTTCGGAAACAAGGTCAATTCCACAGGAACGACTCCCAACAACTACTTGTATCGCGGCGAGCAGTGGGATCCCGATCTCGGTCTCTACTACTTGAGAGCAAGGTACTACAACCCGCTCACCGGAAGGTTCATGTCTCGCGATCCGCTGGACGGAAATGCCAAAGACCCAGCTTCGCTGTACAAGTATCTTTACGCCAGTGGCGATCCGGTGAACTTGCTTGATCCAACTGGGCGCGGAGATACGATCGAGAGCCTCTTTACCACTACGGAAATTAGTACGCCAACTGAGGAATTCCTTGCCGCGCATCCGTTGGCAGTCAAGGCTTTTAATTGCATTGCAGGAGTGGTTATGCTCGTCGTCGGTCTAAAAGATAGCAGCCTTATCGAGGGCGGCGTCGGCGCATTGCTAACGTTCATTGGCTGCAAAACATAAAGCGGAGGTCTTGAATGAAAGCAATATCACCTACTCTTCTACGGATCCTCTTGATCGGGTTGTGCGCCGTTTTCACGATAAGTTCAGCTTTCGCGGAAGGGAGCGCGTTCATTGCATTAATTGCGACTGCGTTAGGTTTCGTAATTGCATTACGGCTGACGAACCTCAGGGGGTACCCACCTGCCACGCGACTTGCCCTAACGTGTTTGCTGTGCGCGATATTTGTGATCTCAGGATGGAAGAAACATTGGGTAGGGTTTGCAGTTGTTGCGTTTGCTGTATGCACAGTGCTGATAGTGAGGGAGAGTCTCGCGCTAATTCGGGCAAGACCGGTGCTGAACGAAGGAATTTCGGCGGGTGGCTCAGGCCCTCAAGACAGAAAATGAATCAACCGGGCGGTGGCCTAGATCTCGATTCTGAGACATGGGATTGGATAGAAGTTAGGCGGCAAGACCTTCGCCTATGACTCGCAAAATCACCTGGTTTCGATGGGCAGCACCGTTGGCCTGGTGTATGACGGCGACGGAAACCGTGTGTCGAAGACGGTGAGCGGAGTTACGACGCGCTATCTGGTTGATGACCTGAACCCGACGGGATATCCGCAGGTGGTCGAGGAACTGACCGGCGCAACGGTTACGCGAACCTACACCTACGGCCTGCAGCGCATAAGCCAGGACCAGGTCATCAGCAACACCTGGACACCGAGTTTCTACGGGTATGACGGCGGCGGAAATGTGCGGCAACTGACGAATTCTGCAGGTACTGTCACCGATAGCTACGATTACGACGCGTTCGGAAACAAGATCAACTCGACGGGTACGACGCCCAACAACTATCTCTATCGCGGCGAACAATACGACCCGGACTTGGGCCTGTATTATCTGCGCGCCAGATACTACAACCCGTTGACCGGAAGGTTCATGAGCCGTGATCCGAATAAGGGGGATCCGTTTGATCCCAAGTCCCTGCATAAATACCTCTATGCAGATGGCGATCCGGTAAATGGATGGGATCCGACTGGGCGCGACGACGAGGCAGCCTCTTATGTTGTTCTTGCGAAAAGGGCTATTGCGACCGTTTATGCAGTATGGGGGGCCATCAAGGGCTGCCCCGACGCGATAGAGGGTATATACGATCTCGTTGAGAACGCAATGGACGGTAAGGTGTCTAAGCCGAGATTCGTCTACGACTATTTCAAGCTAGTCAAAGATTGCGTGCTGCCAATGTTCGCGGCCATTGCCGCAACTTATTGATGGGGAATGAACAATGTTCAAGGCAGGATCAAAGGGCGGATTAGGTGCAGCGGTTGTCGTCGGGGTGGTCATTTTGCTGTGGGATCTTTCAAGTGGATTCCAACATTACCCCGCCGTGTTGTTCATACTTGATGCGGTGTTGGATGCGATGCTTATCCCAGTGTTGGTCATTCAGCTCCGGATGCGGGAGGTGTGGCTAGCTCCCGGCGTCTTGTCAGCTTCGCTCGCTGTGTCCGCTGTCAAATGGGCAGTGAGGCTGCGGTGGGCCTCGCTCTTCATGGTTGGTGCCGACGCATTTTTCTGCGGAGCAAGTGCGACTGTCGCAGTCGCGGAAGGTATACGCGCCTTTAAAAGGCATCGAATTCTGAAGGCCACGGGCGGGTGGCCCAGGTCTCGATCCTGAGACCTGGGATTGGATAGAAGATGGGTGGGCGGGTGGCCCTGGTCCCAATGACCCGTCCAAACCACAATGAGGGTGCCCCCGGTCCCTCGCAGTTGGGGGCCGGGGAGTACACCTACGACGGTTGGCAGCACATATCGCGGCGGGTGGCTCACCCTAGTCTTGCCACAAATCGGGGTGCCCGTCCTAGCTCCGCTAGGGCGGGATAGATGTCATCCCTATCACGGACACTCCTCTTCGGCGGGTGTCCATGGGTCCTACAATTTGATCGCGGAGAGGGTGGGCAGCCCCGCCTGCTCACCCGCCATGCCAAGCCAGTTTGCAGAAAATAGCCTGCCGATGCTGCACAATCGAAATGAGGGAATGAGCGGTCAGGGCTGTGTCCGGTCCGTACCCCTG
>Ga0181529_10003497_pt1 | contig 17862 bp, 17 predicted proteins | sample PEATcosm2014_Bin_36_FD_119763 | JGI IMG/M metagenome (GOLD analysis project Ga0181529, IMG submission 119763) | Peatland microbial communities from MTU Mesocosm Facility, Houghton, MI, USA - PEATcosm2014_Bin10_30_metaG | ecosystem: Environmental > Terrestrial > Soil > Wetlands > Peat | place... | reverse complement strand
TGCATTATTCATGAAGATTGGAGTCGAAGGGGAGAAAACCCAGAACTGGCGTTGTATTCGACCGGATTTTCGATCCAACTTCAGCCGACAGTGCGTTTTCTGCGCAAATCGTGTTCATGGCGTCTTTGTTGGACTCTTCGGCAGACAACGCTATTCATGAATAATGCAGGCTAGGAGTCTGTCGGAGATAAGAAAATCAAAGCCTGTAACCATTTATAAATCAACAACATACCTAATCTTGTAGATTTCGCAAGTCGTTGATTATAAAGAGTCGAAAATCTATCCCCGACAGACTCCTAGAGTCCTGCCCTGACACTTCTTGCCTTACCGAGAGGGTTTTCCCGCAGCCTCTCCAGTCCTGCCCTTGCAAAACCTATTTTCATGCGCTCGGAAACCTCATGCGATTGTGCCGGGCCGGTAGTTCCCGTCCACCCGCATCCCGGCAAAATGCTATAGGCTCGTAGATGTATGGAGATTACCTGCAATCGTTGCCATCAAACCGTCCAGGCGGAGAACTGCTACTGCCCGGCCTGCGGCTTGCCGCAACTGGTTTACCCGGCAGATAGCACCCCCAGCGAGAATCATCCCGAGCGGTGGAACGAGGCAGTTCAGGATGCCAGCGTCGTGGAGTGGAAGTCCGCCTTGCGCGTGGCGTTGATCCTGGCGGTTCCGGCCGGAATGCTCTCCTGCAGTGTGTCGCCGCTGAACTTCTTTGGCGTGATCTGGATGACCACCTCGGCGGCCTGGGCGGTGACCCTTTATGTGCGCAGCCAGAAACCGGCTTGGATCACGACGGGAGCCGGCGTCCGCATCGGTCTGGTTACCGGCATTTTGGCTGGCTGGCTGGCTTTCGGCATGAGCAGCGGCGCGCTCTTTGTCCAGCGGTATTTTCTCCACCAGGCCGGCCAGATCGACTCCGATTGGAAGGCGCTGGTGGAATCGCTCCGCCAGGTGTCGCAACAGGGAACGGCAGGGATGGCGCCCGCGGATGCGGCGCAGGTGCAGGCCGCATATGCCCAGATCCTGGCCTTCCTGGCAAAGCCTGAGGGCCACGCGGGCTTTTTGGCGTTTGGACTAGCCGCCAACGCGCTTTTCCTGCTCTTGTTTGCCGCCGCTGGCGGCGCTTTGGGGGCGCGCTGGATGGCCCACTACCGCCGGCCTGAGATCTAGGTTTTTTCCAGCAGCCGCTGCCGGTTTGCAGGCTCTTTCTGCGCTTCCAACCAGCCCAGAGACCGGCTTTTGTACGTCCGCAACTTGCCCAGGAACCCCAACCCCTCGTATCATCCTGCGAGAGAGAATCGACGAAAGAGCACCCATGAGCGAAGCCCAAAGCACTCCCACCCTGCGCGTCAAGGGCAGGCTGATGTCCGCCTCGGAGATCGAGCGCACCTTGGTGCGCCTGGCGCACGAGATCGTTGAGAAGAGCAACGGCAGCGAAGACCTGGCGCTGGTCGGCATCAAGCGCCGCGGCATTCCCCTGGCCGAGCGGCTGGGCAAGCTCATCTCCGGCATCGAGAAGCGCCCGGTTGCCACCGGCGTGCTCGATATTCAGTTCTACCGCGACGACCTTTCCACGGCGGATTCGCGCCCGATCGTCACCCCAGGGGCCATCGGCATCGATATCGAGGGCCGCGACGTGGTGCTCTGCGACGATGTGCTCTATACTGGCCGCACGGTGCGCGCCGCGCTGGACGCGCTCTTCGACCATGGCCGTCCGCGCCGCGTGCAACTTGCCGTGCTCATCGACCGCGGACATCGCGAGCTGCCCATCGAGGCCACCTACGTGGGCAAGCATGTCCCCACCAGCAGCAGAGAGATTATTGAAGTTAAGTTCCGCGAAGTCGATAACGACGAACAGGTGCAGCTGGTCGAGCGCGTCGACTAGCACTTCCCTCTTTTGCCGGCGCGCTCCCCGGTGCGCCGGCGCCAGCCAAACCCTCTGAACCGGACCGGAGCCCGGTGCTCCGGTGTGGACTGTATGAACCTCTCCGCAACACCTGTCCGCCGCCAGCTTCACACGCCGCCCGTGCCGCCCTCGCCCTATCCCTACCACCCCGGATCCCTGCTTTCCATCATGGATTTGAGCATGGAGGGGCTGAGCCGTATCCTCTCCCGCGCCACCGCATTGGAGAACCAGAACCCGCTGGAGCGAATGCGCATCCTGGCCAAGCGCCGCGTGGCTCTGCTGTTCTACGAATCCTCGACGCGCACCCGCACCAGCTTTGAGCTGGCCGCCAAGGGACTGGGCGCGGACACCACGCTGGTCTCCAGCCTCTCCTCGAGCATCGAAAAGGGCGAGTCGCTGAAAGACACCGGCTTGACGCTGCGCGCCCTGGGCGCCGAGGCCATCATTCTGCGTCATAACTCGTCGGGTTCGGCCTGGCTGCTGGAGTCCGAAACCCGCCTGCCGGTGCTCAACGCCGGCGACGGCATGCACGAGCATCCTACCCAGGCGCTGCTCGATCTGCGCACTATTCTGGCCCATTTCGACCCCTCCACAAAGACCTGCTGTCCCGATCTCAATCATCTTCTTGAAAGCAAAAGAGAGCCTGTCAACTTGAGCGGCCAGAGCGCAGCGCAGGGAGTCGAAGGACCCGCGTTTCCGTTCGCAGTGAACGCCGAAACCCTGGCCGGGGTCACGGTCACCATCGTGGGCGACATCCTGCACAGCCGTGTGGCCCGCTCCAATATGCTGCTGCTGCCCCGGCTGGGCGCGCGCGTGATTCTCTGCGGTCCGCCGGCCCTGCTGCCGGAACTGGCTGCCGCCGCCGGACCGGGCATCTCCATCGAGCGCGACTTCGAGACGGCGCTGGCCCAATCCCAGGCGGTGATGATGCTGCGCATTCAGGCCGAGCGGCTCGCGGGCCTGCAAGTGGATCTGGAGGAGTACAAGACCCGCTACCAGCTCAACGAGCAGAGGCTGGCCACTCACGCACCGATGGCCATCGTCCTGCATCCGGGGCCCATCATTCGCGGCCTGGAACTGACCGCCGGCGTGGCCGACGGCCCGCAATCCGTGATCCTGGAACAAGTGAAGAACGGCGTTGCCATCCGCATGGCGGTGGTGGAGCGCGCCATGCAGGCAGCTGAGCAAGGAGGCCGCGCATGACGGCTCTGATCATTCGTGGCGGTCAACTCGTCGATCCGGCGGCGGGCGTGGATGCCCCCAAGGACATCTTCCTCAAGGACGGCAAAGTTGCCGAGATCGCCGCTCCGGGCAAGCTGAAGCTAGCCAACGGCGCCGAGGTGCTGGATGCCAAGGGCCTGGTGGTGGCGCCGGGACTGGTCGATATGCACGTCCACCTGCGCGAGCCCGGCCAGGGCTACAAAGAGACCATCGCCACGGGCACGGCCGCCGCCGCCGCAGGCGGGTTTACCTCGGTTGCCGCCATGCCCAACACCGTGCCGGTCAACGACTCAGTCGAGACCACCCGCTGGATGCTGGCCCCGGAGCGCGGCGCGGTAGTGCGCGTCTTCCCCATTGCTGCCGCCACCCGCGGCTCCAAGGGCGAGACCATCAACGATTTCGCCGCCCTCAAGTCCGCCGGCGCGGTGGCCATCTCCGACGACGGACGGCCCATCCTCAAGGACGGCGTGATGCGCGAGACCCTGGCCGCCGCCGCGCGCGTGGGCCTGTGCGTCATTCAGCACGCCGAGGACACGCGCCTCACCCAGGGCGCCAGCATGAACCTCGGCCCGATGTCCTTCAAGCTGGGTTTGCGCGGCATGTCCGCCGAGTCCGAGTCCAGCATTGTCGAGCGCGACATCCGCTTGGTCACCGAACTGCGCGAATCGCGCGCCCACCTGCACATCGCCCACACCTCCACCGCCGCCGCGCTGGCCGCCGTGCGCCAAGCCCGGCGCAGCGGCATGCGCGTTACCTGCGAGGTCGCCCCGCACCACTTCCTGCTGACCGAGGAGCACGTCGGCCTCTACAACACCAACGCCAAGATGTGCCCGCCGCTGCGCTCCGCCGCCGATCGCGACGCCCTGATCGAAGGCATCCTCGACGGTGTGGTGGACGCCATCGCCACCGACCACGCGCCCCACGCCGTACACGAGAAGGAAGTCGAGTTTGAGAACGCGCCCAACGGCATCGTTGGCCTGGAAACGGCGCTTGGCCTCAGCCTGCGCTGGCTGCACAAGGAGTGGAGAATGCCGCTGGGCCGGGTGCTGAGCCTGCTGAGCGCGCAACCGGCCGCGCTGCTCGGCCTGAAGGGCCGCGGCACGCTCGCCGTGGGCAGCTTTGCCGACGTGGTGGTCTTCGACCCCAAGGCGGAGTGGACCTACCGCGCCGCCGAAGGCAAATCGAAGTCCCGCAACACCCCCTTCGACGGCTGGACCATGCAGGGCAAAGTCCGCTGGACCATCAGCGAAGGCCGCGTGGCGTACGACAGCTTGCCTTGACAGGTTATTTATACCCGGCTAATATTGTTTCATCCGGGTATAAATAACCTCAGAGGTGCTCCCATGAACCCAGATTTCACTGCAACCTGCACGGCCTTTGCCGGCATACGGCAGATCGCGTCGGGCGAACTGCGGCCAGTCGCGCTCCAAGCGCAAGAAGTGGCCAACTCCGACAGATTCGCCCAGGTGCTGATCTTCGACGATGTCACCAGCCAGGTCATCGAGGTGGACCTGCGCGGCACGCCCGAGGAGCTTTCGCAGCGGCTCGCTGCGATGCAGGCCGCCGCCGCGGGCGACCGCGAACCTGCCCCAGCCGAAGAAGGCGCCCGCAAGCCGGGCCGTCCGAAACTGGGCGTGGTGGCCCGCGAGGTGACTCTGCTGCCGCGCCACTGGGATTGGCTGGCTACGCAGCCCGGCGGTGCGTCCGTGGCTTTGCGCAAACTGGTAGAACAAGCGAAGCGGGCCAATCAGGACAAGGATCGGCTGCGGTTTGCCCAAGAGTCGGCATATCGCTTCATGTCGGCCATGGCAGGGAACGAGCCGGGCTTCGAAGAGGCTGCGCGGGCGTTGTTTGCGGGAGACCGGGAGCGCTTCGAAAAGCTCGTCGCGCCTTGGCCGGTCGATCTTGGAAACCATGCCAAGAAGCTGGCTCTGCGGGCGTTTGAATGCCGGGCGGTTGAGGCGGAGCGATACCCCTTTGTTTGCGCGCTTCCGTCTTAGAGCAAAAGCGGTAACAAGGATGGGTTCTAAAATCCTGCGTCGTCCCTACGGGACTCCATGTGAACTGTTGATTGCGCCTCCGCGGCGCTGACGCGCTGGGCTAGCGAGCATTGCGCCTACCGCGCGATTCCAGTGCCTACAGCGTAATTCGGGTGCTTCCGGCACAGCCGGGAGAGACTTGCAAAGGGGTCGCCGCCATGCGGAAGGAGGGGCTTCGCTCTTCGTCACGATCGCGCCGCCGGGAGGGCGAGGGCAGTGATGGGATTTCTCGCGGGAAGTTGGGGACGGGGCGGGTGCAAGAGTGAGATTCTTGACCGAGAATTCCCTGGAACTGTGAACCTCCGGATGCCCGACTGCGTAGGAATCACCACGGCAGCTGCAAAGAGCACTTGGGTGCAGGCTGATTTGCCGAATCGGAGGTCTGACCATGGAGCTCTTCCTCGACCAACTCAAGCAGGTTTTAAGAAGGCTCGGCCGAGCGCCGCTGTTTACGGCCGTCACCCTGATTACGCTTGCCGTAGGCATCGGCGCCAACACAGTGATCTTCAGCGTGGTGGAGGGTGTGCTGCTGAAGCCCTTGAGCTATTCTCATGCGGATCAGCTGGTAGGCGTCTGGTACCACATTCCCGGCATCGAGATTGAGAACATGCCGATGGCGCCGTTCCTCTACTTCATCGAGCGCGAGCAGAACACCACTTTCGAAGATATTGGCGCCTATTCCAGCGATTCGCTCAGTGTGACGGGCGCGGGAGAGCCGGAACATGTGCGCGGCCTGGATGTCACAGATGGCACGCTTCCAATCCTTGGCGTGTAGCCAGCGGTGGGCCGCCTGTTTGCCCGCCGCGACGACATTCCGGAAGCGGCGCGGACTGTTGTGCTCTCCTACGGGTACTGGCGCAAGAAGTTCGGCGGGAACGAATCGGTGATCGGCCAATCCATTGTCGTGGACGGAAAAGCGCGCGAGATCATTGGCGTGCTGCCCAGGGACTTCCATTTCCTCGATCAGGAAGACGCGGCTCTTTACCTGCCCATGCAGTGGGACCGAAGCAAGACCAAGCTGGGCAATTTCAGTTATCCGGGGGTTGCCCGCTTGAAGCCCGGAGTGACGCTGGCGCAGGTGAAAGCGGATATGACCCGCCTAATCCCCATCGCTGTCCGGAGCTTCCCTGCGCCGGAAGGCTTCCCCTTGAGCCTCTTTGAGAAAGTGCAGATGAATCCAACGCCGCGCCCTCTGAAGCAGGATGTGATCGGCAACGTTGGCAACGTACTGTGGGTCTTGATGGGATCCATCGCCGTGGTGCTTCTGGTGGCGTGCGCCAACGTGGCAAACCTGCTGCTCGTGAGGGTCGAAGGGCGCCGCCAGGAACTGGCAATCCGCTCGGCTCTTGGCGCTGGGCGCGGGCGTATTATGGGCGGGATACTGTTCGAGAGCCTGATTCTTGGAGTCGCGGGAACCCTGCTCGGGTTGGCCCTGGCCTTTGGAGCCTTGCGGCTTCTGGTGGCCATGAAGCCCACCGGGCTACCGCGCCTGAATGAAATCGGCATCGACGGACCGGTGCTCCTGTTTACCTTGGGACTTGCGTTATTTGTCAGTCTCGTCATTGCTTTGATACCGGTGATCAAATACTCCGGCGTCGGATTGCACAGCGGGCTACGCGAGGGCGGACGATCCCTGAGCCAAAGCCGTGAGCGCCACCGCGCGCGCAAGGCTCTGGTGGTCGTTCAGGTGGCGTTGGCGCTTGTCCTGCTGATCTGCTCGGGGCTAATGATCCGCACTTTCCAGGCTCTGATGCGAGTGTCTCCGGGGTTCGGCGACCCCGACGGTTTGCAGGTCTTTCACTTGTTCATTCCCGAGTCGCGTGTGCCAGACACAGAGCGTGCCACGGTGGTGCGCTTGGAGCAGGACATTGAGAACAAGATCGCTGCCATACCCGGCGTATCTTCAGTTAGCTTCGCATCGTCCGTTCCCCTGGAGGGATACGGTCAGAACGATCCGATCTTTGCGCAGGACCACACCTACAAGGAGGGCGTTCTTCCCCCGATTCGCCGTTTCAAGTTCATCTCTCCAGGCTACCTTGCGACTATGGGAACACCCTTAATTGCGGGCCGCGATCTGACCTGGGCGGAAACATATCAGAAGAGATCGGTGGCAATCGTCTCCGAGAATCTGGCAAGAGAGCTTTGGCAAGATCCGGCGACCGCGGTGGGCAAGCAAATCCGCGTGGGCACCACCGACGATTGGCGGGAAGTCATCGGCGTTGTCAGGGATGTTCATGACGACGGCGTCAACAATCAGGCGCCCTCCACCGTATATTGGCCGGTTTTTCAGGATCGCTTCGAGGGCCAAAACGAAACCGTGCGGCGGAATGTGGCGTTTGTCATTCGCTCCCCACGCGCCGGCTCCGCGGCCTTCATGAAAGAAGTGCAGCAGATGGTCTGGTCGGTCGATTCCGACCTGCCTCTGGCGGATGCAACCACATTGGGTGAGCTGTACACGAAATCAATGGCCCGGACGTCGTTCACGCTGATCATGCTCTGCGTTGCCGGAAGCCTGGCGCTGCTGCTTGGAGTTGTTGGCATCTATGGCGTCATCTCCTATTCGGTCTCGCAGCGCACCCGCGAAATAGGCATTCGCATGGCACTGGGCGCGCAACGCCAGGCACTGACCCGCATGTTTGTGCGCCAGGGGTTATGGCTGACCGGCATTGGGGTTGTGGTCGGCATCGCCTCCTCCTTCCTGACCATGCGCCTGATGTCCTCTCTGCTGTTCAACGTGAGCCCCATGGACCCTGGGACTTACATTGCCACCTCAGTATGCGTCGTTTTGATCGCATGGCTGGCCTGCTATCTCCCCTCGCGGCGGGCTGCCGCAGTCGATCCAACGCTTGCGTTGCGAGCGGAATAGGCACTGGTTGACTGCCTGCCCCGCAGGGCGATGGGCGGACGGGGTAGCGATGTTCCCGTTTCCGCCGAAAGGTGGCAAGACCTTCGCGCATGGTTTGGCAGGACTCTTTCGCGGCCAAACGCCAAGGCGAGACTCTCTCAAGAAGATTGGGCACAGATTGCGCCGCGCACGGATGGATCGTGAAGGCAAAAGGGTTGTTCACGCTCGCGGGCGCAGGCGGCTGGGGGAACAAAGACCTCTTTTCAGCCCCTCATCCTTTGCGGCGGTAGAGGATCTGGAACTCGTAGCCGGGGTTGGCGGGGAAGAGGCTGGCCACGTGGCGCAGGCGCTCGGCCAGGGCCGGAGCGGCCAAGAGCGGGTACTCGCGCTCGCGCAGGTCGTGGTAGTCGAAGTCCACGGCCAGGGCGAGCATGTAGACCGCCAGCGAGTCGGAAAATGCCGACTCGAAGTAGGTGTTGCGGGCGCGCTCGTCGATGCCCTTGGTGGTGCTGCGGCTGTCCTGGGCGCGGCGGCGGGTCTCCCAGGCGTCCTGGCTGGTTTCGCCGCGCACCTGGGCTTCGGCCTGCGACCAGGCCAGGGTGGAGAAGCTCTCCGGCACGCCGGCGGCCTCGACAAAGTTGTGGGCCACATTAATAAAGAACTCGAAGGCCAGCCCGAAGCGGTCCTCGACCAGCCGGGTGGAGAGGAAAACGGCCTCGGTCGCTCCGATGGTGTTGTTTCGGTGGCAGATGGCGCGATCGCCCAGATCCACGGTGTAGCCGGGGGCGATGAGGGTCTCGCCGGTATCCGCAATAGCCAGCGGAACAAAGAAATAGACACGGTTCATCAATGCGGCGGAGAGCGTGGCCGGCACCGCGCCTACCAGCCGTTCCAGGTCGGTTTCGGAGATGCGGGTTTCACCCCAGGCGCCGAAGTGAATCCCGTTGGGCGCCACGTTCGCGGTTGTCTGCTGAGCAACCTTTTCCGCGGGCCAAAGCTCGATTTGTGTGCTGCTGGACATTGATCTGTATTCTAGTCGATAGAGGCCGAAAAGATGACGCAATCGGAAAAGACCGGGCGCGAAGAAGGCGGAACGGTTCTGGGATTTCCCCTCAAGGGCTTCGGGTTGTTCACCAGCCTGCTGCTGAGCTTCGCGGCGGCCTTCTTCACCTTTTTCGCTTCGACCTGCATTGCCATCTTCGCGCTGCTGGCCTGGAACCTCTTTGGCCACCACACCGTGAGCTACGCCGATAGCTATCGCTGGGTGGGGTTCCCGCTGGGGGTGCTGGTGCTGGTCGTGGCCCTGCCGGTCTTCGGCACGCTGTGGCTGCGGGCCAAACTGCGCCGCTAGACAGGAGCTTCTTGTGCCGATTCGCCCAGAAAGACAGGAAGATATCGCCGCGATCCGTGGTGTTCACCTTGCGGCTTTCGCCGATCATCCCCATAGCCGGCAAACCGAACACCTGATTGTTGAGGCCTTACGCGCCGCCAACGTATTGAGCCTATCCTTGGTCGCGGAGTCGGAAGGCCAGGTCGTGGGCCATGTAGCCTTCTCTCCCGCCTGGATCGATGGGCTCGATTGCGATTGGCAGATTCTGGGACCGGTAGGGGTGCTGCCCGCATTCCAGCGGCAGGGCATCGGCAAGGAGCTGATCCTGGCCGGCTTGCAGGCCCTGCGCGAGCGCCGCTCTCCGGGCTGCGTGCTGCTCGGCTCACCGGCCTATTACGGCCGCTTCGGCTTCCGGCGGGTTCCGGAGCTGAAACTGGAAGATGTCCCCGAGGAGTACTTTCTCTGCCTACCGTTCGCAGACGCAATTCCCCGTGGCACAGTGACACACCATTCGGCCTTCTTCATTCAGGCGTGAGACGCGGCAGCGGGCCTGAAAATACCGGCTCCGCCTAACTTGCAGCCGGTTTTGGGCCGGTACGGGCGTACTTGGCCACTTTGATTTCGCTGGCCAGGCCGAGCTTGGAGAGCAGCCAGATGCCCACCCAGTTGAGATCGACCTCGTACCAGGCCATGCCGTGGCGGGCGGAGACCGGGTGGGCGTGGTGGTTGTTGTGCCAGCCTTCGCCGCCGCTCACCAGGGCGACCCACCAGTTGTTGCGGGAGTCGTCGCGGGTTGCAAACCTGCGGCTGCCCCACATGTGGGTGGCTGAATTGACCAGCCAGGTGGCGTGCAGGCCAAGAGTTACGCGCATGAAGCCGCCCCAAAGCACCATGCCCACGGCGTTCTTCCAGCCGCCCCAAATCCAACCGAAGCCGAACAGCGCCACGCCGCTCGCCACCAGCGGAATCCAGTGGTACTTGCTCAGCCAGACATGGAAGCGGCTGCGCACCAGGTCGGGTACATAGCGGGCCAGCACCTGGGTCTGGGCGTGCAGCGCCTGACCCCAGACTAGCCAGCCCATGTGCGCCCACCAGGCGCCTTCGCGGGGGGTATGCGGATCGCCTTGCTGGTCGCTGAGCTGATGGTGGACGCGATGGGTGGCCACCCAGAAGATCGGCCCGCCCTCCAGCGCCAGCGTGGAGCAGACGGTCATCGCGTACTCCAGCCACTTGGGAACCTGGTAGCCGCGGTGGGTGAGCAGCCGGTGATAGCACATGCCGATGCCAATGTTGATGGCCACCACGTAGAGCGACAGCATGACGGCCAGCCGCTGCCAACTGAAGAAGAAGAGAGCCGCAAGGGCGCCGATGTGGAAGACCACAATGGCCACCAGCGTCACCCAGTTGATTCCCATGCCGGCCGCTGCGGCGCGGCCCATGTGGACCTCGAGCCGCGCGGGAACCGCATGGGCTGTTCCGTCCGCCGACGAATTGGTTTGGTTGGGAGTCTCGACGGGGAGGGCGGGGGAAGGTGCGGTAACCGCTGATGCCATGTTCTCTACAGATCCTTGTGGGGTGGCGACGTGCCCGCCTCCAAGCTCGATTCTATATCGGAATCAGACAATAACCACATCGACGGCCTGTCTGTCTGTGATGCAGACAGAGATTTCTGGAGAAAAGTGAGCTATCTTGCTCACTTTCAGCCGAGTGAGCCTCTGCGGACCGCTATTCCCTGCCTTCCGAGCCAAACTCGCCGCCGCCGCCAACGAAGAGCTTTTCCGCCTGGCCGCGCAGCACGCGGTAAAGGGCAAATTGGCGCTGGGTCGCGCCGCGCAGCTCGAAGAGCAGCTCGCCGCGGTTGTCGGCCAGCGCGTCCACTGCGTCCACCAGCCTCATGCGGGGAGTCTCATCCAGGTGCGCGCCGTCGGTGATGCTTTTCAGCAGCACCAAGGTGTTGCCGTAGAGGTCCGGCTGGGCCACCAGAGCGATGAACTTCTGTTGGGCCAGCGGGCCGCCGGTGTGCGCGGTCAGCACCAGGGTCGCGCCGGAGCCGTACGCCAGCTCGAATACGCGATACTGTTCATCCAGCAAAGGGGCGGGCGGCGGCGGCTCGGGCGGCGGAGGCGCAGGCTTGGCGGACTTCCGGGTGGCGATCGGTTTGGGCGGGGTCACCGGCGGCGGAGGGGGCGGATTGAGCCCCAGCGCAGTACGAGCGACGTCTTCGAGTGAGGCCTTCATTTTGGCTTCGTCGTCGGGATTGGCCCAGGAATAACTCCATGTGTGCTCGGGGCGGGCTTTGGCGTCGGAGACGGCCACCGCCTGCTGCATGTCGGCCGGCAGGCCCATCAGGCTGGGAACCACGTTAAGGGCGTTTCCGTTTGCCATGCCGCGCTTGAGATGCGGGCGATCAGGGTCGGTAACGCCGGCCAGCCCCTCGGAATAGCCAACATCTTCCTGCTTCTTCTTCTTGGCCTTCTTGAGCACGGGCCGGTCGGGGTCGTCTGCCGGCGCGCTGCCGCTGGCCGCCGTGTCATCGGAACTCTTCTTGTGGAGGGTGGGCCGGTCGGGATCGGCGGCGGAGCTGGAAGTTGTGGTGCTCGCGCTGGTGTCGCTGGTGCTGTCGCCGGAGTCTTTCTTATGCAGCGCGGGCCGATCGGGATCGGAACTGGCGGCTGGGGTTGTCGTGCTGCTGCTGTCGGTGCTGTCGCCGGTGCTTCTCCTATGCAAGGTTGGCTGGCCGGAATCGCCGGTGCTGCTGGAACTCTCGGTTGTTTTGCTCGCGTCGGCCGCACTGCTGCTTGAGTCCTTCCGATGGAGCGCGGGCCTGTCGGGGTCAGAGGCCGTGCTGGAAGCCGGAGCCGCCGCGCTTGTATCGGCTGTGCTGTCGCCCGCGTTCTTCTTGTGGAGGGTGGGCCGGTCGGGATCCGATGGCGGCGCCGGGGATCCGGAACCTGCGCTGGAACTGCCGCCGGCGGAATCGCTGCCACTGGTCTTTCCTCCCGAAGGCGGGTCGTCGGCATGATGCTTGCGGTGCAGCACCGGCACATCGCTCTGCGCGTCGTCGTAGAATCCGGTCCGGGCCAGCTCTTGCATCGAGGGCTTGGGACGTGCAACGGGCAACCCCTTCCATGTCCCGTAACCCACCCAGGAACCCTGCTCTTGCCCGGCGTTCTTGATGTCGAAGAGTCCCACCGGTTTGCCGTTTTGCTGGAGTTCGTACTCCACCTCGCCGGCCAGCGCCAGCGGCTGCGGCCGGGCCAGATAGATAGCGCCATCCTGCAACTGGCCGCCGTCCAACACGGCCACGGGAACCAGGCGGCTGGTCTTGGGCTTGCCGGGGTCCCCGGTCCATTCCAACACCGCGATGGCGCGCAGCTCCGGGGCGTCCTTGGCGCTTTTGGCAACCTGGCCGGGGTACTGGGAGTACGCGGGAAGCGTGGCCAGCAGCCCCATCGCGGCTAAAACTGCCGAAGCTGCCGGAAAAAACAATCTTTTGCGCGATGACACGTGCCCCACCCCTCGGAAATAATCGAACCGGACCGCCGCTAAAGTCTCTCTAACCACCATACGAGGAATATCCCCATGGAACTGAACCAGAAAGTCGCTGACTTCACTTTGCAAACCGACCAGGACAAGACGGCAAGCCTCTCCGACTACGCCGGCAAACCAGTGGTACTCTTCTTCTACCCCAGGGCGGATACACCTGGCTGCACCATCGAGGCCTGCGGTTTCCGCGACACCTTCAAGAAGATTCAGGCGGCCGGGGCCGTGGTGCTGGGCATCAGCCGCGACACGCCCAAGGCGCAGGCCAAGTTCCGCGCCAAATACGATCTGCCCTACACGCTCCTTGCTGATGTAGACGAGAAAGTATGCAATCAGTTTGGCGTTCTGAAGGAAAAGAACATGTACGGGAAGAAAGTCTGGGGCATTGAGCGGACCACCTTCGTGATTGGCCCGGACCAGACCCTGCTGCACGTCTTCCCCAAGGTTACGCCCGCCGGCCACGCGGAAGCGGTGCTGGCGCTGCTGAAGGAATGGAAGAAAGCGCAAAAGTGACCTTGCCGCAAAAGGGCGTAGAGCGATGCCCCCCTTTCCGCGTCTCTTCCTCGGAAGGCCGCGGAAAGGATGGGGTCCCCAACCTGCCGGGACGCGCGCTCACGCGTGACTTCTTTGAGGCCTTGGCCGAGCGGGTGGCCCCGCGCCTGCTGGGCAAGGTGCTGGCGCGCCGCTCCGAAGGCTGCCCCACGCAGTGGCTGGCGGGAAGGATCGTCGAGGTCGAGGCCTATCTCGGCCCGCACAACGACCCGCCCGACCCGGCGGCCCACTCCTATCGCGGCCCCACTCCCCGAAACCGCGTTCTCTTCGGTCCCGCGGGTCATGCGTATGTTTATGCAATTTACGGCCGTTACTTCTGCATGAATATAAGCTGCGAGGTCGCGGGCCAAGCCGGGTGCGTTCTGCTGCGCGCGCTGGAGCCGCTTGCCGGAGTGGAGCAGATGGCCGTGAACCGGGGACTTGCGCCGGGAGCGCCGCACCGCCAGCTCACCTCCGGGCCGAGCCGGCTTTGCCAGGCGCTCGGGCTCACCCGGCCCGCCCACAACGGGCTCGACCTGCTGGACACGAACTCCCCGCTGCAATTGCGCGACGACGGTTACCGGGTCTCCGAGGTGCTGGTGACCCCGCGCATCGGCATCCACGAAGCGGTCGATTGGCCGTTGCGCTTCGCCCTGCCGGGCCACGACTGTGTCTCCGGGTCGAAGAAACTCCGCGAAGCTCCCGCCGGGAGTGGGTCTGCTTCGATCTTTCTCCATGAGCCTTAAGGCGAAATTGAACCGCGCTTGTCTAAAATCCCGTCTATAGGTAAAACCATCCCCGTTCCCCAGGAGATCTCCGGTTTGAAATTGCCAGCCCTGTCTTTGCCTACGGCCGCGGCCGCCCTCTTTGCAGCCGCAGTTCTTGCTGTCTCCACAGTTGCCCAGGCTCCGCAATCCGCACAGGCTCCGGCCGGCGGTCCTCCGCCGCAGGTTCACCCCGCGCCGACCAATTTGCAGGTGCTGCCCAAGAACCTCACCGGCCAACAAGTCCACGAGATCATGGAGCAGTGGGAGGGTTCGCTGGGCGCGCACTGCAATACCTGCCACACGCCCGATCCGAAAAACATCGGCCCCAACGGACGCCCGCGGCTGAACTTTGCCGACGACACGAAGGAAGAGAAAGCCACCGCTCGCAAGATGTACTTGATGACCGAGGACATCAACAGGAACTATGTGGCCAAGATCGACAGCTCGGGCGCGCCGGTGACCTGCGGCACCTGCCATCGCGGCCACCTGGGGCCGGAGCCGTTCGTGATCCCCAAGGAAGACGGCCCGCGTCCGCCCCAGGCCGCGCCCGTAGCCGGGGAGAAGCCTGCGCCACCGCGCTAGCGCGCCCTTGCCCTTCCTATAGACTTCTGTGCCCCATCCATTCCGCGCTTCCCAGCGGAATGGGTGGGAGGCCAGCAAGATTCCGGCTTAAACCATTTAGGAAAACGCTCTTGTCCGTCGCAAAAGAGAACGCTTTTGCTCCGGATTACATGCGCTCCGCCGGGAACCTGCCGACGATCTCGCCGGCTGCCACCGTCTGGCCGGCCAGTACGATGGCGTGGCTGCCGATGCGCGCGCCGGGGCCAATGACCGTAGGCACCAGTGTCACCTGGCCGTAATTCTGCTCCGAGTGGACATGGGAGTAGACGCGGGCGAAGGAACCGACCACGGCCCCTTTGCCGATGACGATGCCGCCCCGGTCGTTGAGCAGGGTTCGCTGCCGGATGGTTACCCCGTCTTCAACGGACAAGTTGTAGCCGTAGGTGAGGTCGACGCCGTGGTAGATCTTGACCCCCGCACCCATGCGGGCAAAGATGTGCCGGCCCAGCATGCAGCGGAAGCGGATGCCCAGCCAGTGGTTGGTCCCGATGGGCGAGCGGTCGAACATCTGCCAGAACCACAACAGCGGCTTGCGCGGGGCGAATTGTTCCGGGTCGATGTCGGGAAAGTGCTCGGCCTCCAGGGTCACGTTCTCCGGGTCCAACGACAGGCTGAGCACGTTGCCCGGCAGTTCGCTGGTCAGCGTCAGGTTCAGCTTGCCGCCGTGGGGACGGCCCAGATAGAGCTGGTAAAGCTGGTCGCGGACGATCTCCGCGCGGCGTTCCGGGGAGTGGTGCCGGGTAAACTCCTCATCGAGGAAGTGAATCCACCGGCGATAAACTTCTTCGGCTTCGGGTGCAGGGTGGGGAGCGATGCTGAGACTGTTTTCCATCACGATTGGACGATACAACACGAGGGGGACCGGGGACTAGGGAACGGGGACTAGGGACTAGAGACCAAGGGACTGATGGACCAGGCCGCTTTTGTCACGAGCAATCGCAGCGGGACGAGTTTGCGCCTCCGGCGCGTGCTTCACCGCCGACCACGCGGAAAATGCGGGCTAGGGAACGCAAAGAAAAACCCCGCTCAAGCTGGGCCTGAGCGGGGTTGTTCGTGCGAATTGGGATTTGCTAGCGCTTGCCCTGGATGGTGCGCGGTCCGCCCTTGCCTCCGGGTTCCTTCTTGGCGGCGCGTTTGGCGGCGATGGCGTGCATCTCCTTGCCGATGGGGGACTGATTGATGCCCATCTGGATGGCGAGATTGATGAGGTTGCCGGTGCCCCAGTAGAGCGCCAGGCCGGAAGCGAAGTGCCACATCGAGAACCCGAAAATCACCGGCATCATGATAGCCATCATGCGGCGCTGGTTGGGGTCCATGCCCGGCGAGGGGGTAAGGAACTGCACCAGGAACATGCTGACGATGATGAGGGCCGGCAGGATGTGCAGCGGGTCCGGCGAAGAGAGATCGGTGAGCCAGAACCAATGCGCCTGGCGCAGCTCGACCGCGTTCAGCAGAACGCGATAGTAGGCGAAGAACAGCGGCATCTGGAAGAGCATGGGCAGGCAACTGCCGTACATGTTCACGCCCTCGGTCTTGTAGAGGGCCATCATCTCGGTGTTCATCTCGGCGCGTTTGGGGTCGGTGGTCTTGAGATGGGCGTACTTGCGCTTGAGAGCCTCCACCTTGGGCTGAATGCGCATCATCTTCAGCGAGGATTTCATCATCATGAAGCGCGTGGGCAGCAGCGCCAGGTTGAAGATGACAGTCACGATGATGATCGCCCAGCCCCAGTTGTTGATGCCGGCTCCCAGCATGTGACGGAGGAAGCGCAGCGCCAGGTAAAGCGGCTTGGCGATCACCGTGAGCCAGCCAAACTGGATGAGCGGGTCGAGAGACTGGCCGGTGGGTTTGCCGTCCGCGCCCATGGCATGGATGGAGTTGAGCACGTCCATCTCTTTGGGCCCGGCATAGATGCGTAGGCGGGTCACGCCGCCGGTGTCGCCCATGGCCACGCCCAGCACATCGGCGGGCCGCTTTTGGCTGTTGGGATCGCTCAAGTCGCTGGGCAGCTCCATGGTGTTGTGCAGCGTGACCAGGGAGGTGCTTGCAGGGACGTCGGGCAGAAAGACCGCGGCAAAGTAGAGATCGATCACTCCGGCGTACTCGTAAGGCTGGTCGACCGTGTTGTTGCCGCTGACCTTGGCGGCAGCTTGCGAGTCCTGCTTGCCGTAGAGCGACCAGGCAAACTGGGAAGGCGTCTTCACCTGGTTGCGAGTCGAGGAGGAGGGAAGGAACTCCTCCATGTCGCCCAGGCCGGAGGGCCACTGGACCAAGGCGCGGACCGGCTGGCCGTTGCGCTTGACTTCGGTTTCCACGCCCACCACGAAGCTGGAATCAAAACGGAAGGTCTTCACCACGTCCAACCCGTTGGCGGCGTAATGGAAGGTCAGGGCGTTGGTGGCCGGAGCCTCGGCATGGCCTGTGGCCGTCAGCGGAGCGCCCGAGACGGTGACTTGATAGAGCGCCTGGTTCAACTGGCTGGTCAAGGCCGGCTCATAGGTGAACAAGGAGAGAGGCAGTCCGAAGACGGCCGCGATCTGGGGCTGGACCATATCCAGCGGCTTGCCGGCGGTGTCGTTATAGCCCTTCAGAATCCAATGCTTCACCTGTGCGCCTTGATTGGTGAAGACAATCTTGTACTTGGCGTTCTCGATCGTAGTGTCGGCAGCAACCGCGGCCGCCACGACAGGAGTGGGCGCGGGGGCCTGTGCTGTTCCGGCCGCCATTTGTGCCGGAGGCTGCTGGCCCTGGGAGCCGGCAACTTGCCCAGCCGGCGATGCCGCCGATTGGGTCTGATTCTGGGGGGCGGGCGGCGGTGTGGCTGGTTTGGGTTTGAAGTACTGGACGCCCAGCAGGACGACCAGCGCCAGCGAAGTGAGAACCAGCATGGAGCGCATGTCGCCGCCCTGTCCGCTGCCCCCACCGGAGCCTTGCGTCTGAAGATTTGGATTACGTATTTCTGCCAAAGGATACTTCCTATCGTTGGGAGGAGGCAGGCCGTCGGGCCGCTGCTTGTCCTATGGTAACGGTTCGTGGGGAGAAATGGCGTGAATGTCGCG
>Ga0181529_10003496_pt1 | contig 17863 bp, 17 predicted proteins | sample PEATcosm2014_Bin_36_FD_119763 | JGI IMG/M metagenome (GOLD analysis project Ga0181529, IMG submission 119763) | Peatland microbial communities from MTU Mesocosm Facility, Houghton, MI, USA - PEATcosm2014_Bin10_30_metaG | ecosystem: Environmental > Terrestrial > Soil > Wetlands > Peat | place... | reverse complement strand
TGATCCTGTTCGAAGACCGCGACCTGATGGTGCTGAACAAGCCCTATGGCCTGGCGGTGCAGGGCGGCTCGGGCACCAAGCGCCACATCGACGGCATGCTCGAGGCGCTGCGTGACAAGAAGGGCGAGCGGCCCGTGTTGGCGCATCGGCTCGACCGCGACACCTCAGGCGTGCTGCTCATCGCCAAGTCGCGCAAGATCGCCGCCGAGCTCGGCGCGATCTTCCGCTCGCGCAACGCCAAGAAGATCTACTGGGCGTTGGTCGAAGGCGTGCCGAAGCCGACGCAAGGACGCATCTCGATGTTCCTCGCCAAGGGGCCGGGGATGGGCGACGACCGCGCCGTCGCCAAAGGAAGCCGCGACGACATCGAGCGCATGCGCGTGGCGCGTCACGGCGATCCCGACGCGCAACATTCGCTGACGCTTTACGTCGTGGTCGACAAGGTCGCGCCGCGGCTCGCCTGGCTGTCGATGCGGCCGATCACCGGCCGCACCCACCAGTTGCGCGCCCATTGCGAAGCGATCGGCCATCCGATCATCGGCGATCCCAAATACAATCGCCGCCCCGAGAACGACCCCGCCCGCCACGATCCCTTGCGCGCGGTGCCGCCGGGCGTCGAGCCGAAGCTGCATCTGCTGGCGCGGCGACTGATCCTGCCGCATCCGCGCGGCGGGACGCTCGACGTCGTCGCGCCGCTGCCGCCGCATATGCGAGCTGCCTTTGAAATGTTCGGTTTCGACGTCGCGCAACGCGATCCGATCGAGGACGCGCCGGATGCCTGAGCCGCCGCGCGATCCGATGCGCGCCGCCCAGGCGAATATGCGGCCGCCGGCGCTGCGGCGCTTCTACAAGCGCGCCGAGGTCGCGGCGGCCGAGGGCGGCGGGTTCGCGCTGAGGCTCGACGGCCGCGGCGCGCGCACGCCCGGCAAACGGCCGCTGGTCGCGCCGACCCGCGCCGTCGCCGAGCTGATCGCCGCCGAATGGGCGGCGCAGGGCGAGACGATCGAACCGATGTCGATGCCGGCGACGCGGCTCGCCAATTCGGCGATCGACGGCGTCGCCGACTCGCTCGACGCGACGCGCGCCGCGATCGCCGCTTACGCCGCCGCCGATCTCGTCTGCTATCGCGCCGCGGCGCCGGCGGCGCTCGTGTCGCTGCAGGCCGAGGCGTTCGATCCGGCGCTGGCCTGGGCGCGCGACCGGCTCGGCGCGCGTTTCGTCGCCACCGTCAGCCTCGCCCATGTGGCGCAGCCGGAGGCGGCGCTGGCCGCGGCGCGCGCGGCGGTCGAAGCTTACGCCGACCCCTTCGCCGTCGCCGCGCTGCATGTGATGACGAATCTCGCTGGTTCGCTGTTGCTGGCGCTGATGACGGCCGAGGGCGCGCTGAGTCCTGAAACCGCCTGGCGCGCGGCGCATGTCGACGAGGATTTTCAGATCGGCAATTGGGGCGAGGACGACGAGGCCAAACGCCGCCGCGCCGCGCGTTGGCGCGATTTCGCGGCGGCGGCGAAGGTTTTGGCGGCGGGCGGGTGACGCCGACGCGAGATTTCCGCGACGGCGGGTTCGACCTGCCATGCGCGCTCGCGACTACCCCACGCCGATCGAAGCGAACAGTTCGGCGTCTTCGCCAATGTCGGCGTTGGGCGTCGTAAGCAGCGTCTCGCCATAAAAGACCGAATTCGCCCCGGCGACGAGACAGAGGATCTGCGCCTCGCGTTTCAAGGCTGCCCGGCCCGCCGAAAGCCGCACGGTCGACGCCGGCATGACGAGACGGGCCGTCGCCGCCATGCGCACCAGCTCCAGCGGGTCTACGCGAGTCTGCTTCGCCAGCGGGGTCCCCGCGACGGGTACAAGCGCGTTGATCGGCACATTCTCGGGGTGCGGCTCGAACCCGGCCAGAATTTGCAGCAGCGCAGCGCGATCCCGCACGCTTTCGCCCATGCCGATAATGCCGCCGCAGCAGAGGTCGATGCCCGCCCTGCGCACCGTAGCAAGCGTCTTCAGCCGGTCCTCATAGGAGCGCGTCGTGACGATGCGCTGGTAATATTCCGGGCCGGTGTCGAGATTGTGGTTGTAGGCCGTCAATCCGGCTGCGGCGAGCCGCTCGGCCTGATGGTCATCGAGCATCCCGAGGGTGACGCAGGCCTCCATGCCGAGCGCGCGGACGCCGGCGACCATCTCTATGACGGCGTCAAACTCCCATCCGTCGCGCACCTGCCGCCACGCTGCGCCCATACAGAAACGTTCGGCGCCCGCCGCCTTGGCGGTCGCGGCAAGCGCGATCACGCTGGCGGGGTCCATAAGCCGAGCGCGCGTCAGATCGACGTCGCCGTGATGGGCCGATTGCGGGCAATAGGCGCAGTCCTCCGGGCATCCCCCCGTTTTGATGGAAAGCAAGCTCGCCCTCTGCACCTTGTTCGGGTCGTGGCGCTGGCGATGGACGGCGTTGGCTCGACCCACCAGTTCGAGAAGCGGCAGGTCGTGCAACGCCGCGATTTCCTCGACCGTCCAATCGTGGCGGATCGTTCCGTCGGCCGCCGTCAACGGCGCACGTCGCAAAGCTGGGCCAGCGACGTCGACAGCAGCGGCGCGACGGCCGCGACGACGCCGATCTTCATGAGATCGCCGAACAGAAAAGGGGCTACGCCCACCGCGAAGAGCCGCCCGGTCGGGACATAGACGGCGAGCCACGCCACGCCGATCGCAAAGATCGGGATCAGCCCGGCGAGCATGGCGCAGAGACGTCCGATGGCGCCTCTGCCAACGGCAAGAACGCCAACCAGCCACGCGGCGACGAGATAGCCGAGCAGATAGCCGCCCGTGGGGCCGGCCATATAGGCAAGGCCGACGCCGCGTTCCGGCGAGCCGGAGAACACCGGCAGACCCACGGCGCCGGCTGCGAGATAGGCCAGAAAGATCGCGACGGCGAGGCGTGGTCCGAACATGACGGCGAAGGCCATCACGGCGAGGGTGTGCAACGTCATCGGCACCGGCCAGAACGGGACCTGAGTCTTGGCGGCAAGCGTCGTCAGCGCCGCGCCGGCGATGACGATCGGCGCGGTTCGGGCGGACAGGACGACGCGTTTTTCGATCGATCGGGCGGCGCCGTCGGTCATAATTGCACTCCTCCAGCAAAAATTATCGATAATTTCGATACTATATCGCTAAAGTCATGCACAAAAATGCGGCGATGGCAACAGGCCAGCATGCGACGGCCGCATCAGCGCGGGTCGACGGCTCGGGACGGGCTCGATTGTCGGGGTTTCTGGCCTACCCATTGGACGTGCCGGGTCAGCGCCGAAGCAGCCAATTCGAGCTGTCCCGCTCTCAGCGCGTCGAGAATCGCGCGGTGATCCCGGTCGGTCGGCGCTTCCCATTCCGCGCGCCATCCGGAGAGCAGGAAACGGGCGCTTGCGGTGTGCAGATCTTCGATCGCCTTGAGCAGCCGCGGCATGGCGCAAGGGGTCAGAATGAGGCGATGAAAGGCGCGGTTGGCGCGTTCCCAGCCCTGTACGTCGCCGGCCTTTTCGCCGGCCCTGCTGGCGTCTTCCGCCTGAGCCAGAATGGCCTTGGTCAGATGGGGCGTCGCATGGCGCAGGGCGAGCGCCTCGAGCGCTGCGCGCATCTCGGCCACTTCCTTGACCTCGTCGAGGCTGAACCCGGCGACCCGGACGCCGCGACGCGGCTCGCTGACCACCAAACCTTGCGATTCCAGACGTCGGAACGCTTCGCGCACCGGCACGTGACTCGCGCCGAACTCGTCGGCGATGTGGTCCTGCCGGAGCTTTGCGCCGGCCGCGATCGCGCCGGAAACAATGCGATCGGCCAGCGTCTTGCTGATCCGCACGGCGATGGTGTCGTCTTTGCTGGTCGTCATGTTTTATAGATAATCCTGACGCGACGTCCCGTCGAGCGCGTAACGCCGGGCGCGCGCCGGCGGGGCGCAGCAGCGCGCCGCGAGTGAGCTATTCCCAATAGTCCGCCATCAGTTCGCGCGCCCAGTCCGGCTCGCCGACCTCGCCGCGCGGCAGGAAGCCGCGCATGACCGGCTTGACGTCGAGGACCGGCGTATTGTCGATCGCGTCGAGCCCGGCGACCCTCAACGTCGCGCCCTCGACTGCGAGCAGGCGGCAGACGGTGACGCCGAGCCGGTTTGGCCGGTCCTTGCCCCGCTGGGCGAAGATGCCGACCTTCGGCCAGTCGCTCCGTCCGCGCGGATGACGCGCGCCGGCGACGATGGCGCGCTCGGCGACGCGGTGGAACAGGAAGACCACCTCGACGTGCGAGAAGCCGTCGAGCCCGGCGAGCGCTTCGGCGCCGAAGTCTGGAGTCAGCGCAATCGTCGCCGTCACCGCGTCCCAGCCGTCGTCGATCGGTTCGGCGCGCCCGCCGCGCACGTGGCCGACTGGCCGGAGCGTAAAGCGTTCGGCGGCGGCCTCTGTGTCGTTGGTCATCGGCGGCTCCTTCGGTTGCGCCGCGACTCTTAGGATCGGGCGGACGGGCGAACAACGCCGGCAGGCGACGTCGACTGCCCCCGCCTCATCCCAATGTCGCAAGCCGGCCCGGTTTTCGCTCCTAAGACGCCATGCTATGCCCGACCTGTGAAGGGGCGCACGCTGCCGTCATGGCGGGGACAATCCCCGGGTCAAGTCCGGGAACGGCCATGACGCGGTGAATGGGTCCATGCGAGACTTTCGACTGTCGCGTTCGTCAAACCATCTCGGAGCTTTGCCTTGAAACAGATGCTCGCCCGGTTGGACCGCCGCCGCGCCCGGGCGCGCCTGGGCGGCGGCGAACAGCGCATCGCCGCCCAGCACGCCAAGGGCAAGCTGACGGCGCGCGAACGCATCGACCTGCTGCTCGACCAGGGATCGTTCGAAGAGTTCGACATGTTCGTCGAGCACCGTTGCGCCGATTTCGGCATGGAGACGATGAAGATCCCCGGCGACGGCGTGGTGACCGGCTGGGGCGCCGTTAACGGCCGCACCGTTTTCGTCTTCGCCAAAGACTTCACCGTCTTCGGCGGCTCCTTGAGCGAAGAGCACGCGCGCAAAATCACCAAGATCCAGGAAATGGCGCTGAAGAACCGCGCCCCGATCATCGGCCTGTTCGACGCCGGCGGCGCCCGCATCCAGGAGGGCGTCGCCGCGCTCGGCGGCTACGGCGAAGTGTTCCAGCGCAACGTGCTGGCGTCGGGCGTCATCCCGCAAATCTCGGTCATCATGGGTCCGTGCGCCGGCGGCGACGTCTATTCGCCGGCGATGACCGATTTCATCTTCATGGTGCGCGACACCAGCTACATGTTCGTCACCGGCCCCGACGTTGTCAAAACCGTCACCAACGAGACCGTAACCGCCGAGGAACTCGGCGGCGCGCAGGTGCATACGACGCGCTCGTCGATCGCCGATCGCGCCTACGACAACGACGTCGAAGCGCTGCTGCAGATGCGCCGGCTGATTGACTTCCTCCCTGCTTCAAATCTTGAGACGCCGCCGAAGCTGCCGAGCTTCGACGATCCCGATCGCGTCGACATGTCGCTCGACACGCTGATCCCCGACAATCCCAACAAGCCCTACGACATCAAGGAGCTGATCCAGAAGATCGCCGACGAGGGCGACTTCTTCGAAATCCAGGAAGCGCACGCCAAGAACATCGTCATCGGCTTCGCGCGCATCGAGGGGACGACGGTCGGGATTGTCGCCAACCAGCCGCTGGCGCTCGCCGGCGTGCTCGATTCCGACGCTTCGCGCAAAGGCGCGCGGTTTGTGCGCTTCTGCGACTGCTTCAACATCCCGATCGTCACCTTTGTCGACGTGCCGGGCTTTCTGCCCGGCGTCGCGCAGGAATACGGTGGGCTGATCAAGCACGGCGCCAAGCTGCTGTTCGCCTACGCCGAGGCGACGGTGCCGAAAGTCACCGTCATCACCCGCAAGGCGTTCGGCGGCGCCTACGACGTGATGGCGTCCAAGCATCTGCGCGGCGACATCAACCTCGCCTGGCCGACGGCTCAGATCGCGGTGATGGGCGCCAAGGGCGCAGTCGAGATCATCTTCCGCGCCGACATGAACGATCCCGAAAAAATCGCCGAGCGCACGCGCGAATACGAGGCGCGCTTCCTCTCGCCGTTCGTCGCCGCCGAGCGCGGCTATATCGACGAGGTGATCATGCCGCACGCCACCCGTCGCCGCCTGTCACGCGTGCTCGCCATGCTGCGCAACAAGAAGCTTGAGAACCCCTGGAAGAAGCACGACAACATTCCGCTGTGAGGGGCGTCGAGGGCCGGCCGCTGCAACTCCGGCCTACCCCCGGCGCTCGCGCCGCGGATCGGAATAGTAGGCGCGCTTTTCCACGTACATGGCGGCGTCGGCCCTGTGCACGACGGACTCCAGCCGTTCTCCTGGCCGGCTGGTCGCCGCGCCGACGGCAAAGCTGAGCGGGACGGTCGCATAGTACTGGTTGTTGAGCGTCACAAGGTTGTCGAGCGCCAGCGTCAAGTCTTCGCCGTCCCGCTCGTGGCGCGCCGGCATCAGAATCGCGAATTCGTCGCCGCCGATGCGCGCGACGCAGCACGGCGCTTCGACCGCTTTGCCCAGCACCTCGCCGGCGCGGCGCAGCAACTCGTCGCCCGCGGCATGACCGGACTGATCGTTGGCGGCTTTCAGGCCATTGACGTCGAGGACGAGAACGGTGACCGGCGACGGACCGTTGCGCTCGAGACGATTGAGTTCGTCGACAAAGAAGGAGCGGTTGTAGAGCTTGGTGAGGACGTCGTGCTTGCCGAGAAATTCGAGATAGGCTTCGGCTTTCTTGCGGGCGGTGATGTCGGTCAGCGCGACCTGGACCAGCGACCAGTCCTTCTCGCGGCCGGGAAACACCGAGAATTGCAGATGAAGGTGGAGCGGCGCGCCGTCGAGCGAATAGTTCACCACCTCGCGCTGCTGGAAGAGTTTTCCCTCCCACAAGTCGATCAATTGTTCGCGGAACGGCTGCAGCATCGCATCGCGAAAGATGTCGCGCAGGCGGCCGAGCAGGGTCTTCTTGTCGGCGGCTCCGAATAGGCTCAACGTGTGATTGTTGACGTCGATCACCCGAATTTCGCTCATGCAGCGGACGACGAATTCGGGGTGCACGTCGGTGAACACGCGAAAGTCTTCGATGCCGCGATCGCGCGCCTCGTCAAGCAAAGACTTGACCTTGCTGAAATCCTCGACCCACAGCGAGATCGGCGAATGCTCGAACAGCGCGCGCGAATAGTCCTCGCTGAGCGCCAGCAGCCGGCGCGCGCCTTCGCGTTCGCTGACGTCGTCGATGGCCACCAGAACGCGCGACCAGTCCGTCTCGTGGCCCGGCAGCAACGCGCCCTTGACTTGAATGTCGATGCGCCGCCCCTTCAGCGAATAGTTGACGCCGTTGTTGGCGAACCCGCCTTTGCCGTCCCACAATTGCGCGAGTTCCTCCACGAGATTGGTCAGCGTCTCGTCGCGGAAAATTCGATCGAGATTGGCGATGAGATGCGCCAGATCGTCGGCCTCGAACAGCGACAGCGTGCGGCGATTGACCCTGAGGATCCGCATGCGCGCCGCGCAGGCGCGGACGCGGGCCGGGTCTTCGGCGAAATGGGCGCGCACATCCCGCACGCCCGCCGCGCGCCAGGCGTCGAACAGCGTCTTGACCGCGCTGTAGTCCTCGACCCACAGCGACGTCGGGGCGATTTCGAACATCATGGCGTCGTCGTCGGGGCGCCCGCCCGCCGCGGTCGAATCAGGGTCGAGGACAAGGTGCATAGGACTCCCCGAATTGTCGCGCGACGACGCCGAGAGACGGACGGTCGCAGCGCTCGCGTTGGCCACGTTACGTCAACCGCCTTACAAAAGGTTATCGGACGAGGATCGCATTGACGGTTGACCGGACCGCCGCAGATTCATGACGAAATCCAGCCGCGAGGGGCCTGGCCTGAAGTTGACATGCGCTGCGCATGTGTGCATGCTCGGCGCATGACCTCGATGATCCAGATCCGCAACGTTCCCGTCGCTCTGCACCGGCGGCTCAAGGCGCGCGCCGCCGTGGCCGGCATGTCGCTGTCGGACTATCTGCTGGGCGAGATCCGCGAAACGGCCGAGCGGCCGACGCTCGAGGAGCTGCGCGCGCGCCTGGCGAGCCGCAGCGCCGCCAAGGTGTCGAACGAGCCGGCGGAAGCGGTTCGCGCCGAACGCGACAACCGATGATCGTCGTCGACGCCTCGGCGATGATCGAGGCGCTGCTGCGCACACCGGCGGCCGCGGCGGTCGACGCGCGTCTGTTCGAGCCCGGCGAGACATTGCACGCGCCGCATCTTCTCGATGTCGAAGTTGCGCAGGTCGTCCGTCGCTATGTCGCCAATGGCGACATCGACGCCCGTCGCGGCCGCGAGGCCCTCGACGATCTCGCCGATCTGCGGTTACGCCGTTATCCCCACGATTGGCTGCTGCCGAGGATCTGGGAGCTGCGTCACAATCTGACTGTCTACGACGCCGCCTATGTTGCGCTCGCAGAGGCGCTCGACGCGCCGCTGCTGACCTGCGACCGGCGGCTCGCCGCGGCCGCCGGCTCGCGAGCGCGGATCGATTTGATCTGAGCTGGAGTCGGGCGGTCGTCGGCCAAGCGCCACGCCGCCTTTCAGGATTGTCTTTCGGAAAAACGGAATATCAGATACACTACGTCTTGGCTCGTCATGGCGCTGCCGAAGGAGCAGCGCAAGCGCAGCGCTGGTCTCGCGCGAAACGAAGTGGAGTCCAAGCCGTTGAGAACGCTTGGCGCGGCGCCATCGCCGATTTCGTCTCCCTTTCCGATCAGGGACTTACGGAGGGCCGAAACGCAATCGCCGACTATGTCGCGTTTCGTTTCATTTCGTCTCGCTTCGTTTTCGTTTCGCCTGATTTCGCCCCGTTGCGTCGGGCGCCGGCCGGCGTGGCGCGCCGCCCGCCGCAGCGTCACGGCTGCTGCGGCGGCCGCTTCATCTTCTTGAAACCATCAGTTTTTGCAGCGCCTTAACCCTCAAACCAATCGCGTTAACGGATTCACGCCCTGGCAAAGTTTGCGGGCCATTTTCGATCCCACAAAAAGCCGCCGCAAAGGCGGCAGGCGTCGAACAGAGTTGGGTTATGGCGTTTCAGGTTGATAGGAGCCGCACGATCATCACGGCGATGATCCACGGCCGCAGGATCACGGCGATGGACGTCGCCTGGCTGAGGCGGGAGGTGTTCGCGTCCGGCGAGGTGTCGCGCGAGGCCGCCGACGAACTGTTTGCGGTCGAGCGGGCCGGTCTCGCCAACGCGCCGGCCTGGACCGAGTTCTTCGTCGAGAAGATCGTCGATCACGCCGTCTGGCAGTCCGGCGAACCCGGCGTGCTGGGCGAAGCCGAAGCGAAATGGCTGAGCGCGCGCGTCCAAGAATGCGAGTCTTCCAACGCGCTCGCCGCGCTCGCCGCCGCGCTTGGCGAAGCGCGCCGCGCGCCCGCGTCCTTGGTGGCGGCGGCGCAGGCGCGCGCTTGGCCGAGCGTCGGCGCCGCGCGCAAGCCGGCGCGGGCGGTTTGAGGGCTAAGCGTCGTCAGGTTGGAAAATCCGCCGGGGCGCATAGGTTTGGGCGCTCAGACCTCTCGCCAAGGATCCCCGCCTGATGGCCGACCTCTCTTCGTTTCCGATCGCCGCCCGTTGGCCCGCCAAGCGACCCGACGTCATCCAGCTTTATTCGAATCCGACGCCGAACGGCGTGAAGGTTTCGATCGCGCTTGAGGAGCTGGGGCTTGACTACGAGCCGCACCGCATCGACATCGGCAAGAACGAGAGCTGGGAGCCGGCGTTCCTGTCGCTCAATCCCAATGGCAAGATCCCCGCCATCATCGACCCCAACGGGCCCGGCGGAAGGCCGCTCGGCCTGTTCGAATCGGGCGCAATCCTCATTTATCTCGCTGACAAATCCGGCGAGCTCATTCCGACCGATCCGGCGAAACGCTACGAGGCGCTGGAATGGGTGTTTTTCCAGATGGCGGCGATCGGGCCGATGTTCGGCCAGGTCGGCTTCTTCCACAAATTCGCCGGCCGTGAGATCGAGGACAAGCGCCCGCTCGACCGCTACTGCAAGGAGTCGCAACGCCTGCTCGGCGTGCTGGAGACACGCCTCGCCGGCCGCCGCTGGATGATGGGCGACGACTACACGATCGTCGACATCGCGCTCATCGGCTGGGTGCACAATCTGGTCGGGTTTTACGGCGCCGGCGACCTCGTCGGCTGGAGCGCGCTCGAAGAGGTTCCACGCTGGCTCGAGACGGCGCTGGCGCGGCCCGCGGTCCAGCGCGGCCTGGCAATCCCGGCGGCCGCCGCCGCGTGAAGGCGGGTGATTAGTCGAATGGGCTAGGCGCGCGGGGCGCGGCGCTGGTTTACGCGCCGCCCGCGTTCTCCTAAGAACGGCGGGAGGGGGGAGGCCTCGGGGCTTTCCGAGCCGGGACGCCGATGTTCAACAAGATTCTGATCGCCAACCGCGGCGAGATCGCCTGCCGCGTCATCAGGACCGCGCGCAAGATGGGCGTGAAGACGGTCGCGGTCTATTCCGAAGCCGACAAGGACGCCCTGCACGTCGAGATGGCCGACGAGGCGATCGCCATCGGCCCGCCGCCGGCGGCGCAGTCCTATCTCCTGATCGATAAGATCATCGCCGCCTGTAAGGAGACCGGCGCCGAGGCGGTGCATCCCGGCTATGGCTTTCTTTCCGAACGCGCCGCTTTCGCTCAGGCGCTCGTGGCCGAGGGCGTCGTCTTCATCGGTCCCAATCCGCGCGCCATCGAGGCGATGGGCGACAAGATCGAATCGAAGAAGTTCGCCAACGCCGCCAAGGTCTCGACCGTTCCTGGTTTCCTCGGCGTGATCGAAAGCCCCGAGCGCGCCGCCGAGATCGCCGATGAAATCGGCTATCCGGTGATGATCAAGGCCTCGGCGGGCGGCGGCGGCAAGGGCATGCGCATCGCCCACTCGCGCAAGGAAGTCGCCGAGGGCTTCGCGCGCGCCAAGTCCGAAGCCTTGTCGTCGTTCGGCGACGATCGCGTCTTCGTCGAGAAGTTCATCGTCAATCCGCGCCACATCGAAATTCAGGTGCTCGGCGACAAGCACGGCCATGTCGTCTACCTCGGCGAGCGCGAATGTTCGATCCAGCGTCGTAACCAGAAGGTGATCGAGGAAGCCCCGTCGCCGCTGCTCGACGAAGCGACGCGGCGCAAGATGGGCGAGCAGGCGGTCGCGCTCGCCAGAGCGGTGAACTACGATTCCGCCGGCACGGTCGAGTTCGTCGCTGGCCAGGACCGCAGCTTCTACTTTCTCGAGATGAACACGCGGCTGCAGGTCGAGCACCCGGTGACGGAGCTCGTGACTGGCGTCGACCTCGTCGAGGAGATGATCCGCAGCGCCTACGGCGAGCCTTTGCGCCTAACTCAAGCCGGCGTGAAGCTGAACGGTTGGGCGGTCGAGAGCCGCGTTTACGCGGAAGACCCCACGCGCGGCTTCCTGCCGTCGATTGGGCGGCTGGTCAAGTATCGTCCGCCGGCGGAAGGAATGGTCGACGGCGTCACGGTGCGCAACGACACCGGCGTCTACGAGGGCGGGGAAATCTCGATCCACTACGACCCGATGATCGCCAAGCTGGTCACGCACGCAGGCGACCGTCTGGCCGCGATCGACGCGCAAGCGAATGCGCTCGACGCGTTCGTCATCGACGGCATCCGACACAACATTCCTTTCCTCTCGGCGCTGATGCAGCACGAGCGTTGGCGCGCAGGCCGTCTGTCGACCGGCTTCATCGCCGAGGAGTTTCCCGACGGGTTCTCGCCGCTGGTCGCGACAGGCGAGACGCAGGCCGTGATCGCCGCCGTCGCCGTGCATGTCGATCACGTCGAGAACGTGCGCAAGCGCGAGATTTCCGGGCAGTTTCGCGCCGGCTGGAACCGGGCCCTTGATTTGAAGCGCGCTGTCCTGCTCGGCGCGACGCGCATCGACGTCGAAGTTGAGCCGCGCGACGGCGGCGTCGACGTCGTGTTCGCCGATGGGCGCCGTATGCGTGTCGAATCCCGGTGGACGCCGAGCGAGCCGGTATGGCGGGGCGACATCGACGACAAGCCGACCGCGGTGCAGGTGCGCGCGATCCTCAACGGTTTTGCACTCGCCCATCGCGGCGTGGCGGTCGCAGCGCGCGTCTATACGCATCGCGAGGCCGCGCTCGCCGCGCTGATGATCGAGCGCGAGGGCGCGGATCTGTCGCGAGCGCTGCATTGCCCAATGCCGGGTTTGGTCAAATCGATCGCAGTCAAGGAAGGTCAGCAGGTCCGCCCCGGCGATCCGCTGTGCGTCGTCGAAGCGATGAAGATGGAGAACCAGCTCTCGGCCGAGCGCGCCGCGACGGTGAAGAAGATCGTCGCCAAAGTCGGCGAGTCGCTCGCGGTCGACGCTGTGATCATGGAATTCGACTGACCTGCCGCCGTCGCTGTCGGGCGCCTGAATATGCTATAAGAGGGCGTGGCCGCTGCGAGGGAGGACGCCATGCCGGCGAAGCTAGCGCGCGCGGCGAAACTCTCGATCGTCGTCGCGCTCGTCGCGACGGGGGGCGTAGTATCGGACGAGCGCGGCGCTCAAGTCGTTTGGCCGCTGCTGTGCACGTCTCCCGCGCTCGCCCAGGAGAGCGCGGCGAGCGGCGTCTTTCACGGCGTCGGGACCGTCACGGCGGTCGACGCCGCCAAAGGCTGGCTGACGCTCGATCACAAGGCGATCGACGGCTTCATGGGCGCAATGGAGATGATGTATCGCGTCGAGCCGCCGCGCCTGACGGCCGGCCTGAGGGTCGGCGACCGCGTTGCTTTCGACATCGACGCCAGCCGCTACGCGATCGTCGGCGTTGGGGTCCTCGCCAAGGCGAAGTGACGGCGCGCCGCGCCGGCGTCGTCAATCGGCGCCGGGCAGGATCGCGACGCGGCAAACCCGCCGATGCGATCGGCGAGGCTGCAATCTCGGCCAAGCTGCCCTTTCCGGCGAGCCGCAATCGGGGCGCTGCCGAAGAGCCTGCTGCGACGCGCGTCAGCCAATCTTGCTGGCCCAGATCCAACACGAGCAGTCGGAGGACATGGTCCCCTCTACGAACCGGCAACTGGACGGCGCAAGGAAATGCTTGCATGCGCCGCAATTGTGATCGGTATTGGCTGCAGTTCGGAAATGCACGGCGGCCTGCGAAACTTTCGCGGTCGCGCTGGACGCGCTGGTCGCTAGCAGCAAGGAGGCGGACCCCACGGCGACGCCCCCCGCCAACAATGCGCGACGTGAAATCGCGGCCGAACCTATATTGCTCGAATTCTTCATGATTGCCTCGCTCGCAAGAGCGCCGCGCGTTGCGCCACAGCTGGGCAATAGTACGAATTTCTGAACTGGATTGCGCGGACGCAAGCAGGTCTACGCCGCGACAAAACCGCGCAGGCGCTAACCGCTGCAACCCCATGGATCTTGCTGGCGCCGCAAAAGGTCAATGCCCGCAAGAATTTCCGAAGCGGGCGCTCGGCTGCGACTTCCACGTCATTTCGCAACCTTCAACGGCGCGAAGGGCATCGTTCACCCAAAGGGCGTTGCGAGATTCGGGAGAAGGGCGGATCGTCGAAAAAACGGCAGGAGAATAACTACTTGAGGTAGCTGACGTAAGCGGCGACCGCGGCGATTTGCTCTTTAGTCAGCTTCGCCGCGATCGGCGCCATGATTTCCGAATTGTCCGGATTCTGTGGGTCTTGCCCGCGCTCCCGGGACCAATTTGTCAGCTTGTTGATGATGTAGCCGTCGAGCTGGCCGGCTAGGCGCGGAAACTGGTCCAGTCCGTGGGCGTCCTGGCCATGGCACGACTCGCACGCCGGAACCTCGGCGTCGGGAACGCCTTCATGGAAGATCCTTTCCCCTTCCGAGAGGAGGTCTTTCGGCGCGCCGCCATAGGGCGGGGGGTCGAGATTTTTGAAACGTTCAGAAAGAGCTTCGACCATCGCCGGGCTGAGGACATGGGCCACATTGCCCATCACCGGGTTCAGCCGACGGCGCTGGATGAAGGCCTCCAATTGGTTTTTGATATAGGCCGGCTGCTGGCCCGCGAGTCTCGGCATGGGATTGGTCCCGATAAAGCCTCGCGCTGACAGCCCATGGCAAGTTTCACAATAGCCCGCCTTGGCTTGAAATTCTTTCGCCGGAACTGCGGCCGGCTGCGCGGCGCCGTCGGTCTGGTTTTCTTCGGCGCCCGCTCCCGCGCAGAAAAGAACCGCGAGCAACGCGGTCGGGGCGAGAACCTTGACAACCCTCATCAGCTTCCTCCGCGAATTTTCGCGCCACAATCGGAAGGAGCGCCCGTCCGGTCCGCCAGGACCGGACGACGACGCCGACTGCGAGTGGGATGGGCGTTTCCCGCGCCGCCACGGTTCGGCGCCGCATCTCGCCATTGCCGGAACCACCCGCCAAGCATAGTTGCGCGCGTCAGAGCTTCATCCGACGCCGTCCGAACTTTCCTTCCGTCACCCCTCCCGGGCGCGGCCGAACGCGCCCTCGTCAGTCTACAATTTGTTTCGACGCGATTTCCAGTCGCTATTCGAAATTCCAGCAGCTTTGAGAGCACTCCGCACATTCGGTCGTCACTTGATTGTTGGAGAGCGACGAAGCGACGAGAAGGGGGACGTGAGGGCGTAGGCGTGCTGGAATAGGCGGACGGGAGGCGCCCTGCCTGAAAGCTGGCGCGAAGGAAGACGTCGAGACGGCGCCCGCCTTTTCCCGGGACGTGATTGCCTGCGGTGCCGGCGACCCTCGGCAGGGCGGCGGCGGCGACGCGCCTGCGACTATCGGGGCGATCGAGGAATGCCTTTTCTGACCGGCGCGCCGGCCGCCCGACGCTTCGGTTGCGCTACCTCACGAAGAAGGAAGTCGACGATCAATAGCAAGCCCCGAACATGCCGACGACGCGAGGGCGTCTCATCCGGCTTGCGCAGCAACTCCGCGTCTTGACCATTCACGACTCCTCGCGCACAAATCGCCTAGTTACGCCTTCACTCGCCTCGGGCGCCGAGTCCCCCGAGCGAGCGAAATGGGGAGCCGGTGAAATCGCGGGAATAGTCGCTGCCGGCTAGCAGCCGCCGAGCGGCGAGAGAACGAAGAGGCGGGGAGGCGGGGGAGATGAACGCTGTTCATTTGCGCGTGGCGCTGCAATTGGCCCTGACGGTTTTTTTGGCGGTTGCAGCCGGTCAAGCTCGGGCCGAGGACCGACGCGTCGGCGCGACGGCGGGCGACATCGAAGCGAAATTCGAATATTGCACGACTTGTCATGGTCCGTCGGCGCAAGGTTTTCGCGGCTATTACATCATGCCTCGCCTCGCCGGGCAGCAGCCGCAATATGTCGAAAATCAGCTGCACGCCTTCCTTGAGCGACGGCGGCTCAACCCGGTGATGGCCAACGTCGCCCACGGCATAACGTCCGATATGATCCCCGCTTTGGCTCAACGCGTGAACGCCTTGAATCCTCCGCCTTACGGCGGCGCGCCCAACGGCGACGTCGCTTTGGGCAAAGAGATCTTCGCCAACGGACTACCCGATCAGAACGTTCCCGCCTGTTCCGCGTGTCATGGTCCCGACGCCAAGGGCCAGCGCGAGATTCCTCGCCTCGCCGGCCAGCTTTATTGGTATATGGTCTACACCCTGTCGATTTGGAACTCCGAGCGCGGGCAAGGCGGGCGTGAGGACATATCGTGGATCATGCGGCCGACCGTGGCCAACCTGACCCAGAAACAGGTGCAGGCGCTTGCAGAATACGTCAGCGCGCTCAGGTAGGACCCGGCCTTGTGGCGCGCCAATCGTGCCGAATTCGTCACGCGCGAGACCTTGGATCATGAAGCGCTTCCCCACGAGCATGGCGGTCCTTGCAATTTCCCTCGCCACGGCTGGCCCGCTTCTGGCGGAAGATCTGTCGGTTAGCAATTGCACGTGGTGTCATGGATCGTCCGCGCAGGGCTATTCCAAGGCGCCCCGACTGGCCGGCCAGAGGGCGGACTATCTGGTAAATCAGCTGCAAGCCTTTGCGACCCATAAGCGGGATGAGTTCCTTTCGACCAAGTATATGTGGTACGCCGCCGCGCATCTCGACCCATTGACCGTACGTAATCTGGCCGCATATCTTTCTGCGCTTCCGCCCGAGGCCGCGAAGGACGGCGACAGCGAACTTATCGCCGAGGGCAGGACTATATTTGAAAACGGAGTTCCCGACGAGAACATCGCCGCTTGCGAGGCATGCCATGGCCCCGAAGCGCAGGGCGTTCGCGAGATTCCGCGTCTCGGCGGGCTATCTTACGGCTATCTCGAGCGTCGGCTTGAGCAGTGGAACCAGGGCCACGACGCTTGGGGGGCCCCTATGCCGAAAGTCGCGCGGTCTTTATCGCCGAATCAAATCGCCGCCCTCGCGTCGTATTTGAGCTTTGTCGAAAGCGAATCTTCGGGGAAATAGGCTGATGCGCTCGTTGGAATCGTATAGGGGCCAGAGAATGCGGCGTCGTATAAGCCAAGGCCGATGGATGGAAAAAGTGCGAGAATTGCAACCTGTTCGTGGCGCCGAAATCCTGCAAGTCTGTCACGGGCGAGACCAGCCCCGATGGTTGGCGCCAGCTTTGGGTAAAGCAAGCGTAATGTAAATCGACAAGCGACGTTTGCCGCGTTGTTTCGTTGCGAATTGAGAATGTCCGGCAGCACAAACCGAGTTGCCAGGATCCCGGGGCGGCGATCTTTTCGTCAGACAGGAAGCGGCAGGGAGCATTCGATGTCAGCAGCAACGTCTGCAAGACAAATTGTCGGACAGCGCGGCTGCCCGGGTCGCATCCTCGTTGTCTCGGCGCTGCTCGTCTTCGCGATCGGCTGGCTGGCGCCAGCCCCCGCCAGCGCCCTGCCGTCGTTCGCACGCCAAACCGGGCAGCCCTGCGCGACCTGCCACACGATCATTCCAGAACTGACTCCATACGGCCGCCGCTTTAAGCTGAGCGGCTACACGCTGCGGGGCGGGGATACGAATCTCCCGCCGTTGACGCTGTTGCTGTTACCGGGGTTCACGCATACGCAGTCCTCTACGGATCCGGGCTCGCCGCCGTCTCCGGGGCTTAAGAGCAACGACAATTTCGTCACCCAGCAGGTCAGCGGCTACTACGCCGGCCAGATCTACGGCAATCTCGGCGGATTAATTCAGGTCACTGGCGAGCCCGCCACGGGCGCGGTCTTCCTCGACGGATCGGACGTGCGCTACGTCAACCAGTTTTCGCTGTTCGGCAAGGGCGCCTATTTCGGCGTCGACGCCAACAACGCGCCAACCTTCCAGGACCCCTGGAACACGCTGAACGACTGGGGCTTCCCGCAGTTCTCGTCGGCCTTCAATTCGTTCGGCGTCCCCGGCAACCAGATCGACGCGCTGCAGGCGTCGGTCGGCGGAGCGGGCATGTACCTGTACTGGAACGACTTGCTCTACGCTGAGTTCACCGCCTATGGCGGCCTCAACCAGAGCACGCTCGAGGCGCTCGGCGAACAGCCAGGGCCGACGCCCGACCAGCATCCGGGCCTCATGCCTTATTGGCGCCTAGCGCTCGAGCCGCACTGGGGCGATCATTACTTGATGGTCGGCACGTTCGGCATGTACAGCCAGACCGTGCCGGGCGGCCCGCCGCCGCAATATGGCTACGGGACGGACAAGTATCTCGACGTCGGCTTCGACGCGCAGTACCAGTACGACGGCGACCAGTACAGCGTGACCATCAAGGCGATGGACACAATGCAGTGGATGACGCTCAACAACAGCTTCGCCT
>Ga0181529_10003495_pt1 | contig 17866 bp, 14 predicted proteins | sample PEATcosm2014_Bin_36_FD_119763 | JGI IMG/M metagenome (GOLD analysis project Ga0181529, IMG submission 119763) | Peatland microbial communities from MTU Mesocosm Facility, Houghton, MI, USA - PEATcosm2014_Bin10_30_metaG | ecosystem: Environmental > Terrestrial > Soil > Wetlands > Peat | place... | reverse complement strand
TCTTGCGGATAGGGGAAGCCGGAACCGTGGGAACTGCTGGCCCGACAAATTGCTTGCTACACTCCATGAGACGCGAGCCCTGAGAAAAAGTTGCCAAATATTCTGCAAAATGTATTTAAAAAAATCAGCATCTTCCAAAAACTGAATTGTCCGGAAGAACGTCCCGCAGCCTCGAATGAACTTATTCATTGATTCCATTGATGTTAGTAAAATAAATCCAAATTATTCCCGGCCCCTGTTAGATTCCGAAACGGCACATATCTCCCTTGTGATCTCGGACTAAAAAAATCCGAGATTGCTTTACGGGGTGATCGAATCCGGGGCGGCGCGGCTCAAAAGGATACGCACGTCGCTGGAGTTGTTGATGGAGAAGGCGGGCGGAGTGCTGGGCGCTGTGATGGCGATAAAGTCGGCGCGGTGTACGTCGTCCAGGGTGATGGACGGGCGCGCGTCGGGCGCAGCGGGCTTCACCTCGACGTGACTCAGTTCAATGTTCTTAATGTGACGAAGGTAGAAGCCGTGGGAGGGGGTAGCGCCAAACATGCCCGGCTCGGGGTACTTGTTCTCGTCCTCGGGCGGATGGATGTTAACCAGATTTGCCGCACCGCCGCCTGCGTTCTGCACGAAAAAGTCGGAGATTTTGACGTCTTCAATGAAGTAGCCCGGGATGCCGCTGAGGATGGAGCCGAAGCGCGCGCCGGAGTTGTAGCAGTTGAGGTTTGTGACGAGGACGCGGCGCAGCGTGCCAACCTTGGTGGACTCGGCTGGCCCGCGCAGGCGAGCGCCGAGCCGTAGAAAGATGGGACAACTGGTGATGTCGCGCATGGTGATGTTGCTGATGGCAATATCTTCCAGCAGTGCGCCGTCGACCGTCTCCAGCGCTATGCCCTGCGTGCCCTCGAAGACGCAGTTGGAGATGGCGATGTTGATGAATCCGCCGTTCGACTCGGTGCCGCACTTGATGCGTCCGCCTCCGCCGTTCGACCTCCGCTTGTAGCTGCCGTCGAGCAGGCTGCCCAGCTCCCAGCAGCCGGAGACGTAGCAGTTGCAGATGGTGACGTTCTGCGTCGGTCGCGCGTAGCCCAGCGCAAAGCTGGACTTGGGACAGATGCCGTCGTCCCAGGGAGCGTTGATATAGCAGTTGGAAACGCGCACGTTGCGGCAGCAATCGATGTCCATGCCGTCGCGGTCGGTGTCGATCTTCAGATTGTCGATGGTGAGGTTATCGACGCCCGTCACCAGCATCCCGAAGTGTCCGCCCTTGAGAATCGAGAAGTCGCGCAGAACGACGTTGTGGCAGTTCTTCAGGCCGATGGCCTTGTTGCCCACGCCTGCCTGCTCGGCGGTGTATTTGGGATAGTTGCCGCGAGCAGCACGGTCTGCCCCGAAGCTGAGCCCCTTGCCCCACAGCAGTCCCGGTCCGGTGATCGAAAAATCGCTGATGCCTTCGCCCCACAGCAGCGAGTTGTGCCAGTGGTTGTGGCCCCAGTCCTGGTACTTCTCCCATGCGGGATCGGGTTCTGCCGCGTCGTAGACTCCGCCCATGTAGCCGGTGGTCTGATTGGGAAGCGGCGAGTCGGCAGCAATGATGGCGCAGCCCTGCGAGAGATATAGATCGACGTGGCTCTTCAGACGAATTGAAAAACTGACGTAGTTCCCCGCAGGGAAAAAGACCGTGCCTCCGCCAACGGCCGCGGCAGCTTCGATGGCCTTGTTGATGGCGGGCGAATCGACGGTCTTGCCATCGCCCGTTGCGCCAAAGGTGCGCACGTCGAAGAGCATCGGTGCCAGCGGCTGGGCGGCGGTTTTTTTGGACGCGGCAAACGCGGGGATAGCGGAGACGGCTGAGGCGGCAAGACCCATGCTGCTGAGTCTCAGAAGATCGCGGCGGGCGGAATCGAAGTTTTTCATATCGCACGCCATGCTAGCAGAGCAGATGGACGGGTTGGAACCGGGGTGGTTGCTGCCCCGAACGAGTGCCATATGGCAGAGAATTATGGGATGGCAGCAGGGAATTGCGAGATTAGAATGCAAGGGGTGAGACGAGCGTGACCACGACGGCGGTTGATGTGGCGGCGGACAGGAACGAAGCTGTGCCGGGCAGGAGCGATCGCCGGCTGCTGCTGTTTGTGCTGCTCAACATCCTGGCGGCCAACGCCGGGTTCAAGCTGATCGCGCACTTCGTCTTTCATACCGGCGTGGACGAGATGCGCGTGCGCTACCGGGACTTCTTCCACTTCCACCAGTTCACCGATTCGTGGACGCCGATGCTTGGCTCGGTGAACTCCTTTCTGGCGCATCCCGGCGTGGCCATCTATCAGGCGAAGCTCTACGACACGCTGATTTATCCGTTGACGTCGGTCCTGCCTCTGCTGTGGATGAAGCAGGCCGGGATGAGCGACACGGCTGTGTTGCGCGCGCTGATGGTTGCGTCGTGGATTGCGGTGGTCGCGGTGGTGGCGTTGCAGGTGCTGATCGCGGCCAGAATTGCCGGGCAGGGAAGCAGCAAGCTGAGCTGGCGGGCCGCGCTGGCGACCTCCTTCGCGGCATTCTTCTTCATGCCCATCACGCTGGCCTTCTCGCTGGGCCAGGCGCAGATATTTCTCGACCTCTTCTTCACTCTGCTGGTCCTCTTCTGGATCGAGGGCAGGGAACGGCCCGCAGGCGCGATGATGGCCCTGCTGGCGATGGTGAAGCCGCAGTTCGGCCTGTTGCTTCTGTGGGCGGCGCTGCGCCGACGTTGGAACGCTCTGGCCTGCGCAGCGGCGACGCTGGCAGCGGGAGGCGTGGTCTCGCTTACGGTCTTCGGCGTGCGCAACAACCTGGACTACCTGGGCGTTCTGGCCGGCCTCAGCCGCAAGGCGCAGTCGCACTACGCCAACCAGTCGATCTTCGGCCTGCTGAACCGCGCCATCTTCAACGGAGAAAATCTGCCCTATCACCCATATGTCTATCCGCCGTTCGTGCCCTGGATCTACGCCGTCACGCTGGCGACGAGCGCCGTTCTTGTGCTGCTGGCGCTTGCATATCCCTGGCGCGAGCGCGCCGGCGGCATGGCCGACCTGGCGGCCATCTCAGTGGTCTCGGTGATTGCGACGCCGATGGCGTGGGAGCACCACTACGGCGTGATGCTGCCGGTCTTCGTATGGCTGTGGTTCGCTGTCTACCGGCGCGGGGTGGGCAGCGTATTCGTGCTGGCGATTGCCTGGGTGCTGATCGCGGACTTCCTCTCGCCGTTCAACTTTCTGGCGGCAATTCCGGTGGCGAATGTGCTGCAAAGCTACATGTATTTTGGCGCTCTGCTGCTGCTGGGGCTGCTGATGCAGTCGCGCACGGTTTCAACGCACTAAGTCGCTCTCCCCGCTTGCCGTGTGGCTGAACGGCGCACACACGCTGCGCAGGAGTTTGCTAGGACGGTTCCTCAGGCGTCTGCTCGACGGTCGCTGCCGCTGCTGCTGGCGGTTCCTCAGGCACCGGCTCGATGGCAGGCGGTGCTTCTGCGGGCGGTACAGCGGCAGCCGGCGGTACAGCGGCCGCTGGCTTCCCTTCGTTGATCCGCACAACATGGTCTGCCTGCGGGCCTTTAGTGCCCTCGATGATGTCGAACTCGACCTCATCGCCTTCCTTCAGGCTTTTGTAGCCGTCGCTCTGGATGGAGCTGTAGTGGACGAAGACATCAGCTCCGCCTTCGCGCCCCAGAAAGCCGAAGCCCTTCGCGTTGTTGAACCACTTCACCGTACCTTTATATTGTGCCAATTTGTCACTCCTTACTTTGGCCTAAGTGGATTAGCTCCGACTGGTTGGCTGGCCGGGTTGCCGGACCCGTACAGTTCGACGCAGAATCCGGGCAGAATGGTTATCTACTGTCGTTTCTGCCCCACATGCACTGAGATACAGTACCAAACTTCTGTCGCCGAGCGAAGCAGTTCAGGCTACAAAGAACTAACAATGGTCGGATCAATCCATCTGCCACACTCCGGATTTCCTGTGGGGCAAAGCCCTATTCATCATTCATCTTTACGGCACTTTGGACTGGCAACCATTGACCCGTCTGGGCTACCAGTCCTGGGCTGCCGGCGCGTGCTCGACAGTTTATATTGAATCAGACGTACCATCGGCGCTTGAAGACTCGAACAATCGACAGGGGCGCCGTTCGGCTGTTGATAATCCGGACTTCGGACAGGGACGCGCAGCCGTCCTCCAACCACGGGGAACAGCCGGAGGGCGATTTTCTGACGCGGCTGCATGTATCCTGCTTGAGGCTCAAATTAACCAATGAAACGAATCCTCACCGCATCTATCCTGATTATCGTCGTTGTCGCACTCATCTTCCTCGGGCAGCTTTGGATGCTGACGTTGGTTGCATGTGCGGTTGCCGAACTGGCGGCGTACGAGTACCTGCGCCTGGCCAACACCAGCGGAACGCACATCCCCGTCTGGTGGATGGCCCTCGGCACGGCCCTTGTCTTCCTCTTCACCCTGCCGCGCTTTCCCAACGAGGCGGAGCTTCCCGCACTCAGCCTGATGGCCCTTCTTCTGCTTGCGTGGTCTGGCTTCCGTGCGCCGCTGGAACGCGTACTGGCCGACGCCGCGCTTGGCCTCTTCGGCCTGATCTACGTCGCCTACCCGCTGACTCTGGTCCCCATGATCTGGTACCGCGACGACGGCAAGCCGCTGCTCCTCTTCCTGATGGTCTGCGTCTGGGCCGGAGACATCGCCGCGCTCTACGTTGGCCGCCGCTGGGGCCGTCACAAGCTCACGCGCCTCAGCCCCAACAAGACCTGGGAGGGAACCTTCGCCTCGGTTGGCGGAAGCCTCCTGGCAGGCCTCGCCGTGGTGCTCGCGGGCAATCTGCTCTCCACCTACGAGAGCAACACGGTCCTGCATATCGTCGAGCCGGTCTGGCAGTCGGCTCTTCTTGCCGTCATCATCAACGCCGCCGCGCAACTGGGCGACCTGCTGGAGTCCGCCATCAAGCGCGGCGCGGGCGTGAAAGACTCGGGAACTATCCTCCCCGGCCACGGTGGCGTCCTCGACCGCATCGACGCACTGCTGGTCGCCGCCCCCGTCCTATGGTGGGTCCTGCTCCTCAAAGACGCCTTCAGCCTCGGCAGATTCTGACAATAATTGGCACTGCTACAATTGGCCGGATATGCGAATCCTACTCGAAGACGAATACGGTCGACCGTGGACAGCAGCAGCAAATCTAGGCTGGCTAACATTGATAGCCGTGATGACTTGCGGCATCGCAGCACCACTGCTCGGAATCTATCTATCGCTTTGGATATGGCGTAAAGGCCGATCAGCATGTCCTTTGATCTGCTTTTCGCTAGCGAGTTTCAGTTTTATTTTGACATTCGAACTGGTGAAGTTGTCCCATCCGGGACTTGTCTACGACGTAGATGCGCTCAGCGGGATTCTGTGGATCATTGCGAGCTTTTCCCTCCGGCATGAGATTCAGCGTTATTACAAGGAACGAGAAGGTTGGAAGATAGAGATCGGGCCATTCTTAACCTTTTGGTTCTCGGTACTTTACATTAACTACTGCCTCAATCCAATGACCCTCTCAGAGAGAGGCGCACTGACCACTCTCGATCTGCGAAAATAGAGAAGTGAAAAAGATTGCCATCCTCGGCTCGACCGGCTCCATCGGCCAGAGCACCCTCTCCATCTGCGAATCCTTCCCTGAGCGCTACGAAGTGGTCTCGCTCGCCGCCGGGTGCAACATCGACGTGGCCTTCGCCCAGTGCGTCCGCTGGAAGCCGCGCGTCGTCTCCCTGGCCACCGAAGAACTAGCCGCCGAGCTCGCCAAGCGTCTCCGCGAAGCCGGTCTCACAGACACCGAAGTCCTCCACGGAACCAAGGGAACGGTCCGCGTGGCGACGCTGCACGAGGTGGATTTCGTCGTCTCGGCCATCGTTGGCGTCGCGGGCCTGGAGGCAACCTACGCCGCCGCCTGCGCCGGCAAGGACATCGGCCTGGCAACCAAGGAGTGCATGGTTGCCGCGGGCGAACTCATCCTCACCGCGGCGCGCAAACACAACGTCGCGCTGCTTCCCATCGACTCCGAGCACAACGCCATCCACCAGTGTCTGCGCGGCGGACAGCCCGCCGAGGTCCGTCAGATCTGGCTGACCGCATCGGGCGGGCCGTTCCGCAACACTCCCGCCGCGGACTTCGAGCACATCACGCCCGCGCAGGCGCTCAAGCATCCCACCTGGGTCATGGGACGGCGCATCACCATCGACTCGGCCACCATGATGAACAAGGGCTTCGAGATCATCGAGGCCTGCCGCCTCTTCAACCTGCCGCCAGACAAAGTTCGCGTGACGATCCATCCCCAGTCCACCGTGCACTCTCTGGTGGAGTTCATCGACGGCTCGATCCTCGCGCAAATCTCCGTCACCGACATGCGTCTCCCCATCCTCTACGCGCTGGCCTACCCCGAGCGCGTGGACGCCCAGCTTGCGGCTCCGGCTCTCACCTTCGATCTGGCCGCGCTCAGCCAGCTCGACTTCGCCCAGCCCGACCCGGCCCGCTTCCCGTGCCTGCGTCTGGCCTACGAGGCGGCGGAATCCGGCCCCTCCGCCTGCATCGCCCTCAACGCCGCCGACGAGATCGCCGTCGCCGCGTTCCTCGATGGCGCCATCCCCTTCATGGGCATCCCGCGTACAATCGAGCAGGTGCTGAAGGTAACGCCTGCCCACCCTCCCGCGTCTATTAAAGACGCGCTTGCGGCGGACGAGGCAGCCAGGGCCTGCGCGCGCGAGGTCATCGCCCAAGCCGCGCGTTAGCGCTCCATGCGATCCAATCTACTTCCGAGGTAAATGCACTTGTCTCTCGCCTTTCTTGCCGCTGTTGTTGAACTGCTCGTAGTCCTCGGGCTCATGGTGCTGGTGCATGAGTTCGGCCACTTCGTCGTGGCCAAGGCCTGCGGCGTGAGGGTTGAGACCTTCGCCATCGGATTTGGCAAGCGCGTGGTCGGCATCCGCCGCGGCGGCACCGACTACCAGATCAACGCGCTGCCGCTGGGCGGATACGTCAAGATGGCTGGCGAGATTCCCGGCGAAAAGGTCAGCAACGATCCCGGCGAGCTGAACAACCACCCCCGCTGGCAGCGCATGTTGATCGCCCTCGCCGGCCCCGGTGCCAACTTCGTCCTCGCCTTCGTCCTGATGGCAGGTGTCTACATGGTGCACAACGAGGTTGGCGAATACCTCTCCAGCGTCGCTGCCACTGACTACATCTCGCAGGGAACTCCTGCCGCCAGGACAGGCATCCAAACCGGCGACACCATCGTCCGCTTCGACAATATCGAAGACCCCACATGGGACGACGTGCTGAACCACTGCACGCTCAACCTCAACCAGACGGTTCCATTCTCTTATGTGCACAACGGTCAACGTGCCAACACAACCTTCTTCGTCGACTCCAAGGGAGCAACCCCCGAGGACTTCTCCCCCGAATCGCTGATCGTCCTTGGCTTCGTTCCGAAGGAACAGCCCACGCCGGTCAAGGTCTCGGCACTGATGCCCGGCAGTCCCGCCGACCGCGCGGGCCTGCAGCCAGGCGACCAGATCGTCAGCATCGACGCGCTTGCTCTCCACTCCGTCTCCACGCTGCTTGCCTACATGCAGGACCAGAAGGGCGCGTCCGCCGTGCTGGTCGTGCTGCGAAACGGCCAGCCCATCACAGTTCGCATCACTCCGCAGCTTACCGACGAGGGCGGCTCGAAGGTGTATCTGCTCGGCTTCCACCCAGTCCCTCCGCCGGTCAAGGTGGAGAAGCTCTCCTTGGCCAGGTCCATCGCTGCCTCGTGGAAGTTCACCAAAGTCAACTCCATGCTGATCAAGGACGTGGTCAAGGGAATGTTTGTGGGCCACGTCTCGGTGCGCAGTCTCTCCGGGCCCATCGGCATCGGTCAGGTGGTGCATGAGGCCGCAGAGGCGCCCGGCTGGACGCCGCTCATCGGTACCATGTCGATGATCTCCATCAATCTGGGCATGGTCAATCTGCTGCCGTTTCCCATCCTCGATGGCGGCATGATCTTCCTTCTCCTCATCGAGGGCCTCTTCCGCCGCGACCTTCCCATGCAGGTCAAGGAGTACATCTTCCAGGCCGCCTTCGTCTGCATCCTGATGTTCGCCGCGTTCATCATCTGCAACGACATCGTTAAGCTGCATCTGCCCTTCCTCTCCAAACTGAAGATGTAAATCCCCGGCGTCCCATGGGGGCGACGACAAACCAGGACCGCCGGGCCAGACACGGTCGATCTATGAGCAACAAGAAAGAGGACTCCGTGGACTATACATTTCTTGCCAACCTGCAACAGGAGTTTTCGTTGCCTGAAAAAGGCATCCTGAGCCGCGTTCTGCTCAAGGACGAGCACGCGAACGTCACTTTGTTCGGCTTCGCAGCGGGAGAGGAACTCTCCGCGCACTCGGCGCCGACGCCTGCCATCCTCTATTTTCTGGAGGGCGTGGCAGACGTTCAGTTGGGCAACGACACAGTCCACGCCCAGCCAGGGTCCTTCGTCTACATGCCTCCGAATCTGCCCCACGGGATCGCCGCCCGCACCGCGCTGCGCATGTTGCTGGTGCAGATGAAGGCCTCGCAACAGTCGCATTGAAGGCTGCTGCACCCGTGCCGGTTTTCAACCGCGATAGAACACTTCCAACCGTGAAAGAATAGAGACATGAGTTTGTTCAGTTCGGTCTACGCAGAGAGGAACGCCGAGGTTCGCGGCATCCTGGATTCTGTTCGCTGTCCCTCGCCGATGCGCGTCGATGAAATCCTTGCGCACAGCCAATCCGAGCCGCCAAGCCTCGCCGAACTTGCCGAGTTGCTTCAGATCGGCATCACCGCCGGGGCCGGCCAGCAATTTGAAATTCTCCGCGCTCACACTCGCAAGCACTGGCGCGCGCCCAGCGGGAACGCGGTCCGCTACGTCTCTCCCATCTATGTCTCCAGCTACTGCGTGGACGCCTGCCCCTACTGCAACTTCTCCGCCCTGCGCAACGAAACGGTGCGCTATCGCCTCTCGCTCGCCGAGCTGGACCGCGAGATTGCATTAGTGCTGGCCCGCGATGCCCGCGTTGTCGAGCTGGTTTACGCTACCGACCCGGAGTACGACACAGACCTGCTCGTCCGCGATGTCTCCCGCGCCGTCCGCGCCGTCGAGAACCTCCAGGGCGGCGGCGTTCTGCTCTGCACCGAGTACCTCTCCAGCCAGGCGTACGAGGCGCTGGCCGAAGCCGGTCTGCGCGGCATCGTCCAGTGGGACGAGACGCTCGACGAGCAAGCCTACGCCCGCTGGCACTCCGCCAGTCCGCGCAAGGCAAACTTTATCACCCGCATGGACAACCACGACCGCGCGCTGGCCGCCGGGCTTGATGTGGCTACGGGAGCGCTCTTCGGCCTGGCCGACTTCCGCTACGACGCGCTGATGCAGGTTGCCCGCGCGCGCTACTTCGCCGAGGCTTATGGACGCGGCCCCTTCGTCATGGGCACACCGCGTTTGAAGCCGATTGCGGGCAGTGAGCTGCACCTTAAAACTTCGGTCTCGGACCGCGCGCACGAGACCGCCCTCATGGTCTACAAACTCGCCCTGCCCCAAGTCGGCCGCTGGCTGCAGACCCGCGAGACCTTCGAGATGAACCTGCGCAACCTGCTGGACGGTGACGTCTATACCTACTCCTGCGGAGATGTGCAGCCCGGCGGATACACCCAGATCAACACCACCTCAAAGGCAGGCGCGCAGTTCGGCGTCAACGAGCTCGAGCGCGGCTACGTCGATGGCGAGTTGGCCGCCCAGGGCTTTCACATCGACTACGGCTGGATGTCCCCCGCCAAAACCCGCGCCCTCGCCTCCCGCTGAACAGGAGCAGACGCAAGAGCGCCAAAGGCGCGCCCTATACCAGCCTAGGGCGAAGCCCTAGGTACAAGCCCAGACAATCTACAGAGGGCTGAAAGCCCGCCCTATGTTGCAGTGAAAAATCCAGCCCTACCCCCGCGCCCTCAGCAACGCCGCAATCTCCCTTGCGGCCTTGCGCGCGTCATCCACCTTCTCCGGCAGGAAGCTGACCGCGCCCACCCTCGCGTGTCCGCCGCCGCCGTAGCGCTCGCATATATCCGCAATGTTCGCCAGCTCGGCCACCGGAACCTTGGACCACGGGTTCGTCCCCACAGAGACTTTGGTGCGGAAGCTAGACAGGCTCAGTCCCACATTGTAGGTTGCTGCCGGGTGCAGGTAGTACGGGATGAATTTGTTGTAGCCCTCGATCAGCCGGTCCGTAATGTCGAAGGTGATGACGCCGCGATCGAGCTTCGTCCGCTCCCTCAGCAACTCGATGCCCGCAATGTGCCGCTCCATCAGCGGCCCAAGCTCGGCCTGGATGAAGGGCTGGTCGAGAACCGCCTGAAGGCTCATCTCGGTCAGCAGGGGAATCACGCGTTGCACAAATCCCTCGCCCGAGCTCTCGATCACCATGGTCAGCTTCATCGCCGGCGCGTCCATCTCAACCGCCGATTGTGCGCTCTCGTACTTCGCCCCGTCCACGATGTTTGCCCAGTAGATCAGGTCCGACAGCGGCGCGGTATTGAAGCCAAACTTGTCGCGCGCCACATCCGCGATCAGGCTGGTGCAGGAGATGTACCCCGGATCGTAAAACTTTCCGCCATCGCTCGGCTTGCGCACCGCCATTACCTTGGCTGAGTTGGCCTGCGCCTGCCACGCCAGAAAATCGTGCCGGTCTTCCGCCGTCAGAAACGCGCTCTGGTGATGGTCGAACCACCACGTCACCTTGGGCGATGCGGAGTACTTGAAGTCCACAATTGCATTCTCCCCTTCGACAAACGCCGACTCGTCGACCAGCTTCCCCGCGGCCTGGTGCATCAGCCCGTGGTAGCTGAACTCCGCCTCCCCGATGCGCTCGCGGTGAAAGCGTGTGAACAGCGACGCCGAACAAGCGCCATCGAAGCAGTGATCGTGATAAAAAACGCGGCAATTCAAGCGGAAAACCCTCCAAACGGAATATGTCCTTGCAGGCAGGCCAGCGCTTCAACACAACGCATGGCCACACTTAGGTGAAGTATAAGGATTGACGCAGCGCGCGCTTGTGTCAAGCCACAAGACACAACGCCTGCGGAACAAGCTCCCCGTTTGCATCGTATAGACTTCCAATAAACAGAGGAGATCCACTTGCCTGAGACAGACCAGCCAGAGATCCGCGGGCCTCATCTACCCGAGTCCTCGGAACGTCCCGACGTGCGATCCGTCGCGCCAGGTGAGGAGATTGTTGTGCCCATTCTGCCGTCGTCACCGCGCTATAACCTGCGCGGTGTCTTCGTCGGTTCGGACGGACTGCGTGCCGGTTGGAGCCTTCTGCTCTACGTCGTCCTGCTTGCCGCGCTGCTCGCTGGCTGCCGATTCCTCGTTTATTCGTCGCACCACCACGCCGCTGTAGCGCAGCCAAACGCTGCCACACAGTCCAAACCGCAGTCCTCCAAACCCTCCGTCCCTGCACCCTCCGTGATCATGCCGGCGAAAGCTGTCCTGCTGGGCGAGGGAACAGCTTTGCTCTCGGTCCTCATCGCCACCTGGCTGATGGGGAAGATCGAGCATCGCCCAGCCTCCGTCTATGGACTGGGCGGCAAACGTCGACTGCCCAACCTCCTCGCCGGACTTGCATGGGGCGTCGCGCTGCTCTCTCTTCTGGTCTTCAGCCTGCGCGCCTGCGGTCTGCTGGTCTTCGACGCGCGCCAGCTCTTCGGAGTCAGCGCCTTTCGTTACGGCGCGATCTGGCTCTCCGGCTTCCTTCTGGTCGGCTTCTTTGAGGAGTACTTATTCCGTGGCTACCTCCAGTTCACCCTCGCGCGCGGCTTCAACGAAATCTACGGCTGGCTTCACACACGGTACTCATGCACGCAAGACGCACGCAGGATCGGCATCAACGCTCCCGGCTTCTGGACCGCGGCCCTGCTGCTCTCTTTCGGCTTCGGCTTCAGCCATCGAACCAACCTGGGCGAGTCGCCCATCGGCCTGCTTGCTGCCGCGCTCATCGCCGTCGTCTTCTGCCTCAGCCTTTGGCGCACCGGCTCGCTCTGGTGGGCCATCGGCTTCCACGCCGCGTGGGACTGGGCGCAGTCCTTCCTCTTCGGAGTTGCCGACAGCGGCATAATGATTCAGGGCCATCTCTTTGCAACGCACCCGGCGGGCCGCGCCCTCTTCTCCGGCGGCCTCACCGGCCCGGAGGGAAGTCTCTTCATCCTGCCCATCGTCGCCGCAACCGCCGCTGTTATTGTGCTCACGCTGCCCAGCGTCCACCCCGGCGGCCCGCTCTCTACCACGCACACGCGAACCGCTGCTGGATTAGACTTGCCATAAGCCATGAGCAGCGACGACCCGAACTCCAGCGGCACCAACTCCTCCGCCGATCCAAACAAAGCCGACCTGCGTTACCAAAATTATGTGCGCAAGGTCGAACGCACGACTGAAGCAGACTCCAGGCCCGAAGCTCTTCCCGCTGCAGCCTTCCTGGAAGACACCGAGCCAGAATCCGCTCCCGATGCGCCCACTCGCCGCGCCGCGGGCCACAGGACGCTTGTCTTCTGCCTTGTCTTCGCGCTCGTCGCCGCACTCGCAGTGTCCGCATTCCTCGCCGGACGTCACTTCATCCGCAACGCGATGCGCGAGAACCTGCCGCAGCTCGACGGCTCGTTCGCCGTCTATGGCCTCGCCGCGCCGGTAACTGTCGCCCGCGACGCACAAGGCGTGCCTCACATCCATGCCAGCTCGATGGACGACCTCGTCTTCGCGCAGGGATTCGTCACCGCCCAGGATCGCCTCTGGCAGATGGATCTGCTGCGCCGCCACGCCTCAGGCCAGCTCGCCGCCATCCTTGGCCGCTCCATGCTAGAGCACGACCGCCTGCAGCGCACCCTCCAACTGCGCGCCTCCGCCGACCGCGCCATCGCCGTCCTGCCCGCAGACCAGCGCCACTGGCTGGAGGTTTACGCGCGCGGAGTGAACGCGTCCATCGCAGCCCAGCACGCCCACCTGCCCGTCGAGTTCCGTCTGCTCGGCTATCAGCCCGCCCCGTGGATTCCGCGCGACTCCATCCTGGTCGAGCTCGTCATGTTTCAGGACCTCACCACAAGCTTCCCGGCGAAACTCGGCCGTGAGGCTCTCGCCGCGCATCTCTCGCCAGACCTCATCGCCGATCTTTACCCGGTAGGCTCATGGCGCGACCATTACCCTGGTCAGCCGATGCCCGACGTCTCCGCGCCCCAGCCAGAGTTCAACGACATGCCGCTCGACGAGTCGCAATCGCGCCTCCACCGGCCGGGTGCCCCATCCATTTCGCGTTCTTTGCGGAATGGGTGGGAGTCCACCAATACAATCTCCCCAGCAGACCTTCTCTCCCTCAATCAGACCCTCTCCCTCTTCCACGCGCCCTGCAGCACCTGTGTAGCCGGATCGAACGCCTGGGCTGTCTCCGGCTCGCGCACCGCATCGGGAAAGCCGCTGCTCTCAAACGACATGCACCTCTCGCTCAGCGCGCCCGAGCTGTGGTACGAGGCCGACCTCCAGGCCACGAACCCCGCTCCGCTGGCCGACTTCCACGCTGCCGGCATCACCCTCCCCGGCACGCCCTTCGTCATCGCCGGACACAACGACCACGTCGCCTGGGGATTCACCAACCTCGGCGCCGACGTGCAGGATCTCTACATCGAGCACACCCGCGGCACCGCCTCCGGCGCCGAGTACCAGCTCCCCAACGGCACTTGGAGCCCCGTCCGCTACCAGACCGAGGTCATCCACGTCCGTGGCAGCGCCGACGTCATCCTCGATGTCCCCCTCACCCGTCACGGAGACACCGACATCCCCATCGTCTCCAGCCTTTTCCCCACCGAACGCCGCCGCCTCAGCCTTCGCTGGACCATCTACGACCCCGCCAACCTCACCGCGCCCTTCTTCGCTGTCGACTCGGCCACCGACTGGACCTCCATGCTCGCCGCCTTCGCCGCCTGGGGAGGCCCCGCGCAGAACCTCATCTACGCCGACGATGCGGGCCACATCGCCTACCACGCCCTCGGCCGCATCCCCATTCGCGGAGACATCAACAATCCCAGCCCGCTTTCGCCCGTTCCCACCGACGCCACCGCGCCCGACGCGCTTTCACATGAGTGGGTAGGAACCATCCCCTTCGACCAGCTCCCGCAGGCCTTCGATCCCCCCGACGGCGTCCTCGCCACAGCCAACGCCAGCGTCACTCCAGTAGACTACCGCTACCCCATCACCCTCGACTGGATGGCGCCCTACCGCACCGAACGCATCTACCGCGTCCTCGAAGCCAGCCCCGCAAAATCCGCGTCCGGCGAGGCGCTTGCCCCCAGCCACCCGCTTACCCCGGCTGACATGCTCACCCTCCAGAACGATGTCTACTCCAACCTGGACCACATCATCGCCCAGCGGCTCGCCTACTCCATCGACCACGCCACCGGCCCGCTGAAGAACGATTCGACGCTGCATCAGGCCGCTGACATCTTGCGCGACTGGAACGGCAGCGTCGATGCCAACTCCAGTGCGCCTGCCATCGTCAACGCTGCCCGTGTCGCCTTCTGGCCCATGCTGCTCATCCCCAAGCTCGCTCCAGAGGCCGCCGCGCCGCTTGCGCAAGGTGAGGACCTCTCCATGGTCAAAAACTTGCGCAACGACGCAGCCCGCGTTGCCAACCTCTGGCAGCTCTACACCTGGGGCGAGCGCTCCAGCGTTGAGGAGCAGCTCATCTCCCACGCTCCCGCCCGCTGGCTCCCCTCCGCCTTCGCCACATGGGACGACTTCCTCGCCGCCGTCGTCCAGCGCGGCCTGCGCGTGGCCCATGCTCCGCGCAACCTCAAGGACTGGCAGCAGGGAAGCGCCTTCCCGCTCCAGATCGACCACCCCATCTTCTCCCGCGCAACCCTGCTTGCCCGCCTCCTGCTCGGCGTGCCCACCGGGACCGGCCCGCAGCCGCAGAGCGGCGACCTCACCACCGTCAAGCAGGTCGGCCACGCCTTCGGCCCCTCCGAGCGCTTCACCGCCGACCTCAGTGACCCCGACCGAACCACTCTCAACCTAGTCCTCGGCCAGTCCGGCAACCCCGCCAGCCCGCTTTACATGGATCAATTCCAAGGTTGGCTGCACGGCACCACCTACCCGCTCCCCTTCACCCCTGCCGCCACCCAGCCCACCATCGCCCACACCCTCATCCTCACCCCGCGCTGACCCCATACCGCCGTCATCCCGTACGTAGCGCAGCATCCCACCGTCATCCCGACCGGAGCGGAGCGGAGTGGAGGGACCCCCGCATTTCGCTTTTGTTTGTTCTTGTTCTTCGCTTTTGTTTGTTCTTGTTCTTCGCTGTTGTTTGTTCTTGCTGTAATCCTCAGCAATTCACAAAATAACAAGGTTGTCATCCTGAGCGGAGTGACTCACGGTCTCATCGTGAGTCACGCAGTCGAAGGACCCCGACGAAGCACACCCCACCACAACCGCCCGAACCTTTCTCCCGTGTAACTCATCTCTTACCCTGGCCGCTTAGCCCTCGCCACCAGCGCCGCGAATCTCCCCGTCTCCGCCGAATAGCCCAGCAGCTCGCCCGCGCCCATGTCGAAGTACCACCCATCGAGCGTCAGCGTTCCCGCCTCCACCCGCTCGCGAATCCACGGAAACGACCGCAGGTTCTCCAGCGAGAGCGCAATTGCCTCCTGCTCGCAGGCCTTACGCTGCACCGCGCGGCTCTCGCCCGCCATCTCTCGCAGCACCCGCTCCCGCGCCGCTGCGGCAATGCTCACCCACGCGCCGATAAACTCGAACCTGCCGCCCGGCTCCCCCTCGCCGTCCATCAGCGCGCCAATTCCGCCGCAGCCGGAGTGCCCCAGAACGATGATCCGTTCCACATTCAGCTCCTTCACCGCGAACTCGATGTCGGCGCGTATGCCGGGCAGTTCCGCACTGTCGCTGTACGGAGGCACCAGGTTCGCCACATTCCGAACCACAAATATCTCTCCCGGTCCCGCGCCCAGCAGCATCCCCGGATCGGCCCGCGAGTCGCAGCAAGAGATCACCAGCGCCCGCGGGCTCTGCCCCTGCCGCAGCCGCTCGAAGACGCTCTCGCCGCCGCTGAAGTACCGCTCCTGAAACCGCTCGAATCCCGCCAGAAACGCCGCAATATCCGCCAAATCCACCCCTCCGCAACGCATCGAAACACCGTCTCCCAATAGCATCGCACGAATCCCCCCACCCCACCATGCGTCGTCATTCTGGCGCAGCCCACACGAGTCGTCATTCTGGCGTAGCCAGAATCTCCGTATTGGCCCTTGCCCTTGCCGTTGTCTGTCCTCCGCCGTTGTCTGTTTCTGCTGTCATTCTGAGCGCGTCTTTCGAGCGCGAAGGACCCCGATGAACTCCAACCTGCCTCAACCATCCAGCCTTTCTCCCGCAAAACTACCGCCCACCGCCCGTAGCTGAGGAAAAAACCGCCACATCTACCCTCAAAAACCCCAGCAAATCCACTTGTCAAGCCTCTTGACGCCCCAATATCTCCATAACCCACGCCCCATCAACCACTTGCCCTCGGAAAATAGTTGGCATTCCAGTTATCTCCAATCGCTATACTTAAAGTAGGGGGAAATTTATCGCAGAGTGTACAGACAAGCCAGCGCGCGGGATCGAAAAACCCCGTGGATCGTTGTCAAATAATCCGTTTATTTTCTTATACTTGACCTGTAACCCCTTTGAAAGTTGTACTTTGCAGGTTGAAAGTTGCATCTTCATGATTTCAGGTAAGTTAGAAGGTACTGAGGGATGGGGGGGGTACCTCCCCGGCAAGCGCTTCAGAAGATGCACGGTGGTGGCGGACGGCCGCGAGAATTTGGACGAGGAGATGAGCTAGGCTAGAGCTATGTTTACAGGACTGGTAGAGACGACGGGTGAGGTGATCGCGTTTACCCCGACGGCGGGCGCATCGCGGCTGACAATTGCTGCTCCGACGATCGTCGAGCGGCTGCATCTGGGCGACAGCGTCGCCGTCTGCGGGGTCTGCCTGACGGCGCTCACCATCGAGCCGGGAGCCTTTCCTCCGCGCTTCTCGGCCGACCTCGCCGCCGAGACCATCGCGCGCACCACGCTCTCGCAGCTTGTACCGGGTTCGCTGGTGAACCTGGAGCTGCCCACCGCGGCCGGATCGCCGCTGGGCGGTCATGTGGTGCAGGGCCACGTCGATGGCACTGGCACGCTGATCTCGATTGAGCCGGTCGCGGCGGGAACCCAACCTGACTTGGCGCAGAGCGGCTGGACTTCGCCGGTCGCAACACAGCCAGACTCCTCGCTGGAGGGCGCAGGGCTGACCGACTGGGTGGTCCGCGTACGCCTGCCCCAGGAGTTGATGCGCTACGTGGTTCTGAAGGGTTCGATCGCCGTGGAGGGTATCAGCCTGACGGTCGCGGGAATCGAGGGCGAAGAGATATGGATCGCGATCCTGCCCCATACCTACTCGGCCACCAATCTGCACACGCTGGCGCCGGGGATGGCGGTCAACATCGAGGTGGATGTGATGGCCAAGTACGCGGAGAGCCGCGCGCTGGCCGACGCCGCAAAGCGCGCGCTGACGGTGGAGTTTCTATTGGCGAACGGCTACTGAGCGTGGTTCCGCCACACCCGTTCGCAATACGATTGCGAACGGATGCGGTGAACGCTCTAGGGAATCTCTGCACAAGTCCACGTTTTGAAAGGGACGGGCTTCAGCCCGTCCGTAAGTGCCGCAAAATCACTGGGGCTTTAGCCCCGGAGGGAATGAGGAAGACTTGTGCAGACCTTCCCTAG
>Ga0181529_10003494_pt1 | contig 17868 bp, 11 predicted proteins | sample PEATcosm2014_Bin_36_FD_119763 | JGI IMG/M metagenome (GOLD analysis project Ga0181529, IMG submission 119763) | Peatland microbial communities from MTU Mesocosm Facility, Houghton, MI, USA - PEATcosm2014_Bin10_30_metaG | ecosystem: Environmental > Terrestrial > Soil > Wetlands > Peat | place... | reverse complement strand
CGGCGCGTTCTTCTTCGCCTGCTCGAACATGTCGCGCACGCGGCTCGCGCCGACGCCGACGAACATCTCGACGAAGTCGGAGCCGGAGATGGTGAAGAACGGCACGTTGGCTTCGCCGGCGACCGCACGCGCAGTCAGCGTCTTGCCGGTGCCGGGCGGGCCGACCAGCAGCACGCCGCGCGGAATGCGGCCGCCGAGCTTCTGGAACTTCTGCGGGTCGCGCAGGAACTCGACGATCTCCTGCAGGTCTTCCTTCGCTTCGTCGATGCCGGCGACGTCCTCGAAGGTGACGCGCCCTTGAGCCTCGTTGAGCAGCTTGGCCTTCGACTTGCCGAAGCCCATCGCCTTGCCGGCGCCGCCCTGCATCTGCCGCGACATGTAGATCCACACGCCGAGGAACAGCAGCAGCGGCAGACCGTTGATGAGCAGCGTCAGCAGCCACGAATTGCCGTCCGACGGCGGCCGGGCGGTGATCGTCACGTCCTTCTTGTAGAGGTTGTCGACGAGGCCGGGGTCGTTGGGGGCGTAAGTGACGAAGGCGCGGCCGTCTTTGTAATGGCCGCTGATGTCATTGCCGGCGATGGTCACGTCGCGCACGTGGGCGGCGTCGACCTCGGTCAACAGCTGGCTGAAGGTGATGTCGGCGCTGGGGCTCTTCTGCGCCGGGCTCTGGAACAGGGTCACCAACGCCAGCACCAGCAGGAAGATGATCACCCACAGGGCGAAGTTGCGAAAGTTGGGGTTCATCGGGTTCCCATCGACGGCGCCGCCAAGAAATTCTGGCCCGGTCCGGCCGTCCCAAACCGTCATTTAAGCGTGAGCAAGACGCTTGCCAAGTGAACGGCATGAAACTGAATATCGAATGAATACGACAATTCGGCCGTTTTGAGGTCCGCGAAGTCAAGCCGTCTTTTCGATCTTGAGGCCCAAAGTGTCGATCATCGCCTGCCGCATTTGGAATTTCTGCACTTTTCCGGTGACGGTCATCGGGAATTCCTGAACGAAACGCACATATTTGGGCGCTTTGTAATAGGCGATCGACCCGCGGCAGAACGCGACGACCTCGGCTTCGCTGAGGACCGCCCCCTCGCGCAGCTTGATCCAGGCGCAAAGCTCTTCGCCGTAACGAGGATCGGGGACGCCGAACACCTGGACGTCGGCGATGGCCGGGTGGGTGTAGAGAAACTCCTCGACCTCGCGGGGGTAGACGTTCTCGCCGCCGCGAATCACCATGTCCTTGAGCCGGCCGACAATGTTGCAATAGCCTTCGGCGTCGATCGTCGCCAGATCGCCGGTGTGCATGAACCGCGCCGCGTCGATCGCCGCCGCCGTTCCTACCGGGTCGCCCCAATAGCCCCGCATGACGCTGTAGCCGCGCGTCAACAATTCGCCGGTGGCGCCGGGCGGAACGATGCGACCGGCGGAGTCGACGATTTTGACCTCGATGTGAGGCTGGACCCGGCCGACGGTCGAAACGCGCCGATCGAGCGGGTCGTCGTGCGCGCTCTGGAAGCTCACCGGGCTGGTTTCGGTCATGCCATAGGCGATCGTCACCTCGCTCATATGCATCTGATCGACGACCCGGCGCATCACCTCGACCGGACAGGGCGAGCCCGCCATGATGCCGGTGCGAAGGCTGTTCAGATCGAAGCGCGCGAACTCGGGATGATCGAGCATCGCGATGAACATCGTCGGCACGCCGTGCAAGCCGGTGCAGCGCTCGGCCTCGACCGTTTCGAGCGTCGCCAGCGGATCGAAACCCTCGGAAGGGCTGACCATGCAGGCGCCGTGGGTGACGCAGGCGAGATTGCCCAGCACCATGCCGAAGCAGTGATAATAGGGCACCGGAATGCAAAGCCTGTCCGCCGGCGTCAGCCGCATCGCCTCGCCGATGAAATAGCCGTTATTGACGATGTTGTGATGCGTCAGCGTCGCGCCCTTGGGCGCGCCCGTCGTGCCCGACGTGAACTGGATGTTGATGGGATCGTCGAACTGCAACCGCTTGCCCAGCGCGGCGAGATCGGAAAGCTGCGCGCCGGTCGCCGGCGCAGCGACATCGGCGAAATTCAACATCCCTGCCGTCTTTTCGACGCCGAGTCGGATGACGATCTTGAGCTGCGGCAGCCCGGCCGCCGACAGGGCGCCGGGCCCCGCGGAGTCGATCTCGGGCGCCAGGGCGCGCAGGCTGGCGAAATAGTCGTTGCCCCTGAATCCAGGGCTCAGAATCAACGCTTTGCAGCCGACCTTGTTGAGAGCGTATTCGGCCTCGTGGCTGCGGTAGGCGGGGTTGATGTTGACCAGGATCAGGCCGGCCTTCGCGGTGGCGAATTGGGCGATGACCCACTCGCTGGCATTGGGCGACCAGACGCCGATGCGATCGCCCGGCTGGAGACCGAGCGCCAGAAGTCCGACGGCGAGATCGTCGGCGCGCCGGTTGAGCTCCGCATAGGTCCAGCGCACGCCCTGATGACGCGCGACCAGCGCCGGGCGGTCCGGCCCCTCCGCGGTCACGCGCTCGAGCAAGGCGCCGATGGTTTCGCCGATCAGCGGCGCGCCGCTCGCGCCGTGAACGTAGCTTTGCGTCAAAGCCGCCATGGCGCGTTTCGTCCTCCCTGAAGGCGGGAAGTTCACCACATCCGCGGATAAATCGCCAGACGAGCGCGCCGGGGCGTTGGCGCCGCGCCTCCGTCACAATTCCCGCAGGAACGCCGCCGGCTTCTCGCCGAGGATGCGCCAGGCCCCGATCATGCCGAGCGCGACCGTCAGCGCCAACCCCGCCGCGACCGCGGCGAGCGCCGGACCGGCGGCGAAGGCGAAGTCGAAGCCCATCACCCAGACGACGATCGCATAGGCGGCCGCCGCGCCCGCCGCCGCGCCGAACAGAGCGGAAAAGGCGCCGAGCAGGGCGTATTCGGCGAGGAACGCCGCGATCAGCCGCGGCCGGGTCGCGCCGAGGATCTTGAGGATCACCGCGTCGGCGATGCGGGCTCGCCGGCTCGCCGCCAGCGCGCCGGCCAGCACGATCGCCGCGCTCGCCAGCGCCACGCCGGAGGCGGCGCGGATCGCCAGCGCCAGCTTGGCGGTCAGCGCCTCGATCGTCGCCAGCGCCTCGCGCACGCGGATCGCCGCCACCGACGGGAAGTCGCGCGCCGCCGCCTTCATCAGCGCGCTCTCCGCCGCCGCGCTGTCGGCGGGCGGCAGCGCGGCGGTGAACAGGCCGGTGTAGGGCGCGCCGTTGAACGTGTTGGGCGAGAAGACGAAGACGAAGTTGATGGCGAAGCTGCGCCAATCGACCCGGCGCAGGTTGGCGACCTTCGCCGTCACGTCGCGGCCGAGCACGTTCAGCGTGACGCTGTCGCCGAGTTTGACGCCGAGCCCGTCGGCGACGCCGGCCTCCATCGACACCAGCGGCGGGCCGCTGTAATCGGCGCTCCACCAGTCGCCGGCGACGATCTTCGAGCCTTCCGGCGGACTGGCCGAGAAGGTGACGCCGCGGTCGCCCTCGAGCGCCCAGGCGGCGCTTTCCTTGGCCTTGATCTCGGCGGCGGGCGTGTCGCGGACGCGGACGATGCGGCCGCGCATCATCGGCGCTTCGACGATCTTCGCCTCGGGCGCCTGATCGGCGAGAAAGCGACGGAAGGCGTCGACCTCGCCGCTGCGCACGTCGAGGAAATAGAAGCTCGGCGTCTCGCCCGGCGAGGTGCGGGCCAATTGCGCCCGCAGGTTGGAATCGACCAGCGTCAGCGCGACCAAGGCCGCAACGCCGAGGCCGAGCGACAGCACCACCGAGGGCGTCAGCGCGCCCGGCCGGCTGAGGTTGGCGAGCGCGAGCCGCCAGACGACCGAAGCCGGCCGCGGCGCACGCCGCGCCAGCGCCATCGCGGCGAATGCGACCAGCCGCAGTGCGACCATCGCCGCGGCGGAGGCGACGACGACCACCAGCGCGACGCCGCGCTGCGGCCCGAGAAGGATCGCCAGCGCCGCCAGCGCCAGCGCGGCGAGGCCGGCGGCGAGCCGATAGCGCCAGCGCGCGGGCGCCGATCCGCTCTCGACCAGCGAGCGGAACAATTGCGCCACCGGCGCGTCATGGGCGCGGCCGAGCGGGCCAACGGCGAAGGCGAGCGCGGTCAGCAGGCCGTAGAGCGCGCCGAGCCCCAGTTCACGCGGAAAGATCGCCGGGGCGAGCGGCAGCGGCAGCGCGGCGGCGAACAAAGCGTCGACGACGAAGGGCGTTGCGGCGCCGATCGCCAGACCCGCGGCGATGCCGATCAGCGTCACGGCGAGGAATTCGGCCAGCGCCAGCGCGACCGCCGCGCCGCCGCTCGCGCCGAGCGCCTTGAGGATCGCCAGCGTCGCGAGCTTGCGCTCGACGAAGGCCTGGGCGGCGTTGGCGACGCCGACCCCGCCGACCACCAGCGCCATTAGCCCGACCAGAGTGAGGAACTCGCCGAAGCGATCGAGGTCGCGGGCAAAGTCGGGCGAGACGTTGGCGCGGCTGCGCGCCTCCCAGCCCGCCTGCGGGAACGCCGCCTTGGCGGCGCCGACGAAGGCGTCGACCGCCGCCGCGTCGGGCGGTGGCGCGTCGGCTGCGCCGAGCCGCACGCGCGTCGTCCAGCGGATCAGCGCGCCGGGCTGGACGAGGCCGCTCGCGCTGAGCGCCGCCTCGCTCATCAGCACGCGCGGGCCGAAGCCGATGCCGGTCGCCAGCCGGTCGGGCTCGGCGACGATGCGCGCGCGGACGACGAAACGCGCCGCGCCGATGTCGAAACGGTCGCCGACGGTCAGTCCCAGCCGGTCCATCAGCGCCGGTTCGACCGCCGCGCCGAACGCGTCGCCGTCAGGCGCCAGGGCTTGCTGCGCCGACATCGCCGGATCGAACGTCGCCGCGCCGAGATCGGGCCAGGTCTCGCCGACCGCCTTGGCTTCGACCAGCGTCGCATCGCCGCCGGCGTTGCGCGCCATCGCGCGCAAGGTCGCGACGGTCGAGACCGCGCCGTGCGACGCGAGAAAAGCGCGCTCGTCGGGCGCGAGCTCGCGATGCATCAGCGAGAACGACGCGTCGCCGCCGAGGATGGTCCGGCCGTCACGGCCGAGGCCCGCTTCGAGCGAGCGCGCGAGCGAATTGACGCCGACGATCGCCGCCACGCCGAGCGCGACACAGAGGATGACGATGCGCAAGGCCGCGAGGCCGCCGCGCAGGTCGCGCAGCGCGAAGCGCAGCAACGCCGCGACTGGCGCGCGACGGCGCGCAGCGAAGGGCGCGTTCATGCCGCGGCCGGCGCCGGAGTCGCGGTTTCCAGATGGCCCGAGCGCATGCGTAAGGTGCGGCCGCAGCGCGCCGCCAGCGCCGAATCGTGGGTGACGAGCACCAGAGTCGCGCCGCTGCGCGCGCGCGCGGCGAACAACAGCTCGATGATCGCGCCGCCCGTCGCTTCGTCGAGGTTGCCGGTCGGCTCGTCGGCGATCACCACCGACGGGCGCGGGACGAGCGCGCGCGCCACCGCGACGCGCTGCTGCTCGCCGCCGGAGAGCTGGGCGGGATAATGGCGCTGACGATCGGAAAGGCCGACCAGCGCCAGCTCGGCCGCGGCGCGGGCGAAGGCGTCGCGGGCGCCGGCGAGCTCGAGCGGCGCGGCGACGTTCTCCAGCGCCGTCATCGTCGGAATGAGATGAAACGACTGGAAAACGATGCCGATGCGCTGGCCGCGAAAGCGCGCCAGCCTGTCCTCGCCCATCGCGTCGATGCGCTGGCCGTCGACGACGACGCTGCCGCGGTCAGGCCGTTCGAGCCCGGCGACGGTCATCAGCAGCGTCGATTTGCCCGAACCTGACGCGCCGACCAGGCCGACCGCTTCGCCGCGGCCGATTGTCATAGAGACGCCGTGAAGGATATGGACTCTCGCCACGCCCTCGCCGAGGCTGAGGTCGACATCGGCAAGTTCGATCGCGGGTTCGCCTTTGGCCATGACAATCCTCTCGTCGGCGCACGCCTCATATGGGATTCTTCGCTCCGTCGTCCAGGCGGGGGCGCTGGCGCTCGCCGCGGCGCTCGTCCTCGGCGGGCCGGCGGCGGCCAAGCCGCTGAAGCTGGTCGCGTTCGGCGACAGCCTCACCGCCGGTTACGGCCTGCCGCCGGGCCAGGCGTTTCCCGACGTGCTGGCGCGGGCGCTGAAAGCGAAGGGTTGGGACGTCGAGGTCGTCAACGCCGGCGTCTCCGGCGACACCGCCGCCGACGGCCTCGCGCGCTTCGACTGGAGCGTGCCGGAAGACGGGAACGCGATCATCGTCGAGCTCGGCGCCAACGACATGCTGCGCGGCGCCAACCCGGCGACGACCGAAGTGACGCTGTCGCACATCCTCGCCAAGGCGCGCGACGCGCATATGGCGACCTTGCTCGCCGGCATGGTCGCCGCGCCGAACTACGGCGCCGACTACAAGCGCCGCTTCGATGCGATCTATCCCGAGCTCGCCCAGCGCTTCGGCGTGGCGCTATATCCGTTCTTCCTCGACGGCGTCGCCGCCAACCGGCCGCTCCAACTCGACGACGGCCTCCACCCCAACCGCGCCGGGGTCGAGCGCATCGTCGAAGGCATCCTGCCGTCGGTCGAGGCGGTGCTGGCGCAAGCGAAGCGGTAGGTCGATCGGCGCCTTGGCGCTCCCTGTCCCGCTCGCGGGGAGAAGAGACCGCTTGGCGTTTCGCCGCCGCGCCTCCGTCCACCAAGGACGATGCGCCGCCTTGCCTAAGGCGCGGGCGAGGGGCTACCACGCAGCGCGCTCTCTCCTTCAGGAAAGCCGATGCCCGCCGCCCGCCACACCCTCACTCTCTCCTGCGCCGATCGGCCGGGAATCGTCGCCAAGGTCTCGGCGGCTCTGTTCGAGGGCGGCTTCAACGTCCTCGAGGCGCAGCAGTTCGACGACCTCGAGACCGGCAATTTCTTCATGCGCGTCGATTTCGCCGGCGCGAGCGAGCAGGCCGACGTCGCGGCGTTGAAAAAAGCCTTCGCCGACATCGCCGCGACGTTCGGCATGACCTGGTCGCTGCGGTCGGAGGCGCAGCGCAAGCGCGTCGTGCTGATGGTGTCGCGCTTCGACCATTGCCTCGCCGATCTGCTCTACCGTTGGCGCAGCGGCGAGCTGAAGATGGACGTGGTCGGAATCATCGCCAATTACCCGCGCGAGACCTACGACAACATCGATTTCGGCGCGATCCGGTTCCACCATCTGCCGGTCGAGAAGGAGACCAAGATGGAGCAGGAGGCGCAGGTCTGGGAGACGATCCGCGCCGCGCAAGCCGACGTCGTCGTGCTCGCGCGCTACATGCAGATCCTGTCCGAGGGTCTCGTCGCCAAGCTCACCGGGCGGTGCATCAACATCCACCACTCGTTCCTGCCCGGCTTCAAGGGCGCGAAGCCCTACCACCAGGCGCATGCGCGCGGCGTCAAGCTGATCGGCGCCACCGCCCATTTCGTCACCGCCAATCTCGACGACGGTCCGATCATCGAGCAGGCGGTCGAGCGCATCACCCACGCCGACACGCCCGAAGACCTGGCGCGCAAGGGACGCGACATCGAACGGCGGGTGCTCGCCCGCGCGCTCGCCTATCACCTCCAAGACCGTGTCCTGATCAACGGCGCCAAGACGGTGGTGTTTCCCGACTGACGCGGCGGACTCCGTTCTATCGGCTCGCCTTCCGCGCCGCGCGCCGCTTGGCCGGCGCCTTGCGTGCGGCCTTGCGCGCCGGCTTCTTTGCCGCCGCCTTCTTTGCCGCCGCCTTCTTCGGCGCGGCCTTCTTCGGCGCAGCCTTGCGCTTCGGCGCCGCCCTGCGTTTGGCCGCGGCCTTGCGCGCCGGCTTGCGCTTCGGCTCGGCCTTGGCGGCGTGACGCGCGTGGATGCGCTCGACGTTGCGGGTCGGGGCATGCTCCTCGGCCCAGGCGAGCGCGGTCTCGAACGCAACCGGCTGCATGTAGACCAGCTCGGACTTCAGCTCGCCGGTCTCCGCGTCCTGCCACAGGTAGACCACCGAACTTTCCGGCTCACCGTCGACATAGAACGTGTTGACCACGAGGCAGGGCGGCGAAGGCACGAACAGCTCGACATCGCCGAGTTCGACGCTCGTCAGAGAAAGCACAATCGCCATCACAGTCCTCCCTGAAGCCGCCGGCGCCGCAAGCGCCGGTCTGGAGTCGAATCCATAGCGGCGAATGCGCTCGCGCCGCTTGTCGCCAATCAACCGGACTTGGCAATCGGCGTTAAAAAAGCCGCCACAGCGCCTTCAGCCAGCCGAACGCCGTGTTCTTGGCGGCGATGGCGGGCGGCGGGGCAAGGGTCGGCGGCGTTGTCTGGACGGTCTGGCAACCTGGCGACAGGCGCGAGACGGCGATTTCGCCGTCGGTGAAATAGGGGTCGCCGCCGCCGTTACGGGCGAACACGGTCGGGCCGACGCCGGTCACCCAATAGGACGCCTCGACCATTCCGGCGGCGGCGAGGTCGTGGGCGAGCAGGTCGCGTTCGGCGTCGATGTCGGGCGCGATACGGTGCGTCACCTGGCCGGTGTAATGGCTGACGCCGACGCTGCGGTCGAACGTCGCCGAGCCGAGCCACAGCGGTTCGCCGGAATCGCCCTTGGCCAGCACGAGCCAGAAGCGGACGTGGTGGCGCTCCTTCGGGCTGATTCCCGCCGCCTTCTCGAACGCGAGGTCCTGGCGGCGGCCGTCGTAGAACAGGTCGCTGACCGGAGCGGTCGGATAGGCGCGGCGCAGCAACACGCTGTCGGCGATCCTGAAGCTGGAGCTGAGCGTGACGGGATCGGCTGGCCGCCAGCCGGCGGCGCGCATCGCGCACAGCGCCTCGTCGCGGCTTCCCTCCAGGCCGACGTTGAGCGCGTCGCCGGGCAGGCCGAGCGCGGTCGTCGTCGTCATCGCCTTTGTCGCCAGCGCCGGCTGGCGCTCGTAATGGCGCCAAAAGGCGGGCGCGAGTTCGTAGGCGACGCCGATATAGACCGCGAGAAACGCCGCTAGGGCGACCACCAACGGCCGCGCCTCGCGAAGCGGCCGGCGTTGGGCCGGGGTCGGCGGCGGGGAGGGCGGCGTCATCGGCGGTGATTTTGCGGGGCGCTTCGCCTAAAAGCAACGCCGTCCGCGCTCCGCCGCGGGCGCCGCCGACGAGATCGCCAAGCGATGCCCTTTGTGAGCCTCTACGCCCGCGTCCTCGGCCGCCTCGGCGACGCGCGCGCGCTCGCCGCCGCGCTGGTCGTCGCCAATCTCGCGCTCGCCTGCGCCCAATTCGCCGAGCCGCTGCTCTACGGCCATGTCATCGACCGGCTCGCCCAGGCGCAGGCGGCGGGCGCGCCGCCGTTGTGGGCGGACCTGACGCCGTGGCTCGCCGCCTGGGCCGGCTTCGGCCTGTTCTCGATCGTCGCCGGCGTGGCGACGGCGCTCTACGCCGACCGGCTCGCCCATCGCGAGCGGGTCGGCGTGATGGCCGCCTATTTCGAGCGCGCGGTGAACCTGCCGATGAGCTTCCACGCCGGCGCCCATTCCGGCCGGCTGTTGAGGGTGATGATCGAGGGCTCGAACGCGATGTTCGGCGTCTGGCTCTCGTTCTTTCGCGAGCATTGCGCCAGCCTCGTCGCGCTCTTCGTGCTGCTGCCGCTGACGCTGCTGAAGAACTGGCGGCTCGGCGCGATCCTCGTCGCGTTGGTCGTCGTCTTCGGCGCGGCGATGAACCTCGTCATCCGCCGCACCGGCGCGATGCAGACCGTCGCCGACGAAGCGAGCACGGATCTTGCCGAGCGCGTCTCCGACGTATTCGGCAATCTGCCGGTGGTGCAGAGTTTCGCCCGCGCCGAGGAGGAGGCGGAGGCGCTGCGGGGCTTGGGCGCGCGGCTGCTCGCGGCGCAGTTTCCGGTGCTGACCTGGTGGGCGCTGGCGAGCGTCGCTACTCGCGCCAGCGCGACGCTGGCGCTGCTGGCGATCTTCGTCGCCGGCGTCTGGCTCGACATCAAGGGGCTGACCAGCATCGGCGAAATTGCGACCTTCATGGGCCTGGCGACGATGCTGATCGGTCGGCTCGAGCAGATGGTCGGCTTCGTCAATTTCCTCTTCGCCCAGGCGCCGAAACTGGTGCAGTTCTTCGCCGTGCTCGACGCCTCGTCGAGCGTCGCCGACCGCCCCGACGCGGTCGCGGTCGGCAGGCTCGCCGGCCACGTGCGCTTCGAAGGCGTCTCTTTTGCTTACGCCCCGGGGCGCGAGGCGGTTCACGACCTCGCCTTCGACGCGCCGGCGGGCTGGACGATCGCGCTGGTCGGCGCAACCGGCTCGGGCAAGTCGACCGCTCTGGCGCTGCTGCATCGCGTCTACGACCCGAGCGAGGGGCGCATCGTCATCGACGGGCGCGACATTCGCGACCTGACCTTGCGCTCGCTGCGCGACAACATCGGCGTCGTGTTCCAGGAGCCGTTCATCCTCGCCCGCTCGATCGAAGAGAACTTGCGCATCGGCAAGCCCGACGCCAGCGCGGAGGAAATCGCGCTCGCGCTCGAACGCGCCCAGGCGGCGGGTTTCGTCGCGCAGCAGCCGCACGGTCTCGAGGCGATCACCGGCGAGCGCGGCCGCAACCTCTCGGGCGGCGAGCGCCAGCGCCTCGCCGTCGCCCGCGCGCTGCTGAAAGACCCGCCGATCATGATCCTCGACGAGGCGACCAGCGCGCTCGACGCCGAGACCGAGCGGCAGTTGCAGGCGGCGCTCGATCACGCGACGCGCGGCCGGACGACCTTCGTCATCGCCCACCGCCTCGCCACCATCCGCCGCGCCGACTATATTCTGGTGTTCGACGAGGGAGCGATCGTCGAAGAGGGGACGTTCGAGGCGCTGGTCGCCAAGGGCGGCCGCTTCGCTCGCCTGGCCGAGGCGCAGTTCCTCACGCCGGCGTCGTAACAAAGCCGGGGTGGGGCGCGATTTAAGGGGCGAACCGTCCCCTCTCTTCGCAAGCGAGGCGAAGGCGCAGCAATTGGAGACCCTCGATGGACGCCAAGACCTATCCCGTCAACCACACCGAGGCCGAGTGGCGCGCGCTGCTGACCGCCGAGCAGTACGCGATCATGCGCGAGCACGCGACCGAGCGCGCCGGCAGCTGCGCGCTGCTGCACGAGAAGCGTCCGGGCGCATTCTCCTGCGCCGGCTGCGGCCAGCCTTTGTTCGAGGGCAAGACCAAGTTCGAGAGCGGCACCGGCTGGCCGAGCTTCACCGACCCGGTCGCCGGCTCGGTCGAGACCACGACCGACCGCAGCTGGGGCATGTCGCGCACCGAGGTCCACTGCGCCCGCTGCGGCTCGCATCTCGGCCACGTCTTCCCCGACGGCCCGCCGCCGACCGGCCTGCGCTACTGCATCAACGGCGTGGCGACGAACTTCACGCCGAAGGCGTAGCCGACGCTTCGACGCGCCGTACTCTCGCCGGGCGTCCTCATCGTGGGGAGCCGGCGTCTCGAACGACGAGGACGCCCCCCTGGCGGCGCCTGTCCTCCTCGTCGTTCGAGACGCGCCGCTGCCGCGGCGCTCCTCACGATGGGAGGACGAGTCGCCGCCGGCGGGAGAATGACTGGGCGTTTGCGCGGACGCGCTTCGCCTTGACGCCGCCCGCCGGCCCGCCGACAAAGCGGCGATGAACGCCGCCGATCCCGCCGCCTCGTTTCGCCCGCAGGGCCATCCGCCGGTCCAAAGCGGCCGCGTCGGCGTACTCATCGTCAATCTCGGCACGCCGGAGGCGACCGACTATTGGTCGATGCGGCGCTATCTCGCCGAGTTCCTCTCCGACCGGCGCGTGATCGAGACGCCGCGCTGGCTGTGGTGGCTGATCCTCAATCTGTTCATCCTGCCGCGCCGCCCCGCCGCCAAGGGGCGCGATTACGATTCGATCTGGAACCGCGCGCGCAACGAGGGGCCGCTGAAGACCTTCACCCGCAGCCAGGCCGAGAAGCTCGCGCTCGCGCTCGGCCGCGACGGGCGGATCGAAGTCGACTGGGCCATGCGCTACGGCCAGCCGGCGATCGCCCAGCGCCTCGCCGCGCTGCAGGGCAAAGGTTGCGACCGCATCCTGCTCCTGCCGCTCTATCCGCAATATTGCGCGGCGACGAGTGCGACGGTCGCCGACAAGGCGTTCGAAGCGTTGCAGGCGATGCGCTGGCAGCCGACTTTGCGCGTCGCCGCGCCGTGGTACGACGATCCCGTCTATATCGACGCGCTGGCGCGTTCGACTCGCGCTGAGCTGGCTAAGCTCGACTTCGAGCCCGAAGTCCTGCTCGCGTCGTTCCACGGCATCCCGCGCGCCTATTTCGACAAGGGCGATCCCTACTACTGCCATTGCGCCAAGACGACGCGGCTGCTGCGCGCCGCGCTCGGGTTCGACGAAGAGCGGCTGCGCATGACCTTCCAATCGCGCTTCGGCCGCGCCGAATGGCTGCAACCCTACACCGCCGAGACGGTCAAGGCGCTGGCCAGCCAAGGGATCAAGCGCGTCGCCGTGCTGACGCCCGGCTTCGCCGCCGACTGCCTCGAGACGCTGGAGGAGATCGGCGTCGAGAACGCCGGCTACTTCAAGGCCGGCGGCGGCGAACGCTTCGCCGCGCTGCCCTGCCTCAATGATAGCGAGGACGGCATGCGCGTCATCGAGACGGTGGTCAGGCGCGAACTGATGGGGTGGACCTGAGGCGAGGCGCCGAGCCCGTCGGCGCGGGCGGCGCGCGCTCCGTCCCCCTGCGGTCATGGCTGGGCTTGACCCGGCGACGACGGCTCGCCGCGACGACAGTCGGCGCTCGCTTGATCGTCATCGGGCGCGCGGCGCCGCCGGTGAGCGCCGCGGCGTTTGCCTTTCCGCAAGCGCCCGCTCTTTGCGTTCAAACCGCCCAAGGATTAAACCGCTCACGCCGAAACGGGCTGGGGGCACGGATATGAATGGCGCGCAAACGCTCGCGCAGACGTTGGTCAATTGCGACGTGGAGGTTTGCTTCGCCAATCCCGGCACTTCCGAGATGCATCTGGTTGGCGCGCTCGATTCCAACCCGCGCCTGCGCGGGGTGTTGTGCTTGTTCGAGGGCGTCGCCGCCGGCGCCGCCGACGGCTACGGCCGCATCGCCGGCAAGCCCGCCGCGACGCTTCTGCACCTCGGCCCCGGCCTCGCCAACAGCCTCGCCAATCTGCACAACGCGCGCCGCGCGGCGACGCCGATCGTCAACGTGGTCGGCGACCACGCGACCGATCACGTCCGCTACGACGCGCCGCTGACCGCCGACGTCATCGGAATTGCGCGCCCGGTCTCGGCCTGGGTGCGGCGGTCGCGCAACGCCGCCTCGGTCGCCGGCGACGCCGCGCGCGCCGTGCAGGCCGCCTGCGCCGCGCCCGGCGGCGTGGCGACGCTGATCGTGCCGGCCGATTGCGCGTGGAGCCCGGCCGAGCGCGCCGCCGAGCGGCTGCCCGAGATCGCGCCGGCGGTCGTCCCGGCCGATGCGGTGGAGAGCGTCGCGCGCCTGCTCGCCAACGGCAAGCGGTCGGCGATCCTCATGCGCGGGCCGGCGCTGATCGGCGACGCGCTGGAGGCGGCGGGCCGCGTCCAGGCCAAGACCGGCGCGCGGCTGCTGTGCGACACTTTCGCTCCCCACACCCAGCTCGGCGCTGGCCGCGTGGTCGTCGAGCGCCTGCCCTATTTCGCCGAGCAGATCGTCGCCCTCCTCTCCGGCGTCGAGCAGCTCGTGCTGGTCGGCGCCGAGGCGCCGGTGTCGTTCTTCGCCTATCCCGGCAAGCCGGGCTATTGCGCGCCGGAGGGGTGCGAGATCGTCTATCTCGCCCACGCCGACGAGGACGGCGCGAAGGCGACGATCGATCTCGCCGACGCGCTCGGCGCGCCCGACAAACCGTCCACGCGCGCGTCGCTCGAGCTGCCCGGCCTACCGACCGGCGCGCTCGACGTCTCCGCCGTCGTGCGGACCATCGCCCATCTGACGCCCGACGACGCCATCGTCGTCGACGAGGGGCTCACCGCCAGCCAGGCGCTGCAGGCGGCGTTGGCGCGTGCGCGGCCACACGACCATCTGCCGCTCACCGGCGGCGCGATCGGCGGCGGCCTGCCGATGACCGTCGGCGCGGCGGTCGCTGCGCCCGGCCGCAAGGTCGTCTGCGCGCAAGCCGACGGCAGCGGCGCCTATACGATGCAGGCGCTGTGGACGATGGCGCGCGAAAGGCTCGACGCGACGGTGGTCGTTTTCGCCAATCGCTCCTACGCCATCCTCAACATCGAGGCGAAGCGGGTCGGGACTTCGCTCGGCGTCAAGGGGCGCGCGTTGCTCGACCTGCACGATCCGGAGCTGAACTGGACGCGGATCGCCGCTGGCCTCGGCGTCGAAGCGAGCCGCGCGACCACCGCCGAGGAATTCGCCGACCAATACCAGTCGGCGATGAACGGCCGCGGGCCGCGGCTGATCGAGGCGATGATTTAGCGTTTGTCGCGTTCAGGCCTAATCGAACCTCATCCTGAGGCGCCCACGCGCTAGCGACGGCGAGTCGAAGGATGCTCCAGGGTTTGCGTTAACGCGCGTTCTGGAGCGTCCTTCGAGGCCGCTTCGCGGCGCCTCAGGACGACGCGCCGGCGACAAGCGATTCCAAGCAAACGCCGCGCGCTCTAGCGCGAGGATGCGGCGGCGCCGGTCGACGCCACACGTCCGTTCTTCCCGCGCATCGCGCGGCGAAAGGCGGTGCGCCGAGCTAGCGCGGCTCCACTCAGCCGATCGTCATCAAACTTGCGTTGCCGCCGGCGGCGGTGGTGTTGATGCAGACCGAGCGCTCGTTGAGCAGGAAGTCGAGCGGCGGCGGCTCGCCGCGCCGAAGCGCGTCGGCGGTGGCGCGAAACACGCTCGCGATCGGCCCGTCGCGACGCGCGATCTCGCCGGCGAAGGCGACGAGCGCCGCGCCGTCGCGGTCGGTCAGCGCTGCGTCGACGCGGTCGGCCGTCGCGTGGACCGCGACGCGTCCGCGCAACGGCTCGGGCGCCGTGGCGGCGAGCCCCGCCGCCGCCGCGCCGCGAAGCAGGGCGCGGTTGCCGGTCGCCAGCGCGCAGGCGATCTGGACGATCATCGACGCTTCGTCGGCCGCGTCGCACAGCACGGCGCCGCGCGGCTCGAGCGCATAGACGTTGCGCTCGCCGACGGGGCCGGGCAGCTCGATGCTGACGCCGAGCCGGCTCTCACCGACGATTCGCTCGCACGAAGCCGCCAGCTCCGCGTCGGCGCGCTGGGCGACGAAGCCGGCGAACGCCTTGGCGGCTGCGTCCGGCGCGCCGGCTGGCAGCGGCGGCCAGGCGGCGGGGGCGCGCGCGACGAGCCGCTTGAGATAGAGCGGCCCACCCGCCTTCGGCCCGGTGCCCGACAGGCCGTGACCGCCGAACGGCTGCACGCCGACCGTCGCGCCGATGATGTTGCGGTTGACGTAGACGTTGCCGGCGGCGAGGCGCGAGGCGATGAGCGCGATCGTCGTGTTGATGCGCGAATGGACGCCGCCGGTCAGCGCGTAGCCGGTGGCGTTGAGCGCGTCGATCAGCGTCGGCAGCGCCTCGCGCTTGAAACGCAGCACATGCAGCACTGGGCCGAACACTTCGCGGCCGAGATCGGCGACCGAGTCGATCTCGATCAGCGTCGGCGCGACGAAGAAGCCGCGGCCGCAGGCCTCGCCGAGCGGCGCCGCGGTGACCGCGAAACCGCGCGCGCGCATCGCCTCGACATGGGCGAGGACCGCGTCGCGCGCTTCGGCGCTGATGACCGGCCCGACATCGGCGGCGAGGCGGGCGGGCGGGCCGACGTCGAGCTCGGCCATCGCCGCCTTGACCATCTCGATCATGCGGTCGGCGACGTCGTCCTGCAGGCACAGCACGCGCAAGGCCGAACAGCGCTGACCGGCCGAATCGAACGCCGAAGCGAGCGCGTCGGCGATCACTTGCTCGGGCAGCGCCGAGGAATCGACGATCAGCGCGTTCTGGCCGCCGGTCTCGGCGATCAGCGGGATCGGCTGGCCGTCGGCGCGCAGCCGGCCGGCGAGCGCGGCGGCGATCAGCTTGGCGACTTCGGTCGAGCCGGTGAACATGACGCCGCCCACGCCATCGTGCGCGGTCAGCGCTGCGCCGACCGCGCCGTCGCCGGGAACGAGGATCAGCGCATCCTCGGGCACGCCCGCCTCGTGCATCAACTTGACTGCCGCGGCGGCGACGAGCGGCGTCTCCTCGGCCGGCTTGGCGATCACGGCGTTGCCGGCGGCGAGCGCGGCGGCGATCTGGCCGGTGAAGATCGCGATCGGGAAGTTCCACGGGCTGATGCAGACGACGGTTCCGAGCGGCGGATGGCTGGCGTTGGCGAAATCGCCGCTTGCGATGGAGGCCGCGTAATAGCGCAGGAAGTCGACCGCTTCGCGCACGTCGCCGAGCGCATTGGGCAGCGTCTTGCCCGCCTCGCGAACGATCAGACCGGCGAGCGTCCCCGCCTCGGCCTCGAAGCGCGTCGCCGCGGCGACCAGCGCCGCCGCGCGTTCGGCCGGCGCGCGCGCCGCCCAGGCCGGGCCGCCCTTCGCCGCCGCCGCGAAGGCGCGCTCGACGTCCTCGCGCCTAGCCTCGACGACCGCGCCGACGATGTCTTCGGCGTCGGCGGGATTGCGGATCGGCCGCGCCGCGCCGGCCGCGCCGCCGGCGCGCCATTCGGTTTGAACGCTCTTGGCGAGCCATCCCGCGAGCGCGGTGAGGCGCGCCTCGTTGCTGAGGTCGAGCCCGGCGGAATTCGGCCGCGCTGGCGCGAACAGGTCGCGCGGCAGCGCGATCTTCGAGTGCGGCGCGCCGACAGGTTCGATCGCGCGGGCCGCCGCGACCGAGTCTTCGATCAATTGGTCGATCGACACCGACGCGTCGGCGATGCGATTGACGAACGACGTGTTGGCGCCGTTTTCGAGCAGGCGACGCACCAGATAGGCGAGCAGCGTCTCGTGCGAGCCGACCGGCGCGTAGACGCGGCACGGCCGCGCGTCGCGTCCGGCGCCGACGATCTGGTTGTAGAGCGGCTCGCCCATGCCGTGCAGGCACTGGAACTCGTACTGCCCGGCGTAGAAGTTCGCGCCGGCCATGGCGTGGATGGTCGCCAGCGTCCGCGCGTTGTGGGTGGCGAATTGCGGGAAGACCGCGTCCGGCGCGTCGAGCAGTCGCTTGGCGCAGGCGATGTAGGAAACGTCGGTGTGGATCTTGCGCGTGAACACCGAGAAGCCTTCGAGCCCCTCGACCTGCGCGCGCTTGATCTCGCTGTCCCAGTAGGCGCCCTTGACCAGCCGCAGCATGACGCGCCGCCGGGTCGCGCGCGCGAGCTCGACAATCCAGTCGATCACCGCCGTGGCGCGCTTCTGGTATGCCTGGACGACGAAGCCGACGCCGTTCCAACCTCCCATCGCCGGATCGCGGCACAGCGCCTCCAACAGGTCGAGCGAGATGTCGAGCCGCTCCGATTCCTCGGCGTCGATGTTGAGGCCGATGTCGAATTCGCGCGCCATGACGGCGAGGCGCTGCAGCCGCGGATAAAGCTCCTCGAACGCGCGGCGGCGCTGGCTGCGGGCATAACGCGGGTGCAGCGCCGACAGCTTCACCGACAGGCCCGGTCCCTCGTAGACGCCGCGCCCGGCCGAAGCCGCGCCGATCGCCGTCAACGCCGTTTCGTAAGCCGCGAGATAGCGCGCGGCGTCCTCGGCGGTCGTCGCCGCTTCGCCGAGCATGTCGTAGGAATAGCGGAAGCCGCGCGCTTCGAACGGGCGCGCGTGGGCGATCGCCGCGCCGATCGTCTGGCCGCAGACGAACTGCT
>Ga0181529_10003492_pt1 | contig 17869 bp, 16 predicted proteins | sample PEATcosm2014_Bin_36_FD_119763 | JGI IMG/M metagenome (GOLD analysis project Ga0181529, IMG submission 119763) | Peatland microbial communities from MTU Mesocosm Facility, Houghton, MI, USA - PEATcosm2014_Bin10_30_metaG | ecosystem: Environmental > Terrestrial > Soil > Wetlands > Peat | place... | reverse complement strand
AGAGATTCTGGACCGCCTCGCGGCCTCCGATCCGCGCCTGCGCGTGATGCACGTAACGTCGCTCCCGGATGGCTGGCTCGGCAAGAACCACGCGATGCAGCTTGCTGCGGGCGAGGCGACCGGACAGTGGCTGCTTTTTACCGACGCGGACGTCGTCTTCGCGCCGGATACGCTTCGACGCGCCGTCGCCCATTGCTGCCGCGCCTGCCTGGATCATCTCGTCGTGGCGCCACGCTGCGAGACCCACGGCTTCTGGGAGAAGCTGTTCGTAAGCTACTTCAGCCTTATGTTCGCGGTTCGCGTGCGGCCCTGGGAGGTCGCAAATCCACGCAGCCGCGCCTATATCGGACTGGGCGCTTTCAACCTGGTGAGCGCTAAAGCCTATCGCAGCTTCGGGGGCCATGCCGCGCTGCCGATGGAGGTCCTGGACGATACGAAGCTGGGCAAGGTGATCAAGCGGAACGGGTTCCGTCAGGCTCTTCTGGAGGGCGGGGACAATATTTCAGTACGATGGGTGGTGGGGCTGCGCGGCGTGATGGACGGGCTTATGAAGAACGCCTACGCCGGGTTCGACTACAACATTCCGGCCGAAATCGCGGCCTGCGCCGGTCTCATATTGACGACGGTCTACCCCGTCTTCGCGCTCAGAGACTGCTCATGGACCGTTCGCGCCTGCGCCGCCGCTGCCATGGGCCTCATGGCCCTCGGCGCCGGAATTATGCGGAGGGTGACGGATGCCGGCCCGCAGTATGGGCTTGCCTATCCGCTCGCCTCGGCCGTTCTTGTCACGGTGATCGCGCGCTCGACGTGGCGAGCCATGCGGCAGGGCGGAATCGTCTGGCGCGGCACGCTCTACCCGCTGGATCAGCTCAAGCGCAACGTAGTATGAGGCTATGCGGATCAGCCGGGGTTAGCGACGCGATTCGAACACCTCTGCATCCCCATATTCGAAGATCCGCCGAGGAGCACCGTACCGGCCTATGGGAACGCCCTCCTCTTGCCAGGCGCCGGCAAAGGTCGGAGCGTAGAGATCCGGCATCCCATCGCCGGGCTGCCGGAGTTGAGGGACTCGGGATAGGACGGTCAGGATGCGAGGACTGTCCAGGTTACGCGGATTCTCCGATGCCACGTATGCCCGCCAGTCGAAGCCCAGCATCTGAAGCTCGAAGTTCAGCGACGCGCCGGCCGATGGGCCGACGACCAGCCGGTCGCCGGGTCGAAGCTGGTGAGACAGATATTCGGCCACAACTCGCGCTTCCGGAAAGTACCGCCGGGCCGCCATCGTATTGGAGCGCACGAGAAGAAACGCGGTCGCTGTCAGAACCGCGATCGCGGCCGCATCCATTGCCGGCGCGACCCGGGCTTCATGCTGCCGCGCCAGCCGCATCGCCAGCGCCGTCCAGCCTGCGCCCGCCATCGTGCAGTAGATCGGTATTACGAATACCGATATCCGGGAGAACGGCACGACCCGCTGTGCGACCGGCAGCACGACAAACGTCAATGCGATCGCAGCGGCGAGCGATGCCGACGACCGAGCCGATTTCCGGTCGAGCAGGATGGACGCCACGAACCCGACGGCGATCGCGGCGATAAGCCACGCCGGAAGGCCCCAGTCGATGAAATTCGCGATCGCCCCCGGCATCTTCGCGTACAGCGGTAAGAAATGCGCCAGGCCCGCCGGCTTCACGTAGCGGTTCATAAGCAGCGCCGTAGGACCGGAGACGACGACGATCGGCATATACGCGGCAGCCGTCGCGATGCCGACGGCTGCCGCCGCCTGCGCGAGGCTTTTCGTGGCGCCGGGCGATCCGTTTGCTCGCCCGACCAGGAAGAGCCAGCCGAAGAGCGCGAAATACGGGTAGACGGCAAAAGGGGCCACCCAGAAGCCGAGCACCGAAAGAGTGCAAAACGCAAGCCACGCCGCGCGGCTCTGTCGCGCCACAGCTTCCTGGCCCGCAAGTGCGGAGAGCAGAAACAACAGAGTGAGGATTCCGTAGCCGCGCGCCTCGTTCGAGTAGAGCAGGAGACCCGGCGAAACGGCGCACAGAGCGGAGCCGAGGATGCCCGCTCGCGGCCCGAACAGCCTGCGACCCACGAAGTACGCTGCCGGGATAATCCAGATACCGGCCACCAGAACGGGAATCCGAAGCGCCAGCAGCGATCTTCCAAATACCCGCAGCGAAATCCACGCCAGGAAGCTATGAAAGACGTGGTTATTCGGGGCGCCATAATCTGTGAAGACCGAATAGAGAGAACGGTTCGCGAAATCCAGGTAGGTGAGCGACTCGTCCGAGCGCGGCGGCTCGGACAGATAGTACACCCGCAGGCCGGCGCCCACTATAACGATCGCGGCAAGGCAAGCCAACCGGAACCGGCTCTCGGTGCGCCACCAGTCCGCCGCGCCGCTTCTCCATCGGCCGATCTCGCCGGGGATGTCCGCCAATGCCGAATCGAGCCACGCCGTCCAGGACCGGAGCCGGACGAAGGCGAAGGCGCCGAGCAGAAGGTGAAAGACGATCCCGATGGCGATCGACACGAGGTGCCGGTGAAGCCGATGCGCCGCGTCGAGGGGTTTGCCCAGGCTATCCGGACTCGGCGCGTACCCAGCAGGAGCGCCGCGGTGCAGCAAGAGCGCCGCATGGAGAAGCAACCCGCAAGCCACCGCCGTACACCCTATGGCAATGCAAAGCACACAAAAAAGCGCAATCCGGCTGTGTCGCGGGCGATCGGGCGATCCGGCCTGTTTCTCGCTGGCGGTTGCCATGGTGAAGCTGCTCCTTTGAGGGCGCGGACTGGGGGACAGACTGGCGCCCGCCGGGTTGAAAGCCCGAGTTCGGTCGCATCGGGCGCCGAACCCTCGTTCTCCCGCCTCGGGATTGGGGCCGCCCGGTTATGCCGTTTGACAAATGGGAGCCGCTCGGCTGGATCGCACGCATCCTGTGCCCAGGAGCGGCGCCCGGCCGTAGGCCGATTAGCCTTCCGTCCGGCGCCTGGCCGTGCGCCGCCGGGAATGGGTGTTCCGCCCTGCCCGCCGCGATCGACTATCGGCCGCACCAATCGACTCCGTCCGGAGGACGGCTGGCCGCAGGCCGATTAGCGCAGGACTTTAGTCCGGCGCCTCCAACTGCAGGACATGACGATGCCCGCCGGACGAAGCCGACGGATTCCGAACTCAACTCGGCGTGGCCCCGCCTACGGGCGAACCGGCGCTATCTTACCGCCGGCCCGAGCAGACTGTCAATATGCGCTCGATCCCGGCAGGCTGTCCATGAATTGGCTCGCGAAACAGGCAGGAAGTCTTCGGCTCGACGCCAAAGTGACCGACAGGACACGCACTGCCGCGATTATGCTATGGAGCTCGAATCTATGAGAATATCCCGTGCCAAAGCGCACGCTATCCGTGCGATCTGCCTTCTGGTCGTCTTCGCAGCGCCCGCTTCCGCTGCGCAGCCGCCGACGCCCGAGCTTCGGCCTCCGGCCGTCCCTCTCATCGTGCGGTCGCCCTACGTCAGCACGTGGCATCCGTCCGAGACCCTTCCGGGAACATGGTCCACCTTCTGGAACGGGAGCGTGAAGGCGATCCAGGGCTCCGCCCGGATCGGCGCGCACCGCTTTACCATCATCGGAGCAGGGCTGAACGCGCCCGCCATGAAGCAGACCTCGCTGCACGTCTCCGCCACACAGACTCGCGTCACGCTGAGCGCCGGCGGCGTCGACGTCGATCTCGATTTCCTGTCGCCCGTCGATCCGAACGACCTTCGCCGCCTCAGCATGCCCTTCGGCTATCTCTTCGCTCGCGCCCGCAGCGTCGACGGCAAAACCCATCGCGTCGACCTCTACTTCGACATCTCCGGCGAGTGGGCGCACGGCGACGTAAAGGCGCAGATCGTCTGGGACAAGGAGCACGTCGCCTCGGAAGGCGCTCCCAATCCCGACGGGATTCTGGCCCTCAGTATGGCGCCGGCGGAGCCGAAGCCGCTTCTGGAGGTCAACGAATATCCCGCGTGGGGCCGCGCCATCCTGGCCACGCGCGACGGCTGGAACGTAACGTCGCAGATCGGCCCGGACAGCGCGGTGCGGCTCGATAGCGCGAAGCGGGGTCCGCTGGACGGCACCGTAGATACGCGAATGCCGCGCGCCATCGACGATCGCTGGCCCGTATGCGCGCTCAACGTGCGGATGCTGAGCGTCGGACCGCGCACGCCCTCGCCCTGGCAGGTCTACGTGATCGGCCACGTTCGGGAGCCGGCCGTAAGCTATCTCAAAAAGCGCGTGCCTCCGCTCTGGAGATCCTATTGGCCGACGTGGCAGCGGATGCTCGCGTTCGCCTTCTCGGATGCCGAAGCCGCAAGGCGCCGCGCCGACCGCCTGGATGCGCGTGTCCAGGCCGACGCGGTGCGCGCGGGAGGGCCGAAGTACGCCCAGCTCTGCAATCTCGCCTTCCGGCAGGCGTTCGGAGGCACCGAGCTTGTCGGAACTGCCGATAAACCCTGGCTCTTCCTCAAAGAGATCAGCAGCGACGGCAACATCTCCACCGTAGACGTGATCTATCCCGCCTTTCCGGCATTTCTCTACGCCAATCCGGCGCTCGTCCGGCTCCTGGCGGATCCCATCCTGGACTATGCCGAGAACGGAGGCTGGCCGAAATCCTATTCGCCTCACGACATCGGATCGAGCTATCCCAACGCCTTCGGCCATAACAACGGCAACGAGGAGGGGATGCCCGTCGAGGAATCCGCTAATATGCTCGTGCTTGCGGCCGTCTATATCCGATTCTGTCCCTCCTCGGCCGACGCCTCCGGTTGGGCGCGCGCCCACTACGCCGTCCTGAAGCGTTGGGCCGACTACGAGGTAACGAACGGGCTCGATCCCGCCTACCAGAACCAGACCGACGACTTCACCGGATTCATAAAGAGCAGCGCCAACCTCGCGCTCAAAGCGATCGTGGGCGTCGGAGCGATGGGCCGCATTGCCCACGCAGCCGGCAACGAGGCCGACTCGGCACGCTACGCGAAGCTGGCCCGGGATATGATCTCCAAATGGACCGCGCTCGCGCGGTCCCGCACAGGAGACCATCTCGTGCTCGCATATGGCAAGGACGACACCTGGAGCCTGAAGTACAACGCCTATCCCGACCGCGTGCTCGGGCTGGATCTCATTCCCAGAGAGGTGCTCGCGATGGAGGCCCGCTCCTACGCGAGCCACGAGAACCGCTTCGGCATCCCTCTCGATATCCGGCACAGCTACACCAAGACGGACTGGGAGATGTGGACGGCCGGATCCACGGACGATGCCCGGCTCCGGCAGTTCTTCATCGACTCGATCTGGGATTTCGCAAACACGTCCAGCTTCCGAGGCGCGTTCACGGATTGGTACGATACGAAATCGGGCCGGCAGGTGGGCTTCGTCGCGAGGCCCGTGATCGGCGGCGTGTTCGCCCTTATAACGCGCTCCATGACGCCGCGGCGGTGACGCCGGCAGCGGCGCGCGGATAGTGGGCGTGGATCGCCCTCGGCGGAGCTTGAAGGAGAATCTCCCCGCGGTCACGTATTCAAGAGTCACTGTTATTCACGTGGCCTTTACGCGCCCGAATTGGCGGGCTGGTGTGCGCCCGTCCGCGAGACAAGCGGACACCGCGACGTGTCGGCGTTGGCGGGCAACTACAATTGAAACGAGATAGGGAGTGGCGATCGCCTCCGAATGAGGCGTGAAGATCGGTTGTCGGCTCGTGCGGACGCAGTCCCGTACCGGATCTGACCGACCGACCGACGCGTGTACTGTTCGAGTTCGTTCGGCCACCCGGCCGTCGTCGCACAGAAGGCCGCTCCCCGGGAGAGTGCCTTCGAGCGGCCGTCGTCAGTCGCCGGGTGCAACTGCGAATGCGGAGGTACCGGCATGAAGGGCTCCCACTTTTCCGCTCGACCGCGCCGGGCATTTACGCTGGTCGAGCTTCTGGTCGTCATCGCGATCGTCGGCGTGCTCGCCGCAATCCTCTTCCCTGTGTTCGCAACCGCCCGGGAGAAGGCGCGCGCCACGGACTGCCTGTCGAATCTGAAACAGCTCGGCATGGCGACGATGCTCTACGTGCAGGACTACGACGAGCAGTTCGTCAACGTCGTCGAAGACCATGAGGGCTATGCCTTCTCTCCTCTCTGGCCGCAGAACGACTATCCGATGCCGGGAGGAGGCGTGTACGGATGGTACACGATCAAGGCCATCGTAGGCGTCATGCCCGGCGTCGTGACGGATTGGGGCATCCTGCTCGTGGACACCTACTCGAAGAACCAGGGCATCTTCGCCTGTCCGGACGGCACCTCGTCCGGCATCTGGCACGGCGCCACGGCGACGGACAACTCCGGCTACTGCTACAGCAACTGGATCGCCGACACCGGCGTCTTTCGCCATCCGGCGGCGACGCTCGCCGAGATTCCCCGGCCGGCGGAGACCGTGGTCTTCTTCGATACCGGCAAGGCCACGCGCTACGTCGAGATCGAGGGTTACAACGGGTATCCCGGCGGGAGCACCACGACCTTCAATCCGCACGAGTGCTGCCCACGCTGCTGGGACGACTGGCCGACCCTGCATTCCGGCGGCCATCAGTACGTCTGGGCGGATGGGCATGCAAAGTGGATGCCGGACGACTCAATGTGGATCTTCTACCATCCGGAGCGCTGGGATTGGGAGCTGCAGACAAACTGAGCACTCGCCAGGAGATGATCGAAGCGTCGCCGAGGACGCATGTGGCGTCTCGACGCAGGTCGAGACGGGGCGGAACGACACCGGTGGAGGAGTTCACTCCGCCCGCTGGCCGCCGACCTACGAGAACCGGCGCATCCGTGTCCGAAGGACACGCGGCCGAAGGCCCGCAGCGGAGGAGTTCACTCCGCCGTAACACGCCAACGGCGCGCGCAATCCCCGTCAATCCCCTCCGGCGGCTAATATCCTTGCGCCGGCTCGCCGCTTCGCCTGCCGGGGCGAGGTCCGTGCTCGGTGCGCGCTGAGGGCCGGCCGCAGGCCGGCGTCACGAGGCCTATCGTCTGGGCGGCCGGCGCGTTCGCGCTCGGCATCGCCGCAGCCTCGCTCTCCCCGCTCTTCTGTCTCCTTCTGCTCGCGCTGCTCCTGCCCTCGATCGCGCTCAGCTTCACACGCAGACGCATCTGGATCGTGTCGGCGCTGCTCTGCGGCTTTGCGCTGTTGGGCTCGGCGCGTTTCGTGCTGGACGCTCTTCCTGCCGATCCGGCGATCCCGGCGATGATTCCCGGCCACGCCGTCCTCGTCGGCAGAATCGTCTCGGACGTGGACCCGACTCTGGGGAGAAGCGGCCGGCCCGGCGCCTGGCTCGTGCTGGAGGCGACGGAGGCCGGCCCGGGGCGCGGCCGGGACGCGGCTCTCGCGCCGGCCGGCGGTCGAGTGGGAGTGCGGCTTCTGAACGCGCCTATGGATGCCGCCGACCTGGAGTTCGGAGACACCGTCCGTATCTCCGGAATCCTGCGTCCGGCATCCTCCCGGCCGGATGCGAGCGGCGCACACCCGCAAGCCGAACCGAAGGGCGACGCGCGTGCTCGTGGCCCGGATGGCACGATCGCTACGCTCCTGGCGCACGGAGCGGCGGACGTAACGGTGCTGCGGCAGGCGAGCGCGTGGGAGAGTCCGTGGTATCGCGCGGCGTACCGGCTTCGCGCCATCGTCCGGCGCCACTCGTCGGCCGCCCATCCGGCGGAGCGTGCCGCCGTGCTGAACGCCATCCTCCTGGGCGACAAGCGGGCGATGCCGGCCGAGACGCTCCAGGATTTTGAGCGGACCGGCACTATCCATATCCTGGCGACGGCGGGGCTTCACGTGGGCGTCGTGCTGCTCATGGCATTTGGCGCCCTGCGCGCTCTGCGCGTGCCTCCGCGCTCCGCATCGCTCCTGACGATGCTCGCGCTGGCGCTCTACGCGACGATGGCGGGCGGCCGGCCTGCCGTCGTCCGCGCCTGCCTGGTGGCGATCGTCGCGCTGGGAGGGCCTCTCTTCGAGCGGGAGCCGGACGGGGCGACGTCGCTCGCAGCCGCCGCGCTCGCGATCCTGGCATTCAGCCCGGCGAGCCTGCTGGACGCGGGATTTCAGCTTTCGTTCGCCACGGTCATCACGATACTGCTGGCCCTCCCGATTCTCGAACGAGCCGTAGAGGGCCGCCCGAAGAGGCGCAGGGCGCGCGGACCCAGCCTGCTCAGGCGCGCAGGGAGGTGGCTTCTCGGGATCGCGCTCCTCTCTGCGGCAGCGCAGCTTGGCGCCGCGCCGCTCGTCGCCTACTATTTCGGGCAGTTTTCCATCGTCGGCGTCTTCGCCAACGTGTTGGTCGTGCCGGCGCTCTTCGTCGTCATTCCATGCGGCTCCGCCGCAGCGGGAATCGGCCTGATCTCGCCGGCTCTCGCCATGCCGTTCGATCTCGTAACGGATGCCTGTCTGCGCTGGATCGTCTTTGCCGCCCACGCCTGCGCAGCGCCGGAATGGTCCGCTCTCGCCCTGCCTCCGTTCCCCGCGCTGCTCGCCTGGCTCGCCTACGCCTGCATCTGGTTCGGCCTCCTGCGGCTCGGCAAGCTCTCGACCCGAGGCGGGTTCAAGGAGCCAACAGAAGTCGTGGCGAATGAAGAGCCGGAACTGGCAGCCGGGCAAGCGCCCTGACGCTAAGCGTTCGCCAGGAATCGAACGAAGCGTCTCCGGCGCCGCAGGCAGCGTCTCGACGCAGGTCGAGACCTGGCGGAACGCCCCCAGCGGAGGAGCTATGGAGTTCGATTATTGATCTTCGCGTTTCAGCTTGACGGCCGCGAAATAGGTCCGGATCGCGCCAGGGGGCCTCGGCCCCCTTGCCGTCCGCAGTCAGGTCCTTCAGGGCCTGATTGCGACTCCGCCGGACCCTCGACGGCGGCCCGCAACAACAATGAGAGGAGTCTTGTCCCATGCCCGAGCGTGTCGCCCGAAACCGCAGCTTTCTCACCGACCTGTACGCCGGATCGTTTCGCGGCCACGCGCTAATATTCGACGCCGAGCCGATGGCGCCGCACCCGCACGGCGACTACAGCACCTCCGACGCGCCGATCCGTGAGTGGGCGCCCTACTTCGTTGAGCAGTACGAGCGCCGCGCGCGTCTTCTGGAGCAGCTCGACCACGACGACGTGCCCTACGTGAACCTGAACACGCATACCGGCGTCTTCGCGGCCGCGTTCGGCTGCCCGATGCACCACTTCGAGGGTTCGCTCGACGCGGCGAGACCGATCGTCAACTCCGGCGAGGAGGCCGACCGCCTGCCGCAGCCGACCCTCGACGCGCCCTCGCTCGCCCGATATTTCGAACTCGCAGACCTCGTGCGTGAGCGCGTCGGCCCCGGTGTGCCCATCGGCGGTCCGGACTATCAAAGCCCGTTCGATATCGCAGCTCTCATCTGGCGCAAGGAGAGCCTCTACCTCGCAGTGCACGATAACCCCGAGGCTGTGAAGCGCCTCGTCGCAAAGTGCCACAGGTTGCTGGAGACGTTCTGGCGCGAGCTCCGCCGGCGCGTGCCGGACTGCAGCGTGTGCCACTGCCCATGCGTGTGGGCGCCGCCGCACCTCGGGTGCTCGCTCTCCGAGGACGAGGCCGGCTGCATGTCCACCGCGATGTTCGACGAGTTCTGCCTGCCCTCCCTCGTCGCGCTAAGCAACACATTCGGCGGCATGTTCGTGCACTGCTGCGCGGACGCCGACCACCAGTACGACAGCTTCCTGCGGATACCGAACCTTCGCGGCATGAACCGGGCGTTCGTGCGCGGTCCCGAACGCGCAATCGAGATGTTCTCCGGCCGCACGGTGTTGATGGTCGGCGCCGACCCGAACGGCGCCGAACAGTTCCTCGAAATGGCGCGGCCCGAAACGCGGTACCTATTCTGCCTCGGCTGCTATCCGCTCGACGAAGCAAAGCGGCTGCTGGAGCGCATGCGGGAGCGCGTTGGGCGGCAATCGGCGCGAGGGCGCAGCAGCGCCTGAATCTGGAACCGGCGCCTTGACCCTGGCCGCGGCTTGCCGAAAGTCGCCTGTGCCGTCGCTAATCGTGCGGGCAATGCGGGCATCCGCACCCGCCGGGCCGCAGAGGCCATCCAATTCCGCTCGCATAATCGGAAGCAAACGAGAATTCGAGTGGCGACACGAACGGTCGAGGTATATATGCCTGCGAAGGTGTGTCCTCGCGCAGCGGTATAATGGTGTTGGCTTTCCGGGCGTGTAAGGAGATGGCATTGGACTACGACGAAGCGAAGGTGGATCAGGCTGTTCTGGCGCTTCTCTACCTGACTCTTGGCGAAGACGGACGGGCGTGGAAGAACTTCGATTGGGAAGCAATGAACCGGCTCTGCGAACAGGGCTTTATAGACAATCCGAGGAACAAGAACAAATCGGTCTTGCTGACCGAGAAGGGCGTTGCCGAGTCGGAACGCCTGTTCAGAAAGATGTTCGGTCGCTAGCGACTGCGAACGAACGGGCGCGCTAAGGAGGCGATGAACGTGGCCGATGTAACGGTTATCGACGGTACCGGCGCGGAATTGCTAACGCATCTGGAACGCTATCCGGACGATCGGTTCCGCCTCATTCGCCTGGCGCCGGATCCCTCGCCGGCAGAGCCCGATGTACACGCGGAGGATGCTCTGTCGAAAGCAGCGGCGGCGATTGACGCTGTGGCGGGTCGAGTCCCGCTACGCCAACCGAATCGCGGCAGTTGGCTAGCGACGGTCGGAATGTTCGAGAATGACCCACTGATCGACGGCGTTGACGCCGCCTCGACCGATCTCCGCAGTCGGGACTTCGGCAACGAATGATCGTACTCGATTCCGATCACATACGCGTCCTGCGGAGGGGCGGGCCTCAGGCCGAGAAGCTCAAGTCGTCGCTCCTGGCGGCCTCAGACCCCGACATCGTCACCACTGTTGTCGCTGTGGAGGAGAGCTTTCGAGGGTGGCTGGCTGAGGTCCACCGCTGCGCTGGCGATCCCGACGCAGCCGTTCGCCGCAAACAGGTCGGCTATTATCAGCAATTCGGCAACCTGATCGCATATTTTGCACAATGGGTTGTCCTGCCATTCGACGAAGCCGCGTTCGAGGAGTACGAGCGCCTTCGCGCTCTGCGGCTCCGAAGCATCCAGACCACGGACCTCAAGATCGCAGCGATGGCGCTGAGCCGCGGTGCGCGGCTTGCCTCCGGCAATCTCCGGCATTTCGAGCTGGTTCCCGGCCTCAGCGTCGCGGGCTACCGCTGATCCGCGGGCGTGTTGGGGTGGCAATCAGCGTGAAGGCGTCGCCGCGACCGGACCCGGAAGTGTATCATCGGCTCAGCCTGCGTTCTGCCACGTAGGGTCGCCCGCACGATCGCCGATCTCGCCGGCGCGAAAGGCGCCCGGGCGAGCCACCTCGCCGAAGCGATCCGACACCGATCGCCAGACCGATGTATAATGGAATGTAGGATTGGCGCTTTCACTCCAGTTGGGAACGAGGTGAGAATCGTGCTTTCAGACATCACATGCCTCAGCATCTCGGAGCGCATCCAACTCGTCGAGGACATCTGGGACTCGATCGCTGCCGATTCGGGCGCACTGCTCCTAACCCAGGATCAACGCGACGAACTGGACCGCCGCTTGCAGGCATATCACGACCGACCGGAGGACGGAAGCACGTGGGAGCAGGTGAAGGCGAAGATGACGATTCCCGCAAAGAGATAAGCCTGATAATCACCCGCGAGGCGGAAGCCGACCTACTGGAAACGTTCGCATACTACGAGGAACAAGAGGCGGGGCTGGGCACGGAATTCTCCAGAGCCGCCGACGCCTGCATCCAGGCCATTGTCCGCAGCCCAAAGGCGTATCAGATCGTCCATAACGGCATTAGGCGAGCCGCGTTGCGCCGATTCCCATATTCTGTGTTCTTTGTGTTAAACCTGAGTTCCGTGGTCGTGGTGGGTTGCCTTCACGCCAGCCGGCATCCAAAGGAGTGGCGCCGCCGAGGCTGATACGAGCGCCTGGCTGCCGACGTCGCGCCGGCTGTGTCGCGAATTGACCCTCGCATTTCAGCTTGACTGCCGCGCAGCTAAGCGGGCGCGTGGGGTAAGTTCGTAATACCCCGACATCGAAAAAGCACGAAACGGCCTCGTGGGACAACTTAGCCCAGAGCGCGTGAGGGGGCCTCGGCCCCCTTGCCGTCCGCAGCCAGGTCCTTCAGGGCCTGGATTCAGGGCCTGATTGCTACGGTCGGTCGTCATCCGAGTGCGCGAAGGTCAATAAGACGTTCGGCGACGTCAATGACTTTCAGGTTGTGACGTAGCTGCCACCCGGTTTAGCGTAGAAAGTCCCATGAAATTCACTGCTACGCTGGCCGAGAAGCAGGCCATGCGGCTGCAAGCCGCCGTGCTATTTGAACAAGGGCTTTCCAACCGGGAGATCGCCCGGCGCCTTGGCGTCGCCTTCAAGACCGTCAGCGCCTGGTGCGGCTTATGGCGGTCTGGGGGCATCGATGCCCTGCAGGTACGTCCGCCCGGCTTGCCAGCTCGTTTGTCGGACGCCGACTGGGAACGCATCACGGCTTCTCTGGTGGCCGGTCCGCAAGCCAGCGGTTACGATACGCAACTATGGACGCTGGAGCGCATCGCTGACCTCATTGAGAAGCTGACGGGCGTGCGCTACAACAGCAACTATGTAGCCGAACTGATGCACGAGCGCGGTTGGACGGTCCAAAAGCCTGAGCGGCGAGCCAAGGAGCGCAACGAACAGGCCATCGCCAACTGGGTTGCCGAGGACTGGCCGGCCCTAAAAAGGGGGCCGTAGAGCGAGCCGCCAGGATCGTTTTCATGGACGAGAGCGGCTTTTCGCAGCGTCCTTCGGTCCGCCGAACCTGGGCGCCCGAGGGCCGGACACCGGTTCTGAAGCACCACTTCAACTGGAAGCGCCTGCACGCCATCGGCGCGGTGGTCTGTCAGCCCGAGGGCACCAACGCGCAGGGGCTACCGCGGCTGCAGCCCGGCAGCGTCAAGCAGGAGGATATCCTGGCCTGGCTGTCCGCCCTACACGATCGGGTGCCCGGTTCGCTCGTGGTGCTCTGGGACGGACTGGCAGCCCACCACAGCAAGGTGGTCCACGCGTACGGGCAAGAGAACGCGGCCTGGCTGGCCATGCACCGTCTGCCGGCGTACGCGCCCGAGCTCAACCCGGTCGAGTACCTGTGGTCGGTGCTCAAGGGCAAGGACGTAGCCAATATGTGTGCTGACACGATCAGCCAGATCGAAAGTAAGCTCCACCAAGCCGCCGAGCGCGTCGAGCGAGAGGCCATCGCGCAGGGCTTTCTGCGCGCCTCTGGGCTTTACGCAACCAAGACATCGGCAGCTACGACACCAACTGAAAGTCATTAGGCGCGCGCAGTGGCGCGGGAGCGGACGGGCAGCAATCACAAATGCTAATGAAGAACGGATTTCAAGCCGACCGAAGGCGAGCAGGAAGAACGGCTGCGGCAGGCGAACCGACAGTCGAGCGGGTCCGTCGTTAGCACGGGGCGTGAACGAGGGTCCGACCCTGCGCCGTTATTTCGCGGCGCAGACGCCAGGGCCGCCCGCGCTTCAATCTCATCGGCCCCTCGGCGACCGCTGCGGTAGCCGCGCAACCAGCGACACCCTAACGATAATTGGCGCGGACGGTCAGCGGCGCGGCCCGGTCGCGGCCGGCTTGGCCGCGCGAGCGGAGGGCATTTTTCACCGCGCTGGGGCGTGGACCGAACTCGGGAGCATAGCGGGCCGGGAAAGACGCGCACATGGACGACAAGAATTTCCTCAACGCCGACGAGGTGGCGCGCGCGGTGAGCGGGAAGAGCGACGACGAGCTCCGAGGGATGGTCGGGAACCCTGGGGACTGGCAGCGCGCCTTCGTGGATGCCGCTTGCGAGGAACTGACGCGCCGCGGTGTCATCCGCGAGCCTGCGCCGGATGCCACGGCGGCGGAGCGGACCCGCGAGGATAGCCTGGGAGGCGGCATCCGCGCCGGGGACCGAAGGCCGATTCCATTCGCCGTCAGGTTCTTCGGCGCCGCGTTGTTGGCGGCGGGCCTGCTCACGTACGAGCGGATTAGGGACAATATCTCGTATCGGGGCCCGCAGGGTGCCTGCGACGCGCTCGCCGCGGCCGACCATATCACTTTTTTTGGACTCGGCATCCTGTGGGCTGGCATACCATTGGTGCTCGCGCTGCGCAGGCGGTACCGGCTGCGCGCGATGGCCGGTTCTGCGGACGATGACCGCGCAAACGTTGCATGGGACCAGGGTTACGCGTGGATAGCCTGGGGGCTGTTGTCCCTGTTGGCCGGGTTTTACGTGCCGCCGGGCGAACATCCGCTCTTCGGTAACAGCAGCGTTCAGTCGTGGCAGGGATCGTGCGAACTGCAGATGCCCAGAATGGTGACCGCGGCCGCTGGTGCTTGGATCAGCGCGTTGGTCGTCCTCGGCTTGGATGAGTGGGCGGACTTTAGGATGCGCCGTGTACTCCGCCGCGATGCGGGCCGCGCGCGCCCGCGCCAAAAGAGGAGGACGCGTCGGTCCTGACCGGACCCGGCAACGTCCGGACAGAGCCCAGGGCGTGCCGGATCCCGGGCAGCCGCGGCGGGGAGCGGACGCGCGCGATCGACGCGGGCAACGCAACCACGAGTGCGCTCGTCGCGCGGAATATCGGACCCGCTGGCGCCGCCCGGGGCCGAAAGCGCCTGTCGGCGTTCAGGACTGTGAGGCAACTGCGCGACGAGGCATTCGGATTCGCCAGGCGTCGGTTCGCATATGTCCGCTCACGGAGGGGCGTCCGATACCGGGCGGGCCGCAGCAGTAGCTGGCGTCGGCGCGGGCATACAGCCCGGCCGTATGGGCGGAAATGGATGGCAGAGTTGACTTACCCGTCGTAGCCGACCGCGTCCCCGAACGGCTCGCCGCAGGCCACGCACACGCCGGCCGCGTCCTCCCACGGCACGTAATCCGGGATCGGAAAGACCCTCATCACTATCTCGTCGTACTGCACGCAAAGATATGGATCGCCGTCGACCTCAAAATCGGCGCCGCCGAACCTGGCGTAGACCAGGGTGTCACCGACCGCGAACTCCAACGGCTTGCCGTCCCAGTGAACGCCGACCGCGAGAACGGTGCCCATCTGCTGCTCGCGCTGCGCGTCGTCCGGGATCCGAACTCCGCCGACCGACTTGTCCTTCGGCGCGAGCGTCTTGATAAGCACGCGCGGTCCCCGCACCTGCAGGATCACGCTGCCGATCTTGGCGCCGTCCGTGCGGGCGTACCGCGCCATGAACTTCGTCATCGCCTCGGTAGCCGCATCGTTCGCGGCGCCGATCTCAACATTCTCCATAATGCCCCCCTTGAGTGTCTGAGTGTAGACGGATTATTCCGGGCAACGGCCCAGCGCCTCGGCAACCCGGAGCAACACCTTGTTCGTGCAGTCATGCCGCATGAGACGTGCTTCAGGCCCTTCTCGCGCCTTCGCGGCACGCGGTCGGCTACGACGCGGTCGGCTACGACGCGGTCGGCTACGACGCGGTCGGCTACGACAGGGAGTGACCTACGCTCCCCAGCGTTCCTGGACCGTCCTTGCCGGCCTGGCGTCCTTTTCCCGCCTGAGACCGCAGTCACGGCAGACCAAGATCGGCTGGCACTCGAATCCCTTCGCGCCTGCGCCGACACGGTGGTTGTGCTGCTCGACGTTCCGGTGAGGGCACCGAGCCTGCCGGGCCGCGCGCGCTACCGCTTCTCGCTCCTGGTCGTCTCTCATAACGTGTTCACGTTGAGAACGCAGACCACGGTGAAGCTGTAGGCCGGCTGTGGCGCCTGTGGCTCCGGCTTCAGTTTCAGATCCGGCCTCGTACCCTTCTCCCAGCGCAGGCCGCAATCACGGCATACATGGACGGGGCGCAGTTCCAGACCGTTCGCGCCGTAGGTGATCGACCGCCGAACCATGACCCGCAGGTGGTTGCACTTCGCCTGCCGGATGATGATGGCGGTATGCGCCGGGTTGTGCTGTGGCGTCTTCATGCGGGTGGCCTCAGCAACTCGGTGGGCGGCGCTTCGGCAGATCGCGGTCCTTCGAAACGCGTCCTGCGAGCGGGAGATCGAATCCCGGTCGATTCTAGCGCCACCTCGGCTCATACTGGTCGGACGCGTTCGCGTGGCAGCAGACATACGCGGGCAGGTCGCAACGCCCGTGAACCGCCGCCGTCCAACTCGGACGAGCCGTCGCCTGCGCGCGGCATTCATCCCTGTCAGGGCCGAGCATGTGCCTCGGTTGATACCTCAGCGGAGCGTGTTCCGACATGCCATTAATGACCTTCGGTCGATGTCGTAGCTGCCGAGGTATCGATTCCTGAAGAGCCGGAGGCGCGCAGCAAGCCCTGCGCGATCTCGGCAAAGAGTGACGGCGTTCTTCGCCGCACCTCGTACGCTCAACTGGGCGGCAGCCACGACACGACCTGAAGGTCAATAGGCGGATCGGAAGTTCACAAGAACATAGGATATCGCCCGTGCCTGCTATCGAGGCGGAAGACTTTATTCAGTTCGTTAGGACGCTAGAAGGCAAAGAGCTCCGAACGAAAGCGGGAAGAGCCACGTTTACAGCGGTTGCTCTTGGAAGCAGGATCGACGTTACGCCTTTGTCGACAGGTATTCCGCGGTCGATCTCGCGCCGGAACGTCGAGCAGGTCTTGGCCCGGTACAACACGACGGGAGAAGAGGCCTGCACCGGCTACCGGGCCCTCACGGCCAATTCGACCTATCTGTTGACGCTCATCTGGGAATACGAGCGCGCCCGACGGTAGGGGTGTGCTGGGCGCATCCCTTCACATGTCCGCATCGACCGCACTTCAGAGCGCCTGGTGGGCGCGGCAGCATCGTTCGGTTCTCCGGGCTGCAGCGTCAATAGCGGCGGTGTCCGGGACACCGAGATTTCCCCGTGGACGAATTGCCCTGCCGCCTCCTTGTCCGTGTTCCCGTCCCCGACCTCTACCTCGGCTGGCGCTCGACGGCGTAGATATCGACATTCGGTGGATGGATGAAATCCAGTGAGGCTCGCAGCGCGTTCAGCGCGTCCGGCGGCGAAGTCGGGCAAACGCCCCCGTAGATCGCGAAGTGCGAAACGGCCGGACCGCCCTGAATGAACACAGCTCCCATGCCGCCGCCGGGACCGACGCACAGACGCGCGGCCGTTTCGGGCGTCAGCAGCGCGATCAGCGCGCCGCCGGGAACGAACTTCGCCGACCACGTCTGCCCCTCACGCACATCCTGGCAGTCCGAGCTGTTCGTCAGCCTCTTCAGCATGCCGGTGTCGCCGTTCGAGAAGAGGTAATGGCCGGGTGTCGGGCTATCGGCGCCCATCAGCGAGATGTCGTCGTAACAGGCAAACCAGTCGACCGCCGCACCCAGGCGGCACTCCACCCAGGGCACGCCAGCCCAGATATCGAACGTCTTCACGAGGCCGAGCGTATCCGTGCAGCGCAGCCGCGCCAGAACGGGCCCCGAGGCCAGAAGCTCGATCCGGTTGGCGGCGTTGCGATGCGGCCCGGCGACGTCCGCAAATCCCTCCCAGTCCGTCTCTCCGGGCTGCGTGATGCTTCGATCTCCCAGCCCGCGGATCTCCCACCGATAGATATGCGCGCCCTCCGGCCCGATCAGAAGCCGCACAGGTCCGTTATCTATCCGTCTCATGTTGCGCGGCGCGTCCGCAACCGTAACGCCGCCCGGCGCAGACGCGACGGTTGGCGCTGCGGCGACGGTTGGCGCAGAGGCGACTGGCGGGGCTGCCGGATTGAGATACAGCAGAAACGAGCGCTGCGCGTGCGCGGCCGT
>Ga0181529_10003491_pt1 | contig 17869 bp, 18 predicted proteins | sample PEATcosm2014_Bin_36_FD_119763 | JGI IMG/M metagenome (GOLD analysis project Ga0181529, IMG submission 119763) | Peatland microbial communities from MTU Mesocosm Facility, Houghton, MI, USA - PEATcosm2014_Bin10_30_metaG | ecosystem: Environmental > Terrestrial > Soil > Wetlands > Peat | place... | reverse complement strand
GGATGCGATCCGCACCAGCATCATCTCCAAGACGCAGTCGATCTCCGATCTTCTCGAACTCGCGCTGCTGTTGAAGGAGGTCGGGCTCGTTTCCGCCGAGGGCCGTTCGGCGCTCAATCTCGTGCCGTTGTTCGAGACGATCGAAGATTTGCGCGCCTGCGTCGGCGTGATGGACCGGCTGCTGTCGCTGCATGTCTATCGCCGCCTTGTCGACAGCCTCGGCGGCGAGCAGGAGGTGATGCTCGGTTATTCCGATTCCAACAAGGACGGCGGCTTCGTCACTTCGGGCTGGGAACTCTACAAGGCCGAGATCGGCTTGGTCGAAGTGTTCCGCCGCCATGGCGTGCGCATCCGCCTGTTCCACGGTCGCGGCGGGTCGGTGGGCCGCGGCGGCGGCCCCAGCTTCGACGCCATTCTCGCCCAGCCGGGCGGCGCTGTGCAGGGCCAGATCCGCATCACCGAACAGGGCGAAATCATCTCCAGCAAGTATTCCAACGGCGAAGTCGGCCGGCGCAATCTCGAAACGCTGGTCTCGGCGACGCTCGAGGCGAGCCTGCTACAGGAGAAGGTCGCCGCCCCCGACCCTGATTTCCTCCACGCGATGGAGGAACTGTCGCAGTCCGCCTACAAGGCCTATCGCAGCCTGGTCTACGAGACCGACGGCTTCGAGAAGTACTTCTGGTCGTCGACCGTCATCACCGAGATCGCGACGCTCAACATCGGCTCGCGACCGGCCTCGCGCAAGAAGACGACCGCGATCTCCGACCTGCGGGCCATTCCGTGGGTGTTCTCGTGGGCGCAATGCCGGCTGATGCTGCCGGGCTGGTACGGGTTCGGTTCGGCGGTGAAGGACTTCGTCGCCGCCCATCCCAAGGACGGACTCGACCAGCTCAGGGCGATGTATCGCCGCTGGCCGTTCTTCCGCACCCAGCTTTCCAACATGGACATGGTGCTGGCCAAGTCGAGCCTCGCCATCGCCTCGCGCTACGCGTCGCTGGTGCCCGACATCGCGCTGCGCGAAGCGATCTTCTCGCGGATCTCGCGCGAGTGGCGCGATTCGGTCGACGCGCTCGGCGCCGTCATGGAGCAGCGCGAGCTTTTGGAGAGCAATCCGCTGCTGCTGCGCTCGATCCGCAATCGCTTCCCGTATCTCGATCCGCTCAACCACATCCAGGTCGAGCTGCTCAAGCTGCACCGCGGCCACTCGGTCGCCGACCGCGTGCTGACCGGCATCCAACTGACGATCAACGGCATCTCGGCGGGGCTGCGCAACAGCGGGTGAGCGATGAGGTTGTTGCGGCTCCTCAATCGATTGTTTCACGGTCCCGCCTGGCTGACGTTCCTCGCAATGGGCGTCGCTGTCGGTGGTTTTGCGCTTTGCTCGCTCAACCTGTTTGAGCTTTTCCACGCCAATTTTCGACTGCTCACGACCTATGGCGTGATGGCCGCCTTGGACGGCGGCCTGCTGCAACTGGCGGAGCTGATCGCATGGGGCTATCTCGCGCTGGCGTTCTATGTCGTGTTCAAGGGATGTCTCGACGGCCTGCTGCACCGCATCCATCGCAGCAGCGGGCCGTGGCCGCGCTGAATGAGGATCACAACTCGTCAGGGCCGGCGCAGACCTCGCACCAACCCTGCCGACTGACCGGTCCGACCACCAGCCGGCAATCGGTCGGGCGGAAGGTGCGGCGCGCAGACTTCGCAGCGCTCAGCCCCGTGCGGGCGGTCCTGGTAGGCGACTTCGGCCTGTGAGCGCTTGCCCGCCGCGGCGGCGATCAGCAGCGTACGGCGAGAGAGCGGCTGAAAGCTTCGTCGGCTTGTCCGAGACTCCCTCCCGCTTCGCAACGCAGCCTGCGCGTCACCGCTCGGCGAGCGCCATGTCGTCGCGATGGATCATTTCGGCGCGGCCGGGCGCGCCAAGGACCTTGGCGATGTCGCGCGAGTTGCGGCCGCAGATACGTTCGGCGCGCTTCGCGTCATAGGCGATCAGGCCGCGGCCGATTTCGACCCCGCTTTCATCGCGAATGGCGACGCAGTCGCCGCGGGCGAAGCCGCCTTCGACTCGCTTCACGCCGGCCGGCAGCAGGCTCTTGCCGCTCTTGAGCGCTCTGGCCGCGCCGGCGTCGATCGTCACCGAGCCTTTCAGCTCCAGCGTGCCGCCGATCCACGCCTTGCGCGCCGTCACCGGATTGGACGGGGTTAGAAACCAAGTGCAGGGCCCGCCGTCGCCGATGCGGGCGATCGGATGGGCGACGCGGCCGTCGGCGATCACCATATGCGCGCCGCCGGCGCCAGCGATGCGCGCCGCCTCGATCTTGGTGCGCATGCCGCCGCGCGACGCCTCGGAAGCGGCGCCGCCGGCCATCGCTTCGATCTTCGGCGTCAGCCGCTCGACCACCGGAATCAGACGCGCCGTCGGGCTCTCCTGCGGCGGCGCGTCGTAGAGGCCGGCGACGTCGGAGAGCAGGATCAACAGGTCGGCGCTCGCCATGGTGGCGACGCGAGCGGCGAGCCGATCGTTGTCGCCGTAGCGGATCTCGCTCGTCGCCACCGTGTCGTTCTCGTTGATGACCGGCACGGCGCGCATCGACGACAGGCGGCCGAGCGTCTCACGCGCGTTGAGATAGCGGCGGCGCTCTTCGGTGTCCTGCAGCGTCAGCAGCACCTGGCCGGCGACGATGCCGTGGCGATGCAGGCTCAGCGACCAGGCGCGCGCCAGGGCGATCTGGCCGATCGCCGCCGCCGCCTGGCTGTCCTCGAGCTTCAGCGCCCCACGCTTGAGAGCGGCGACGCGCCGGCCCAGCGCGATCGCCCCGGAGGAGACGACCAAGACGTCGGCGCCGCGTTTGTGCATCGCCGCGAGGTCGTCGACCAGAGCCTCGAGCCAATCCTGCTTGAGCGCGCCCTTGACGGCGTCGACCAGCAGCGACGAGCCGACTTTGACGACGACGCGCGAGAACTGATCGAGTTTGGGCAGCGTCGTCACGGGCGGCTTCGGGTTCTGGCAGGCGGAAAGCGGTGGCCTAGTGCAGGCGTTCCCTCAAAGCAAGCGGCGGTTGACCGGCCCGCCAGGTGGTCCTTAGAAAGGCTCGGCCAAGCTGGCCGCGCCGCATACCACCGCGGCGTCGATTCTTCCGTCCGCCTTCAGGAGCCCCGGCGATGCGCAATTTCGACGATCTCTCCGAGCGCGAAATGCTCGCCTTGGCGATCGCCAACGAGGAAGAGGATGGGCGCATCTATGCCGATTTCGCCGACTCGCTGCGCGAGGACTTTCCGTCGACCTCCAAAATGTTCACCGAAATGGCGGCCGAAGAGAACGTGCACCGCCGCTGGCTCATCGACCTCTTCGTCTCCAAGTTCGGCGAGCACATCCCGCTCATCCGCCGTCAGGACATCAAGGGTTACATCGTCCGCAAGCCGATCTGGCAGTTTCGTCCGCTCGGCGTCGACGCGGCGCGCAATCGCGCCGCCGAGATGGAGCGCGACGCCGAGCGTTTCTATCGCCTCGCCGTCGAGCGGGCGAGCGACGCGGCGATCCGCAAGCTGCTCGGCGACCTCGCCGAGGCCGAGGTCAAGCACGAGCACCTCGCCGCCGATCTCGAAGAAACGATCCTCACCCCTGATGCGCGCCACGATGAGGATGAGCACGCGCGCCGCCGCTTCATCCTGCAAATCATCCAGCCCGGTCTGGTCGGCCTGATGGACGGATCGGTGTCGACGCTGGCGCCCGTCTTCGCCGCCGCCTTCGCCACCCGTAACCCCTGGGAGGCGTTTCTGGTCGGCGTCGCGGCGTCGCTGGGCGCCGGCATTTCGATGGGCTTCGCCGAGGCGCTGGCGGACGACGGCAAGCTGTCGGGCCGCGGCGCGCCGCTGCTGCGCGGATTCGTCTGCGGCCTGATGACCATCGGCGGCGGCATCGGCCACACCCTGCCCTATCTGATCCCCAATTTCGTCACGGCGACGGTGATCGCCTGCATCGTCGTCGTCATCGAGCTGGCGGTGATCGCCTGGGTCCAGTGGCGCTACATGGACACGCCGCCGCTCTCCGCGGCGGCCAAGGTCATGCTTGGCGGCGGCCTAGTGCTCGCCGCCGGCGTCCTGATCGGCAGCAGTTGATCTCGACTTGCGGCGATCAGCTCGGCGCCGTTTTCGAGCGGCGCGCGACAATTTCGCGCACCCGCGCGACCATCGCCGCCTCGGCGATCGCGAACTGCGCCTTCTGCCGCAATTCGAGATAGTCGGCGCGGTCCTTGCTCGCCTTGGCGAGTTCGGCCCCGAGCCTGAGATCGCGGATGACGACCTCGCGGCCGCCCGGCGCGTCGCGTTCGTTCGAACCCTGGATGACAGCGCATAGACTGCCGCGCCGGTCGGCGTATTTGAGCTGAGCGTTGAGGCCGGAGGCGCCGAGATACATTTCAGCGGCGACGCCCGCCGCACGCAGCTCGCAGACGAGACGCTGATAGTCGGCCATGTGGTCGCGGTCGAGCACGACGACGACGACCGGGCCGGGCCTCGCAGCGCCGGCGACAATCGAACTGTCGATCGCTCTCAGCGCCGCCAGCAGGCGTGAGATTCCGATCGAGAAGCCGGTCGCCGGGACCGGCTCGGCGCGAAAGCGCGCCACTAGACCGTCGTAGCGCCCCCCGCCGCCAACCGAACCGAAGCGGATCGGCTTGCCGTCCTCGCCGCGCGTCTCGAACGTCAGCTCCGCTTCAAACACCGCGCCGGTGTAATATTCGAGTCCGCGGACGACCGCCGGGTCGAGAAGGACGCGGTCCTCGCCATAGCCGACGGCGCGCGCCAGCCCGGCGATCTCGCGCAGTTCTTCGACGCCCGCCTCGCCGACCGGCGAACCGGCGACCGCCGCCGCGAGCGCGATCAGCGTCGCGGCGTTGTCCTTGGCGCGCGCGGCGGTATAGGCGAGCACGCGCTCGGTCGCCGCCGCCTCAAGTCCTGCGCCCTTGGTGAAGTCGCCGCTTTCATCCTTGCGACCGGCGCCGAGCAGCGCGCGCACGCCTTCCGGCCCGAGCCGATCGAGCTTGTCGATCGCGCGCAGCACGGTGAGCCGCCGTGCGACGTTTTCCGCCCCGCCGAGGCCGATCGCCTCCATCACGCCGTCGAGCACCTTGCGGTTATTGACCTTGATCACGTAGTCGCCGCGCTTGATTCCCAACGCCTCGAGGCAATCGGCGGCCATCATGCAAATCTCGGCGTCGGCGGCGGGCGTCGCCGCCCCAACCGTATCGGCGTCGAGTTGCATGAATTGGCGATAGCGCCCGGGCCCCGGCTTCTCATTGCGGAATACCCAGCCGGCGCGGTAGCTGCGATAGGGCTTGGGCAGGCGCTCATAGTGCTCAGAGACAAAGCGAGCGAGCGGCGCGGTGAGGTCGTAGCGCAGGCTTAGCCATTGCTCGTCGTCGTCTTTGAACGAGAAAACGCCTTCGTTGGGTCGGTCCTGGTCGGGCAGGAATTTGCCGAGCGCCTCGGTGTATTCAATGAACGGCGTCTCCACCGCCTCGAAGCCGTAGAGCTCGTAGACGGCGCGAATCTTGGTCGTCAACGCCTCGGCGGCGGCGATGTCGGCGGGGGCGCGGTCGACGAGACCGCGCGGCAAGACGGCGCGGACGCGGGGGTTGGATTCGTCGGTCATGCTCGATCCCAAAAGGCGCAATTGCGCTTCAAATCAGACCCGCGCCGATGTTGATCGTCAGCGCAAGAATGATCGTATTAAAGAAAAACGCCACGACGCCGTGCGCCAGGCAGGCGCGGCGCATCGATCTCGAAGTGGCGTTTACGTCGGCGGTGGCTGAGGCGCAACCAATGACGAACGCCTGATAGAAGAATTCGCCCCAGCCCGGCGAGTCCTCTTCAGGGAAGCGCAGACCCGCCCGCACCCCGCCTTCGCCAGGCGCGTAGTATTCGCCGGCGTAATGCAGCGCGAACATCGCGTGAGTGAAGGTCCAGGCGCTAAGGATGGTGGCGGCGACGAGGCCGATATGCTCTCCCTTGCGCAGGCCCGTCATATCCTTGACTGGACCGAGCTCGAATACGATCGCCGCCAACGCCGCCGTCGCAACGACGATTGCGATCGCCAGCAGCGCCCATTGGTTCTCGTCTTCCTCGGCGGCGTGGGCGCGCACGCTTTCGCTCGACCCACGCGCCGCCATCACGGCGATCAGGACTAGGAACAGCCAGGCGCCGACATTCCATGCGATAAGCGCCCTGGTTGGGGTTCGAATCTCGCCCGGAATGGCGAAGAAGACGACCGCCATCGCCGCGAGACCGGCGATCAGGCGGACCCTGCGGCGCAAGGCGACAAACAGGCCGTTTCGGCTTCGCGGCGTCGGCTCTGCGCTGATCGACATACAGTCTCCGGGGCGCTGCCCATTCGTCGCTTGGCTTGCCCGAGGGCCCTGATGCGGTCAAGCCGCGGCATCACCCGTTCGGTCTGCCGGAGATCGATCCTCCTCGTCGCGAGGGGCGTGGCAAAGCCGCGCGTCTCGAACGACGAGGAGGATCGGCGACGCGGCCGGCGGAGCCAGCAAAGCCCCACGCCCTTCGAGGCGCCTGCTTCGCAGCCCCCTCAGCGTGAGGGGGGCCGCCACAGGCGATTGACAGCGGCGGCCGGTCTTGCCAGGGCTCGGTCGTCCGGGCGAAGCCGGGCCAAGGAGGCTCGCCGATGGCTAAGACACCCGAGGACGAAGAGCGCGAGATGCGCTCCCGACTCGACACGCTCAAGGGCCGGCTGGAGCGCCGCGCCGCCGAGACGGGCGCGCGCGCCGCCGCGGCGGCGCGTTCGTCCGGCGGCGGCTTCGGCGGCCCCGGCGTGACGCTCGGCCTTCAGGCGGGAGGCGAGTTCGTCGCCGCGATCCTCCTGGGCGGCGCGATCGGCTGGGGCCTCGACTGGCTGCTCGGCACGAAGCCGTGGTTACTGATTGTCTTTTTCCTGCTGGGGACGGTCGCCGGGGTGAAGAACGTCATTCGCGTGACCTCGCCCAAAGGCCGAGACGAAGTCCGCAATTCGCCCTTGTCTGGCGGCCAAGCGCCAGATAAAGACGAGCCGCGTCCGGCCTCCAAGGCGGCGCCGCAAGCCCCGACGGGGTGGGACGAGGACGAGGACTAGACGTGGCAGGCGAAACGGGACCGGCGATCAATCCGATCGAACAATTCTCGATTACGCCGCTCATCCCAATCCGGATCGCCGGACACGATTTCTCGCTGACCAATTCGTCGCTCTACATGCTGATCGCCGTCGCCATCGCCTGCCTGGTGATGACGGCGGGCGCGCGCGGCGGCCCCGGCATTCCGGGCCGGCTGCAGTCGGCGGCTGAACTTGCCTACGAATTCATCGCCGGCATGCTGCGCTCGGCGGCCGGCGAGAAGGGCATGCGCTTCTTCCCGTTCGTGTTTTGCCTGTTCATGTTCATCCTGATCAGCAATCTGGTCGGGCTGATCCCGTACTCCTTCACCGTGACGAGCCACATCATCGTCACCGCGACGATGGCGCTGGCCGTATTCCTCACGGTGATCGTCGTCGGGCTCTACGAACATGGCTTTGGATTTTTCAAGCTGTTTGTGCCGTCGGGCGTGCCGATTGCCATCCTGCCGGTGGTGGTGCTGATCGAGGTGATCTCGTTCTTCACTCGGCCGCTCAGCCATTCGGTGCGTCTGTTCGCCAACATGCTGGCCGGCCACATCACGCTCAACGTCTTCGGCGGCTTCGTCGTCATGCTGCTGGGCGCCGGCGTCGCGGTCAAAGCGCTTGCCGTGCTGCCGCTGGCGATGACGATCGGCCTCTACGCGCTCGAGCTGCTGGTCGCGTTCCTGCAGGCCTATGTTTTCGCCATGCTGACCTGCATGTATCTCAACGACGCCATTCATCCTGGCGGTCACTGACCGCCCGTTCGTCTTCAACCCCACAGACCGAAAAAGAGCAGGAGTCTAGAGAAATGGAACCCCACGAACTTGCGATCGCCGCCAAGTACATCGGCGCTGGTCTCGCCGCGATCGGAACGGGCGCCGCCGGCATCGGCGTCGGCACGCTGTTCGGCCAGTTTCTCAACGGCGCGCTGCGCAACCCGAGCGCAGTCGACGGCCAGTTCGGCCGCCTGATCTTCGGCTTCGCGGTGACCGAGGCGCTTGGCATCTTCGCGCTGCTGATTTCGTTCCTGCTGCTGTTCGCCGTCTGACGGCGAAACATCTGACGCCATTTCGTGGGGCGGCGCAGGCTCAGGCGCGCCCCGCACTAGGACAGCGAAGACCCGATGGCTCAACCGCAGATACCGGCGCCGCAAGCGACCAAGACCGAAGTCGGTCAGGACGCCGGCCACGCCGCCTTCCCGCCCTTTCAGAGCGACACGTTTCCCAGCCAGCTCCTGTGGCTGGCGATCAGCTTCGCCGCGCTCTACTATTTCATGGCCAAGAAGGCGTTGCCGGCGATCGGGGCGACCATCCAGCAGCGCAAGGACCGCATCGCCAAGGACATCGACGACGCCACGGCGATGCAGCAGAAGGCCGACGCCGCCGCCGCGGCGCACTTGAAGTCGCTCGCTGACGCGCGCGCTCGCGCCCAGAGCCTCGCCCAGGCGACGCGCGACCAGCTCGCCGCCGAGGCGGACGCCAAGCGCAAGGTGGTCGACGCGGAGCTGGCGACGAGATTCGCCGAAGCGGAGCGCCAAATCGAAGCGACGCGGCAACAGGCGATGACCAACGTCGGCGTTATCGCCCGCGAGGCGACCGCCGCGATCGTGGAGCGCTTGATCGGCCGTCCGGCCAAGCCCGAGGCGATCGCCGCCGCGGTCGACTCGCAGAAAGCCGGCTGAGCGGAGACGCATGATGTTCGGCGCCGAATTCTTCGTCCTGATTGGCTTCGTCGTCTTTCTCTGCCTGCTCGGTTATGTCGGCGCGTACCGGATGCTGCTCGGCGCGCTCGACAAGCGGGGCAAGGACATCGCCGACGAACTCGGAGAGGCCGCCAAGCTGCGCATTGAAGCGACCGCGCTGCTCGAGGGTTTCGAGAAAAAGAAGCTCGAAGCCGAGGCCGACGCGGCCGCGATCGTCGCCGAAGCGCGCGCCCAGGCCGAGGTCCTCGCCAAGGAAGCGGCCGAGCGCATGACGGATTTCGTCGCCCGCCGCGCCAAGCAGGCGGAAGCGAAGATCGCCCTCGCCGAGTCGCAGGCGGCCGCCGACGTGCGCGCCGCCGCCGCCGACTTCGCGGCCAAGGCGGCCGAAATCGTGCTGCGCCAGGAGACGCAGGGCGCGGCGGGGGCTGAGCTCGCGGCGCGCGAAATCGCCGCACTCAAGGACCGGCTGAACTGACGGCCAGGCGGGCCGCGGGACCCTTGACCCTCGGCGGGGCCGGCCGCATGGTGGCGTGTCTTTCCGCTTTCCTTTTCACGAGTCGGCCATGAAGCGCATCTTCGTCTGTCTGGCGGCGCTGTTCGTCTTCGCTGCGACCGCTCACGCCGCAGGAATCATCGTCCCCGCCGAAGAGCGTTATCACCCGTGGACCGGCGATTTGCCCGCCTGCGACGATCCCGCAGTGTTATCTCGGATCAGCGACCGCTTTGCGCAGACGGAATCAGAATTTTGGAATTCGTCGATCCGCCTTGCCGGCTTCGACCGCGTCCGCGAGATCGGTTATCGCGCCAACGGCGTCGCCTATATTCCGCGCCGCTACTGCGTCGCCCGCGCCCTCGACGGCGACGGTAAATTCCGCTCAGTGGTCTACAATATCGGCGAGGACCTCGGCGTCATCGGTTGGGGCTACGGGGTCGAATGGTGCGTCGTCGGCCTCGACCGCAATCACGCCTATGAGCCAGCCTGCAGCGTGCTGAAGCCGTTCGTCACGCACTATGCCGGTTCGGCGACGGTTCGCGCCCACTACTAGGACGATCCGAATGCGCCTCGTCTTGACCGCGGCTGCCCTCGCCGCCGCGATCTGTGGCGCGCGCGCCGCAGACAGCTTCGACTATTACGTCTTCACCTTGTCGTGGTCGCCGGGCTTCTGCGATACGGGCGGCGCGGCCAAGCAGCCGAGCCAATGCGCGCGCGGCGCTGGGGAGGGCTTCGTCGTTCACGGCCTATGGCCAAACAGCGCCTACGGCGCGAACCCCGAGGATTGCGGCGGCGGCGCATATGTCTCCGGCGCGGCGCTCAAGCTGACCGACGGCGTCTATCCCGACGAAGGCCTGGCGCGTTACGAGTACCGCAAGCACGGAACCTGCTCAGGACTCGACCCGCAGGCCTATTTCTCCGCCGTGAAGACGCTACGCGACGCAATCATCGTCCCTGATTCGCTAAAGGCGCCGCATGAGACGCTGACGACTTCGCCGGAAGCATTGACGCAGGCGTTCATCGCCGCCAACGCCAATCTCAAGGCCGACAACATGGCGATTTCCTGCCACGACGGCGAATTGATCGACGTGCGCATCTGCATCGCCAAAGGCCTGACCGCCTTCGCCCAATGTCCGAAAGTGTCGGGCCACACTTGCCATGCCGCATCGATTGCCGTCGCGCCGCTGCGCTGAGCGCGCGGCGGGCGCGCGCCTAAGATGAATTACCGTCACGGCTTCCACGCCGGCAATTTCGCCGACGTCCTCAAGCACGCGACGCTGGCGCGCATCCTCGTCTATCTGACGCGCAAGGACGCGCCGCTGCGCTATATCGACACCCACGCCGGCGCCGGCCGCTACGACCTCGCCAGCGACGCGGCCAAGCGTTCGCCGGAATGGCGCGACGGCGTCGGCCGGATCGTCAAGGCGCGGCCGCCGGCCGAGGTCGCGGCGCTGCTGCGCCCCTATCTCGACGCGGTCGGACCGTGTGACGACGAAGGACGGCCGGCCTCCTATCCCGGCTCGCCGGTGTTGGCGCAAACTCTGCTCAGGCCGCAGGACCGCCTGGCGCTGTGCGAAGCGCACCCGGAAGAGCGGGCTGCGCTGATCGCTGCGCTCGGACGCGACCGCCGGCTGTCGATCGTCGCCACCGACGGCTATATCGCGCTCAACGCCTACGTGCCGCCGAAAGAGCGGCGCGGGCTGGCGCTGATCGATCCGCCGTTCGAGGAGCCGGACGAAAGCGCGCGGATCGAAGCGGCGCTCGCCAACGCGCTGACGAAATGGCCGCGCGGAACCTACGCGCTGTGGCGGCCGATCAAAGCGTCCCTCGAGGACGCCCGCTTCCTCAATGCGATCGCGGCGCTGGGGGCGCCCAATATCCTGCGGCTCGAGCTCGACGTCGGCGCCGTCGCGCCGAGCGCCCATTCGCCGAACCCGCTGAGAGGCGCCGGACTTCTCATTGTCAATCCGCCGTTCGAACTCATCGCGGAGGCGCGCGTCCTCATGCCGTGGCTGGCGCAGGCGCTGAAGCGCGCCGCAGGCGGCGGATTCGTCTGTCAGTGGCTAACGCCGCCCGCATAGGCTCTTCCGCCCGAGGCGATATCGGCACTGTCGCCCGACGCGGATATGCAATTGACGGCGTTCGAGAAGTCATTTCAGTTCGACGCGCCGAACCCGCAACGCCGCCTGAGAGTTCCATGTTCGAAGCGGATCTGACCCCAGCCGATGAGATCGAGCGGCTCGAGGCGCAGATTGACGAGCTCAGAGAGGCGATTCAGCGCAGTCGCAGGCTCGTCGTCGCAGGACGCGCGTGCGCCTTCGCCGGCGTGGCGCTGCTTGTCTCGTTGATCCTTGGCCTGGCGATCTTCACGCCGGTCCGCATGATCGTCGGGATCAGCCTTGGGCTTGGCGGGCTGGTCCTGATGGGCAGCAGCGTCGGCAGCACCAACCAGTTGGAACTTTCGCTAAAGCAGGCGGAGAACGAACGGAACGCGGCGATCGACGCCCTGGCGCTCGTCCAGCTCGGCGGTGGCGGCCGCTGATTTTTTTGCGCTCGGCCAAACGTTTAGCGTTGCACAGCGCCGCCTTAAGGGAACCGTCGCGCTCGATTTGAACCGGCCCGGCTCCGGCGCGTCAGGATTTCGCTTGGCCTCGACCGCACGATTGGTTTAGCTGTGAACAAACAAGGGAGGCGAGCCATGTCGTTGCCGAACGCCCTGCGGGGCAAACTGCGTCTGCCGGCGATCGGCGCGCCTTTGTTCATCATTTCGCATCCGGCGCTGGTGATTGCGCAATGCAAGGCGGGGATCGTCGGCTCGTTCCCGGCCCTCAACGCGCGACCAATCAGCCAACTCGACGAATGGCTGCACGAGATCACAGAAGAACTGGCCGCGCACGATCGCAACCATCCCGACAGCCCGGCGGCGCCGTTCGCAGTCAACCAGATCGTCCACAAATCGAATGCGCGTCTCGAAGAGGACATCGCGCTGACGGTGAAATGGAAAGCGCCGATCGTCATCACCTCGCTCGGCGCGCGCGAGGACGTCAACGCCGCCGTACATTCTTATGGCGGCGTGACGCTGCACGACATCATCAACGACACGTTTGCCCACAAGGCGATCGACAAGGGCGCCGACGGCCTGATCGCGGTCGCCGCAGGCGCGGGCGGCCACGCCGGCTCGTATTCGCCTTTCGCTCTGGTGCAAGAGATTCGCGAGTGGTTCGACGGACCGCTGGCGCTCTCCGGCGCGATCGCCACCGGCGGCGCGATTCTCGCCGCGCAAGCGATGGGCGCCGATCTCGCCTACATTGGCTCGGCCTTCATCGCGACGCAGGAAGCACGCGCGATCGAGGACTACAAGCAGGCGATCGTCGCCGGCCGCGCCGAGGACATCGTCGGCTCGAGTCTGTTCACCGGCATATTCGGCAATTACCTCAAGCCCTCGATCGTCGGCGCTGGGCTCGACCCCGACAAGCTGCCGGCGGGCGACGTCAAGACGATGGACTTCGCCGCCGCAACCGCCGGCGCGGGCGTCAAGGCTTGGCGCGACATCTGGGGCTCCGGCCAAGGAATCGGCGCGATCAAGGCGGTGACGCCCGCCGCCGAGTTGATCGCCCGCCTGGCGAAGGAATATGCCGCCGCCAAAGCGCGCCTCTGCGCCGGCTGAGGCGCGAGTCAAGCGTCTCCTTGCGCGGCGAATTCGCCGCCTGGGTGAATCGGGGACAATTCGAGTGAAGCGACGCAACGCTCTCGCAAACGCGCGCGAGGCGTGACAAAACCCTTCCGCGCGCGTGGGCTCGCGCGCTATCCTTCCCCCTTCGTGACGTCGCGTTCGCGTTCGCAGCATTTTCCATCACAGATCGATTCCGCAACGCGCCATGGCGACAGTCGAAAATTTCCCCGGCCGGCTCCCCGCCGCCAATTCGAGCGAGCGCGCCTATCGCAGCCCGCCGCTCAACGTCGAGGCCGAGCAGGCCCTGCTCGGCGCAATTCTGGTCAACAACGACGCCTTCGATCGCGTCTCCGATTTCCTCAAGCCGGAGCACTTCGTCGAGGAAATCCACCGCCGCATCTTCGAGATCGCCGGATCGCTGATCCGCGCCGGCAAGGTTGCGACGCCGATCACGCTCAAGACCTTCCTCGGCGAGCACGACCTCGGCGGCGTCACCGTGCAGCAATATCTCGCCCGCCTCGCCGCCGACGCGACGACCGTCATCAACGCTTTCGATTACGGCCGCACCATCCACGACCTCGCCGTCCGCCGCGAGCTGATCCAAATCGGCGAGGACGTGGTCAACGTCGCCTATGACGCGCCGGTCGATTCAAGCCCGCGCGAGCAGATCGAGGAAGCGGAGCGGCGCCTCTACGCCGTCGCCGAAGGCGGCCGCTACGACGGCGGCTTCCAGCGCTTCTCCGATGCGCTCAAAACCGCCGTCGACATGGCGGCCAAGGCTTACGAGCGCGACGGGCACCTCAGCGGCCTCGCCACCGGACTGACCGAACTCGATCACAAGTTGGGCGGCTTGCAGGCCTCCGACCTCGTCATCGTCGCCGGCCGCCCTGGCATGGGCAAGACAGCGCTGGCGACCAACATCGCCTTCAACATCGCCAAGGCCTTTCGCGGCGAAACCCGGCCGGACGGGACGACCGCCCCGATCGACGGCGGCAGGGTCGGCTTCTTCTCGCTTGAAATGTCGGCCGAACAGCTCGCCACCCGCATCATCGCCGAGCAGTCGGGCGTGCCCTCCTACAAGATCCGCCGTGGCGACATCACCGAGAACGACTTCCAGCAGGTCGCCGAGGCGGTGCGCGAGATGCAGGCGATCCCGTTCTACATTGATCAGACCGGCGGCATTTCAATCGCCCAGCTCACCGCCCGCGCGCGACGGTTGAAGCGCCAGCGCGGCCTCGACCTGCTGGTCGTCGACTATCTGCAACTGCTTGCCGGCTCGCGCTCCGGGCGCAACGAGAACCGGGTGCAGGAGCTGACCGAGATCACCACCGGGCTCAAGGCGCTGGCCAAAGAGCTCAACGTGCCGATCCTGGCGCTGTCGCAGTTGTCGCGCCAGGTCGAGCAGCGCGACGACAAGCGCCCACAGCTTTCGGACCTGCGCGAATCTGGCTCGATCGAACAGGACGCCGACGTCGTGATGTTCGTCTTCCGCGAGGAGTACTACCTCGAAAACCGCAAGCCTCGCGAAGGGACCGAAGAATTCCCAGAATGGCAGCGGAAGATGGACGAGATGCACGGCAAGGCGGAAGTGATCATCGGCAAGCAACGCCACGGCCCGACCGGCACCGTGGAATTGCAATTCGAGGCGTCGCTCACCCGCTTCGGCAATCTCGCCCGCGAAGAGGCGCTGCCGGAGATCCGCTGAGCCGATAGCGCGCCGCCCTCAGCGCTTAGCGAGCTTGGTCAGGCTGGCCAAGGCGGCGACGACCGCGAAGCCGGCGCCGACCATCAGCGCGATCGGCTCGGCGCGCGTCGGCGCAACGCGGAAGAACAACGCGACCAGCGTCGCGCCGGCGGCGAGGCCCGTCACGCGCGCGGTCGCCAGTATGCCGCCCGCCGCCCCGGCGCGCTGACGCGGCGCCGAAGACAGCAGCGTGCGGTTGTTCGGCGCCTGGAAGAAGCCGAAGCCCGCGCCGCACAGCGCCATCGGCCAGGCGATGTCGACGAAGCGGGCGTCAAGGGGCAGGCGCGCCAGCAAAACCATCCCGATCGCCAGCCCGGCGAGCCCGATGAAGCCGAGGATCGCCGCCGGCACGCGATCCGACAGTCGTCCGGCGATCGGCGCAGAAATGCCAACCGCCACCGGCCACGGCGTCATCAGCAGCCCGGTCTCGACCTGGCTGCGGCCGAGTTCGAGTTCGAAATAGAACGGCATCGCCACCAGGGCGAGCGATTGGGCGGTGAACGAGCAGATCGACGTCGCCACCGACAGCGCGAAGATCGGGATGCGCATCAGGTCGACTGGAATCAGCGGCGCGTCGAGCTTCGATTCGCGCCTGACCAGAGCGGCGAGCGCGAGGAACGCCGCGACAACTTCCGCGAGCGCCAGCGTCATCGTCCCCTCGCCGTGGGTCACGGCGTCGGCGCCGACGAAGAACAGGCCAAAGGCGAGCGCGTTGAGCAACGCGCTGACGAGGTCGAACGGCCGGCCGCCGCGGTCCGAGTGCGGCAGCGCGCGATAGCCGATGACGACGTTGGCGACGCCAAACGGCGCGTTGATCGCGAACAGCCACTGCCACGGCCCGACGGCGAGGATCGCCGCTGCAACGCTCGGCCCGACCGCCGAGGCGACGGAGACGACGAAGGCGTTGAGGCCGACGCCGCGCCCGAGCAGGGCGCCGGGATAGGTGAAACGCACCAGCGCGCCGTTGACGGCGAACACGCCGGCGGCGCCGACCCCCTGCCCGACCCGCGCCGCGATCAGCGTCGGCATGTTCTGCGACAGCGCGCAGGCGACCGAGCCGAGCGTGAAGATCGCCAGACCCCAGAGATAGACGCGGCGATAGCCGATGCGCTCGCCGAGCGAAGCGAGCGGCAGCAGCGCCATCACCACCGCGAGCTGGTAGGCGTTGACGACCCAGATCGATTCGGCCGGGCTGGCGCGGAACTCGGCGGCGATCGCCGGCAGCGCGATGTTGGCGACCGCGGCGTCGAGCACCGACATGGCGATGCCGATGGCGATCGCCAGCATCGACCAGTAGCGCAACGGGGTGGGCAAGCCGTCGGGATGAACGATGCGGATCAGTTTCGGCTCTCCAGCGCCCCGGCGCCGCAAGGCGGCTCAGGAATGAGCGCCCCCTATAACGCGACGAGGCCGGCCGCGCGCCGAGTTCAAGCTTTGTTGAACAGGAGGCGGCGCGCCCCCTACAGCACCCTCAGCTTCACCTTGTCGGGCTTGCCGACCGTCAGCCGGTTGCGCAATGGCAGGCCGAAGGTCTCGGACTCGATCTCGAACACATCGCCCTTCTCGGCGCGAAAACCATCGGCGAAGGACAGCGTCGCCGTGCCGAAGAAATGGACGTGGACGTCGCCTGGCTGGCGGAACAGCGCGTATTTGAAATGGTGCGCCTCGAGATTGGCGATCGTGTGCGACATGTTGTGTTCGCCCGACGCGAACGGCTTTTCCCACGCGATCTCCTTGCCGCGGCGGATGCGCGAGGCGCCGCGCACGTCGGCGGGCAGATCGCCCACGAGCATCTCGGGGCCGACGCTCGCCGGCCGCAGCTTGGAATGGGCGAGATAGAGATAGTTCTGCCGCTCCAGGAGATGGTCGGAAAATTCGTTGCCGAGCGCGAAGCCGAGGCGGACGGGCTGGCCGTCGTCGTCGATGAGATAGAGGCCGACGACCTCCGGCTCCTCGCCGCCGTCAAGCGCGAAGCTCGGGCTGACAAGGTCGCCGCCGGGCGCGACCAGCGTCGAGCCGTCGCCCTTGTAGAACCATTCTGGCTGCACGCCGACGGCGCCCGCAGCCGGCTTGCCGCCCTCGAGGCCAAGCTTGAACATCTTCATCGAGTCGGTCAGCGTCGTCGCGTCGGCGAGCGCGCGGTGCATCTTGTCGCGCCCCTCGGCCGAGCCGAGATGGGTGAGGCCGGTGCCGGTGACGTGGACATGCGCCGGGTCGTCGTGGTCGAGTGGGATCAGCACCCGCTTTTCCTTCAACGCCGCAGCGAGATTGACAGGTTTGCCGATGCCGCGGTCGGCGATGATCTTGCGCAACGGCGCGCGCTCGCCCAGCGCCTCCGCCGCGAGGTCGCGCATCGACCGCAGGCCTTTGACCAGGCGACTTTCGCCGCGCACGGTGACGACCAAGGCGCGCTTGTCGTTGTCGTCGACGATCTGTGTCAGTCTCATGCTTTCTTTCCCGGCGCCGTCACCCGCGATTCGATCAGCGGCAGGATACGCGGATCGGTGAAATCGGCGACGGCGATCTCCGCTCCAGCCGCGAGCAGTTTATCCGCCGTGAGCGTCGTCGTCAGCCCGACGACGGCGAGCCCCGCGCCCTTCGCCGCGCTGAGGCCCGAGAGCGAGTCCTCGAACGCGACCGACCGGCCGGCTTCGGCGCCGAGCCGCGTCAGCGCGGTCTGGTAGGGCAATGGGTCGGGCTTGGCGCGCGCCAGTTCGACGCCGATCACCCACAAAGGTAGGCGCGCCGCGAGTCCGAGCGCGCCAAGCACCGCTTCGACATTGGCGCGCGGCGCATTTGTGACGACGGCGCAGCGCAAGCCCCGCGCCGTGGCGAGATCGAGCAGCGCGTCAATGCCGGCGATCGCCTCGATCTCGCCGAGGTCTTCGCGATAGCGCGCTTCCTTGGCCGCCATCGTCGCCGCCTGCTCGACTTCGCTCAGATGCGGCAGGAAGTTGCGACCAATCGCCGAATTGTCGGAGCCGTGAATGCGCTTGAAGTAACTCTGCTTGTCGACGGCGACGCCGTGCGCGGCGAAGACGCGCTGAAACGCGCGCAAATGCGCGGCGTCGCTGTCAACCAGCGTCCCATCGAGATCGAAGAGCAGCGCCGCGGTC
>Ga0181529_10003489_pt1 | contig 17873 bp, 16 predicted proteins | sample PEATcosm2014_Bin_36_FD_119763 | JGI IMG/M metagenome (GOLD analysis project Ga0181529, IMG submission 119763) | Peatland microbial communities from MTU Mesocosm Facility, Houghton, MI, USA - PEATcosm2014_Bin10_30_metaG | ecosystem: Environmental > Terrestrial > Soil > Wetlands > Peat | place... | reverse complement strand
GCACGCCACCGCCTTCGCCCAGGCGGGGCGGCCGATCCCCAACTTCGGCACCACCCATTCCGACTATTTCAAGGACGAGGTGCCGGTGACGCGCAAGATGACGACGGCGGAGATCGCCTCGGCCTACGAATGGGAGACCGGGACGGTGATCGTCGAGCGGCTGAAAGGGATCGATCCGGCCGATTGTCCGGCGGTTCTGGTCAATCGCCATGGGCCGTTCACGTGGGGGCCGAATGTCGCCAAGGCGGTCGAGACGGCGGTCGCGCTCGAATGCGTCGCGCATATGGCGCTGATGTCGCTGGCGCTCGCGCCCGATCTCAAGCCGATCGAGACCGAGCTGCGCGACAAGCACTTCAAGCGCAAGCACGGCCCCAACGCCTATTACGGCCAGGCCAAGAAGGGCTGAGCGCGCCGCCGTCGTCGGACGTGGCGCTTCGCCGATTCACGGGACGACTTGCAGCCAAATGGCGAGCGAGATCGCCGACAGCAGCGTCGTCGCCAAGACGGTCGCCGCCGAGGCCTGGGCTAGACTCTCGTCGCGGCGCGCGAGCAGAAATGCGTTCGCGCCCGTCGGCATGCCGCCGACGAGGATGGCGACCTTCAACGGCAAATCGGGCAGGCAGGCGTAGCGGCCAATCGCCCAGACGAGCCCTGGCAGCGCCGCGAGCTTCAGGACCGTTCCGATGATCGCGCCGGCGTCCGGCGCGAGCGCGTCGAGCGCGGGCAGGACGCCGCCGAGGCAGATCAGGGCGAGCGGCGTCGCCGCCGAGCCCAGCAGGCGCAGCAATTCGTCGAGCGGCGCCGGCACGGGCATGCGAGAGACGCGCCACAGCGAGGCGACCAGAATCGACATGATGATCGGATTGCGCAGCGTTCGCGCCAGCGTCGTCGCCAAAATCGCGAGCGGACGCCGTCGCTGCGATCGGACGGCGCCCATCTCGACCAGTACGCCCGCCAAAGGCAGCAGGATGGCCGAATGCAAGGCGATGATCGCCAGCAACGGCGGAAGCGCGTCCTGTCCCAAGGCGGCGACGATGATCGGAATGCCCATCAAGACGGTGTTGCCGTACGACGAATCGAGGCCGAGCATCGCCGCCATCGCCAGCGGCAAGCGCAGCAGGCGCGCGACGGCGAAGGCGAACGCGAAGATCGACAAGGCGGCGGCGAAATAGACGCTGGTGACGCTGACCAGGTCGAAGGGCGGCGCCTTCTCGATCGCCGAGAACAGCAACGCCGGCATCGCCAGGAAGAAGACGAGGTCCCGCAGGCCGTGAAGCGCCGACGGCTCCAACAGCCGGAGGCGCCGGGCGGCCCATCCGATGGCGACCAGCGCAAACACCGGCAGGATTACGGTAAGGAGCTTCATCCGCGGGGCGCGCTCGCCTGCTGCCGGCCCCGACGTTCATTCAGCCGAGGCTAGGGTCTCGGGTCGAGATTGGCGCAAGCGGGCGGTTTGAGCAACGGCGGCGCTTGTTGATGGCGCGCGGCCTGGGAGCGGCCGCGCGTCTTCGTGTTGGTCTGCGCCTTACAGCTTTTGCTGCGCGTCGGCCGGCAAGGGTTGGATCGGCGAGCCCGGGCCGATCTTCTGCAGATTGCCGACGATAATCCGATCGTCTTCCTTCAAGCCGCTGACCACGGAGACGAGCCCGCCATCGGTCGGCCCCAAGGTCAGCAAGCGCTGCTCGGCCTTGTCGCCGGCGCCGACGACGTAAAGATATTTGCCCATCTGGCTCGACCCGAGCGCCGTCTGCGGCGCCATCAGGGCGTTCGGCTCGTCCTTGATGTGCAGCCGCACGCGGACATATTCGCCTGGCAACAGGGCGAAGTCGGGATTGGCGATCGTCACCCGCGCCGAGATCGTGCCGGTCGATTTGTCGATGGAATTGTCAAGAAAAGTCAGCTCACCCTCGCGCGGGGCGCTGGGCTGGCCGGCGAGCGAAATCTCGGCCTCCACCTTGCCGGCGGCGCGCGCCTTGGCGATCTCCGCCAGTTCGGATTCGCTGGGGTTGAAAGAGACATAGATCGGATCGAGTTGGACGAGGGTGTTGAGCGGCCCGGAAGCGGGCCCGACCAGCGCCCCTTTCGCCGCCTGATTGCGGCCGAGGCGGCCGGCGAACGGGGCGCGGATTTCCGCGTGGCCAAGATTGAGCTGCGCCGCTTCGGCCGCGGCCTGATCGAGCGCCAGCGCCGCTTCGGCCTGGCGCATCGCGCTCTCGCGCTGGTCGTAGACGTCCTTGGCGACGAAGCCGCTCTTCGCCAGCTCCTCGCCGCGGGCGAAGTTGGCCTTGGCGTATTCGAGCGAGGCGGCGTCCCGCCGCACCTGCGCTTGCGCCTGGTCGAGCGCCGCCTGCAGGTCGCGAGGGTCGATTCTGTAGAGGAGGTCGCCGCCCTTGACGTCGGCCCCGTCCGGCGCCGGCTGGGATTCGACGTAGCCGGAGGCGCGCGCCTGCAAGGCGATGCTGCGGATCGATTCGGTTCGGCCGGGAAAATCGAGATAGATCGGCAGCGTCTTCCTGAGGACGGCCGCCACCGGCACGGGCATCGCCATCATCGCCGCGCCCGGCGCCGAGGCCTTCGCCTCGCCGAGGACATGGCTCGAGATTTCAACGCCGGCGATCGTCGCTGCGCCAAGCGCGGCCAGCGAAGCCACAGTTGCTGTCAGAACGCGCATGGGAGGGCTCCTGGATTCATTCCGCCGCTTCCGGGCTCGGCAGGATGTCGCCGCCGGGAAGGAAGTGCGGCGCGGCATCGGTCGAAGTCTGGGGCGCAGCCGCCTTCACGCGCCCGCCTTCGCGCGCCCGCTCGATCAGGGCGTAGAAGACGGGCACGAAGACGAGCGTCAATCCGGTCGCGGCGACCATGCCGCCGAACACCGTCGTGCCGAGCGACTGACGGCTCGCCGCGCCGGCGCCGGAAGCGAACATCAGCGGAATGACGCCGAAGATGAAGGCGAACGCCGTCATCAGGATCGGCCGCAATCTCAGCCGTCCCGCCTCCATCGCCGCTTCGACGACGCTCAAGCCCTCGACGCGGCGACGCTTGGCGAATTCGACGATCAGGATCGCGTTCTTCGCCGCCAGGCCGATCAGCATGACGAAGCCGATCTGCGAATAGACGTCGACTTGCATGTTGCGCGCCCACAGCGCGCCGAGCGCGCCGACCAGCGCCAGCGGCGCCGACGACAGCACCATCAGCGGCATCGACCAGCTCTCGTATTGCGCGGCGAGGATCATGAAGACGAAGAAGATCGCCAGCGCCAGCACGACCGTCGCAATCGATCCCGCCTTGAGCTCCTGATAGGTGACGCCGGTCCATTCAAAGCCGAAGTCGCGCGGCAGCGCCTGCGCCGCGGCGCGCTCCATCGCCGCGACCGCCTGGCTCGAGCTGAAGCCCGGAGCGGCCGCTCCGTTCACCAGCGCCGACGCGTAGTTGTTGTAATGCGGGACGGTCTCCGGTCCGACGATCGGCTTGAGCGCGCCGAGCGCGCTCAGCGGAACCATGCCGCCGGTCGAATTGCGCACGAACAGCTTGTCGAGGTCGGCGGTCGTGGCGCGCGCGTCCTTGTCGGCCTGCAGGGTCACCCGGAACGTGTGGTTGAACAGATTGAAGTCGTTCACGTAGAGCGAGCCGAGATCAATCTGCAGCGTGTTGAAGATGTCGGGCAAGCTCAGACCGAGGAGTTTCGCCTTCGACCGGTCGAGGTCGTAGAGCAGCTGCGGCGTTGAGGCCGAAAACGAGGTGAACAAGGATTGCGGATTGAGCTCCGGCTGCTGGCGCGCGGCGGCGATCACGGCCTGCGTCGCGTCGTTGAGGGCGGCGCTGCCGGCGCCGGCGAAATCCTCGACCTCGAACTCGAAGCCGCCGGTCGCGCCGAGGCCGTTGACCGAGGGCGGATCGAAACTCAGCGCGAAGGCGTCGGGAATGGCGAGCAGCTTCGGCCGCACCTGGGCGACGAGATTCGAAGCGCTCTCGGCCGGGCCTCTCTGGTCCCACGGCTTCAGGATCGCGAATTCGACCGCCGAATTTGACTGCGCCGCGTTGGTCAGGAAATTGAGCCCGCTGATGAAGCCGGCGATCTCGACGCCGGGCGTCGCTTCGAGAATGTCGCGCACATGCCGGGCGACGGCGTCGGTGCGCTCAAGCGAGGCGCCGTCGGGCGCCTGGACGACGACGAAGAAATAGCCCTGGTCCTCGACCGGCAGGAAGGTGGTCGGAACCGCGCGCGACAGTCCATAGGCGCCGGCGACGAGCAGGAAGAAGACGCCGACCAGCGCCCAACCGAACCGCACGAACTGCCTGACCGAACGCGAGTAGGCGTGCGACAGCCAATCGAAACCAGCGTTGAACCAGCGGAAGGCGAAGGACTGGCGCTTCGGGCTGTGGCGCAGCATCGCCGCGCTCAACGCCGGGCTGAGCGTCAGCGAGTTGAAGGCGGAAATGCCGACCGAAATCGCGACCGTCAGCGCGAACTGATTGTAGAGCCGTCCAGCGACGCCGGGGATAAAGGCGACCGGCACGAACACCGCCATCAGCACCGCGGTCGTGGCGATGATCGGCCCGGTCACCTCCGCCATCGCCTTTTTGGCCGCGGTGAGCGGCGGAAGCCCGGCCTCGAGCTGACGTTCGACGTTCTCCACCACAACGATCGCGTCGTCGACGACGAGGCCGATCGCCAGCACCATGCCGAGCAGGCTCAGCATGTTGAGCGAGAAGCCGAAGACCTGCATCACCGCCAGCGTCGCGACCAGCGAGACCGGAATCGCGATCGTCGGAATAATCGTCGCCCGCCAGTTCTGCAGGAAGACGAAGACGACGAAGATGACGAGGGCGAGCGCCTCGATCAGCGTGACGACGACGTCGCGCATCGCCGCCGAGACGAACCGCGTCGTGTCGTAATGCATCGCGTAGACGATCCCGTGCGGGAAGCGCTGCGCCAGCTCGTCCATCTTCTCGGTGACCCGGCGCTGCAGGTCGAGTGCGTTCGATCCGGGCATCTGGAAGACGCCAAGGACGACCGTCGGGTCTTTGCCGAAATAGGCGGACGACGAATATTGCAGCGCGCCGAGTTCGACCCGCGCGACGTCGCGCAGTCGGATCGCCGCGCCGCTCGCCGGATCGGCGCGGACGACGATGTCGGAGAATTCGTCGGGATTGGAAAGCCGGCCGGCGGCGTTGACCTGCAGTTCGAACGGCGTTCCGGGCGGCGCGGGCGACGCGCCGATCTTGCCGGCCGCCACCTCGACGTTCTGCTCGGCGATGGCGTTCTCGACGTCGAGCGCGGTCACGCCGAGATTGGCGAGCTTGTCGGGGTCGAGCCAGACGCGCATCGAATAGCGCCGCTCGCCGAAGATCCGGACGTCGCCGACGCCGGGCAATCGCTTCAACTGATCGACGATCTGCAGATAGGCGTAGTTCGACAGCGCGACCGGATCGACCGAATGATCGGGCGAGGTCAGATTGACGATGAGAACGAAGTTCGGATTCTGCTTCTTGATCGTCACGCCGCCCTGATTGACGATCGCCGGCAGCGACGAAGCCGCCTGCGAAACGCGGTTCTGGACGTCGACGGCGGCGATATCGAGCGGGTAGCCGACGTTGAAGGTGACGGTGATCGTCGAAGAGCCGTCGTTCGAGCTCGACGACGACATGTAGGTCATGCCCTCGACGCCGTTGATCTGCTCCTCGAGCGGCGTCGTCACCGTGTCGGCGACGACCTGCGCGCCGGCGCCAGGATAATTGGCGCTGACGACGATCTGCGGCGGCGTGATCTCGGGGAACTGCGAGACCGGCAGCAGGAAGTAAGAGATGGCGCCGGCGAGCACGAGAATCGCGGCGATCGCCGAGGCGAAGATCGGACGCTGAATGAAAAAGGAGACCATCGGACCACAGCTCCGGTGGAAATTCAGTGCAAGATCAGCAGCAAAGTCCGGCGCCGCAGGCATCGGCGACGGGCGCGGGGAGGGCGCGCGCCAGAACGTTCGCGCCGCCCGAGTTCGGCCGGCGCTCGAGGCGTGGCGTCGCGAAGAAGCGCGCCGCCTTCCGTTCGCTTTCGTGGCGGCGGGCGATGCGGCCCGCCACGCCGTAAAGCAGCGTCCTCAGTTCTGCGGGCTCGACGCTGTCGGCCTGCATGACCGCTTGGACCAGCCCATCCGCAAGGAGTTCGTCGATGGTCGGAGCGTGGTTGAACGACATGGCTCGTCCTTTCGGCGTCGGTGAAACACTTGGCGCAGCGCCGGCGAACCCGTCGCTTTGCGTTGACGCCCGGCATGAAGGTGTGTTACAGGTCAGTAACGGTCCGATAGATACCGATCGGTAACATCGCAGTCAAGAGCCATGGCGAAGAAAGATTTGCGGGGAGGCGACGACGCCCGAATGGCGGACCGTCCGCACGAACCTGACGCAGCCGCGGAGCGGCCGCGAGAGCGCATTGTCGCTTGCGCGCTCGATCTCTTCCATCGCAACGGCATCCGCGGCGTCGGCGTCGAAGCGATCGTCGATGCGGCGCACACCAACAAGATGACGCTCTATCGCCACTTCGGCTCGAAGGACGATCTCATCGTCGAATATCTGAACTACAAAGGGCGCAAGACCGACGAGACCTGGGCCAAGATCGAAGCCACGTGGCCAAGCGATCCGGTCAGCCAGCTCTACGGCCTCATCCGACAGGCGGCGAAATCCATCGCCGAAGACGAACGCGGGTGCGATCTTGCCAACGCCGCGGTCGAGCTGACCGAAGAGGGACATCCCGGACTGAAAGTGATCGAGGCGTTCAAGGTCCAGCACCGCGATCGCCTCGCGAACCTGTGCGAGGCGGCAGGCGCCTCGCAGCCGGACCTGCTCGCGGACTCGCTCATGCTGTTGATCGAAGGCGCGCGGGTCAGCCGACGCAGCGTCGGAACCCAGGGCCCGAGCGCCAATCTCGTGCGCACCGCCGACGCCGTGATCGCGTCGTTCGGCGTGCCGGCGCGGGACAAGGTCGGCGCTCAAGCGAAAGCCGCCGAACGTTCGAGCCAGCGCAGCGCCTGAGACAATGTTGGCGCGATAGCCCGCTGGCGCTTCCCGCCCATTGTCGCATGGTGGCGGACCCGCGCTGGCGATCGCGCCCAGTCGCGTAGCGCATCGTCGCCAATTGCTCCGCCGATGCGGCTCGCCTAGGCTTCCCCGCCGCGGCGGCGACAGCCGCGATCATGGGAGATCGTCATGACCGAAGCGACGAAGACCTTTCTCGCCATCTATCTCGGATCGCCAGCGGCGATGGAAGCCTGGCGGAGCAAGTCGGAGGCCGAGCGCAAAGAATTGCAGGCCAAGGGCATGGTCGCCTGGCGCGTCTGGGCGGACAAGCACAAGGACGCCATCGCCAGCGGCGGCGCGCCGCTCGGGAAGACCAAGCGCGTCACCGCGAGCGGCGTCGACGACGTGCGCAACGCGATGGCCGCCTACACAATCGTGCGCGCCGACTCGCACGCGGCCGCGGCCGAGGTGTTCAAGGACCATCCGCACTTCATGATGTTCCCTGGCGAGGCGATCGAAGTCATGGAGTGCCTGCCGATCCCCGGCATGTGAGGGCCAAGGGGCGCGGCTGGGCGACGCGCCCGCCGAGACGCTGATTGCGGCCGCGCCGCCTCGCCGGGCGCGGTCTGGATCGCGGATCGACATAGCCGCGGGATCGCGCGTGAAAGGTAGGTCTTGAAATATTTCGGCCGCAGCCCTATATTTAGGCTTCGAAATTCGGCCGGACCTTCTTTGCCGCGAGCGGTTCATTCAGCTCGTGGCGACGCTCTTCCCCCAAAAATCGAAACACGACGATGACTCCGCGTCGCGGAGTTGCGTTCTTAGGCCCGCATCCAAGAGGGGCGTCATGCCTACAGGCACAGTCAAGTGGTACAATTCGCAAAAAGGCTTCGGCTTCATTCAGCCGGATGACGGCGGCAAGGACGCCTTCGTTCATGTCAGCGCGATCGAACGCGCCGGCATGGCCGACCTGACCGAAGGTCAGAAGATCAGCTACGAGCTGGTTTCCGACAAGCGCTCGGGCAAAATGTCGGCGGATATGCTCAAGGCCGTCTGAACGAGGCTATGGATCATGCTGACTGGCGACCGCGGATGGACCGGCGCTGGCGGCGATGAATCTACGCAGTTCACGCGGAGAATGGAAGGGTCGGGATCGCTCCTGGCCCTTTTTTCACGTCATCTCTTCTGCGAGGCGCCATGTCATGATCGGACATAAATTCGCGGTGGGGCAATTCGTCGACTTCGACCGGAAGCTCACGCCGTCGCCGAGGCCAGCGGGTCCCTATGAAGTGACGCGCGTGCTGCCGGCGGAAAACGCCGAGACGCAGACCTATCGCATCAAGAGCAAGGCTGAGCCCTTCGAGCGCAGCGCCAAGGAATACGAAATCGTCGCCGTCGAGCCTGTGGTCAGCGAAACGACCGAGGCCTTCGCTGCAGCCCCCGGCGCTCGTCGCCGGCATTGACGAGGAGCGGACGTCCCGGCGCCCTAAGTCGTCGCAGCCGACCTCCGCACGGCCCCGCCGACCGCGTTCGCGTGAGATCAGGCCGAGGCGCGCCGCAGGCGCTGCGCGTTCGACGGCGCCGCCTCGCTTCGACGTGAAGCGGCGTCGGGACTGGGCGAGGGCGCAAAATGGGTCGGCGCCGCGGTCGATCCGCCGCGCCATTCCGTCGGCGAACCCGGCAAGTCTCCCGTCACTTCGACCTGGGCGACGTCGTCTGCGTGGCGAAGCTCCTTGTCGGAGAAGCGCAAATCGAGCAGCCTGCCGTCGTCGGTGCGGAGCTGAACGCCAGGCCGACCGAAGACGGTTTTGAGGGCGGAGGGAGAGACTCTGATCTCTCCGGAGCTGACCACAATGCCCCGCGGCCTCAAGAAGCCCTCGAACTCATAGGAAGCGCGGGCGACTGCCTCGCCGTCGCGCGTCAATAGACCGCTGCCCGAGATTCGACCGAGATATTGCATAATTGAACTCACTTGCATGGCGACGCGTCCGACGCGTCGGTTTGATCGGTTTCGAAGCTCGCGGCGCATTCGCCGGCGTTGACGAGGAACATCCGATCGGCCCGTCAAACGCCGACAGATTGATTGGGCGACGAAACGTCGGCGGCGTCTGCGCGATCCGCATTCGCCTCTGTTTGCGCGTCAGCCCTTTCGTTTCGGCGGGCTGGTCGCGGCCGAGGCGCTCTTTGCGGCGAAGGGCGAAGCCGGCGCGGCGACAGACGGCTTTGCCGCCTTCGGCTTGCGCGCTTCCTTGTTGCCGCGTCGTTGGGACTTGGCCATTTTCTTCTCCTTTGGCGGCGTCCGGCGCCGCAAACCAAACCATGCGTCGCCCTTGCGTACGTCGCCCGTTGCAGGCGCCGAAGAACGAAATGGCCCGGAATCTTACGCGCTAGCCGAAATATTCACAGCCGCTCGACGCCTGTCGTCGCCGCCGCGAATTCGTGCACGTCAACCTATACACAATATATAGATAGTCGTGGCGAAGAAACAAGATCGACGTTTCGTCCGCCTCGAAATGACTGACAGCGATATCGAGGCGAATTTCCTGGCGAAAATTGTTTCGCTGTCGACGATTTTCTAGGATCGACACGATCTCTCGCCCCTGTGGTCGGCGGGCGCCGGCCGCCAAGAAGGCGTCGCGTCGGCGGCGGAGCGTTTCCGTCGTCTCGGCTTCGCGCGCCGGCGCGTCTTGAACGGCGTTGGCGCCGAGGGCCTGCCGGATCCGCAACGCCAAGTCGAGGCCGCGCCGAGGCGGCGCCGATCGAGCGACCGATCGGGCCTGCTTTCGTCGACGGTCTTTGCAAATTCCTTACGGGCCCGGCTGAGACGCGGCCCGCCGCTCGCGTTCGCACGCGCTTCGCGCCTGATTTTCCTTTTCGTTGAACGCCTCGCGCGTCGTTTTGAACGCCTGTGGAAGGCGCGAACCCGCCGCGTGGCGTCGAACGCGCGTCCGGCGCGCGCTGGCCGGCGGTTGGCGCTTTGGGCCGGCGAAGGATGAGCGCTCCGGCGGACGAACGCGAAACGATCACGCCATAGCCGCGGCGCTTCCGGGCCCACCTGCGGCGTCGGCGGCCCTTATCCGATCCTTATGACGTTCCCCTCGAATCAAGATCGATCTCTTACCGGACTTCGCATTAGCGGTTGTCGGCGGCGATCCGACTCGGGGCGTCGCGACGCCGGCGCTAAGCGAACGATTGCGATCTGCGGCGCCGAACGTGAGACGCGAAAGAACCAAGATGGCGTCCGGGGCGGCTTCGCTTCGTTCGCGCCTTGCCGACCTCCGGTCGCAAATGAGGAGACGGTTTGATGAACCTGTACGTTTGGCTGCCGGCGATGTTCGTGCTCGGCCTCGTCAGCTTAGGGATCTGCCTCGCCTTCGTGTCGGCCTGCGAGCGCATCTGAGGGGGTAGGGCAATGTTCCTTCTTACGGCGGCGATAGCCGCAGTCGTCATCGTTTACCTCTTCACGGCGCTCGTCAGACCCGAGTGGTTCTGACGATCGAACGCCGTCGTTGAATTGTTGGCCGACGCCCGTTGCGGAAGCATTTCCGTGCGGGCGCGAGATTTGAAAGGCTGGCCCGATGTTGTGGCTTCTTCCCGCATTGCTGATGCTGACGGCGATCGTGCTGTCGATCCCGCTCAGCTCCTATTTCGCCTGGCTCATGGACGGCAAGTATCGCGCGCCGCGCGTGCTGAAATGGTTTGAGAACGTCCTCGACACCGGGCCGCAGAACTGGAAGCAGTACACGATCGCGCTGCTGGTTTTCAATGTCGCGCTGTTCGTGTTCGGCTACGTCGTCCTCTTGCTGCAGCCGTTTGCGCCGCTGAACCCGCTCGGCCGCGGCATGCTGGAGCCGACGACGATCTTCAACACGGTCATATCGTTTATGACCAACACGAATTTGCAGCACTATTCGGGCGACCAGCACCTCTCGAATTTCAGCCAGATCTTCTTCATTCTGCCCAACATGTTCCTCTCCGCCTCGGTGGGCTTCTGCGCGCTGGCGGCGATCATCCGCGCGTTTCGCGGCGAGGCGACGGTCGGCAACTACTTCGTCGACATGTGGCGGGTCTGCATGTACATCTATTTGCCCGCCGCGCTGATCTTCGGCGTCATCTTCATGCAGCAGGGCATGCCGATGACCTTCAACAGCGCCGAAGTCGCGACGACGCTGGAGTCCGGCTCGATGGGCCTGGACGACAAGGGCGCAGCCAAGCCGCAAACCATCATCGTCGGGCCGGTCGCGGCCGTCATTCCGATCAAGATGCTGGGCACCAACGGCGGCGGTTTCTACGGCATGAATTCCGCCCAGCCGCTCGAGAACCCCACCGCGACGACCAACTTCTTCACCACGCTGGCGATGATGCTGTTCCCGTTCGCGCTGGTGCTGATGTACGGGCGCATGCTCAAACGCATTCGCCACTCCGTCGTCATCTATGCCGTCATGGGCTCGATGATGGCGGGCCTGATCGCCTGGGTCATCTATTTCGACACGATGCAACCGAACCCTGGCCTCACCGCCCACGCGGGCGCGTCTTACGCGATCGCCAATTCCGCGGCGCCGTCGGGCAAGATCGACGTGATCAGCCCGCCGGTCGCAGGCCTGCCGGTCGACCAGCATCTCGGCAATCTCGAGGGCAAGGAGTTGCGCTTCGGCGCCTCGGCCGGCGCCGCCTTCGCAGCGATCACCACCGACGTGACCTGCGGCGCGATCAACGCCGAGATGGACAGCCTCAATCCGCTCGCCGGCCTGTCGCCGATGGTCGGCATGTGGGTCAACTGCGTGTTCGGCGGCAAGGGCGTCGGCATGATCAACCTGCTGCTGTTCCTCATCCTCGGCGTGTTCCTCGCGGGACAAATGGTCGGCCGCACGCCCGAATATCTCGGGCGCAAGGTCGGCGCGCGGGAAATGAAGCTGGCGATGATCGCCTTGTTGGTGCACCCGATTCTCATCCTCGGGCCGTCCGGCCTGTTCGCCGCGACGTCGTGGGGAACAACCGCCGAGGCGAACCCCGGGGCGCACGGGTTCTCGGAGATCGTCTACCAATATTCCTCGGCCTCCGCGAACAACGGTTCGGCGATGGACGGTCTCGGCGTCACCTATGGCCTCAACGACAACGCGAGTCCGTCGGCGGAAGCCGTCCCCTGGGATATCGGCGCCGGCCTGGTGATGCTGTTCAGCCGCTATCTGCCGATCATCGCTCCGATCGCCATGGCGTTCTATCTCGGGCGAAAGAAGGTCGCGCCGGTGACGCTCGGCACCATGAGCGACGACACCTGGACGTTCGGCTTCCTGTTGCTCGGCACCATCATCGTCATAGGCGCCTTGCTCTTCCTGCCGGTGGCTGCGCTTGGACCGTTGGCGGAGCATTTCGGGCCAATTCCGTTCGGCGGTTGAGACAATTCTCGCACGACCGCGCCCTCTGGCGGCGATCGACTGGAAATTCGCAGGAGTTCGATACATGGACACCGTGAGCGCTTCGAGCCCGGCTCTCAATTTGGCTCGGCGTCGGGATCTGTTCTCGACGCGGATCGTCATGACCGCTCTGAAACAGTCCTTCCTCATGCTGCGCCCCGACGTGCAGTGGAAGAACCCCGTCATGTTTGTCGTCGAGATCGGCGCGGTCCTGACGCTTCTCTATGTCATCCAGGCCGCATTCGGGGCATCGTCGAGCACGGTGTCGATCAGCTACTTCATCGCGCTCGACTTCTGGCTGTTCCTCACCGTTCTCTTCGCCAATTTCGCCACCGCGCTCGCCGAGGAGCGCGGCAAGGCGCAAGCAGAGACGCTGCGTAAGACTCGCGTCGCCACGCCGGCATTCCGACGCCGCGCCGACCAGACGATCGAGAAGGTGACCTCGAACGATCTGAGGAATGGCGACGTCGTCGTCGTCCAGGCGCACCAGATCATTCCCGGCGACGGCGAAGTCATCGAAGGCGTCGCGATGGTCAACGAATCGGCGATCACCGGCGAATCGGCGCCAGTGATCCGTGAGTCTGGCGGCGACCGCTCGGGCGTCACCGGCGGCACGACCGTGCTCTCGGACACCATCGCCGTGCGCATCTCGGCCGGTCCCGGCGAATCGTTTCTCGACAAGATGATCGCCCTGGTCGAGGGCGCGCGCCGCCAGCGCACGCCCAACGAGATCGCGCTGACGCTGGTGCTCACCGCGTTCACGCTGATCTTCATGATCGTGGTCGTGCCGCTGTGGCCGATGGCGGCGAACGCCGAGCAATATATGACGAGCTATCTCGGCCTCAGCGATCCGCTGCATAGCCTTGGCACCGACGTGCCGACCCTGGTCGCGCTCGTCGTCTGCCTCATCCCGACGACGATCGGCGCGCTTCTCGCCGCAATCGGCATCGCCGGGATGGACCGGGCGCTGCGCGCCAACATCATCGCCAAGAGCGGCAAGGCGGTCGAGGTCGCCGGCGACATCGATACGGTGCTGCTCGACAAGACCGGCACGATCACGCTGGGCGATCGGCAGGCGCGCGAATTCATTCCGGTCGGCGGCGTCGCCCAAACGGAGCTCGGTCGCCTGGCCGCGCTCGCCTCGGTCTCCGACCAGACGCCTGAGGGCAAGAGCATCGTTCTGGCTTACACCGGGATGGGGCTGTCGCGCACGCCGATCGAAACGCCCGTCGGCGCGACCTTCATCCCGTTCACCGCACAGACTCGCATGAGCGGCGTCGACCTGCCCGACGGCGGCAAGATTCGCAAAGGCGCTCCTGACGCGATCATCCGCCATATCGAAAGCCTGAAGGGGATCGTTCCCCGGGAATTGGCGGCGATCGTCGGCAAGGTCGGCGCGCGCGGTGCGACGCCGCTGGTCGTCGCCGAGAACAACAGGGTCGCGGGCGTCATCGCGCTCGAGGACATTCTCAAACCCGGCATCAAGGAACGCATGGGCCAATTGCGGCGGATGGGCCTGCGCACGGTGATGATCACCGGCGACAACCCGGTCACCGCGCAGGCCATCGCCACCCAGGCGGGCGTCGACGATTTCATCGCCGAGGCGACGCCGGAAAAGAAGCTCATCTATCTGCGCAAGGAGCAGGCCGACGGCAAGCTCGTCGCGATGATGGGCGACGGCACCAACGACGCGCCGTCGCTCGCCCAGGCCGACGTCGGCCTGGCGATGAACTCGGGCACGCAGGCGGCCAAAGAGGCCGGCAATATGGTCGACCTCGACAGCGACCCGACCAAGCTGATCGAGGTTGTCGCGATCGGCAAGCAATTGCTGATGACTCGCGGCGCCCTCACCACCTTCTCGATCGCCAACGACGTGGCGAAATACTTCGCCATCATCCCGGCGATGTTCGCCGGAACGCTGCCGTGGCTGAAGGCGATCGACGTCATGGGCCTGCATTCGCCGACCTCGGCGATTCTGTCGGCCGTCATCTTCAACGCGATCATCATTCCGCTGCTGATCCCGATCGCGTTGAAGGGGGTTCGCTATCGGCCTTTGGGCGCCGACGCGTTGCTGCGCCGCAACCTGCTGGTCTGGGGCCTCGGCGGCATCATCCTTCCCTTCATCGGCATCAAGGCGATCGACATGGTCATGTTCGCCCTGCGGCTGGTCGCCTAATCGGAGAAAAAGCGATGTTGCGCTATTTCACAAAGAGCGTTTTGCTCTTGGCCTTCGGGGTCGTGATCCTTTGCGGGATCTACCCCGGCGTTCTCTGGGTGGTCGGGCAGACCTTGTTCCCGTTTCAGGTGAACGGCAGCATGGTTCGCGACGCCGACGGCAAGGTGATCGGCTCGCTGCTGGTGGCTCAGCCCTTCAGCAAGGACGAATACTTCCAGCCGCGGCCCTCGGCGGCGTCGTTCGACGCCACCGCCTCGACGTCCTCGGGCTATGGCCCGTCGAACTATGCGCTGCGCGACCGCGTCGCGCGCGTGATCGGGCCGCTCGCAACCTACGCCGACGGAGCGAAGAAGGGCCAAGCCGTCGCTCCCGACGTCGAGGCGTGGTTCCAGGCCGACAAGGCTGGCGGAAACCCGCATATCGTCGCGCAATGGGCCGACGCGCACAACAGCCTGGCGCAGGGCTGGGTGACCGGCGACCCCACCCACGGCGCCTATGTCGACGCTTGGGCCAAGACCCACGATGACGCGGTCAAGACCTGGATCAAGGCCAATCCCGCCACGCCGCAACCCAAGGCGTCCGACCTCGCCGTCGTCTTCTTCGAGACGTTCTCGAACGAACATCCCGGAATGTTCCCGTCGTCGGTGACCAAGAACGGAGCGGACGGCAAGCCGGCGACCGACATCGAGCCGGTCAACGCGGGGTTAGACGTCCAGTCGATCTTCTTCGACATGTGGCGTCAGGACCATCCCGACGTCGCGCTCAACGACTTGCCGGGCGATCTCGTCACGGCGTCGGCTTCGGGGCTCGATCCGGACATCACGCTCGACAACGCTGAGTTCCAACTCGATCGCGTCGCGGCCAAATGGGCCGACGACAAGAAGCGCGACGTCGCCGACGTGCGCAAGGAGATCGAGGCGATTCTCCAGGAGAACGCGGGCGCGCCGTGGGGCGGGCTGATCGGCGAGAAGCTGATCAACGTTCTCGAGGTCAACCTCGAACTGCACAAGCGTTACGGCGATCCGGCTTAAACGACGTCCGTTTCCGTCAGCGCCGAAGGGCGCCGACGGGAGCGCGGGAGATGCGCGCGGACTCGCCCCCAAGCGCGTCTCCCGCCTCGAACACGTCAATCATGCGAAGCCGATGGCCTAGCTTCCCCACTCGCACGGGCCCCGCCCATGGGCGTGAGCGTCACGCGGCCTCGCACGCGCGTCCTCGCCGTCAGCGACGAGGTTCAGCTGCAAAGACTGCTGCGATCCATTCTCGAGCCGAACGGCTGCAGAGTCGTCGCGGCAGCGAAATCCAGGGCGACGGCGCCCTCGGGCGACGCGCCGGACATCGTCATCCTCGACCTCGACCGCCTCGACGCGCAGTTGGTTTCGCAGGCGAAGCGCGCGTTCGCCGGCGCCGAGGTCATTGCGGTCTGCAACGCCTATAGCGAGGTCGACTGCGTCGCCGTTCTCGAAATGGGCGTCGACTACCTTGCGCGGCCTTTCCGCGCGCAGGACCTGTTGGCAAGAGTGCGCGCCGCCGAAATCCGCCATCTCGCCGCCGAGGGCTTCCAGCGTCATTATCGTTTCGGCCCCCTGGCGATCGACCTCATCGATGGCGCGGCGGCGTGCGACGGGCGAGGATTGTCGCTGTCGCGCTCCGAACTGCTCATTCTCGCGGCCCTTGCGCGACAGGCGGGCGGGGTTGCGGCCTTCCGCGACATCCTCGCCGGGCTCGGGCGGCCCGATTCCCGACGCAATCGCCAGGCCCTGCACGCGTTCGTCCATGCCCTGCGCGGCAAGATCGAGCCCGATCCGCAGCGCCCGGCGCTGATTGTGAACGAGGCTCGAGTCGGCTACCGCCTCGCCGCCGAGCCGGGCGGGTTTCCGCGTGTCGCGGCGGATGCGCCGCGGCGGCGCAGCGGATGAGGACGGACGCCGGATCGCCCGCTCGGCAGGCCGGCCGCCGGCCGGGGCCACTCCGTCGGCGGCGGAGCCAACCGACAGATTTTCGTCGTGACTGGGACTTGGAGCGGGCGCCGGCGAAATGGCTGGAATGCGATCCGCTCGGCGCATCTTGATCCACGAACGATATTCGTGCGGCGTTGGCCACGTTCCAGGTCGGCGGCGTCGACGTGACGGCGTTGTCGCCTGGTCGAGATCCGCCAAGCGTCGGCGACACGCTTGAAGTCGCGGTTCACGGCGGCGACGTTCACGTCTTTGACTCGACGACGGGTTTGTCGCTCGTTTGCAGTTGACCCGCCTGCGGATTTCTGGACCGCAGCGCGCTGGAAAATTCCGGCTCGCCGTCCTGGCCGGACGCAGGGACATGACGACATTCGCCCGCATGGCTCGCTCGGCGGCAAAACGCCGAAGAGCCTTCGCCCGCCGCTCGGCGACCCCAGCCAGGCAGGCGGGTGAAACCGGGATTGTCCTGCCGCCGTGCGCCAGCGTCGGAGGCAAGCACAATCGTCAATCGTCACAAGAATTCGGGTCGGCGTTACGAAGGGGAACGGCGCACCTTGCCCAAAGGTGAGCTCGGCGCCATCGTCACAGCAATATCAAGTGTATCCCGGCGCTTGTTTTTCAAGATCCTTTTGGTTCGCCCATTCGGCGGGGGCTACCATATGCTGTCTTGTGTCATGGTCGCAAGAAATTGGCTTGCTCCATTCGACCGCCGTGTCTGGCGGGAGGCGCAAGCTTTATGTGACGCCAGCCGGAGAGTCCCAGCCGTCCGCCCCGCGGACAAGAAGCATTCTCTCAAGATTGAAGGCATCGTCAGTTATTTCGCCCGATGGCTCGCCGCAGCCGCCGTTTCCCCGCAGGACCGCCGTTCGGACGCTGGAAGTCGGGCGGCGACTTCCAATTCTTCGGCGGAAATCACGCTCAAATGACATCGTTTAGCGAGCGATTTCTGAGGGAGACGATCGAGATCATCAACGCGATCGATGCTGGAGAGATCGAGAAGATTGCGATCGGCCTGGCGCGGTTGCGGGACGCAGGCGGGAGGCTGTTTGTCCTAGGGGTTGGCGGCTCCGCCGCTCACGCGTCGCACGCCGTAAACGACTTTCGCAAGATCTGCGACTTTGAAGCCTATGCTCCCACCGACAACGTCTCCGAACTCACGGCGCGCGTGAACGACGACGGGTGGGAGACGGTTGTTGATTTCCGCTGAGAACTGACCCAGGCGGCGAGGATTTTTCCATCGAGAACTGACCCATGTTTGAACCCCCTCCCACGCCATGAGTGCGGGGGACAGCGGAGTGATCGACATGGAGTTAT